>Ga0114938_1002977_pt1 | contig 10286 bp, 12 predicted proteins | sample AshMeaBigSpring_FD_88675 | JGI IMG/M metagenome (GOLD analysis project Ga0114938, IMG submission 88675) | Groundwater microbial communities from Big Spring, Nevada to study Microbial Dark Matter (Phase II) - Ash Meadows Big Spring | ecosystem: Environmental > Aquatic > Deep subsurface >...
GAAAAGATTCATAGTAAGCAATTAAATAAAGAGGAAAGAAAATGGAAAAACTATGATCAAAAAAATAAGCCTGTAAATCAATTTTAGGACTATGTTTGTAATAACAATTTATTATAGGATTAAACCAAAAAACTGTAAACTTTTTTTAGGACGAGACAACCTGCGCACCTGTCCACGAAGCGTGTATTTGTCAACCGCTTTTTTGTCCTTGTTTGTCTGCAAGTTTGAAAGTAGGAGTTGGTCAGGTTACTACGGAAATGTCTACGGAGAACGGGTTTTTCAGCATTGGGCATAACGGTTTGCAGCTACCCGAAGGTAGCGATTTTACCACTAAACTTTATTTGGAAAACTGCACTTCAAATATACGAAAAACTGTCAACAGAGTATTGAACGCCACTTTTGGGTAGGTGCTGTTATAGCCAGTGGTTCTTTCTTCCGATGTAGTGTCCACAGTGCTTTTACCGTTTTAAATATACGCTTTACTGTCTCGAAGAAAAGGTATTTTTGTCTGTCGGGAATGTGCGGTCGGGAAAGATTTAATTTTTGCGAAGCAGGGGAAAGGAAATTTCATTTTTTACGGAGCGATGGAATTTATGGCATATCTATTTGTTTTGAGAGAAGGCTTTTGCTCTTTGCCGCCCGCAGGAACGAGGACGGCAATGTGCTTAAAGTGCGGTAGGACAATAAGTAGGTCAGAAATAGCAGGGTAGGCTTTTTATTGTTTAAAACTTTTTCGAACCTATTGGTTGACATTTAGTGAAATAGTTGTACATTTGTCAACAAGCAGGAATACTTTAAAAAAAGTCAATATGCATAATGTATTTGGAAATAGACTTGTGTCAGCCCGAAAAATGGCTGGAATGTCGCTACAGGACTTAGCCGATAGGTTGAAGAATGTAGTTACTAAGCAGTCGCTTAATAAATATGAGCAAGGAAAAATGAAACCAGACAGTAGTCTGCTTATTGCATTATCAAACATTTTAAATGTACCTGTGGATTATTTCTTTTCAAGTCCGGGCGTTAAAATTGAATTAACTAATATCAGTTACCGGAAATTTGTATCTAAAATTTCTAAAACCGCACAAGTGTCTGTAGAAGAAAAAGCAAAAGAAGCATTTGAACGCTATTTAGAACTTGAAGCTGTCCTGAATTTTGATGAAAAACCCGAATATTTTATTTACGAAAAGGTAATTCAAAATGCCGATGATGCAGAAAAAGCAGCAAAAGAATTAAGAAAAAGATGGAAGTTGGGTTACGACCCTATTCCTGACGTAGTTGAAATGTTGGAAGACAAAGGTTATAAAGTAATTGAAATTGATGCTCCTGATGGTTTTGACGGAATGAAAGCAAACATTGACGGAAAAAAAGCGATTGTTCTAAAACAAAATAGAAGCAAAGATGAAGATGTTGTGCGCAAAAGGTTTACTGCACTTCACGAATTAGCACATCACGCTTTAAAATTCTCTTACAAGCTTACTGTAAGAGAAGAAGAAAACCTTTGTCACGCTTTTGCTTGTGCTGTTCTTTATCCTGAGGATATGGCTCGAAAAGAGTTGCGCAAAGACCGTTTTCATTTCTACCAAAATGAATTGGTTCTTATAAAAGAGCGTTGGGGTATTTCTTTTCCTGCCGTTTTTAATCGTGCAAAACAGTTGGGGATAATTAATGATTATGTTTACAAGAAGTTCAATATAGGATATAGAAAAAGACAATTGCATCTGAAAGAACCAGGAAGATTTATGAGTGAAGAAAAACCTGTTCGTATAGAACGCTTGGTTTATCTCGGTTTATCAAAAGAAATTTTAACCGTAAATGAAGCTGCATATTTTCTCGGAGAGTCTGTGTGGAAATTTCGTGAACATTTACACCAGTTAGTATGAAGTTAATAATTACAGATTCAAGTGTGTTCTTTGATATTATAAAAATTCAGGCATTACCTGAGTTCTTTGCTTTGGATTTTGAGATATGCACTACAGATTTTGTAAAGGGTGAAATTTTAGAATCAGAACAAAGAGAGCAGATTGAAATATTTATTCGTTCAAAAAAAACTTACTGTGTTTGACTTGTCAGAAAATGAAATTGAGGAAGTTGTGAATTTTAAGACCAAAAGATTTTTCAAGTCGCTGATTGATAAAACAGTTTTATGGAAAGCTAAACAGTTGAATTGTCTATTACTAACTGGTGATGCCAAGCTTAGAAGCGAAGCTGAAGAAAATGAGATTAAAGTTCACGGCAGTTTGTGGGTAATACGTATGATTATTGAGCAAAATATTATGAGTGCGAAATCGGCTGTGGAGTATTTGGGAAAACTGAAAATCATCAATGATCGTTTACCACAGGAAGAAATTGAAAAATTAATTAAAAAACTAAAGTCATGAAAGTGAAAGAAAATCACGCAGGCGTTATGACGCTCAATGATGGAACAAAAGCAAATTATGGAACTATCAGAGTTACTCAAAATATGAGTAAACTTATTTATTACACTGGCAAAGATTTAAGGGAAATGTTTAAACCCAACATGACCGAAGAGGAAACGAAAAAAGCAGAAGAATTAAAAAAGTTGGACGAAAAAACATTAATGAAATTAGGGCATGTTGCTGAAATATTTTTATCAGAAATTAAGGAACTGAACTAAATTTAATCACAAATAATAACTCTAATACAATGAGCAAGAAAAATTTACAAAACTCAGGTAAACAATGGTCAGATACCGATATAAGCAAATTGGAAAAATTGGCTAACGGCAATACTCCAACAGGGTTAATTGCTTATCACTTGAAAAGAAGTGAAGCTGCAATTTATTCAAAGGCTTCAGAGGAAAATATTTCTCTACAACCTACTAACAAATCACCATACAACAGAAGAAAAAAATAGTCATGATATACATAAGTAAACAAACAGTAAAATTAGACTGCCCGAATGTAAAAAGGGAATTACCGTATCTTTGAAACACGTCGCTGATGAAGCTACGATTAAATGTTTTTGCGAGCAATCAATCAAATTGAATGACAAAGGTGGATCTGCAAAAAAATCAATCAGAGATATAAACAAATCTTTTAAAGACCTTGATGAAAATACATTTAAAAAATTAGGAAGATGAGAAACTATATGTTACACAACAACAGGGTTGATATAATAAACAACAACGGTAGTGTTTTACCATCTATTTCAACGAAAACAGCGGTAAGATTTATTTTCGCTACAAAGTGGTAACCATTTCGCAAATTAAACATCCGAGTATTTCTCTTGGGGTTGATGCAAATGGAATTGGTTATTATTTGCACAACCATTACCATTATGGAAAGGCTCATATAACAACTGAAAAAGAGTTTGCTCATGGAATGCCTTTATACATTTACAACGAAAAATGTTCAAACACTCCTTTAAAAGTTATTGAAATTGGGTTGAATGAAATGTTGAGAGACGAAAGCTATAAACCTGTTTCATACAACTGCCAAACCTATACCAACACCGCTTGCCATAACCAACGTAAAAGTGAAGATGTTGAAAAGTGGGTTGGAAGCATAGCAGCAGGATTGTTGTTATTCGCATTTATAGGTTTAGTATCACGAAGCTAAACCCGATTCAATTCTTCCATCAAGGCTCTGCGTTGTGGGTATTGTTTCCTGAAATCGGACACGATTTTTTCGACCATTTCTCTGCCTCCGAGTTTAATCATTCGTCTTAAATATTTGCAAGCAGTTTGATAGTGATTCCTTCCTGTGCTGTTTTTCATGTATTTTATAATTTCATTCCCATAAAGTAAAACAAGTTCGTAAGCAAAATCTTTTGAAAGGTACTTTTCGTACTGCTCAATATAATTTAATGACGGATTTTGTTTAATTAGTTCAAGTAATCTGCTCCACCATTCTTCTTTGATATATATTTTAGCAATCAAATCAAAATCGAGCCATCGCTTTTTTGTTGTTATGTCTTTTATAATTCCTTCCACAAAAGCGTTCCATATTTCAGGTTTTACAGTGCTTTTCAATAGTTGATAATAATCCTGCTCGTGCCTGAAATTATCAATAAAAAGCAAACGAGCGTATTCAATAATTTTTTCATTGTCCTTTTGTGCCTGTGCTACTTTTAGCAACCAATCGTACCATTCAATTGCTAAGCCCGGTTTGTCTTTTTCATCCTGTTTTATTCCGTCTTTTGAGATTGTTATTGCTTTTTCATACGCCTTGTCCCGTATTGCTTTTTGTATGGCTTCTCTTCTTAAATTTGGGTTGGAAAGGTTTTGTTCAATAAATTTCTCTGCTTCCTTTTCTCCTTTTGTTTTTTTTATGATTTTAAGCTTAATGCTTTGTGCTTCTTCTTGTTCGTATTCCGAATGTTGCACTTTATCAAGACAAGTAATTATTTGTTGGGCTTCTTCTTCATTGGTTATTATTTCAGAGGCAATCTGCAATACGCCAAAATGCCAATCCCATCCTGAATAAATTCGTTTTTCAAAAGCTGAAAGACAATATTCTAATAATTGTTTTTGTGTTTCTTCGGGTAGTTTTTCTTTGGCAATGTTGAATAATAATTCAAAAGCAAAATCAATACTCCCTCCAATATCACCGTTGCTGTCATCCGCAAATTGTAAAGCTTCTGTCATTTCTTCTATTACTGCGCTGCAAATGAAAATGGCACTTTTAAAGTTTTTATTTTCAAGATGTTTTTGTGCAGTACTTAATAATTCGCTTACCTGTTTTCCCACACTACCTGCTTGATTCCAATAAATAAAGCCCTCACGACCTGCTGCGGTGCGAAGGATAGATTTTACTTGTTTGGCATACAGTTCTTTTGATTCGTTGGTGTTTTGATGGGCAAAGGATGATAAAAATATATTTCTGAATGGTGGATTGTGTTCTGCTTTTTCACGGATAAACTGCTTTAATTCATCATGCGTAATTTTTTCAAGCACTTCATTTACTTGTTCAGCAACGGTTTTCTTTTTTACTTTTTTAGTGGTGGTTTTTTCTTTGGTTTTATGCAGGGGAAAAACTTTTGGTTTCAATTCTAACACGTCTTGTTGTAAGTAAAACAAAACAGCCACAATATGTTTACAAACGGGTCCCATATCATAAGGGCAAGTGCAAACGTGTTCTGTAACCGTTCCGTTTTTTATTTTTAATTCAACGGTATAATTTTCCGACCCTGCAACAATAGCTTCGTAAACACCTGATGTTATTTCTTCGGGTTCGCTTACATAGCCATTTTTAAAGTAGGATAAGCCCCGTTTTAAAATAGTTTCATCAATGTATTGCTCAAATTGATTTAATGGAATTTGCATTTTTTAACCAATTAATATTTTTTCAATTTCTTCACTCGCTTTTTTCAAGAGTTCTTTTGTCTTGTCTTTGAGTTGTTGTGCTTGTTGTCTTATGTTTGTAATGTGTTTTGCAATTTCCTTTTGTTTGTCAAGCGGTGGAACAACTACAATAATTGATTTTAAAGCGTCTTGGTTTATTTCAGGAATTACGCCACCATTATTATTTCTGAATATTTGAATTTGTCCAATTGTGCTTCTCAAAAAGGCTTCCATATATATTGGCAAAACCAATTCTGTATTAAGTTCCAACTTGAATATATGAGATGAAAGAATAGAATTGATTGTTTCATCATCCACAATGTTTACTAATCCAAGTGAACCTGAACGAGAAACTAAAATACAGTTTGTATTTAGTTTTATGCGGTCTGGTATTTCATTGTTTGAAGCAATAAATTTTGGTGATTTATTATTAATGCCGTTTTTTGTTAAGTCCGTAACCCTTAAATATCTAATACCGGCTTCAACATATTCTCTTACTTCTATTCCGTTTTTTAATTCAATAATTAAATGCTGGATTAAGTCCTTTTTGTATTTTGATTTGTTAATTGAATTTATTGTTTCCGTAAATTTTACTTGATGATAAAATGGGTCAAGCCTGTTTCCCGAAATGCTTTTGATAGTAGAAATAAACATTCTATTTTTCAACGTATTTTCAGGCGGTGTAGGCAATTTTATTCCTAATTCTTTCAGCAAATAATCGTCAATACTTGAAAGTAGTTTTTCCGCTTCCGCTTCGTTCTTTTGTTTTTGGTCAATTACTTTTTCTGTGATTTGAAGAATACGTCTGTCTTCAATTATAGGGATAGAAAGCAATGCAGGATAATCTAAAGCTGGTCTTGTTCCGCCTGCACTTCTTCTGCTTGCCAACTTTTCGCCAATGTCGGAATTGAGAAACGCTGCAAGCGTTTCACTAATTTCTTTGCTTCCTGTTTTTATTACGCAAACGTGCTGGTTAATATTGCCAATAAAGCCTTCGGGTGCAACTGAAGCAACTGCCATTCGTCCAACGCCTGTGATTTTTACTAATAAATCTCCTGCTGAAACTTGACTACGTTTCAACATTCCATTATGTGTTTCTTCGTTGATGTATTTGCAATCGTCAAACTCTAAAACTCCTGTTGGCGAAAGATTTTGCACTCTTAAAAACGGTATTCCATTTTCTTTTTCTGCATAATATAATTCGCTTTCTGTTGTCTTTGGTGTTGCCCCGCTTGAAACACTTACAACATAATCTCTTAATTTTTTCGGTTTCTTGGCTAATACTTTCTTTTCAAGTTCTAATAATTCTGGAACATAATAAAAAGGATCAAAGCGTTTTTCCAATTCGCTTTTTTGCAAAATGAAAACTCGGCTGCATAAGTTGTCTGCACCGTGATTTATTTGATATGTTTGATTGCCTTGATTTTTCATATTATTTTTATTAGGGCTTAATGGGTATTATTGTCATAATAATCACTTCAATCATAAAAATCATAGTTAAGACTTATATTTTTTGTTAGTTAGTCGTTTGAAATTCAAACTGTTTTCTCCAAAGTTGATAAGCAATCCTATTTCAAGATTAAAGGCTTCTAAATAATTTATAGCTTGTGCAAAATGTACATCTTCCAATTTTGTGATTGCTTTCAGCTCAACAGATATTAAGCTTTCAATTAAAAAATCAACTCGCCTTGTCCCTATTTGTTGTTCTTTATAAAATATTGGCATTTCAAATTCTCTATTAAAAGTTAAACAAGCATCTTTCATTTCAATTTCTAATGCTCTTTGGTAAATTACTTCTTGAAAACCGTTACCCAATACACTATGAACGGTCATAGCACATTTGATAATTTTAGAAGTTAGTTCTGAATATTTATATTGTTCTTTTATCATTTGTCTTAACTATGATTTATTTGATTATATTGATTCATTTGATTTTTAAATTTTATAAAATTTTTGCATTTCAAATCTTAATAATCATTTGAATCACAAAAATCATAGTTAAGACATTATTCATAGTTCAGACGAATTTATATGAGCAATAAACTTGGCAAGTTCTTTTCCTATTTCAATCAACTCATTATTGTTGGTGCTTCTGCCTGTGGCATCATAACCAATATCTTCGGCTATTGCCATAAAGATTGGGTAATCGTCTAAAGTGTCTTGTTTTGCCAAAAAGTATTTTTCGGTCAATTCTTCTTTCAGCATATTCACTTTGTCGGTAAAGGTAGTCTGAACTGTGATTTTTTGGATTTTTATGATTTCCTTGATTTCTGCTTTTGTAGCTTTGAGGTTAGCTTTTTTGGCTTCAGCTTCTAATTTCTTAATGGCATCGTTTTTTTCTTTTTCCCATTTTTCTACAGTAGCAATATAGTTGTTGTCGGTTTTAACTTGCACTTTAAGTTTGGCTTTTTGATTTTTTCGCTTTGCTTTTCTTTGTGTTTACGCAAGAACAAAACAGAACTTTTAACTCCTGCACCTGTGGCACTGAAAGCGGTTTGAGGCATTGAAACAACTGCAACAATACGATACATTTCTTCAATGTTATCTCTTACATATTGCAAACTGCTGTTGGTTAAAATTCCGTCAGGAATTACTATTGCCAAATAACCGTGTTCCACCAAAAACTTATGGCACTGCTCCAAAAACAAAACTTCGGTGCTTTGACTATCACGCAAAGCGGTTTTGCCGCTTGTCCCGAAAGCTTTCGGGATATTTAGCCAGTCTACTTCTTTTATTGCTAAATTGTATTGGTGCATATAAGCCTTTTCAGTTTGCTTTATGCTGCTGCCGAAAGGTGGATTGGTAATGATGAAATCAAATGTGCCGTAAACAAATTCTTTGTTCTTTGATTTGGCTTGCATTTCCTTATCACTCAAAAGTCCGTCCGATGCAATTACATTGGTGTGTCCGTCATCGTGAATAATCATATTCATTTTGGCGGTTCTTGCAATTTGGTCGTTAATCTCAATGCCGAATAAATTCTTTTCGGCAAAGTCGTGCCAGTGACGGAAATGGTCTTTTTCTTCTTTTACTTTATCGTAGAAGTCGTTGGCTTGTTCTCTTACTTTGTCTAATGCGTGTAAAAGGAAACCACCGCTACCGCAACTTGTATCTAATACTCGGCTGTGATTGTCAATTGGCAAACTGTCAACGATAAATTTTACAATTGGTCTTGGTGTAAAATATTGTCCAAAGTCGCCACGAAAGAAACTGCCCATAAAAGTTTCAAAGGCTTTGCCTTTGCTGTCAAGGTCAGTTTTATTAAGGTTTATACGCTGAAAGTATTTTACAATGGTTAGCGTTTCCTTTGCAGTTAAAGTAATATCGTCTTTAAAAACTTCGGGATCTTTTTTTCTACCTTGTTCGTAAAGTCCTTTGATACGTTCTAATAAATCTTCGGGAGTTTCGCCACGGAACAATTGAAAGTCGTAAGGTTCGCCTGTTTTTCTTGGGTGCTTCTCGTCCCAAATTTTGCAGAAAATTAATTTATCTAATTCATCAAACGCCACACTTGGATTTCGTTGTCCACCGCCCCAAAGTGCTTGATGCGATTGAATGAAAATTTTTGTCAATTCATTTTCACTTACAATTTCAAGGTCAAAAAACTTTTGTTTTACATTCGGGTCCGGTTCGGCAGCAATGGTAATATCGTCAGTGTCAGTTTGCGAAATCCCACCTTTAACATATTTATATAGTGCAAGTTTATTAATACCAAACTGAGGAATGTCTGGAATTTCAATTCTGCTTTTCGGTTTCTTGTCGGGAACTTCGTAATACTGATTTTTAATTCGTGAAGTTGTCCAAACGTATTTTGCACCTTCGGCAACAGTGTAGCTGTATGCTTGGTCAACTGCAATATTAAACTGCTGGTCGGTTAAATCTTCTTTTTTGCATTCAACTAAAATGTAGGTTTCTTCGCATTCATCGTCTGAATAAACTGCAATGTCGGCTTCCTTTGTTTCAGAACCCATTTGAACAGGAATGAACTGTTTAATTCTGTTTTCAGGATAGCCATAAATTAGAACCAACGTCAAGAATGTTTCGGCTTGAACTTTCTCTTCGGGATTGTTGTAATTCCGTATTTTGTTTTGGTGAACGTATGTTATAAAGTTTCGGTCTTCGTCAAATCGAATAAGTTCTTTTTCTATTCCCGTGTCTATTAAATTCATTAGTCTTTATGTAAAATTTATTGAAGTCGCTAATTTATGATTTTAATCTGCCTAATCTGTCAGTGTGATGGCTAATTTTTTGGCATATGTTTTTGATTTGTGGGGTGGCTTTAGTTCTTTTGCCCCGCAGGAACGAGGAGGCAAATGTGCTAAAAGAAGGGTAGGGTCAAAAACTATGACAAAAAATTGAGGGTCGGCAATTCCTTTTATCTTTTTAAAGTGCGGTGGGGCAAAAATTAAATCTTTCTTGGGTCGGTCTGTGTGTCGCCCGTTTTGAAGTCTGTCGATATGTTTATTAGTCAAAATCAGTTACAATTTATTTTCGTCTTTGTCAAGGTAGCACGGTCTTTTTACCAATGGCTATAACGTTTTGGGTATTGCCGAAGGCGGGACATTAGAAGCACTAACCTGTTGCCAAGCACAAATGTAAAATAGAAGCACAACTGTTCAATTATACTCGTCAGCCCCGCTTTTGGCAAGGTGCTGTTATGCGGTCGTTGTTCTTTTCTGTCCGTGGTCATTATCGTTATAATTTTTGTGCCCGTGGTTGTATGAACCATAGTCCAATAGGGAAAAAAACGAAAAGAAAAATTGTCGTAAAGTAGTCGCTGAACTCTGCTTCTCTTTTTATTTCCGCACTTATCATTGTCTTTGCTGTTAGTCCGATTAGAAAAAGTAATGAGCAGAAAAATATTATTGAAATAATTGTCGGTCGGATATATGTAAATTGTGTTGCCTGCTGTCCAGAAATTGCAGTGATAACAATGTAATAAACAAACATTGTCAGGAAGGAAAGGACTGCAATGATAAATGCA
>Ga0114938_1002979_pt1 | contig 10279 bp, 7 predicted proteins | sample AshMeaBigSpring_FD_88675 | JGI IMG/M metagenome (GOLD analysis project Ga0114938, IMG submission 88675) | Groundwater microbial communities from Big Spring, Nevada to study Microbial Dark Matter (Phase II) - Ash Meadows Big Spring | ecosystem: Environmental > Aquatic > Deep subsurface >...
GCGGCCGGACCCCGATGGTCGTTACCGCGTCAACGAGTCCTACTGCTTCGACACCACCTGGCAGGCGGCCCTGCGCGCCCTGGTCGGGGCGAGCGATGTGGCGCTCATGGACCTGCGCGGTTTCCGGCCGGAGAATCGCGGCTGCCGCTTCGAGCTCGGCGTGCTCGCCGCGGCCACTCATATCCAGCGGGTGGTATTGCTCGAGGATTCCAGCACCGCCCGCTCCATCGCCGAATCCGATATCGCCGCCGCGCCGCCCGGTCGATGCGTCTGGGTGCAGGCCGATCGGCTGGACTCGGCCAAGACGGGACAGGTGCTGTCGGCACTATTCGGTGCCAGGCCATGAGCGATCAAGATCGGCGGACGCCGGGGCGCCAGGGCGGGGACCATCGCTCTCCCTATCCGGTAAGCCGTCTCGCCCCCGCGTTCCAGATGGCGGATCTGGCCGCCGAGGTGGCCCGCGCCGAGTCCATGTTGAGCGCACGCACCGGGGCCAAGCTCCGCGTCATCGCCGATCAGATCAAGGCCCTCCAGGCGGAGGCGCGCAAGGTGCTGGAGGAGGCGCGGGAGGAGCAGGCCCTGACGCGGGCGCAGTGCGGCTTCAAGCGCATCCCGGGGCACACCTACCACCTCTACCGCAAGGGCGGTGGGGCCTTCTTCTCCATGCTCTCTCCGGCCGACTGGGGCGGGCGCCCGCCTCACGAGTTTCTGGGCTCCTATCGACTGGAAGCGGACTACTCCTGGACCCCCGCCGATCAGGCCCGCGCGGGCGATGAAACCGGCGAGCTGGTCGGGCAACTGCTGCGCATCGGGGGTCTGCCCGCGGGTGCCGGCGAGTCCTGAGCAAGAGGGTGGCGGAAAGGGGCGGAGCCCGTTTCCCGTGATGCATCGATTTCATCCTCCGCGAGTGACCCACCATGATGGTTAGGCGCGAAGACACCGCCCATCCTCAGGAGATCAACCGCCGCTCCCGTCCTCCACCTCGCCGGCCCTCTCGCCGCCTTGGGTCAGGTGCTTGCTCCCCCGGCTCTCCCAGAACTGGTTTTGCTCCTCGGCGAGGACCTTCTCCACCGCCTCGACGAACCAGCGATAGGCCTCGTCGTCATCGACGGCGTCCGCATAGTCCCCGGCGTTATTGATGAACAGCCGGTACTCGCGCTTCATGCCCTCCGAGGCCTTGCGGTAGCTGAGCCAGGTTTCCTGGTACTTGCCGATGCTCTCGAGCCCCTGCGCCAACACCACCACCGCCCCGAGAACGGCCGTCGCGACCGGCAGCCAGGCATGTCCATCGAAGAGCTGGATAACCGTCGTTGCCGCACCGCTGGCCAGCACGACGAAGGCGAGCTGGCTCGTCCATCGCTTATTCTTGCCAGCGTTCGCGCTGTACCAGTCTCGTTGCTTTCCGAGATGGACATCGAAGTAATGGTCCGCGCGCCGCTTTCGATCCGGATACCTTTCGTCGGCAAGATCGTCAGAAGCGTCGTCGAGAGAAGCCTCCGGCTTCGCCCTGGGTTTTGTTGCCGCTTGGGGTTCTGTGCTCGCCATGCCTGTTCGTTGCTTGAGAGCTATTTCGCATCAAAGATGAGCCGACCGCAAAACCAGGCTCGATTGGTAAGACGCACATCGCCTCGGCGCCGGAAACCACGCCTTTTCAGCGTGATTGAGCTTAACGATCATCCATACCATATTGGAATCGGTGTTATGGCGTCTTCTTCCAATACACTTGCTCGCCCGCGGTCGTGGCGTCACTCGCGTCCCGCGAGAAACCCGAGGCGTTGGGAACCTGTTTGAAGCGATCCATCCCGATAAGCTCCAACACCCGGATCAGCCCTTCGAGCACGGGAGTAATGGCCAGATAGGCTTCTTTGCGCAGTACGGGCAAGAGATCGCGTTGCAGATCGATCCAGATTTGTATGTCGTCTTACGTTGCTTTTCGATTTCCGACTCCCAATTCTGCCTGATGACGAGGTGAAGCAGGGAAAATTCCGATTCCATCGGAAGCGTCACACAACAAAATGATCCAGCAACATAATGTCTTCATTAGTTACGCCTGGGTGGATAACGAAGTCTTTCCGGGTTCCGAGAAGGGTTGGGTCCAGATCTTCGTGGACGGCCTGCGCAAGCACCTCGCCCGCGAGCTGGGCCGAAGGTGCGAGGCGGAGCGCCTGTGGCTGGACTACGAGCAAATGCGAGGCAACGAGAGCGTCACGCCCACGATTCGCTTCCACGTCGAGGCATCGCGCACCCTTGTGCTGTTTCTGTCGAACGGTTATGTGGCCTCCCCCTGGTGCCGCCAGGAGTTGGAGGCGTTTGTCAACATGGCCGGCATGGACTCGGGGCGCATCTTTGTGGTTCAGATGTCGCCCGTAGATGAGGAGCCGGAGCCTCTGCGCGACTTGCAGAAATACCGCTTTTGGTATTTCGACGACGAGCGTCGGCCTTGCACTCGTTGGTTTCCAGATGTCGATCCAACCGATCGGGAATATGCCAGGGAGCAGCAGAGGCTCGCCCGCAACCTCGCGGACAAGCTTCGCGATCTGATCGCCTCGGGCGAAGCTCCGCTTGACGTCGAGCCGGCGACGGACAATTCCCAAAGGCCTGTGCCGGCCGAAGAGCCAGCTCCGATATCGGCTACCCCTGCGGCTCCGCTCGAGAAGGGCCAGTCTCGGTTCATCCTTGTCAATGGCGGGGTGGACGACAGGGATCTGGTCTACGCCATTGCCAATCGGCTCGGTCAGCACAACCTAGATGTCGCCGTTCCGCTCTCGGCCCTGGCCGATCAGTCGGGACTTAGGAGCTCGACCATCACCCGGGACCTTAGGGATAAGCTCAGTCTCTGCGATTCGGTTCTCATGGTGTATCGCCGTGGTCCCATGGATCAAGTCAGCCAACACCTCATCGAGTGCCTCAAGACCAGCGCCAAGTCCCCGAAGGGAAGGAGTCCGCCGACCATCGACCTTTGTCAGACCCAGGCCAATCTCTTAGCCTTGGGTGTGCGCACAAGAGGCATGCGCGTACATGTGGTGGGCGATGCTTGTGCGGAGGAGTGCGTCGAAGCTTTTCTTGACGAGATCACCTCGTGATAGGGCACCCCTATCCCGGCCTGCGCCCCTTCGACCGGGAGGAGGCCGCCATCTTCTTCGGGCGCGAGGACCAGGTCGATCAACTCCTCGACAAGCTCCAGGGGAGCCACTTCCTCGCGGTGCTCGGTACCTCCGGCTCCGGCAAATCTTCCTTGGTGCGCGCTGGGCTGCTCCCGGCCCTGGACAGCGGATTCATGGCTGGAGCCGGTGCCCGCTGGACCATAGCCGAGCTGCGCCCAGGCGACCGCCCGTTCTCCCGTCTTGCGGCGTCATTGGTGCAAGATACCGAGTGGGGGCAGATCCTTCAATCCGATTCTGGCTACCCAGCGGATCAAGGCGGGGCGACTACCATAAGCCCCTCCGCGCAAGGCGACTCGCAGGGCGCGGGCTGGACCGCCGGGAAATTGGAGCAGGATCTGCGCCGCGGCAATCTGGCGCTCAACTGGCGCCTCGGCGTCCAACCCCTGCCCGCGGGGACCCGTCTGCTCGTCCTGGTGGATCAGTTCGAGGAGCTTTTCCGTTATCACCGAGCCGCGGGCGGCGACGCCGGGGCCTTCGTCTCCCTGTTGCTGGGGGCGGCGACCCACCCGGATGTCTATGTAGTCATCACCCTGCGCTCCGAGTTCTTGGGGGACTGCGCCCTTTATCCAGATCTGCCAGAGGCCATCAACGCGGGTCTCTTCCTCACGCCCCGCCTGACCCCGGAGCAGATCGCGGATGCCATCGAGCTTCCCGCCCGGCTTTTCGGGGGAGAGGTGGAGCCGGAGTTGGTCCGTCGGTTATTGGCGGAGGCCAGGGTAGAGAGCGATCAGCTCCCGCTGTTACAGCATGCGCTGATGCGCCTTTGGGACCTGGACGGTGGCAACAGGCGTCTCACCCTGAGCGGCCTGAATGCCTTGGGCGGTCTACGGCAGGCCCTGGAGGACCACGCCGAGGAGGCATTCTCGGAGCTGGACGAGGGTCAACGGCGGATCGCCGAGGTTCTGTTCCGCTCTCTCACCGAGCGCGGCGCGGAAGAGCGAGACACCCGACGCCCGGTAACTCTGGGTGAGGTGGCCGACTTGGCCGGAGTTGAGTTGGCGCAGGTCGCGGCCGTGGTAGAGATCTTCCGGTGGCCCGGACGCAGCTTCCTCATGCCACCTGCGGGCACGCCACTGGATTCGGAGACGGTACTCGACATCTCGCACGAGGCCCTCATACGCCAGTGGCGGCGGTTGCATAACTGGACCGCCGACGAGGCCGAGCGCGCCGAGCTTTACCAACGCCTGGCCGCGGCCGCTAAGCGCTGGGAGGAGGGAAAGGGCGCCCTTTGGATCGAACCGGACCTGGAGTACGCCCTCCAGTGGCGGGAGCGAACTAGGCCCAACGCCGCCTGGGCCAAGCGCTACGGAGGCGGTTTTGATGTCGCGATGGTCTTTCTCGACGCCGGACGTGATGAAAGGGACCGCAGACGCTTGGAGCGGGAGTCCGAGCGAAGAAAATCGTTGCGCCGCGCCCAAGCCACGGCGCTTGCGGCGTTTCTGGGTCTCATGGTCGTCACCGGCGTCGCTACGTGGGGCTGGCTAGAGAGGCGGCACGCCGTCATGAGCGAGCGGCGGCGCACCAGCGACCTCTTCGACTCGGGTCTCACCCATGCCGCTCTCCTTTCGCGCACGGACGATTATGCTGGAGCCAAGCGGATACTGACAAAGACCCGAGAGCTGGATAAGGAGATCCCTGCGTCGCGACGTCTCGCACGAGACCTATCGATCCGTCATGCGGAGATCCTCGGGGTAGGGCCGGAGCAGACCTACGAGGGTTCAGGCTCCCCCCTTTCCCAAGCCCTCGTCAGCCCAGACGGCCGCTGGGTCGCCGCCTGCGGCGAGCGTGGCACTCTAGTCCTGTTCGACGCCGAGTCCGGCGAGCTGACCTACCGCGTGGAGGGCCACGACCCGGACAAGCAGATTCGCGACTGCGTCTTTCATCCCGCCGGACGTTTGCTGGCAAGCGCTGGCGACGACCGGAGGATCATGTTCTGGTCCCTTCCGGCTCAGGGCCGGCCACCCAAGCCCTTGCGCCAGTGGTCGACCCCCAATGCGATCATGACATTGGCCTTCAGCCCGGATGGTGGCCTGCTCGCTAGCGGCGGAGAAGACCGAAGGATCAGCTTGTGGGACGCGGAAGCCGGGACGCTGTCCCGAACCTTGGAGGGCCACGGAGACCGCATTTCCGAGGTGACCGGTCTCGCTTTCTCGCCCGATGGGAGGCATGTGGCCAGCGCGAGCTACGACGGTACGGCGCGTCTTTGGGCTGTTGCGAGTGGGTTGGAGGTCGCTCGCTTCGAGGGCCATGGGGCCGCCATCAAGGGCGTCGTCTTCAGCGCCGACGGAAAATATCTCGCCACGGGTGGAGACGATGATCGGGTGATTCTTTGGGATACGGTCAGCCGAGAGGCGGTACGCGTATTCACCGGCCACCGCAACATGGTCTACGGACTCGCTTTCGCGGATCGGGCGGATGAGCCGAAGGCCGCGCCCCTTTTGATTGCCGGAGGTTTCGACCGCACCCTGCGCGTTTGGGATATGGCAAGCGCCGTGACTCTGCGCCTGCTCCAGGGTCACACGGCGGCGGTCAACGGGATCGGCATTCGGGGCAGCCAGCTTTACACGGCGGGCAGCGACGGGACGGTTCGCCGTTGGGACCTCGCGCTACCACATCAGCGGCTGCTGGACGTGCCGGGGGAGCCGGCATCCGTTGCGGTTTCACCCAGCGGTCGTCTATTGGCGATAGGCTTCGCGGACGGCGGATTGCGCCTCTATACCTTGCCCGGCCTCTCGAGTCTCGGGCAAGCGGACGACTCCCATGGCGAGGAGGTGCAGCGGCTCGACTTCTCTCCGGACGGCGCGCTTCTGGCCAGCGCGGGGTTCGACGGCACGGCGCGCATTTGGGTCGTTACGCCGAACGGCGGCTTGGAGCGCCGCCATACCCTAACCGGTCATACGGATGCCGTACATGCGGTCGCCTTTTCCCCGGACGGCAGCATCCTGGCAACTGCGGGTTATGACGGCCGCATCGGGCTGTTCGATACCCTAAGCGGCGAGGGCAAACTGATTGACTCCACGGAGGGGCAGGTGCTGTCTGTCGCTTTCGACCCCACCGGACGGTTCGTCTATTCTGCGGACCGGGACGACAGTCGGGTCCGGGTGTGGGATGTCGGCGGAGATCCACCGACTCTGCGGAAGGAGCTGGAGGCCTCGCGGGACCTCTTGATGTGGGCGGAACCCGATGCGGAGGGTGCCCAAATCGCCGTCGTAGGCCGAGATTACGTTGTTTCCGTACTCGATGCGACGGACGGTCGGATTCTGCACCGCCTTCCACGTCACGAGAATGCCGTCTTCAAGGCGCGTTTCCTGCCGGGCGGGGAGCAGCTTGCCACCGTCGGCGTGGACGCAACGGTGCGCCTATGGGATCTCCCAACGGAGACCGAGCTTTTTTCCCTGCGTCTGCCGACCAACCAGGGGGAACCGGTGCCGCTCTGGGATTTCGATCTGCGCTGTACCCCTACTGGGTGCTGGCTCGCCGTCCCGCTTACGCGCGGAAAGCTCGCCCTGTTCGATCTGGGCAAGCCGGCGCCGTCCGAGCCCTAGCCGCAAGGCCCGCCGATCAGGCCTTATTCGACGCGGACCCTGATCCGCTCCGATAGTACCGGAGGGTTATGGGGTATGTGATTCGCATCCCCCAGCAGCAACTGGAGCGTGTGCTCTCCCGGGGGCAGCTTGATCTGGTACTCGGTCTGGCCGCGACCGAAATGGATGTGGTTGTCGTCGTTTGGTATCGGCCCGTCGAGAGGCGGCAGGTCGGTGTCGATGAGCAAATGGTGGTGTCCGGTGTGCTCCTTGTCGATGCCCGCGGGGGCGGTGCCCATGCCGTGCAGGCCAAAAATGACCACGAAATCCCCTCCCGGAAGCACCTCGCCGTCAGTTGGCCACACGATGTAGGCGAAGGCGTCTTTTGGGGCGGGGGTGGGCCCGCCGACCAAATCCGGCTTGTCGGACGACCGATTACCCGAATCGTCCGCCTTCAGAAGCGGAGCATAGACGAAACCCATTTGTCCGCTGTCGAGCCGGATCTGATGCCAGTTGCCTCCTGCCGCGCTTCCGATCACTCGGACCCGTTTGCCTTCCGTCAAAAAGCCGATCCTGTGGGAGTTGGTGGTCGGTGCGGCGCGGATGTTGGTGTTGGTTACTGCAGTGTAGTATTGAGCCCCGCTTTGAGCGTTGCCCAACACAGGAATAAGCGCCGAGACGATTGCGGCAATTCTCAGGTTTCTGTTCATGGTGACCGTCCTCCTCCCGAGCTTCGGTGCAAGGAAATGGATTGACTTAACGTGTTGACAGCCATCTCGTCCCCTTGTCTTCATTGGCGCGCCGCAGACGTTGGCGGGCACTCCATGGCCTTGAGCTCGATCCTGCGGTCGAGCGCATCCTCCGCGTCTGCGGTTGCGCTGCCGATAAGGTTGTCTTCCGACCCTCTTCCCGTTGCCGTTATGCGGGCCCTCAATTCCGGTGCCTCGGCCTCGAGTCTCCGTTTTACGTATTCGGCGCGCCGCAGGGCGAGATCCCGTGCGTCCAGCTCGATCCCTTCCCCGTGAGTATGGCCGATAATCTCGAAACAGCCTTTATGCGCTGCGGCCGTCTTGGCGATCTGCCTCAGCCAAAGCTCGTGTTGCCCGCCGTCGTTGGGGTCTAGAAGTAAGGTGGTGGAGCCTGGCCTAAACGTGAGCTTGACGGCTATGTTCCCGCCCTTTAGGCCGTAGTCCACGATGCTCGCAAAGGCTTCCGCCGCCTGATCAAGCTCCCCAAGCCTCCAGCTCGTGAGATAGAGACCGTTGTAGGTGCGGAGCTGCTCCCCCCCTTGGGTCTCGGCGGCAGCCTTGAATAGCCCCCGAGCGCTCTCGTACTCGCCGACTTCGTAGGATCGGATGGCTTGGTTGATCAGGGCTGCGGCCTTGATCCCGTCCAGATAGAGAGGATCGACGGGATCGCCTGGCTTGGTCGCCTGGCAGGACTTGACATAAGCCTGCGTACGCGCGTCCGCCGTCCAAGCTGGGCTGTCCCGGAAAAACTCCGTTGGCGTGATGTCGACGCCTTCGGTTCGGGTAAACACCTTGGCCTTGGAAGTGACTGTTCCGGATTCGAGATCAAGCAGCGCCAAGCAGATGCGGAAGGCTTCCCGTTTGCCGACGGTCTTCCGCTCCTTGTTGACGCCAGTGAAGGTCCCGATCACGACATAGCGAACGTCAGCGGCGCTCGACGCGGTGAGCTCCTCGATATCGAAGTGGGAGAAACGGGTGCCGAGGAGCTCGACGAGCTTAGATTGCATTGCGCGCGTTGCGACGGATTCTGCGCCGGATAGCCCATCGACCACGGGGTCTAAAACGAGGGTTCGGCGAGCGGCGCTGGTGGCGGGTCCCGGGGCGTTTGCGAAGACTTTGTACACTGCATCCGGGACTGCGGATTCGAACGAAGCATCATCCAAGGTCGGCGCCGGCAGCTCGCTTATCACCCTCAGACCGTGGAGGTAATAGCGTACGTCCTTGTCGTAGTGATAGCGGCGGGTGGAGCGCATGTAGGTATGGTCTAGGGCCCAGGCTCCGCCGCGCAGGACTCGGGAGATACAATCGCCACTCTCCCAGGCCCCGCCGTCGGTGGGCGCACCCTTGTAAGAGGGGTTCCAACAGTCCTGAGTCCACTCCCATAGGTTGCCATGGACGTCGAACAGCCCGAAGGGATTGGGCTCGAACGAGCCGACGGGCGCGGCTTGCTTGCCGTCCCAGGGATTGCCGCAATCGGCGCAGCTCGCTTTTTCGGAGCCCGTCTCGTCGCCCCACCAGTAGCGTGTCGTTGTCCCCGCGCGAGCGGCGTACTCCCATTCGGCTTCGGTCGGAAGACGATATTTCCGACCCGTTTTCTGGCTTAGCCAGCTCACGTAGCTCTGAGCGTCATCCCAACTGATGTTCGCGATCGGAAATCCCCCACCTAGACCGTGCTTTGGGTTTTGGTCACATGCGCCATCCTTTGAACAGGCGTTCCATTCCTCGACCGTTACCTCATATACGCCGATCGCCAGGTCTTGCGGTATGACAACCTCGTGTGAAGGCCTCTCCTCGGCGCGTTGGTTACTCGATCCCATCTCGAAATGGCCGGCCGGAATGACTACCATCCGCGGGCAGTTGTCACAGTCATGAAAACGGTCACCAGGCCTAAAGCTCCGTTGAGCTTCCGGCAACGCTCCGGTCTGGCTTCCCGCGGAAGCCGGTTGCTTCTGCTCCGGTGTCGGAACATCTTCCGACCTGACACCCGTTTTTCCAACCTGTTTGCCCGTAAGAACCTTTAGCCGTGCCCGAGCCAAGGGAGCAAAGCGGCCATGTGGAAAGGCGTCTAGATAGGCGCGCAGCTCGTCGGGGTTTTGGCTGTCTTTCATGGATTCCCAGAATAGAAGCTCGGTCTGCGATGACGACTCGGTGGCCGTGCCTGAGGGTTCGGTGGGCTGAGCATATAGCCCACTGGAAATAGAAGCTCCCAGACCCGCAGATACTGCGAACATTAGCACGCGAGCGAAGAGACCCAGTATCGCCATTGGATTAATAGGTATTGTAATAATTCAATGGTAAAAGCTTGCCGCTTGTGCCCGAGTTAAATGGTCTGTTATTTGAAGCATAACAACTAGGTTACCCAACCATCAACATCTGAAAGCTCGCGAGGCTACTTCTCAGACCGGCAAATCATGGCTATTACCCTAAATAGGCACCAGCTTCCCCAATACGCCCGGGTCCGTCGAGGACATAGATCCCGGCGGAGTTGGCGCGCACCCCGAACGAGATGGTGCCGTCCCCGACCTGGGTCTCGTTGCCGGTTACGGCGTCCCGGTAGGTTCCGTTGCGCACATTGCCAACGTTGATGCCCTGGTCCGAGCCGACGGCGAGGCCCACCACGCAATAGCTCTCCCCGTTGTTGTAGTCCCGCACGAAGCTCATACCGCCTCCCCACTCCCCGACCTGACTCATGGGTGCCTTCTGCAGGGCGGGGATGGCGCGGCGGATCTGGTTCAGCCGCCGGATGTGCCGGTACAGGGGGTGGCCTTGGGTCTCGGGTAGACGCTCGTCGGTCAGGCAATCGCCGAAATAGGCGCGGCCGGTGCTATCCAGGGTATCGTTA
>Ga0114938_1002980_pt1 | contig 10279 bp, 10 predicted proteins | sample AshMeaBigSpring_FD_88675 | JGI IMG/M metagenome (GOLD analysis project Ga0114938, IMG submission 88675) | Groundwater microbial communities from Big Spring, Nevada to study Microbial Dark Matter (Phase II) - Ash Meadows Big Spring | ecosystem: Environmental > Aquatic > Deep subsurface >...
CTCCGGCATCATCATGTTCCAGGTCGTCCTTCTCTCGCTGATGGGCTCGAACAACTCCGCCCGCGAGGTTGCCGGTGAACGCCCGATCTATGAGAAGGAGAAATTCGGTGGGCTGCGGCCCTCCGCCTACCTCGCCTCCAAGGTCGCCTTTCTCGCCTGCCTCGTCATCACCCAGTCGCTCTGGATGGCGTTTTTCGTGAACTTCTTCGGTGCCTTCCGCGGGGATTTCATCCAGCACGCCGGCTTCCTGCTGCTGGTCAACGCCGCGATGACCTCGATCTGCCTCGCCATCTCCGCGCTCATGCGCACCGCCGAGCAGGCCTCGCTGCTCTCGATCTACCTCGTCGGCTTCCAACTCCCGCTCTCCGGGGCCGTGCTCGCCCTGCCCGAGAAAATCGAAGCCTTCACCCGCCCCTTCATCTCCGCCTACTGGGCCTGGTCAGGCTCGGTCGAGGCGCTGCAAACCCAGGTCCATGATGCCGTGAAGTCGGTCATCGACACCGGCCTCTCCGCCCAGAACGCCTGCCTCTATGCCCTCGGCGCGCACATCGCCGTCGCCCTCATCGCCGCCTGGGCCGGAGCCTGCCGCCCCCAGTGGGATTGAGGAGGGAAACGCTGAAATGCCGAAATTCACGACCCGCGCTTTACCCTCGATTTTTCACGATCCCTTGGCATCTTACCGCCTGCATCCCAGCCGCTGAATCAGCCTAAACCCTCTTCATCCCGGCTTTTCAGCATTTCAAGATTTCAGCATTTACCATAAAAACCATGGCCCGCCGCGCAAGCTCCCGTCTCAATCCCGGCATCATCCTCGGTGCCGCCGCCGCCATCGCCGTGGCCATCTTCGCCGGCAAATCCCTGCTCGGGAAAAAATCCGCCTCCTTCGGCGATGTCTCGCCCCTCAGCATGGATGAGCTGCTCGAGAACGGCAACAGCCTGCGTGGCAACGAATACGTCGTCCAGGGCCAGATCGACGAGAAACTCCAATGGACCACCGACCGTGGCCAGTTCGTCAGCGTCAAGGTGGAAACCCCCGGCGGCGACGAGTTCGTCGGCATCGAAATCCCGCCGGAGTTCAACAAGCTCAACATCGACACCAAACAGAAATACGCCTTCCGCGTGAAATTCCGGCAGGGCGGCATCGCCGTCGCCACGGGCATCGACCGCCTCTAACTCCATCTCCCGCCGCCTTCATGAAAACCCGGATCCTCCTCTCCCTGCTCCTCGCCGGCATCGCCCACGGCCAGGTTTACACTCCGCCGCCCGCGAAGCCCAAGGCCGCCGAGCCGGCGCCTCCGCCGCAGGACACCGCCGCCGCGCCGAAAAAGGAATCCTCCCCCGGCCCGCTCGGCCAGGAAATCCCCCTGCTCGATCCCGCCGCGGAAACCATCACCGTCGGCGGCGTGGCCATCCCGCTCGGCGACAACCGCCTGCTCAAGGCCCGCTTCGAGAAATACCTCTCCCAACCGCCCGAGAGCGACGAAGCCGCCAGCCGCTATCGCGAGACCCTCGCCGAGATCCTCGCCACCATCTCCCCCTTCCGCGAGGGCGGACCTGACCTCTACTCCGCCTTCAAGCTCCTGCCCTCGGCCTCCTCCTACCCCGGCGACGCCAACCTCTGCGGATCTCTCGCCGAGTCCATCTACATGGCCATGCTCGCCAAACAGGACGTCAACGGCCTCAAGAAACTCAACCTCACCATCGAGGCGGAGAAAAAAGCCATCATCGCCGAGGGCGACTGGAAAGCCCGCCACGAACGCGACCAGACTCTCAATGAATCGAAGCCCGCCGGCGGCGGACAGGGGGCGAAACAAGGAGCGAAAACCAAATCCCAAACGCCCGGCACCGGCAACAACTCGCTCAAATACGCCGACACCCTCCGCCGCATCGCCGAAATCGAGGCGCTGAAAAAAGCCAACATCGCCCGCACCGAGGCCCAGACCCTCAAAACCAAGGCCCAATACCAGGTCAGCATGATCCAGTGGTTCGTCCAGCGCCGCTATGAACACGTGCTCATGGCCGCCCGCTTCTACAACCAGATCTGGAAGGACGGCGACGCCACCCTCCGCGTCGATAAAAACTCGGATGTCTCCAAGCTCTTCTCCGAGTCCGTCGGCGTCAGCCCCACCGTCGCCTCGCTCGACTCCCTCTCCAACGAGGCCATCCGCGAAGTCGGCAAATACATCGAGGCCTTCGATCTCATGCTCTCGCGCGACGAACTCCACTCCGCCTCGCAGCGCCTGATGGAGGCCTACGCCCTCGGCGAATACCTCGCGCCCGTCGCCACTCTGCCCTTGGAGAAGAAACGCCGGGTCCTCGAATACGTGCGCGACCTCCACGAACTCTACGGCACCCTCCAAGCCCGCGATTACACGAAGACCAAGGTGCTCGCCGACCGCCTCAAGGCCAGTGCCAAGGATTTCCCCTCCTCCAAGGTGGACAGCGCCATCGCCGCCTACACGCTCGCCTCGGACCTCGCCATCGAGGAGGCCAAGGCCCACCTGCTCGCCAAAGACGGCGAAAAAGCCGCCGAAAAAGTCAAGGCCGCCACCGAAATCTGGCCCACCAATCCCAAGCTCACGGAGTTCCGCAATCTGGTCAACCAGTCCGGCGGCATGGTCACCATCCGCAACGACTTCGACCGCCTGCTATCCGAGAGCAACTACCGCGAGATCGCTCGCCGCCAATACGAATTCGCCCCCGCCATCCAGGGCGACGCCACCCGCGAAGACGCCTTCAAACAGATCATGACCAATCTCCGCGAGATCGAGACCGCGCTCGGCAAAGCCGGAGAGTTCAGCAAGATCGGCCAGAACTACGCCGCCTGGGAACAGCTCGCCGAAATCCGCGAACGCTTCCCGGACGATCCGAAACTCGGCCGCGAACTCGAACTGCTCGCCCCCAAGGTGGCGGACTTCACCAAGGCCCTCGACAAGGCCCGCCAGTTCGAAAGCCGCACGCCCAAACAAACCGGCTCCGCCCTCTCCTGGTACCTCAAGGCCCGCAGCATCCACCCGCAGAGCAAGCTCGCCGAAGACGGAGCCAAACGCCTCGTCCAGGAAATCCTCCCGGCGGAGGATTCGGCTCCACCCACCGCCGCGGCCGAGGAGGAGAAGTGACGGCACCTTCATTCCCCGGGTGCCGTCATAATGGTTGCAAAACGGTTGCCTCCGCATGATTCTGGTGATGTGAACATCACCATCAAATCCCTGCCCGATGATTTGGGGGCGGCGTTGAGGAAGGCCGCGCAGCAATCCCGCCGCAGCCTGAACGGCGAGATCATCCACCGCTCGAGCGCGTCCATGGTGGAGGACGTCCGCCCGACGGAGTTTTCACCAGTCGTCGCCGAATCGCCGGGCGCGTTGGCGGACGCATGGACGGCCTTGGCAAGTCGGTGGAAATCGGATCTCAGCGTGGAGGCCGAGATTGCCGCGCTCTACGAAGCCCGCTCGCCGGGCCGCGATGTCGAACTCACCTGGTAGAGGCATGTACCTGCTGGATACCGATACCTGCGTGGAAATCCTCCGCGGAAATGACCGGGTGATCGCCCGCCGACGGGCGGTGTATGCTCCGGTGTGGACCACGGAAATCACGGCGTCCGAGCTGTTTTACGGCGCGGCGAAATCGCGGGAACCCTCGGCAAACCGGCAAGTGGTGCTGGATTTTCTGCGCACACTCGAAGTGTTGCCGATCTCGCTGGCGGGCGCACAGTTTTTCGGCGGACTGAAGGCGCAACTTCAGGCGGACGGCCAGAACATCCCGGATGCGGACTTGTGGATCGCCTCCATTTCCCGGGCCGTGAGGGCGAAGATCGTCACCGGAAACACACGCCACCTCGCCCGTGTGCCCGGAGTCGAATGCGAGGACTGGATTCGCGGGTGAGCACACGTCGGGTTCCGGATGGAACCCACCGAGCGTTCCCAAGAACGCGACCACGTCTGGAAACGTGGAAACGCTACCGCCGTTTCTTCCGTTTCGGTGGCTGGTTCTTGCGGAACGACTTCGGCGGGCCGACCTTGGCGGCGGGCTTGGCTTGAGGCTTGGCGTGGTGTTTCATGGCCGGCGCGGGCCGGGCCGCGGGACGGGCGCCCACCGGCCGCGTGCCCTCGGTGGTGGGCGGGCCGGCGACGGCGAAATCCACGAAGCGTTTCTCGCGATCCAGGCCGATGACGTGGAGCGGCAAACGCATGCCCATGGCGACGACTTTTCCATCCGCGGAAACCCATGCTCCACGGTGGCCTTCGAGCCGCCAGCGGCCCTCGGGCAAGTCCTCGCGTTTGACCACGCCGCGGATGCCCATGTCCGGGATTTCCACCATCAGCCCCATCGGACGGACGTCGGTGACGAGGCCGTCGAACTCGTGTGGATCGTGCATCTCGGCGACGCGGTGGAGGTATTCGAAGAGTTTGATCTGCTTGGTCTCACCCTCCGCTTCGGCCGAGGTGCGCTCGGTGTCGGAAATGTGGCGGGAAATCTCGCGGAGGTCCGCCTGCGAGGGCGTCTTGTCGTGGCGCGGCGGCGGATTCTCCAGCAGCGGTTGGAGGGCGCGGTGCACGATGAGGTCGGCGTAGCGGCGGATGGGGCTGGTGAAGTGGCAGTAGTCGCCCTTCGCCAGGCCGTAGTGGCCGATGGGATCCGCGGAGTACGCGGCGCGCTTGAGGCTCTTGAGCAGGCCGAGCTTGATGATGTGCTCCTCGGGCGTGCCCTTGGATTCATCCAGCAGCTTCTGGATGTGGGCGCGGTTGGTGAGGTCGCCGGGGCGGTAGCCGTGGAGCTTGGCGGTCTCGGTGTAGTCCAGCAGCCGCGAGGGATCGGGATCCTCGTGAATGCGATAGACGGCGGGCTTCATGCGCTCGCGGAGGATTTTCGCCACGGCATCGTTGGCGGCGAGCATGCATTCCTCGACGAGCTGGTGGCTCGCGGTGTGGATGACGGGATCCGCGCCACAGGCGCGGCCCTTGTCATCGAGGCGGATCTTGATTTCCGGCATCTCAAGGTCGAGCGCGCCGCTGGCGAAACGCAGCCGCCGCAGGACGGACGCGAGGTTCCAACCCTCGCGGACCATGGGCGCGAGTTCGGGCTCGGATCCCTCGGGCGCGGGCTTGCCGTCGAGAATGGCCTGGGCCTGCTCGTAGGAAAGCTTCGCCCGGCTGTGGATGACGGCGTCGACGAACCGTGCGCGGGTGATTTTCCCCTCGTGGGAGATTTCCATCACCGCGCATTTCGTAAGGCGGTCCACGTAGGGCTTGAGCGAGCAGATGCCGTTGCTCAGCTCCACCGGGAGCATCGGCAGCACGCGGTCCACGAGGTAGGTCGAGTTGCCGCGCTCGATGGCCTCCTTGTCCATCGGACTGCCGGGCTTGATGTAGTGGGAGACGTCGGCGATGTGGACGGCGAGCGTCCAGCCGTGGCGGGTCTTCTCGAGCCAGATCGCGTCGTCATGGTCCTTGGCGTCGGCGGGATCGATGGTGATGACGAGCTTGTCGCGCCAATCGTGGCGGCGGGCGACTTCCGCGGGCTCCGGCTCCTCCGGCACGGCGCGGGCCTCGGCGAGCACATGATCGGGAAACGAGGTGCGCAGCCCGAAGCGGTGGATCACGCCGATGATGTCCACTCCCGGATCGCCGGGCCAGCCGAGCACCTCGATGATGCGGCCCCGCGGATCGCTGCCGGCGTCCTTCCAGTTTTCCAGATCGACGACGACCATCTGCCCGGGCTGGGCGGTGGTGTCACCGGTGATTTCGATGCGACCGTCGATGGCCTTGTCCTCGCAATCCACCCACGCGAAGCCCTTGTGTTTCCGGAAAATCCCGACGAGTCGGCCGGAGCGGCGGCCGAGGATTTTCTCGACCTTGCCGCGGGCCTCGTCCGGAGCGTCCGGGATGAGTTCCTGGCGGGTGCGGAACTGGCGTTTGGGGCTGGGTTTCTGGATGGAGACGAGCACGCGGTCGCCATCCAGCGCGGTCCCGGTGTCGCGGCGCGGGATGTGAACGCGGTCGAGCGCCTTGAGATCGAGGCCGGTGGCGAGGTTCGCGGCGTCGGCGAGGTCGGGGAAGAAGAACGCGTGGCCCTTCGGGTGGAATTTCAGCGTGCCGGAGAGCGCGTTGCCGGTCTTGGCGCGGAGGAGATAGGTGGCCTTTTTCCCCTCATGGATGACGCCCTCGGCAACGAGAGCCTCCAGGGTCTTGCGGAGTTCCGAGCGACGTTCGACGGGGACCTCGATGCGGCGTGCGAGCAAGGACTTGGTCACCGGCTGGGCCGGATTGGAGCGCATGAGTTCGAGAATCGCCTCCCGCAGGTTTTCGCCTAGCATGGCGGCAGTTTGCCGCCACTGGCTTGCGCCCGCAACGGCAAAGGCGGAAATAAAAAGGGTTGCGGGCAGCCACCCCCGGCGATAGGTGTTTACCATGTGAATGCGGAAATTCCCGGCGCGTTTTCGGACTCACGGAAATTTGTATTTGCGCCGCAACCCGGAAACTTCATCCTCACTCCGCCATGAAAACCCCAGCGTTCCGCCGCAACCACGGCTTCACCCTCGTCGAACTCCTCGTCGTCATCGCTATCATCGCGGTCCTTGCCGCAGCAGGCTTTTCCGCCGGCAACGCGGCCATCCAGAAAGCCCGCAAAGTCACCGCACTGGGAACCGCCACCGCCGTCGAGACCGGGGTGAACAATTTCTTTACCGAATACGGCAGCATGCCGACCACCCAGACGGCCGACACTCCCGCATCCAAAACCGATAGCGACACCAAACTGCTGTCAGTCCTGCTGGGCCTGGAGACCGAACTCAACACCCGCGGGGTGAAGTTCCTCTCCGTCAAGGAAGGCAAAGCAAAAAAGGGGGGGCTGATCTACTCCTCCGACGGCAAATCCGTCTCCGGCCTCTACGATCCCTGGGGCGGTCCGTTCTTCGTGATGATGGACTGCGATTATGACGAGACCGTCACGCCAACCCCGTCGGCCGGTGGAGGCAAGAAGCTCAACGGCAGGCGCGCCGCCGTCTGGAGCAATGGAGCCGACGGCGTGAAAGGCGGCGGCAAGGCGGCCGATGACGTGATCACCTGGTAAGCGCCCCTTTCCCATCCGATTTGAAAACCCCGCCCGGTTCGCTCCGCGGCGGGGTTTTGCTTGAAGAAGCTCCCCCACGCCATGCCCGAGCTGCCCGAAGTCGAGACCACCCGCCGCGGCATCGAGCCGCATGTGCTCGGAGCCCGCGTCTCCGAGGTCATCGTGCGCCGCCGCGATCTGCGGCAACCGGTTTCGAAAAACCTCTCCGCCATCGAGGGAAGGAGGGTCACCAGCGTGCGGCGGCGCTCGAAGTATCTTTTGTTAGGCATGGATGACGGCGGCACGCTGCTCATCCACCTCGGCATGTCCGGCAGCCTGCGCGTGATTTCCCCGGCGGACCCGTGGAAAACGCACGATCACGTGGGCATCACGCTTTCCAACGGGAGACAACTGCGTTTCCACGATCCGCGGCGCTTCGGCCTGGTGCTGCGCCTCACCGGAGACCCGGCGGCGCATCCGCTGCTCAAAGACCTCGGTCCGGAACCGCTGGAGGATGACTTCACCGCGGCGCATCTGCAAGGCGCCTGCGCGAGACGCTCCGCCGCCATCAAACTCGTCATCATGGATGCGAAGGTGGTCGTCGGCGTGGGGAACATCTACGCCTCCGAAGCGCTGTTCCGCGCGGGCATCCTGCCTCGCACCGCGGCGAAGCGGATCTCCAAACCCCGCCTCGCGAAACTCGTTGCCGCAATCCGGGAGGTCCTGACCGATGCCATCAAGGAAGGCGGCACCACGCTGCGCGATTTCCTGCATTCCGACGGAGAGCCGGGCTATTTCCGCCAGCGGCTCTTTGTTTACGAGAGGAAAGGCGAACCCTGCCGCGTCTGCGGCACGCCGATCCGCCATGCGGTGCTCGGCCAGCGATCGACGTATTGGTGCCCGAAGTGCCAGAAGTGAGCCTCAAGCCTGAGCCGCGATCAGGTCGTCCAGATGCCCGCCGCGGGCGGTGACCCACTTGCCTTTCCGGATCACCTTGGTGAATCCGAGGCCGTTGGCGGCGGCGGCGGTGAAAACGTCCCACGCCTGGGTGGCGAGGATGCCGGAAACGATGAGATCGCCGCCGGGAGCCAGCGACTTGGCGATGACCGGCCAGGCCTCGATCAGCACGGTGGAGAACAGGTTGGCCATGACGACGTCGTAGCCCTTCTTCCGCGGCTTCCATTTCAGGACGTCCTGCTCCTTCACGACGACTTCCGGCTCATCGTTGCGGACGGCGTTGCGCGCGGCGGCGGCAACGGCGAAGGGATCGAAATCACAGGCGAAGGTTTCCCCCGCGCCAAGCTTCCTCGCGGCGATGGCGAGCACACCGGTGCCCGTGCCGAGATCGGCGACGGTCCAAACCGTGCCCCTCCGCCCGCGGGCGACATCCACCAACAGGCGCAGACAGGTGGAGGTGGTGGCGTGATCGCCGGTGCCGAACGCCATCTCAGGCGGGATCGTGATGATCTGGCGCTTCGGGTGCGCCTTCCGGATCGCCGCGATCTCCTTCGGGCGGGTCTCCGCGCTGAGGAGGAAGACATCCCGCACCTTCAGCGGGCGCGGCGGCGCGACGGGCTTGTTCCACTCCGAACCGGCCACCTTGCGGACGCTGCCGCCGAAGCGTTTGAAAACCTCCTTCGCCTCCTTCTCCGTGTTGCAGAACAAGCGGACGCGGATCGATTTGCCGCCCTTGAGATACTCGATGACGAGGTTCGGATTTCCGGCGAAGCGCTCCTCCCATGCATCCAGCCATTGAGACCCGGAGAGTTTTGACCAGACAAACATGCGGATTCAGCGTTGAAAACCAATGCGCCGCCCGGAAGGAAAAAGTGGAGCGGGCGATGAGATTCGAACTCACGACATCCACCTTGGCAAGGTGGCGCTCTACCACTGAGCTACGCCCGCGTCGCGAAACGCGTGCGCGCTTTCTACACCGGGCCGGGGGTCGGGCAAGCCAAAATTTGCAAATTTTCGGTGTTCATTCCCGCCCGCTCTGCCTTTCTCTTGGCGCAGCCCATGTCCGACAAGCTCGCCGAAATCATCGCCACCAAACGCCTCGAAGTCGAAGCCCTGATGCCCCGCGCCGCCCACCTCCGCGCCGCCGCCCTTCAACGCAATGATTTCGGTGGATTCCGCGCCGCCATCGACCGCGGCCCCGGCCGTCTCGGCGTGATCGCGGAGGTGAAAAAGGCCTCGCCGTCCGTGGGCTTGATCGATCCGGACTTCGATCCGGTCCGCCAGGCGAAGCGCTACCTCGAGGGCGGCGCGTCCTGCCTCTCCATCCTGACCGATGAAAAATATTTCCAAGGTTCGCTGAGCTATCTCACGCAGATTTCGAAATTTTCCGGCGCTCCCCTGTTGCGGAAGGATTTCACGATCCACGAGGTGCAGATCCACGAGGCCTCCGTTTCCGGAGCGGATGCGATCCTGCTGATCGTCGCCGCGCTGGATGACGAGACGCTCCGGCGGCTTCATGACGAGGCGAAGTCCCTCATGCTCGATGTGCTCGTGGAAGTGCACGACCTCCGTGAAATGGAACGCGCACTGGAACTCGGCGCGGACCTGATCGGCGTGAACAACCGGAATCTCAAGACCTTCGAAGTCGATCTCGAGACCACCGAGCGCCTTGCCGAGGAAGTGCCGGACGAGGTTCTCCTCGTTTCCGAAAGCGGAATCAAGTCCCTCGAAGACGCCCGGCGCGTGCTCGATGCCGGAGCCAATGCCGTGCTCATCGGCGAGGCGCTGATGCGGGCACACGATCCCTCCAGGGAAGTCGAAGCCTATCTCGCGCTGGAAGCCTCATGAACTCCGCCTTCTGGATCGCAATCGGCGCGGCCGTTCTCGTGGTGCTCGCACACGCCGCCCTGTTCTGGTGGTTCCTTTGCAAACCCCGGAAAGATGATGACGACCCGGACGCGCATGGTGGCTGAACCCCGCCGCCACGTTAGAGCCGCAGCGCGACCTGCTCGCCGGGGCCGTGCACGCCTTCGATGAGGATGCCTTCGACGTCGGCGGTCTTCGATGGACCGGTGCACCAAATGATGTTCGGGCTGTCGCCGAACGCAGCGATGGCGTCCGAAATCGTGCGGTGGATCTCGTTCCGCTCAAGCACGGCCACATGCACCCACGGCGAGAGCGCCGCAAGGCGGTGCGAGGTGCGGAGATCGTCGAGGATGACCGTGCCGGACTCGGCGATCACCCCGGTGGCGCGGGTGATGCCGAACTGGTAGTC
>Ga0114938_1002983_pt1 | contig 10277 bp, 8 predicted proteins | sample AshMeaBigSpring_FD_88675 | JGI IMG/M metagenome (GOLD analysis project Ga0114938, IMG submission 88675) | Groundwater microbial communities from Big Spring, Nevada to study Microbial Dark Matter (Phase II) - Ash Meadows Big Spring | ecosystem: Environmental > Aquatic > Deep subsurface >...
ATATTTATACTAAATACTGAATGTGTATTTTTATCTAATACCATTGATACACCTACTTTATTTTTATTGTGACTGATGTATTTTACCGTATACTTTAGAAAATGTAAACAAAAAAAAGAAAGGTAATTCATCTCACCACCTAAAGAGGTGGGAGAATTCTTGCCCAAACACTGTTAAATTTTCAACCTTAATCTCTTCTTTTTAAAGCTCTAAAAATTCTAAGGAATAATTTATATCTAAGTTATATCTATTTATGTGAACTACCACTCCCTAATAGAGGACGGGGCTTCGTGGGAAGTATCTGACTAATATAAAAAAAAGAAAAAGAAAAAAACCACCGAACAAGTTTTCTGGTGGTTTTTCTTTTTTTTTTATCAAAATTTTAAATACGTCAATGGATTCTTTACTTTTCCATTTTTTCTTATTTCAAAATGTAAGTGGGGACCACTTACTCTTCCTGTTGCTCCACTTAATGCTATATGTTGATTTTGAGATATTTTTTGACCTTTCTTAACAACTATTTGACTAAGATGAGCATATCTTGTTTCATAACCATCTGAATGTTTAATTATGATAAGTTTTCCATACCCGCTAGCTCTTCCAGCAAAAGATACAACACCTTCTCTTGCAGAAACAACTTTTGTACCAATTTTAGCTTTTAAATCTACACCTGCATGATTTAAAACTTTCTTTAATACAGGATGTTTCCTTGAACCAAAACTACTTGTTAAACTCATTGCCATTAAAGGATTAGAAAAAGTACCTAAGTTAGTTTTTTTTACATATTCTTGCTTAAAACTGCTTAAGTATCTTGAAACTTTAGGTTCTCTTAAAAATATTTTAGCTCCAATTAAAAGTCTATCAATCTCATTATCTTCTTTTATTGTTTTAACATCCACTTCAAATCTCTTTGACAACCCCTCAAAAGTGTCTCCTTTTTTAATTGAGTAGAATATTCCAGGTTCTGTTGGAATATTAATCTTCTTCCCTATTTGAAGAACTCTTAAGTTTTTATCAATATTATTTGCATAGATATAGTCAGTTTTTATTTTATATTCTTTAGATAAATCTGAAATAGTATCTCCTTTTTTAATCACATATTCCATATTTTCTAATACAATTTTTTCTCCTAAGTCAATACTGCTATCAAGATTTGCTAATTCTTGTCCCTCTTGATCATCCCACTCTTTAGCAATTTTATTTTCTAATTCGAAATCCTCTAAAGTAGATTCCTCTCCTAAATTTTGTGTAACTTTTTCCTCTATTACTTTTGTTGAATTTTCTTGAGTAGAAACAATTTTTTCTTCTACTTTCTTTTCTGTAACTTCAACTTTTTCTATAGTTTGAGTTTCAGTTTCAACAACCTGTCCATTCTTTACTGCTTCTTTATTTTGAATTACATCGTTATTTTTTAATGTAAACTCTCTATAAAAAATTAATGTTACTAAAAAGACTAAAATACCTATGATTAATCTTTTCCCTTTTTTCATAATCCACCATTCTTTTCTTTATTTTTTTGTATTTTTATAAATTTTTATAAATTTTACCATATTTTTATCTTTTTAGTCTAGCTTTTATTTTTTGTATTTTTTCTGAATACAATTAACTTTTTTCACAAAAAATCTATAAAAAAATGACTATTGGCTTGTTATTTAAAGGGTGTTTAATCACTTCTACCTCTATTTGGAATATCTCCTTTATTTTTTCAGATACAACTACCTCTTCTGGTGTTCCTTCATATTTTATTTCACCATTTTTTATGGCAAAAATATAATCACAGTAACGACTTGCTATATTTATATCATGAATTACTGCAACAACTGTTTTATCAAGGCTTTTCACTAAATCCATAATTTGGTATTGATATCTTACATCTAAATGATTTGTTGGTTCATCTAATAATAACACTCGACTCTCTTGTGCTATAGATCTAGCTATTAAAACTCTCTGCATCTCCCCACCAGAAAGAGTTAAAAAACTAGAATCTTTTAAATGTTTCATTCCAACCTTATCTAAAGCTTCATCAATATCTTTTTCGTAATCTTTTTTTGAAAATAAAGAACTCTTGTTATATTTTCCCATTTCAACTATCTCTTTAACCGTAAAATCAAAAATAATCTTTTGATTTTGACTTAAAACAGATATTTTTTTAGATAACTCTTTTACAGAGTAGTCATTTAATTCTATTCCATCTAAATAAATACTATTCTTTTTAGGAATATAATTTCTATATATATTTTTTAAAAGTGTACTTTTGCCACAACCATTTTCACCAATTATCCCAATAAACTTTTTCTCTTTTATATTTAATTTAATATTTTTTAAAATATCTCTTTTCTCTATTTTAAAATCTAAATCATCTATTTTTATCACAATTATCCTCCAAAATTATAGCTATTTTTTCTTAACATACTCATAAAAAATGGGGCACCTAGCATAGATGTTACAACCCCTATTGGAATCTCTTGTGTTTTAAACATAACTCTCGTTAAAGTATCTGTTCCTAATAAAAATAAAGCTCCTAAAAGTATTGCACATGGAATTAATCTTTTATGATTACTTCCAACTAATCCTCTACATATATGAGGGATTACTAATCCCACAAATCCAATTACTCCTGTTGCAGAAACTATAAATCCAGTTAAAAAAGTAGATGTAATTACAATAAAAAATCTCAGTTTTTTTACATCTACACCCAAGGTTTCTGCTAATTCATCTCCTGTAATTAAAATATTTAATTCTCTATATTTAAATATAACTAAAATTGCCGATATCAATAATACTAAAAACAGCGTCATTAAACTTTCCCATCTAGCACCTGCTAAACTTCCAGAAATCCAAAACATAGCTCCCCTTAATTGAGATTCATTTTTAGCAGTTGTTACCAAAAATGTTGTAATTCCAGAAAATAAAGAGGATACAGCCACACCTATTAAAACTAATTTAGTACTTGAATACCCTCCATTTCCAGCTAAATAGAAAACTAAAAAAGCTGTGAAAGTTCCAAAAATAAAAGCTCCAACACCTGGTGAAAAAGATATTCCTAAAATACTTCCCAATACAATTGAGATTACTGCACCTGTACTAGCTCCTGAAGATATTCCTAAAATATATGGACTTGCTAAAGAGTTTTTTGTTAATGCTTGCATTAAAATCCCAACTAAAGATAACCCTGCACCACCTAACAAAGCTAAAATAACCCTTGGGACTCTTAAGTTCCAAACTATCATCTCTGTTGATTTTTTCCATTCAATAGAAAAAATCTCTTTATTTGAGATTTTATTTACCAATATTTTCCAAATATGAATTGGAGATAAAGAAACACTCCCAATTGTTACTGCTACTGTTCCTAAAATTATGATTAAAATAAGAGATATTATAATTATATTTCTATCTTTTACTTTCACTTTTTTTCCTCTCTTAGTCCTCTTGAAATTATCTCAATACCTTTATCAACCTTAACTCCTGCCGATATATAACTTAATGGAACTCTTATAAATCTATTATTCTTAACAGCTTCTAATTGAGATATTGGAGAGTTATTTTTTAAATACTCTATTTTATTCTTACAACTTATATTTCCATAATCTACAACTATTATAGCCTCTGGATTTTCATCTAAAACTTTTTCCCAAGTTCCAACTCCAAAAGAAAAGTTTGTATCTTTAAAAATATTTTCTCCACCAGCTATTTCTATTAATGTATTTCCAATTCCATTTCCTCCAACTACAAAAGGAGCTGATTCTTGACTATCATATGCAAAAACTTTTATTTTCTTTTTATTTCTATTATTTTCTTTTACTTTTTCAATATCTTTTTTCATATTTTCAACAACATTTTTAGCATTATCTTTTAAATCAAAAATATCTCCGAACATCAATATATCGTCATATATATCCTCAATTTTAGATGTGTCTTGAGATTTTGTAAATACAACTTTTACACCATTTTCTTTTAGCTCCTCAAGTGTTCCTAAATTTTTAGGAGTCGCTATGGATTTCCATCCTGTTAAAAGGTTAGGATTTAAAGAATAAAATTGCTCTTTAGTTGGAGCTCCTTTTGATAAAACTGGTATCTTATCATATTTCTCCTTTAATTCTGGAAGTATTTCATCATCTAAATAAGCTGTTCCTAAAATCTGATTTTCCGCTCCTATAGCTAATAAAATTTCTGTTGTAAACTGTGATGTTGAAACTGCCCTTACATTCTCTTTAGAAAAACTTAAAGTAGTTATCAGTAAAAATAGTAACAATATTTTCTTCATAATTTCTCCTTTTAATAAAAAGCGGAAGAGTTAAACTCTTCCAATTAATGAAAAGCTTTTCTTCCTTTAGCATACTCAGCTTTTTTTACTAGTATATCCTCTGGTTGAGAATTCTCTAATTTTTTAGCTCTCTCTATAAAAAGATTTTGAATAGATTCAATTTCACCTAAACCTCTTAAATTTACATCTACTTCAAATCCATTCTCTTCCAGTGCTTCTTTCCAATCTTTAGCTATATCATTTTTAGCATGATTCCCCGCTACAAACATAAGAGGCATTAACTTAACTTTTCTTTTATTATATCTTTTTAACTCTCTTACTACATTATCTAGCCCTGGATATCCTTCTACCGTTCCTATGTATATAGGTTTTTCTAAATCTTTTGTAACATAAGCTAACATTGGATAAGCTGAAAATGCAGGATGCTCTGTGCCATGCCCTATCATCACAACTCCTTCATCCTCTTTTAAATCTCCAACTTCTTTTTCTATTACTTCAATTAACTTAAAATAATCATCTACTTCTGTTAGTAACGGAGTTCCAACTCTTATATCTTCAAATTTATCAGAAAACATATCCACTTCTCTTTTTAAAGCCTCCATTTCAGTTCCGTTTATTATATATGTCGGTTGAATAATTACATGTTGGTATCCTTGCTCTACTAGTTTCTCTAAAATTTGAGTGGTATTTAAATTTTCAATACCTCTTTTTGAAAGTATTCTATTTACAATTCTTGATGTATAAACTTGAAAAAAATCTAATTTATCAAACTCATTTTTTAATTTTTTATTTATTATATCTATTGTTTTTTCTCTTGTGTCCTCATGTGTTGTTCCAAAATGTGCTGCTACAATCGCGCCCTTTTCCATAGTTTTGTAAAAGTTCATCATTAATCTCCCTGTATTATTTTTCTTTATTTTTATTTTAAATTAAAATTTATCACCAATAAAAAAAACCTCCCTTTTGAAAATACTAAAAGAGAAGTGTAAAAACCTTTACCTTCTCTGTCCTCGCAGAATTCTAAATAATGGCAGGTCTCCTGACTTAGATTCATCCTACTTACAGCCCTTCCCAAGGTTTATATCCTCAGTGGTATTACTGTTTTCATCCTCTATACAGTGGCGGGACCGTTTGAGATTTTCACTCAATTCCCTTTTAATCAAATTGAACCATTACATTTTTATCTAATTAATATTAACACTTTATCGTACAAATTTCAATCAAATTATCTAAAATTTATAACATTATCATCTATTATTTATATTATTTACATCATGAAGTCTTGACTTTTAGGTATAAAAAAAGTTACTATTAATTTAGATATAAATGTATTTTAAGGAGAACTTTTATGAAAAAAACATCTTTTGGAACTCTTATTTACTATTTAAAAAAGGAAAATAAGCTTCTTCTTCTATTTTTAGGTGTGAGATTAGCTATGACTGCTATTGATGTTTACTCACCACTTTTAATTAAAAATTTAATAGATGATGCTCTTCCATCTAAAAATATTGATTTATTGTTAAAATTTTCTATTATACTAATTGTTCTTTATATTTTGCGTCTATTTTTTGCTGTCAATTCTCAAGCAAACGGAAAATTAATGGGAAGCAAAATAAAACAAAGTATGAGAAATGATCTATTAAAAAAACTTTTAAATCAACCTAGTGAGTTTTTTAAAAAAAATCAAAGTGGTGATTTAATTTCTAGAGTTATTAATGACTTAGATAGTGTTTCCACTCTTTGTCATAGAGGATTAGAGGATTTTATATTTTCAGTTATAACTATTATTGCTTCTATCTTTATAATGATAGATTTTGACTTAAAACTTTCACTAATTACTTTATTTCCTCTACCACTAACATTAATCTTTATTTATAAGGAAAATAAAAAAATGAAAGCTGGTCATAGAAGTGTTCGAAAAAATTCAGGTTTATTATCTGCTAATCTTCATGACATTTTGAGAACTGTCTCTTTTTTAAAAGATAACTATTTAGAAGATTATGCTCAAAAAAGATTTCTTGAAAAAAATGATACTCTTTTAGAAAGTGAAAAGAAGAATATGATTCCATCTAGTTTAATTGTTTCAGGAGTAACTTTTTACTCCAATATAACTCAACTTATAATTATTCTTGCTGGAGGTTATTTATATATAAAAGATGGGGTTACAATGGGAATTATCTTATCTTTTTTACTTTTAGTTGATCGTTTTAGGCTTAGAATTATGAGAATGGTTGGACTTGTTGATATATATCAACAAGGAATATCTGGAGTTAATAGATTTACTGAAATTATAAATCTTAATAATAGGATAGATGGAGATATACCACTAACAGAACCTATCACTTCAATTGAATTTAAAAATATAGGCTTTTCTTATGATGAGAAATCTATTTTACAAAACTTTAACTTAAAAATAGAAAAAGGAGAAAAAATAGCTCTAGTTGGAGAAAGTGGAATTGGCAAAAGTACTACTGCTTCTCTTTTAAAAAGAGCTTTACTTCCTACAAAGGGGGAGATTTTAATTAATAATATCCCATTAAATAAAATAACTTTTAAAACATATTTAGAACGACTTGGAATCGTCGACCAAAGTGATTATATTATAAATGGAAGTTTAATTGATAATATCACTCTTGTAAAAGAAAATTGTACTGAAGAGGAATTAAACTTTGCAATTGAAAAATCATATGTTTATGAATTTTTTGACAAATTTCCTCAAGAGGAAAATACTATAATTGGTGAAGGTGGAGTACATGTAAGCTCTGGACAAAGACAAAAAATTGCTATGGCTAGATTATTCTTAAAAAATCCTGATTTGATTCTTTTAGATGAAGCAACTAATGCCTTAGATATTATCAATGAAAAATCTATTTTGAAAAATATAAAAGAGGAGTATAGCAATAGAATTGTTATCGCAATAACTCATAGACTTAGTATCCTTGAAGATTTTGATAAAATTTATGTCTTAGGAGCTGATAATATTGTTGAATCTGGTTCATTTAAAGAACTTTTAAAATTAGAAGGTAAATTCTATAGGTTATATCATGGAATTAGATAAAGTTAAAGCCACCTTAAAGGTGGCTTTTTTTGTTATTACTCAATTTCAGAAGAGCTTGCTTCATTTCCTGCTTCTGCATCTTGATAAACTTCATGATTTAAGTTTCCTAAACTCTTATCAACCATTAATGCGTTTGTAACTGATCCAATTACGTTTAACATTGTTCTTGGCATATCGATAATAGGATCGATTGCTAAAATTGGGTTAATTAAAGGGAACATAGCTGCTAATCCAGTTCCTGATAAAGCAACTGAAGCTGCCATTGTTGCTGTTCCTGGAATTCCTGCAATTCCTAACGAACTAATTGCCACAACAATTATAGACATTACTATTAATGTTGCATCAATTGGATGTCCACTCATATTTGTAACAAATACAATTGTTAATGCTGGGAATATTCCTGCACAACCTTGCATTCCTGCTGTTGTACCAAAACTTGCAACAAAACTTGCTGTTGATTCACTAACACCTAATTTATTAGTTAATGTTGAAATTGTTACTGGTAAACATCCAACACTTGATCTAGATGTAAATGCTAAGATCATTAAAGAAATACTTTTCTTTACATATGTAAATGGATTTAATCCAAAGAATGATACTGCTATCATCTGTATTACAAACATAACAGCGGTTGCTAAGTATAAAACTGCTATGAATTTTCCTACTTCTGCTATTGCTCCAATACCTTTTTGTGCAATTGTGTTTGCTAATAATGGTACTACTGCTAAAGGCATCCATCTAATAATACTCATTGCCATTGATACTATAATTTTTTGAGAAGCATTTATTAAATCAAAGAATGGCTTTACAATATCCATATATTTCTTTGACATTCTCTTTGCTGCTACTCCAACAACTGCTGAGAATATAACTAATCCAACGATATTTAACTTAACCATTGCTTCAACTGGGTTTGAAGGAATAAGAGCTTTTAATGTATCAACAATATTGCTAACCTCTCTGATTTTTCTTCCACCCTCTGTTGCTACAGCTTGCACTGCATCAGTTGAAACTTTTCCAACTTCAAATAGATTTCCTAAAAGTAATCCTACACCTACAGAAATTGCAACCATTACTAAAGTTATGATTAAACTTTTCTTTACTAAGTCTCCTAAATTCGCATCCTCTTTCATGTTAATAATAACATGAATGATTGACACCATAACTAATGGAATAACTAACATTCTAATTAAAGATATAAATCCTCCACCAAGTAAGCTATACCATAGTGTTGTCTCTTTTACAAATGTTAATTCCATTGGATTCTCTGGGAATCCAGCCACAAATTGAATTGCTAATCCTAAAATTAAACCAACAACTGTTGCAACCATAACTTTTGCTGAAAAGTTAAATTTTTTCTTTGGTAACATATTTATTAGAAATAAAATTACTAATAATGCTACTAAGAAACCAACAGTTTTCAAATCACTAATCATTAAAAATTGTTCAAAAAATACATTGTTCATTGTTTTTTTTTCTCCCGTTTCTATATTTTAATTTTTATTGAAGCCTATTTTATTTTGCTACATTACCAGCTACGTTCATTACATCCCAAGTTCTAGCAAATGGTGGAGCATAACAGAAATCCATCATTCCAATCTCATCTACTGTTAACTTATCATAAATCGCTATTGCTAAAGAGTCTACTCTTAAAACTGCACCTTTTTTACCTGCAATTTGTCCCCCTAAAAGAACTCTTGTATCTGCATCGTAAATTAACTTTACAAATATGTCCTCTCTACCTGGATAGTAGTTTGTTTGATTTTTATCTTTTATAAATACAGTTTTATAGTTTATTCCCATTTTTATTGCTTCAGATTCTGTTATTCCAGTTCTTCCAGCCTCTACATCCATAACTTTTACTGCTGCTGATCCTAAAGTTCCTTGAAACTCAGTTTCTACTCCTGCTAAGTTTTCTCCAACTATTCTACCTATTTTATTAGCAGTTGTTGCAAGAGGAATATACACATTTTCTTTTCTTACTAAATGAGGAACTGTTGCACAATCTCCTGCTGAGTAGATTGAATCAATACTTGTTCTTCCATGGCTATCTATTACTAAAGCTCCATTTCCTAACATTTCAATTCCTGTTTCTTTTAAGAAAGCTGTATTTGGTCTTACCCCTGTTGATACAACAACTATATCAGCTGGGTATTCACCTTTATTAGTCTTTACTTTTACAACTTTCCCATTTTCCTCTACAATCTCTTGTACAATCTCTTCTAAGTGCAGTTCTACACCTTCGTGAGTTCTTATTTCCTCTTCCATAACATCAGTTATCTCTTTATCAAAACTTTCTAAAAGAACTCTATCACCTAATTGAATTATTCTAACACTTCTTTTTCCTAAATGTTTAGCTGCCTCTGCTACTTCAAGTCCAATATATCCAGCTCCAACTATAACGATATCTTGGTTCTCATCTTTTAGCATCTCTTCTTTTAATATAATTCCATCTGTATAATCTTTTAAAGTATATACGCCTTTAGTAGATAAATTTTTAATCGGGGGCATTATTGCATGAGCTCCTGTAGCTACCATTAATTTATCATAATTATCTATAAAAGTTTCACCTGTTACTAAATTTTTAACAGTTACCTCTTTTTTATCTACATCAATTGCTATAACTTCGTGCTTTATTTTTATGTTCATTCCAGCTTCTATAAATTTCTCTACTGGTCTTGCTATCATATTATTTGGACTTTCAAAAAAGTTTCCAACATAGTATGGAAGGCCACAAGCTCCCCATGAAACAACCTCAGTTTTTTCATAAATTACTAACTCTACTTCTTTGTTAAGTCTACTTGCTTTTGCTGCTGCTGACATTCCAGCGGCAACTCCACCGATAATTATTATTTTCATTTTTCCTCCTCGTATAATGAAGATATAAAAATCTTCATCAATTTATCTGTTATAATTTACTAAAGTGCTGTGGATTATTATTTCCTCCTATAGCTA
>Ga0114938_1002984_pt1 | contig 10275 bp, 8 predicted proteins | sample AshMeaBigSpring_FD_88675 | JGI IMG/M metagenome (GOLD analysis project Ga0114938, IMG submission 88675) | Groundwater microbial communities from Big Spring, Nevada to study Microbial Dark Matter (Phase II) - Ash Meadows Big Spring | ecosystem: Environmental > Aquatic > Deep subsurface >...
AAGTAGCCACAACACCTTGTACATCGAACGACGCTAGCACAACAACATCCAGTGTTCGCTAGCAACGATAGCACAAGGACTCGCAACAACTGATCTTGAAACCCGAAGTTGCAAAACTTCAGTGCTGATCCTGAATTTGACGGCGATCCGACCATCGAGACCGAACAGGAGATCGACGAAGAAGGCGAACCAACCGGCGACGAGGAAGTCGTGACGCCGGAGGAGGAGCCGGAGGACGAAGGCCCAGAACCGTTGCCGCCCGATGAACCCGATGGGCCGCGACGCAAATTCTACGTCGATGGCGGCCAAGTCGAAATCGCTGCGCATCTGGTCTACGAACTCGATCCCGACGGCAACCAGCTTCGCGTCGTCCAGTTCACCGACTACACGGCCGACAAGGTCCGCACGATGTACCGCAATGCCGCCGAGCTGCGCGGGGAGTGGGCGGACCCAGAGCAACGTAGCGAGATCATCGAGCGGCTTGCGGAACGCGGCATCGACTTCGACCACCTGGCCGAAACAGCCAACCAGCCCGACGCCGACCCACTCGACCTGATTTGCCACTTGGCATTCAATGCCCCGCTGCGCACGCGGCGCGAGCGGGCACAACGGTTGCGAACCGAACGGCAGGACTTTTTCGATCAGTTCGGTCCGGACGCACGAAAAATCCTCGACGAACTGTTGGACAAGTACACCGAGCATGGCACGGCCCAGTTCGTCATTCCCGACGTGCTTGAAGTGCCGCCCATCAGCGCCCACGGCAACGTGATCGAAATCGCCGGCCGATTCGGCGGCGTCGAGCAGCTGCGCCAGGCGGTGATCCAGCTCCAGACCCTTTTGTATGCGGCCGCATAGCGCGGCTGTTTCCGATACGCCCTGAGATTGAATCGAGACCAAGATGGCCAAGAAGAAAGCCAAGACGGCTGCGACGAAAACCAAGAAACCCAAGAAGGCGGATCAGCCTAAGACAACGGCACAGCAATTGGCAGCGCTCATCAAATCAGCACGGGACATCATGCGGAAGGACAAGGGGCTCAACGGCGACCTGGATCGCCTCCCCTTGCTCACCTGGATCATGTTCCTCAAGTTCCTCGACGACCGTGAGAAGCTGGAAGAAGCTCGCGCGGGCATCGGCGGCAAGAAGTACAAGCCGGCCGTGGAAGCGCCATATCGCTGGCGAGATTGGGCGGCAACCAAAGACGGCATCACGGGCGACGAGTTGATTGCGTTCGTCAACCAGGAAGAGGCGGTTCGCCCCGATGGCAAGAAGGGAGCCGGCCTGCTCACCTACCTGCGCGGACTGCGGTCCACGAACGGCGACCGGCGGCGGGACGTGATCGCCACCGTGTTCGAGGGCGTCAACAATCGCATGCTCTCCGGCTACCTGCTGCGGGACGTGATCAACCTTGTGGATGGCATCCACTTCGATTCGTCAGAGGAAATCCACACGCTGGCCCGGCTTTACGAATCAATGCTCCGCGAAATGCGCGACGCCGCCGGCGATTCCGGCGAGTTCTACACTCCGCGTCCGGTCATCCAGTTCATGGTCGCGGTAACCGATCCGCAGCTCGGAGAGGTCGTGCTCGACCCCGCCTGCGGCACCGGCGGGTTCCTGGCCGAAGCCTTCGTCCACCTGGAAAAGCAATGCAGCAGGGCGCAGGATCGCAAGGTGCTTCAGGAAGGGAGCATTCGCGGCGGCGAGGCCAAGCCGCTCCCCTACATGCTTGCGCAAATGAACTTGCTGCTGCATGGGCTCGACGCGCCGGCTGTCGAATACGGCAACAGCCTAGCGGTCAAGATCACGGAAATTGGCGAGAAGGATCGCGTCGATGTGATCCTCACCAATCCGCCGTTCGGCGGCGAGGAAGAGGCGGGCATTCGCGGCAACTTCCCCGCCGACAAGCAGACCAGCGAAACGGCGCTGTTGTTTCTTCAACTCATCATGCGCCGCCTGCGAAAGCCGAGCGCTGCGTCGCCGCGCGGTGGCCGCGCTGGGATCGTCGTTCCCAACGGCACGCTTTTCGGCGACGGCGTCTGCGCTCGCATCAAGGAAGAACTGCTGAAGGAGTTCAATCTGCATACGATTGTGCGGTTGCCCAATGGCGTGTTCGCTCCGTACACCGCGATCCCTACGAATTTGCTGTTCTTCGACCGCAGCGGTCCCACCAAGGAGATCTGGTACTACGAACTCCCGCTCCCTGAGGGCAAGCGAAATTACACCAAGACTTTGCCGCTGCAATTTGACGAATTCGCGGACTGCATCAAGTGGTTCCAAGCCAAACGGCGGAAGGAGAACGACCACGCCTGGCGAGTATCGGCGGGCGATGTGCTCAAGTACGACGCAGCGGGCGCGCTCGTCTCCTGCAACCTCGACTTGAAAAATCCTCACAGCGCCGCGGCCCTGGAGCACCTCCCGCCTGAACAACTGGCCGACGACATCCTCGCCAAAGAGCGGCGGATAATCGAGATCATGGAAGAGATCAAGGCCGAACTCGCGGGGGCAAGCGTATGAGTAGCAATGGATGGCTCGAAGTGCCGCTGGGTGAAATACTCACGCGAAACGATAACCTGATTTCGTTGGCTCCTGACAAGCAGTACCGCGAAGTGACGATCCGTCTTTGGGGCAAGGGAGTTGTTCTCCGTCAGATCGTAGCGGGGGCTGAGATCGCAGCAGATCGTCGCATTCAGGTCACTCCCGGTCAATTCATTGTGTCTCGAATTGACGCGAGAAACGGCGCAATGGGGATCGTTCCAGATGAACTTGATGGGGCTGTCGTCACGAACGATTTTCCATCGTTCAACATTAATCGCGGGCGATTGATTCCCGCATTCCTGGGATGGCTCTGCAAGACGCCGGGTTTCGTCGACAAGTGCCGAGCGGCGAGCGAGGGAACGACCAACCGGGTACGCCTCAAGGAGGCTCGTTTCATGCAGCAAGCAATCCCGCTGCCGCCGCTGGAGGAGCAACGGCGGATCGTGGCCCGCATCGACCGCCTCGCCGCTAAGATCGACGAGGCGCAGGAGAGTACTCAGCAAGTCGAATCGGAATGGTTAACACTCTTACGAAGCCGGTTTTCCCAGATTGTTGACGGGGCACCGCGCGACATGATGGGGAATGTCGCCCCATTGATTCGTCGCAAGGTTGAACCGCGTCTCGGTGAAGAGTACCCGGAACTCGGTATCAGGTCGTTCGGTAAGGGGACATTTCACAAGCCTTCACTGGACTATCTAACCGTCGGAACGAAGAAGCTCTATCGAATCGAGCCAGGCGACTTGGTATTCAACAATGTCTTCGCATGGGAAGGAGCAATTGCGGTTTCTCAGGCTGAAGACGAAGGTCGCGTCGGTTCGCACCGCTTCATCACCTGTGTTCCGCATGACGGCGTCGTTTTGGCGGATTTCCTTTGCTTTTACTTCCTAACACCTGAGGGGCTAGAACGAATCCGTGAATCTTCCCCTGGCGGCGCGGGGCGAAACCGCACCCTCGGCCTCGAGAAACTGGCTCAAATCGAGGTTCCAATCCCTGCATACGAGTCGCAAGTGTCATTCGGACGCCTAATTCAAAAGGTTCGTGCAATGCAAACCGTGCGGGATACTGCGCGGAATGAACTAAAGGCCATGCTCCCGTCGATCCTCGATCGCGCGTTCAAGGGGGCGCTGTAATATGAGCAAAAAGAAACCGGGAAAAACGTTCGGGCAGTTGCTCCGCGAGAAGCGGATCGAGAAGGGATTCAGCCTGCGGAAGTTCGCCGGCCTGGTCGGCATCAGCCCGACGTACCTCTCGCAGGTCGAACAGGACAACGTCGATCCGCCGACCGCCGACCGCGTGAAAAGAGTGGCCGAGATTCTCGGCGAGGACATCGACGAGTGGACGGCGCTGGCCGGTCGCCTGACTGAGGACTTACCGGGAATCATCCACGAGGAGCCGAAGGGCGTTCCCGACCTGCTCCGCGCCGTGCGTGGTTTGACCGCCGACCAGCTTCGGCGGCTACGTGAGGACGCCGAGCGGATGCAGAAAGAAGGCAAAGACGAGGAGCAGTAGTTCATGGCCAAACGCCACCCCCAGACCGAGCGCACGCCCCGATACATGCACCAGCAGGAATTCGACGACGAAGCCGCGCTGCTCTTGGCCGAGTACGGTCGCGAACTTGGGATCGTCACCGCGCCCCCGATCCCCATCGACGACATCGTCGAGGAGCACCTCAAGATCGTCGTGGAGTTTCGCGACCTGCGGGCGGAACACCCCGAGGGAGACGTGCTGGGAGCGATCTACTTCGATGACAAGCGAATCGCCATCGACCAGAGCCTTGTGCCCGAGGATTTTCCCGCGATGCGCGGCCGCCACCGCTTTACGCTCGCGCACGAGTTGGCCCATTGGCGACTACACCGGCATCTGTATCTGCGCCGCGCCGGCGAGCGGACGTTGCTACCGACCACCCCGGCGCGGGCGGACCATGTTCTTCGCCGTTCGAGCCACGTCGACCCGAAGGAAGTGCAAGCCAATCGCCTCGCCGCCGCACTGCTGATGCCGCGAGAAATGGTCAAACGGGCCTGGCACCAGTGGCGCGGCAACATCGACCCGATCTACCTAGACGATCTGCGGGCCAATCAGACCGCGACCTTGCCGGCCGCATTGCTGCGCCGCGGCGGGATCAATACCGGCGACGACGGCCTGGACGATACGCTGCTTGAACACGCGGCTCGACCGCTGGCCGATGTGTTCGAAGTTTCGCCAGAGTCGATGCGTTATCGTCTCGAAGGGATGAAGCTTCTGCTCAGAAAGAAGGAACCATCGCTGTTCGAGTGAACGGCATATTTTTTTCGACGCGGCGTTTACTGTTTATGGTACGGAGACGCCCCAACAATGGGAGAGCCAAAGAATGGCAATTCAAACGAAAACGGTTGGATCGCCCTCGTTTACCGAGGACGAGCAGGCCCTGATCATCACGGACGTACTGGCACTTAAGAAGTACCAGATTGGCGAGTTTCTTGCCGGCGTTGGTCTGCTGAAATCGGGAACGAAAGAAGTGCTTCGAGGGCGCATCGAAGAGGCCCTCGACGATGGATCGCTGGCGATGTCGCAGATCGTGCAGTTTCTCGACAGCGTGATCCCGTGGTGTAAGCAGCACGTTTACCTGCACAAGGGTCCGCAGTCGCCGATCGCCAATTGGCGCAAGGAGGAGTGGGTTGCCGCGCTGCTTAAGAAGCATCGCCTCGGCAAGTACTACAACGCCAACCTTCCCCTGGCCCTGCCGGACCGGATGAAGGTGTCCTCCATCCAGCACGATTCGCGCCGCCTGCGCATTACCGCGATCAAGCGGCGCGACTGGTGGGAACGAAATGAGGACTACGACGACTCCGCGACAACCGAAGAAGGCGATGACATTGAGCTCCGCGCGTTCGTTCATCGCGTGACGCGCAGCCTGGTGGCGTTCGAATGGGACTTGGTCGCCAACAGCGCCTTCCTGCAGATTTCGCAACTTCCGACCGGATTCGACTACGCCGATGTGGCCGACGAGTTTTTTGAGCTGATCGAAGGGTGGCTTGATCGGTCGCTGTTTACACCATGTGACCTGCGCCCGCCGATTACGCAGTTGCATGCGTTGGAAGAATCGGGCAGTGGCGAAACTCGCTTGCATGGCATCGATTATCGCACCTTGCAGGGCCGGCGATTCGGCGGCAAGAGCGCCTCCGCAGCCGATCCGCTGCTGGGCGAGGCCACTATCGACGCCGCGCTCAGCGCGATTCGTAAGTCGGGGATTGGGCACCTCGGCAACTTTTACTGGGTGCCGACCAACGGATCAGGCCCGGCCCCTTGCCCGTTTGAGTCCGATATCCATGTGATCCTGGTGGGCTTCAAGAACCGGATCAACTTCCCGACGCCGAACGATGAGGAGACGGTTCGCTATGTACTTTCACGAATCCGAAGCCATTGCGCGTGAAAACCAGGACTTGCAGGTGACGATGGAGCGGATCGACGAGACGCTCGCGACCATCTTCACGGGTGCGCCCCTGCGCCCGACGGACTTCTCCTGCAAACTGGCGTGCGACACCAATCAAGTATTCGCGATCTTCGATCTGCTTGTGGAGCGCGAGGTGCTGCTTTCCGAGGAGATGGTGGAGTGTGAGCGCTGCCAGAATCTGATGTCCGCTGCCGCCTTTCGGGAAGCGTGCGACGACGGCGATGACTTCGATTGCTCGAGTTGCGGCCGGCTCTTTCGGCGGCGAGCGCCGGTGACCCGCATTTACCGCATGACTGCGGAAACGCTCGCCAGGCCCAAGCCGGCCGTACCGACCGCGGATATCGAAGCAGCGCTTCGGGAACTCGACCGGTCGCCCAGCGTATTCCGACGGCTGGGACAGGTGTGGGTGATCAAATACGAGCGAGAATTGATCCTCATGCAGGACGCCCGCGGGCTGTCGTATCTTGCCCGGCTTCTGGCCGACGTGGGACGCGTCGTTCCCGCCGCATCCTTGTTGGCAGTTGTAGCGGGGATCGACCAGCGAATCACCGCCGGCACGTCGGGCCGCTTGCTCGACGACCAGGCGCTGGTCAAGTACAGGCAGCGCTACACCGAATTACAAGAGGAACTGGAAAAGGCGGAAAGCCGGAACGACCTTGGCCGGAAGGCCAAACTCCAGGAAGAGATGGATGCGTTTGGGACCGAGATCGCCAGGGCGACCGGCCTCGGCGGCAAGAAGCGGGAACGTACCGACGCCGAGAAAGTTCGCAAGGCGGTCTCAATGGCAGTTTCCCGCGCCATCGATAGCATCCGCGACGAGCATGCCGTGCTCGGCCGGCACCTCCAAAACTCGATCTCACCCGGCCTCACCTTCCGCTACGCTCCCGAACGCGATCCCGCCTGGCTGACCTGACGCTGAAAAAAGTGCCACAGGCTGTGGCACAACCGAGGAACGCCACGACGTCCGAGACTTTGCCATCTGCCGACTACGCCAAGACGGCCAATTTTGCCTGGGAAGAGTCGTCGAGTTTGCGGTAAGGGTAGGCCATCCATTACCGTCTCTTCTCGGCTGAATAAACGAATTTCCGCCAGCTAGACGGGAGTGCTGCCCCCGCCATTTGGGTAATGAAGGGTTGTGGCCGATCGCCGGTCGCAACCCTTTTTCATTGTATGAACTCAATGAGCGCCTATTTCATCCCATTGAGGTCTAGGTCTACCTCCGGAACTTCCTCCAACGGAACGTCTTTTTGTTCCATCACATAGACGTGTCGCTTGGTGGTTCTGAATTCTACGGGTGCTTCGAGTTTAGCCCGTTGAATCTCGGTCACGATGCTGTTGGAAGTAAGATCGCGCACGACGACGTGTGTCCCATTCTCGAACGGCTGGATGACTTTGCATGAGTTACCGGCAAGACTCTTGATCAGGATGTAGGGAACTTTGCCATCGCGGAATTCGGAGCTCACGAGGAATCCGCCGCGAGCGCGCAGGGAGTGGAAGGCGTAGTGCCCGGTCAAGGGCATGGCCGGGAAGAGGCGGATTTCACCGAACTGCGAATTGAGCAGGAATTCGGTCATCACACCGGCTGGGAAGGCAGAGGCGGTGTCCACGGCAAACCCTTTTTTCTTATAGAAAGGTATCATCGGACTGTCGGTGATGTTGCCATATTCGGTGTTTTCGACAGCCCCATTGGTCAACATGGCGGGATAGTAGCCACGGTCACCCATGCGGGCACCGGCGATGAATGCCATATTCTTAGACCACTCGTTGGGATGCTTGCCCAAGTAATGCCGGTAATTGAATTCCGCCTGCCGGCGGAGTTCATCAGTCCCGTGCCACTTGTTCACCAATTCCCCGAGCGTGATTGGGTAGAGCATGAGATAGGATTTATTAAACCACGCGGTGCCTTTGGCATAGAGCGCATAAGACGGGTCCGCGCCATACCAGAGTCCGTTTGGATGGGTCTTGAACGGACGCAGCCGGTCGCGGGAATCCCGCCACGCTTTCGCCTTGTCGGCATCCACGCCCAAGATGTCGGCCGCTTGCGCCGCGTGATCGAAGGTCATCCGGAAGTTCACTTGATCGGTGATGGAATCCCGGTGAAATCGGGTGAGTTCGGAATAGAACGAGGGAAAGATGTAAAGCTGTTTGTTTTCGTCTTCCAGAAGATAGTGGCGATAGAACTCCGCCACCTCATGCAGCAGCGGATAAGCAATCGTGCGGAGGAATTCCTTGTCTTGAGTGAATTCGTAGTAATCCCACATCAACTGCATCGCCTCGCCGGAGGAGCCGACATTCATGGTGGTGTTTTCGTAATAATGAATGTTGCCGCTGTTCGTTATATTCATGGGGTAACACAGGCCGTCCATGCCAAAAAACTCCCTGGTGCGTTTGGCAAACGTCTCCCGGGTGTGCCAGAGGGTGCTGAGAATCGGCTCCTGCATTTCCGCATGATTGGTGGTCGCGTTACCGAAGTTATAGGCGTATTGCTCATAAACGAAGGCGAATCGCCCGGACCATGAAAGGGCGTCCGTTCCGCGCCAAGGGGCGGCGTATCCCGATCCGATCTTGCCTGGTCGACGAGCAGAACCGGCTTTGTAAAGACTGAAATACCAGGGGTATTCCCCTTTCTTTTCTTCCATCATCACCCAAGAACGATTCCAAAAATTGCGCCACCTGCGCTGGTGCTCTTGGTGCAAGGCGTCATATCCTTTGGCCAGCGAGTTTCGGAGCCGATCCGTGGCGACCGCAACCTTGTCTTTCCCAACGATGCGCGAGTCGGCGCGTGGGCCATGCACATCTCGGGTAGAGACGACGGTCAGGTACAGGACAGGCGGCGCATCGTGTTTCGGCTTGACCCTAAAGGCGAAAGCGTTTGCCGACTTGGGCTTCTCTTGGATCAGGGAGCCGTTCGCGCAGGTCAGTGCGAGCACATAGGCTGAGCGCGTGTCGTTCTCGCCACCGGGCATGTTCATGTGCAGGTAGAGAATGTCATCTTCATGTGAGAATTTCGGAACGCATGTCGAGAATTTATCGCTGTTGGGTACGCGGGAGAGGACGCCGTGGAACTCTCCCGACATCGTGCCACGGATGGCCATCACTTCGTCAGTTTGCGATGCGAACGAAGATACTGACTCTTCTTGACCATCCACCTTGAAAAAGGATGTGGTGGTGGCTGAAAGGAAATCTAGTTCCTCACGATAGCCAGAGCAGGAACGCCCGCCAAGGAAATCCAAGGTCAAGCTACCGGCCATACATTCGATACAATGGCCGATGTAGCTTTTCCGTCCTTCTCTCACGGCTTCCCAAACAACCGCGTCATTACCGCTGGCGAGGTTCTTCCGGATGTCGGGGAAGGACATGCGGGGGTAATAGGCATCCAGTTCGCGGTCCCTGGAGGTAATGTCATTCTTGCCGATGTCGAAGCGCATCTTGTGCGGCAGTCCCCAGATCGCCGCACCAAAATCGCCGTTGCCGACAACCAAAGCGAACCGCCAATCATCCGAAGTTTTCTCACGAACAATCGCGTGGCTCTGAATTCGCTTGGCCAGATCCATCCTGACCCGCATGTGCGAATCACCCATCGTCTCGTCCGGCAGCACCGGCAGCACACCGGTGCCAATCGTCTGGACAGTTGGGGGCGCGGGGAATTCAACTGCGGTCGAGAGTCGCGTACTAAGGAGAACAAATATCAAACTCGCTACCAGTAACTTCATTGAGATTCCCTTCAAGGAAGAATTAAACGGCTCTTCCGGCCGCAAACTACTCGTTCGACAATTCGCGGCGTCAGCTCATTAAGTGTAGCGTATAGTGCGGTTAGATAGACCTCCGGCCGACGCTCGCTGGCAAGCCGACTCTTGTTGGAGGTGCTGTGGGAATGCGGGTAATGAAGCGCGAATGATTACCGGCGTTTCGGAGACCGTTCGAGCGGAGTGTTGTCCCCGCAACTAACATAACCCCAGAGTCGCGTCCGACGTGACCCTGGGGTTTCTTTTTCCGCTGCTGCGTATCTCAGCTATGCGTCCAGCGGGCTGCGGACACCCAAGCCGGGTTTGGTCATGACATGGGTGTAGATTTGCGTCGTACTGACATCACTGTGACCGAGCAGGTCTTGAACCGTGCGAATATCGGTACCCGATTCCAATAGGTGCGTTGCGAAACTGTGCCGCAAGGTGTGACAACTGGCGGGCTCCGGAATGTGTCAACAAAGTGAGACCACTACCATTTGGAAATTAGTGTAGCGCCGGCTCTTGGGGGGACCCGTGCGCGGGTGCACTGGGGGACCAGTCCCCCAGACCCCCTGGGATTTTGTGAG
>Ga0114938_1002987_pt1 | contig 10270 bp, 6 predicted proteins | sample AshMeaBigSpring_FD_88675 | JGI IMG/M metagenome (GOLD analysis project Ga0114938, IMG submission 88675) | Groundwater microbial communities from Big Spring, Nevada to study Microbial Dark Matter (Phase II) - Ash Meadows Big Spring | ecosystem: Environmental > Aquatic > Deep subsurface >...
CACGTAACCGTTCACAGGCCGGGGTCTGGCTCATTTTTCGGCGGGAAGACCGGTCATCGTCGTGCGACGCTGCCGCCGAAAAATGTGCCTGACCCCTTGGGGTGCAGCAGATCTGGCGTCCACAGGCCGGGGTCTGTCTCATTTTTCGGCGGGAAGACCGGTCATCGTCGTGGGACGCTGCCGCCGAAAAATGTGCCTGACCCCTTGGGGTGCAGCAGATCTGGCGTCCACCCCGTGAACAGTTACGGAATCACGGGCAAAGTTCTCTTCCTATCGCCCTGCGCTACGAAATTCAGGCCACCCCCGCGCGAATTGGCCTGGCACAATCCTGGGCGAAGGTCCGGCCGAGCCCCGAACGCGGCGGCTCGGCGGGAGCCTCGCCCTCCCGGAACCACGCGACCCTGTTCCGCTCGCTCCTTCAGACCCGGTTCTCGCGCCGCGACCGTTCACGGGCCCGGAGCCGGTCCGGCTTTTCGGTCCGTCCGCCCGACCAGGCGAAGACGCGCAGGCCGAAAACAGCTAACTGACCCGCTCGCGTCCGGCCACATGCTCCGCCGGGGTGGGAACGGTTAGGCGCTGCACGACAATTACCTACCGGTCTTGAGGATCAGCCGCGGGGCGCTAGCCCGCGGTCTTTCGCGGATGAACCGCGGGCTAGCGCCCGGCGGCTGATGAGTGATTTCGGGAACTTATTGTTGAACAGCGCCTTACTCGCGTCGGCTCCGACGCGCACGCCGGCCCAACCCTGCCCCGGCCAGGGTCAGCACGCCGATCCCGGCCAGCACGCTCCCCGATGCCTCGGGGACAGCAGCAAAGACGGTCGCGTCAAACGGCAGAACCTGGCCCGACTGGTCGCCTCCCCCACCCGCGACGACGTTCCAGTTCGCACCCGTGTTGCTAATCAAGGACCGGTAGTCCGCCAGCGCCAACTGCCCCGTCCGCGGACCGATGTACTCGGCCACGTCGATTTTGGACGGCAGCACCGCGATGTCGCTGGCCGTCAGCCCCGTGTTGGCGTACTTCGCCGCGGATTGGGTCGTGAGATACGCCAGGAACGACACGGGAACGGCCCGGGTCCCGAGGATGGCGTACACGTCTTGTCCATTGTCGGAAAGACTCATCGCCGCGCCGCTCAGCGTGCCCGTGCTGGCGCTTCGGTTGGCCACACTGTTGATGTTGCTGAGCGTGATCACGGTACCCGCCGCCACGTCTCCCGCCGCCGTCCAGAGCAGGTCCGCACCTTGGTTGCCAAACTTGCTCCCGTTCCACGTGTCATTGATCAACAAGATCGAGTCGCCGCCGGAAACATCGACCAGCGCCACAAACGCCAGCCCATCCGGTCCATCGGCGTTGAAGCCCGTAAAGGCGATGTCTCCGGCACTGAGCGGCGTGGCCGATGCCGGAGGGGCCAGACACAGCGTTCCGATCCACAGCACGACCGCGGCGGCAGTAATCCTCGTGTTCATAGATGTGAATCCAGGTGTCTCCGCGCCGCGCAACGCGCCACACGGACGTGAGCTGTTCGATGAGAGCAGGCCATGAATCGACCGGCGGCAGTCGGCCACGGGGCCTGATTCGATGCCGCCGGCGGTGACGGGAGCGGCCGACCAGCGATCCTGGCCGCTTCAGACAAAACGTAGCACTTGCTTGCCGCTCAGGCGCGAACGTCCGCCGCGCAAACCGTTCGCACGCTGGTTGAAGATTTGCCGTGATTGCAGGGGGTCAGGTCCATGCTTTCGGCCCGCGCGTGTTCCGAGGGTGGAGTTTGTCGGCCGAAAAATGGACCAGACCCGGACCGGTGGTCGTGACGACTGTGCCGGCGGTAGGGCGTCGGGTGCCACGGGCTTGCCCGTGCCGCTGGGTGCCGCGATACGCCGTGGACCATCGTTGATGCGATGAAGACGGGTAACCGTTCACGGGGTGGACGCCAGATCTGCTGCACCCCAAGGGGTCAGGCACATTCTTCGGCGGGACCGCGGCACGACGCCGAGCGGTCCTCCCGCCGAAAAATGAGCCTGACCCCGGCCCGTGAACGGTGACAATCACGGACGTCCAGAGCCGTTGAGAGCCAATGGCCGAGCGAAAACCGCCACCCTGCGGCGTTCGGAGAACGCCGCCTACACTATCGAAGGGGTTCACCGCGTAGCGTGCCACGGGCTTGCCCGTGCCGCCCCGAGGAATGGCACGGTCACAGCCACCGCGACTCGATGGCGTGGAACGGCAACAGGTCCGTCAATCTTCCCGCGGGATCGTGCGCTCCGCAGCTGGGCCAAACGCCTCCCGCAGCAGAGCCAGGCTCTTGGGAATCGCCGTCCGCCAGTCCTCCTGGCCCTCGTACTCCAGCGAGACATAGCCGCGATAGCCATGCCGGCGGAGCAGGGCGGCAATGCGCTGGTAATCGAGGTCCAGCGTGTACCAGATGCCGCCGCCGTAATAGGTTTTGGCCTGCACCAGCACCGCTTTGGGCGCCAGCTGTTCCAGGCGGTCGTACGGGTCTTCCAGGAAATTGCCGGTGTCCAGCGTCACCTGCAACCACGGGGAAGCCAGGGCCTGGACAATCCGCAGGACGCCTTCCGGCGTGCGGCCCAACCCCCAGTGATTCTCCAGGCCCAGGGTCACACCACATTTCTCGGCCAGCGGCAAACACTGTTCGAGGCCGCCGATGACCCAGCCGAAGGCATCGTCCTCGGTGTAGCCAGGCAGATTGGGCTCGATCCCGCGATTCCGCATCAGCTCGTCAAAATCCCGCGACGTGCCCCAGCGGCCCGTGTTGACGCGGATCGTGGGGATGCCCAGCTGGTAGGCCAGCTCGATGCAATGCCGCGTGTGGTCGACATTCTTCTGCCGCAACTCCTGGTCGGGCGAGAGGAACGTCTGGTGAGTCGACAGGCCGCACAGGTCCAGCCCGGCCAGGAAGGCCCGCCGCTTCAACAGCTGCAGCTGCTCGTTCGCCTCGCTCTCCAGCTGCATGTGCAGGATTTCCACCGCGTCGAAGCCGAGGTCGGCGGCCAGGTCGATGCAGCGGGCGACCGGCAGGCGCGAATCGTCGCGGAACCGCCAGAACGAGTACGTGGAAACGGCCAGGCGGTTGCGGACGGGCACGGCCGCGACGTCCGGCGAGGGCTCCGCGGCCGCGGCCCCGCCGGCCATCAGGGCCCCGCCGGCCGCGACCGCGGCGGCGCCGGCCGACTGGTTCAGAAAACCACGACGCGAAATCGACATGGCAAACCAACCTCTCGCAAATACGAACTCGACAAGAACCCGGCGGAGTCCGCCGCTGTAACCGTTCACGGGTCGGGGTCTGGCTCATTTTTCGGCAGAAAGACCCCTCGGCGTCGTGGGATGCTGCCGCCGAAAAATGTGCCTGACCCCTTGGGGTGCGAGGGGGTCTGGCTCATTTTTCGGCAGAAAGACCCCTCGGCGTCGTGGCACGCTGCCGCCGAAAAATGTGCCTGACCCCTTGGGGTGCTCGGCGCAACCGTGCTATTGTGATACACGGGCGGGGACGCCCGTGCCACCTCGCGTCACGTGGCGGATTCGTCCGGGCACCGGCGGGTGACGCTAGATGGGGGGGCTGGCACCCTTGGCGACGGGTAACCGTTCACGGGTCGGGGTCTGGTCCATTTTTCGGCCGATCGACTCGGCCTCGCGGTTACGCGCTGGCCGAAAACATGGACCTGACCCCCTGGAATCACGGCGACGGTAATTGCCCTGGAACCTGCTTGGCCGGGCCGCACAAGAAGGCGCCTGACGCCCTCCAATCCGCGCGGGTTTCGGAGAAACCCGCCTACACAGCCGCGCGCGTTTTCGGAGAAACCCGCCGACACAGCCGCGCGCGTTTTCGGAGAAACCCGCCGACATAGCCGCGCGCGGGTTTCGGAGAAACCCGCCTACACACTGACCCCGGACCATCCAGGCAGGCGAGGCAAAACGTGGTCGAGGCGTTGGGCATCCTGGAAACCACCGGGTTTACGCCGGGAATCGTCGCGCTGGACGCGATGGACAAGACGGCAGGCATTCGCGTCGTGCAGGCCGAATTGAATGACTTTCTCGGCGTAGTGATCAAGGTCGCCGGCACGACCTCCGGGGTGCAGGCCGCCATGGAGGCCGGCCGGAACGTGGCGGAACAGATGCAGGGCCGCCCGATCGCCCGCGTGATCTATCGTCCCGACGCCCGGGCCTGGGCCGCGATCGAGAGCCGCCCGGAAATCAGTCCGCTACTGGCGCAGAGCACCGTCCTGCTGCCCGCCGCCGCTCCCGCCAACAAGACACCTGGTACCCAGCAGAAGGAGCATCCCTTGGCCGAGACATCGACCGCGTTCGCTTTAGGCTTCCTCGAGACGCAAGGGTTCACCGCCGTCTTCGAGGCGATCGATAGCGCCTGCAAGGCCGCCAATGTGGAGGTGCTGGCCAAGGAGAAGCTGGGCGGCGGCTATATCACGGTCGTGATCAAGGGGGACGTGGCGGCCGTCAAGGCGGCGGTCGAGGCGGGGCGGGCCCGTGTCGAAGGACTCGGCAAACTGATCGCCGCCCACGTGATCGCCCGACCCAGCCCCGCGGCGCTCAGCCTGCTTCCCAAGCTGTAGGAAATCCTCCCGCCGGCACCGGGTAACCGTTCCCGGGCCGGGGTCTGGCACATTTTTCGGCCCATCCGCCCGACCAGGCGAAGGCGCGCAGGCCGAAAACATCTACCTGACCCCCTCGAGTCCCGCGGTCGGACACGAGGCTTAGGCGCTGTTGAACAATAAGTTGCCGAAATCACTCATCAGCCGCCGGGCGCTAGCCCACGGTTGGAGCACGAAAACCGCGGGCTAGCGCCCGGCGGCTGATCCACAAAACCGGCAGGTAATTGTCTTGCAGCGCCTTAGTGTCGATAGTCGACCGGGGCCCCCGTAACCGTTCACGCAATGGACGCCAGACCTGCTGCACCCCAAGGGGTCAGGCACATTTTTCGGCGGCAGCGGCCCACGGCGCCCCGCGATCTTCCCGCCGAAAAATGAGCCAGACCCCGGCCTGTGAACGGTTACGGACCCCCGAGCGCCCCGGATTACCCGGCGAAGAATCGTGAGGCCATCTCATGAAGCCCATCTGGTTCGGTGGCGGATTGAGCCTGATCCTCACCGTCGCCGCGGCGGCCAACGACGCCGCCCGCCCGCTGGCCGGTTCGCGGCCGAACATCGTGTTGATCATCACCGACGACCAGGGATTTCCGCCGCTCGGCCGGCATGGTCACCCGTGGCTCCAGACCCCGCGGTTGGACCAGTTGTACGACGCCAGCGTCCGCTTCACCCGCTTCTATGTCAGCCCCACCTGCTCGCCGACGCGGGCGGCCCTGTTGACCGGCCGGCACGAAATGAAAAATGGAGTCACGCACACGATCCTCGAACGGGAGCGGCTGGCCCTGGACGCCGCGACGCTCCCGCAGGTGCTGAAATCCGCCGGCTACACGAGCGGCATCTTCGGCAAGTGGCACCTGGGTGACGAAGAGCCCTACCAGCCACATCGCCGCGGTTTCGACGAGGCGTTCATCCACGGCGGAGGGGGGATCGGCCAGGTTTACCCGGGGAGCTGCGCCGACGCCCCGCACAACGGGTACTTTGACCCGGTCATCCGGCACAACGGATCGTTCGTGAAGACCCGCGGGTTCTGCACCGATGTCTTCTTCTCGGCTGCCCTCGATTGGATCCGGCAGGTCAAGGACCGGGACGCCCCTTTCTTCGCCTATGTCGCCCCGAACGCACCCCATGGGCCGTATCACGCTCCCAAGTCGAGCGCGCGGCGGTTCACCGAGCTGGGATTCGGCAAGGAGACAGCCGGGTTCTACGGGATGATCGAGAACATCGACCAGAACGTCGGCCGCCTGGTCGACCAGTTGGACGCGTGGGGCCTGCTTTCCCATACGGTGCTGGTCTTCATGTCCGACAACGGGATGACCGGCGGCGGGGCGGGGCACGGTGTGCTGGGGCACGCCCCGGACGGGACGCCGCTGCGGTTCTACAACGCCGGCATGAAGGGCTTGAAGGGCAGCCCCGACGAGGGAGGAGTCCGGGTGCCGTTCTTGGTGCGCTGGGACGGCCGCATCCGGCCCGGACGCGACATCGACCGCCTCGCGGCGCATCTCGACATCCTGCCGACGCTCGCGGCCCTGGCCGGTGCCGAGTGGCCCAAGGCACAGGTGGAAGGACGCAACCTGCTGCCGCTCGTCGAGAACCCCACGGCCGACTGGCCCGACCGCTTTCTGTTTACCCACGTCGCACGCTGGCCCAAGGGCGACAACCCTGATGACTACCAGTGGCGGAATTTTTCCGTGCGCAATCAGCGATTTCGATTGGTCGGCCAGCGGGCCCTGTACGACCTGGACCATGATCCTGGCCAGAAGGTCAACGTGATCGAGCAACACCCCGAGGTGGCGGAGCGGATGAAGGAGGCCTACCAGGCGTGGTGGCAGGAAATACGGCCGCGGCTGGTCAACGAGGCCGTGCCGCTCGCGCCCACCCGGCCGTTTCACGAGCTGTACCGGCAGCAGCTGGAGGCGACCGGCATCCCCGAGTGGAAGCCGGCGTCGTCGTGACGCGGCGGCGGGAGCAGCCCGTGAGGCGGTTCCGAAACACGGCGTCGTGCTAACCGTTCACGGGTCGGGGTCTGGTCCATTTTTCGGCCGACAAACTCGACCTCGCGGATACGCGCTGGCCGAAAACATGGACCTGACCCCTTGGGGCGCACCCCGTCGTGATTCTGGGAGGGCGTGGCTCCCGCCGAGCCGAAGCGCCGCTCAACGCGCCGGCTCGGCGGGAGCCTCGCCCTCCCCCCAAAATATCGTGCAGCCCTGGTTGGCGCGCGGCCGTTCCAGGCAAAATCCTCCACCGGGCTGTGAACGGTTACATCGGCAGGGCACCGCGTGTGCGCCGAAAAATGGACCCGACCCCGCCCGCGGACGACGGGCCTCAGGGGCGGGCCAACGACGAATCGCTCTGCAGGGCAATGAAGGTCTGGTAGACGGCGTTGTCGATCCCGTTCAGCTTCGTTTGCAGCTCGTCCAGGAACGGGTGCAACCCGCCGGCGATGATTTCGCTCACGTGGGCATAGGCCAGCTTGCTCCGCAGCATCCCGGCCCGTTTCTCGGCGAGGTTCCAGTAGGTGCCGGGCGGAGCTCCGGAAATCGCGTGCAGCGACTCGTCCACGGCGTTGACGCAGTGCATGATCGCGCGAGGGAAGAGGCGATCCAGGATCAGGTATCCGACCACGCGCTCCGGCGTGATGCCGCGATGCCGCTTGCGGAACATCTCGAAGCCGCTCACCGACCGCAGCACCGCGGACCACTGCAGCTCCTCAAACTGGCTGACCGTGTCCTCCGCGGCGGGCAGGAGCGTGAAGTACTTCACATCCAGGATGCGGGACGTCTTGTCCGCCCGTTCGATCAGCCGCCCGAGGCGGGCGAACTGCCAGCCTTCGCCGTGGGACATCGTCCCGTCGGTGATCCCCTTGAAAAGATGACTGAACATGCGGACTTCCTGGAGAAACTCCTGCGGGGCATCCTCGATCTTCTGCCGGTCCGCGGCGTCCCGCACCAGGAAGTAGAAGTTGTTCAGGTGCTCCCACATCTCCGAGGAGATCGTTTCCCGGATGCTGCGGGCGTTTTCCCGGGCGTGGGTCACGCAGAGGAGGATCGAGTTGGGATAGTCCGGGTCGCAGCTGAGGAAACGAACCACGTTCTCCTGCGTGGCCTCGCCGTACCGCGCGCGAAACCAATCCTGGTCGCCCGTGACACTGACCAGCGGCTGCCACTGCCCTTCCGACCCCGCGGGCAGGTCGAGCAGCAAGCTGAACGTGACGTCCACGAACCGCGCCAGGTTCTCGGCCCGCTCCACGTAGCGGCTCATCCAGTACATCGAATCGGCGACGCGGCTCAACATCTTTGACCTTCCCCTGGCGGCGCGCGGGGTCAGCCCGCGGCGCATTTTCGCCGAGCCGCGCTCGCGTCCGGTGGATGCAGCCGTGGCGGCAACCGCGTGCTGTTCAGAGCTGCACGATCGTGGGAGGGCGAAGCTCCCTTGGGAGGGCGAAGCTCCCTCGGGAGGGCGAAGCTCCCTCGGGAGGGCGAAGCTCCCTTGGGAGGGCGAAGCTCCTGCTGAGCCAGCGGCTCCCTCGGGAGGGCGCAGCTTCCTTGGGAGGGCGAAGCTCCTGCTGAGCCGGCGGCTCGGCGGGAGCCTCGCCCTCCCAGGCCCAGCGGCTCGGCGGGAGCCTCGCCCTCCCAGACGCCTCGCCCTCCCGGAATCACGCCAACCCTGTTTGCCCCCCGGCGGTTGCTGAACTATCCCGGTTAATGGTTGCCGGCGGCCGACGGCTGGACGTCGCCGGCGATCACCCAGGTATCCTTGCTGCCGCCTCCCTGGGACGAGTTGACGACCAGCGAGCCCTTCTTCAGGGCGACGCGAGTCAGGCCGCCGGGCAGGACAAACACGTCCTGGCCGTAGAGGATATACGGGCGGAGATCGACGTGCCGCCCCTCGAAATGGTCGTCGACAATCGTCGGCACGCGGGAGAGCGACAGCGTTGGCTGAGCAATGTAGTTCCGCGGCTCCTTTTGGATCAACTCGGCGAACTTCTCCCGCTCGGCGGCCGAGGCGTGGGGACCGACCAGCATCCCGTAGCCCCCGGACTCGTTGGCCGCCTTGACGACCAGCTTGTCCAGGTTCGCCAGCACGTGCCGACGCTCCTGCTCGACCGCGCAGACGTAAGTCGGCACGTTCGGCAGGATCGCCTCCTGGTCCAGGTAGTAACGGATGATCTTTTCCACGTAGGCGTAGATCACCTTGTCGTCGGCCACGCCGGTGCCCGGGGCGTTGGCCAGCCCCACGTGCCCGCGGCGGTAGGCATCGATCAGGCCGGGCACCCCCAGGATCGAGTCGGGGCGAAACACCTGCGGATCCAGGAAGTCGTCGTCGATCCGCCGGTAGATCACGTGGACCCGCTGGAAGCCGGACGTGGTCCGCATGTAGACGTACCCGTCGCGGACCACCAGGTCGCGGCCCTCGACCAGTTCGACCCCCATCTGCTGGGCCAGGAACGAGTGTTCGTAATAGGCGGAGTTGAACACGCCGGGCGTCAGGACCACCACCACGGGCGTGGCTACGCCGGCCGGCGCCAGGTGCTCCAGCGTCCGCAGCAGGCGGCTGGGATAGTCGATCACGGGACGCACCCGCGAGGCCTGGAAGATCTGCGGGAAATGGCGCTTCATGACCTGCCGGTTCTGCAGCACGTACGAGACCCCGGACGGGCAGCGGAGGTTGTCCTCCAGCACATAGATCTCCCCGTTGCGGTCGCGGACCAGGTCGGTGCCGGTCACGTGGCACCAGATTCCCCGCGGCGGCTTGAGCCCCTTGCAGACGCGGCGGTAGCTGCGGGCCCCCAGCACCAACTCCTCCGGCACCACGCGGTCCTTCACGATCCGCCGCTGGTGGTAGACGTCGCCGAGGAACAGGTTGAGGGCCGTGATGCGCTGCTTCAGCCCCCGTTCGATCCGGTCCCATTCCGGGGCCGCGACGATCCGCGGGACGACGTCGAAAGGAAAGACCTTCTCCGTTCCCTGGGCATCGCCATAGACATTGAACGTGATGCCCATGCGGAACAGCGACCGTTCGGCCGTGGCCTGCCGCCGCAGCAATTCGCCGGGCTCGAGCGAGGCGATCCTCTCGACCAGCAACTCGGCCCCGGGCCGGGGCCGGCCCTCGGGGTCGATCAACTCATCGTAAAAATCGCCGGGCTCGTAATCGGCGAAGTTCAACCGGCCCGACGCGGGCCGAACCGTCCGCGCCGGCGGCGGCAGCTGCGACTGTACCTGGGAAATCTCGCTCACTGATCCAAAGGCCCTCGTGCACCTTGCATCCGTGCACGGCCCGGGTCAAGGGTATCCCGTGACCCTGCCGGACGGCCGCGACCGGGCGATGCCGCACCCGCCTGGGATTGTCGCCTTTCGCTCCGCGAAAGTACGCTCTTTCGTGGAGCGAAAGACGACGATGATGTGACAAAGTTGACCGGCGGCAGCATATCATCCCCCCGCGTTGGCCGATTCGCAAGGGGAACGCGCCGCCCTCGCGGCCGCGGCAGGCAACCGTCCGGCAGCGGGCGCCGGGCCACGCCGTATCGGGTTTCGTGCGTCCGGGAGGGCGAGGCTCCCGCCGAGCCGCGGCAGCGCCGTTTGCAGGCGGGAGGGCGAGGCTCCCGCCGAGCCGCGGCAGCGCCGTTTGCAGGCGGGAGGGCGAGGCTCCCG
>Ga0114938_1002988_pt1 | contig 10268 bp, 10 predicted proteins | sample AshMeaBigSpring_FD_88675 | JGI IMG/M metagenome (GOLD analysis project Ga0114938, IMG submission 88675) | Groundwater microbial communities from Big Spring, Nevada to study Microbial Dark Matter (Phase II) - Ash Meadows Big Spring | ecosystem: Environmental > Aquatic > Deep subsurface >...
AGGTGGACGTGCAGGGGAAATATCACGGCTACATCGATCGACAGCGCGAGGAAATCGAGCGCCAGCGACGTCACGAGGACGCGCGCCTGCCCGAGGACCTCGACTACGCCGCCGTGCGCGGGCTCTCGAACGAGGTACGCCAGCGCCTCGCCGAGCATCGACCCGCCACGCTCGGGCAGGCCTCCCGCATGCCGGGCGTCACGCCGGCCGCGGTCTCGCTGCTGCTGGTGCACCTGAAGCGACGCGCCCTCGCCGCCGACGCCTCGCGTGCCGCGCAGAGTGGCTGACGTGGAGAGACGCATCCGCCGGTGGCTCGCGACCGCATGGCGCGGTAGCGCGGTGGCATTTCTAGCGGGATCGCTGCTCGCTTGCGGTAGTGCGGACAGGGGTGGCGATGCCGCGCAGGAGACGGCGGGAGGTGCGGCCGGCAAAGGCACGGCGGTGACCCGCGACACGCTGCGGCGCGGCAACGGCCCGGAGCCCGACACGCTCGACCCGCAGCGCTCGCGCACGGATGCATCGTTCAACATCCTGCGGGACGTGTTCGAAGGCCTCACGGCCGTGGGCCCGGATGGCACCGCCGTACCGGCTGCCGCCGAGTCGTGGACCGTGAGCGCTGACGGCCTCGAGTACACGTTCCATCTGCGCGACGGGCTGCGCTGGTCCAATGGCGATCCGCTCGTCGCCGCCGACTACGTGGTCGGCATGCGAAGGCTCGTGGATCCGGCCACGGCATCGCCCTACGCCGGGGTGTTCGACCCGGTGCTCAACGCGAAGGCGATCGTGAGTGGCCTCAAGCCACCGGACTCACTCGGGGTAGAAGCGCCCGACCCGCGAACCGTCGTGATTCGTCTCGAGCATCCGGCCGCCTACCTGCCCGGCCTGCTCGCACAGCCCGGGACCTTTCCGGTGCATGGGCCAACGCTCGCGCGGTACGGCGCCGAGCACGCGCGACCTGGGCGAATGGTCTCGAACGGCGCTTTCGTGCTCCGCGACTGGGTGGTGGGTTCGCACGTCGTCGCCGAGCGCAACCCGTCGTACTGGAATGCGGCCGCGACGAAGGTCGCGCACGTGCATTACGTGCACCTGGCCGACCCGAGTACGGAGTTCCGCCGCTACCGCGCCGACGAGCTCGATTTCACCTATGTGTTGCCGGGACCGCAGTTCGCATGGATCAAGGAACACCTGCCGGACGAGCTGCACATCTCGCCGCAGCTGTCGGTCTATTACTACGGCTTCAACCTCACTCGCCCGCCGTTCAAGGACCAGCCCGGCCTGCGTCGCGCGCTGTCGATGGTGATCGACCGCGATCGTCTCGCGACCTCCGTGGTCGGCGTGGGCGAGGCGCCGGCCTGGGGCCTGGTACCGCCGGGCGTTGCCAACTACACCTCGCAGCAGTTCGACTACGCCTCGATGCCCGCCGCGGATCGCATCGCCGAGGCGCGCCGCTTGTATGCCGAGGCGGGCTACTCCGCGCAGAAGCCGCTCAAGGTCGAGATCCGCTACAACTCGGGCGAGGTTCACAACCGCCTCGCGGTGGCGATTGCGGCGATGTGGAAGGAAGCGCTGGGTGTCGAGACGACGCTCTACGCCGAGGAGTTCCGCGCGTTGCTCCAGAGCATCCAGGCGCGCAAGGACACGGAGGTGTTCCGTTCGAGCTGGGTCGGCGATTACAACGACGCCTACACGTTCGCGCAGCTGCTGCAGGGCGGGTTCGGCATCAACCTGACGGGCTACTCGAACCCGGCGTACGACGCGCTGCTCGCCGGGGCGACGGCGACTCCGGACCTCGCCCGCCGGCGCGGGATGCTCGAGGAGGCCGAGCGCACGATGCTCGCCGACCACCCGGTGCTGCCGCTTTACTTCTACGTGAACAAGCACCTCGTGAAGCCTTGGGTCATCGGCTGGTCGGACAACGTCATGAATATCCAGTACAGCAAGAATCTGGCACTCGACGGTGGCTGAGCGGACGTGAGTAACGCGTCACAATCCTGTGGGGACATGACCGGCGAGCGTTGAGCGCTGCTCCCGCTGCTGACAAGATTCGGGGGCCCAACCGCCCGGTTTCTCAACAAGCAATGGTCTGGTTCATCCTCTTCGCGACCACCGTGCTCGGCCTGTATTTCTGGCGCGATTATCGTGTCCAGCAGCGGGACCTGCAGCGCGCGACCTCGCCGCTGCGCGCGGGCGAGCGCTACATCGGTCAGGTGATAACGCTGACCGACGCGCTGCGTGACGGTGACGGCAGCGTGAAGCTCGGCGCCCGGCGCTGGCGGCTCCGCGGACCGACCGTGCCGGCCGGCACACGCGTGCGCGTTATCGGCGTGGACGGTACGGTCCTGATCGTGGATCGCCTTCCCGGCTGAGTCTCCGGAAACCACCGGCGACTGGTGGTCGAATCGTCCCCGGAGCGCAGTCTGCGCCGGCTGCGGAGCGTGAAATGGCGTCCTTCTTCGACTTCAGGGTGACCGGGATCCAGGGCGAGCCAGACCTGCTCGGCCCCCTGCGTGGTCGCGTCGTGCTGGCCGTGAACGTGGCGAGCCGTTGTGGCTATACCCCCCAGTACACGGGCCTCGAGCAGCTGCGCGCCGATCTCGCCGACCAGGGGTTCGAGGTCGTGGGTTTCCCCTGTAACCAGTTTGGCGCCCAGGAGCCGGGTAGCGACCAGGAGATCCGGGAGTTCTGCTCGACCCGTTACGACGTCACTTTCCCCCTGGCCTCGAAGATCGAGGTGAACGGCGCGGACCGGCATCCTCTCTATGCGTGGCTGACCTCCGAGCAGAACGGCTTCGCCGGCGACATCCAGTGGAACTTCGAGAAGTTCCTGGTCGCCCGCGACGGGCGAGTCCTGGGACGGTATCCCTCCGGCACCCGCCCGGACGACAAGGGCCTGTTGGGGGAGATCGCTGCGGCCCTTTAGTGCGACCCTTAAGCCCGAGCGCCGACGGCCTGGAGAGTCAATTTAAGTTGACTACTCAAACGAAGACTAGCTCACATGATACATATTGATAATTTTCGTTAAAAAGTATCGGGCCCGAATCAGGGGCCCGGGACAAGGTCGTACTCGGCGTTCACGTTGGCACTGAACTTCATCTCGCCGGGCTGGTATGTAGCCTCGGGTGGCGGTGGAGCGGCCGCATCGGCCATCGCCGCCTGCATGCGGAACATAGGCATGGGCGGTCCCGAGGCGCCGCCGTTCAGGGTGCGCACGGTCCCGAGCTTCGCACCGGCCGCGCGTGCGAGCGTCTCCGCGTTGAGTCGGGCGTCCTCCACGGCCCTGCTCATGGCTTCGCGCTCGAGGTCCTTGCGGCGGCTCGAGTCCAGCATCGGGTCGCTCACCTGGTTCACGCCGAGGTCGACGGCGCGCTCGAGCAGCGGGCCCAGCTGCTCGAGGTCGCGCAGTTCGATCTGCACCTGGCGACTCACGATGTAGCCGAGCAGCGTTTGTTTCCGGTCCTTCGGGTTCCAGTTGTACTCGGGCTGCATCTGTACGCGTGTCGCGTTGACCTGCTTCGGGTCGATGCGCAGGTCACGCGTGAGCTTCAGCACCCGATCCACGGTGGCGGCCACCTCGGCCCGGGCCTCCGCGAGGGTCGGCCGCCGGGCCTCGACGCCCAGGGTCACGCGGGCGAGGTCGGGCTCGGCGGCGGCCTCGCCCGAGCCGGAGACCGCGACCGTTCGCAGCCGAGCCTCGTCCGCCAGCACTGTCGAGGGGATGATCGCCAGGGCCGCAGGCAGCACGAGCAGCCGGGCCAGCCAGGAGTGGTTTTTCAGCATATCCAGCACCGTCAGGGAGGAGGAACGTGAGTGTACGATCCGCGCGCCGGCCGCGTACTGCGGGAATACGGGAGTAACCGGCGAGTCCACCGCCGCCCATTCGACTCGCCATCCGCTTTTGATTACCATGCCGGCCCTTCGGCCTTCCGGGGATAGGCCGCTGTTTCGCATGGAGTCTTCAATGATGTCGAGATCGGCCTGGCTCGGCCTGAGCCTGATCGTCGCAGGGCTTGCGATGCCTGGGTTGGCGGCTGCTGCGGACGCGGCCCGCGGCGAGAAGCTCGCCTACACCTGCCACGGCTGCCACGGCATCCCGAACTACAAGAACGCTTATCCCAACTACAGCGTGCCGAAGCTCGGCGGCCAGCACGCCGCTTACCTGGTGGCAGCGCTCAAAGCCTACTCCAGCCAGGAGCGGGCACACCCGACCATGCATTCGCACGCGATCAGCATGTCCGCGCAAGACATGCAGGACATCGCCGCCTACCTGTCGGGGCAGGAAGTGAAGCCGTCCGGCAAGCCGGTGGGCACCCTGCCCAAGGCCGCGCAGACCTGTGTGGCGTGCCATGGGCCCGACGGAGTGGGCATCCTGCCCGAATATCCCAATCTCGCCGGTCAGCACGAGGATTACATCCGTAACTCGCTCGCCGGATATCGAAGCGGCCACCGCAAGAACGCAGTGATGGCAGGAATGGCCACTGCCCTTACGGACGCGGACATCAGCGAGCTCGCCCGCTATTACTCGAGCCAGCGGCCTGGCCTCTGCTCGACGGATGAAGTCCGTCGGCTCGGCAAGTGCAAGGGCCTCTGACGAAGACGCCGCGCGGCAGTGCCCCGGAGTCGCTCGCGCGGCCCCTCGGCAGCGGCGTCTACCTGATCGACACGCTCTATGTCCGCCCAGGACATGCCGCGAGCCACCTCGTCGTCGACAGCGGTCGCGCGGCATTCGTGGACACGGGCCCCGGCCCCGCCGCCCCGCGCCTGCTGGCTGCACTGGACCAGATCGGTATCGCACGCGAGCAGGTCGATTACCTGTTCCTGACCCACGTGCATCTCGATCACGCGGGCGGCGCGGGCCAGCTGATGCAGGCCCTGCCCAACGCGCGCGCAGTGCTGCATCCGCGTGGCGCGCCGCACATGGTCGATCCGTCGAAGCTGATCGCGGGCTCGATCCAGGTCTATGGCGAGTCACTGTTTCGCGAGCTCTACGGCGAGCTGATCCCGGTTCCTGCGGAGCGTGTGATCACCACTGCGGACGGCCAGCGCCTCACGCTTGGGCGGCGCACTTTCGAATTCATCGACGCGCCGGGTCATGCGCGACATCACCACTGCCCGATCGACCTCGATCACCGCGACGTCTATGCCGGTGACAATTTCGGCATCTGCTACCGCGAGTTCGACACGGACCGTGGCCCGTTCATGCTGCCGGGCACGACGCCGGTGCAGTTCGAGCCCGACGCGTTCCACGTCACCATCGACCGCCTGATGTCCTACGGGCCGCAGCGGGTGATTCAGACCCACTTCGGTCCGGTGACCGACGTCGAACGGCTGGCCCGCGACCTGCATTCCGGGCTGGTCGAGTTCGTCCGGATCGCGCGCACCCACGCCCGGGCGGACGACCGTCGGACCCACATCGAGCAGGACCTGTTCCACTACCTGAGTGTCCGGCTCGACGAGCATGGCTACGACGGCGACCTCGCCCGCCGACATCTGTTCCTCGACGACGACGTCCGGCTGAACGCAGCCGGGCTGGAGGTCTGGCTGGACCGCGGCTGAGGCGGCTTGTGCGCTGTGCACGGTCTGGGGATTCACCGGGCCGTACACTGCCGGCTGCATCGCAGGCGCCCACCGCCGGAATCCGCACCGACGCTTCGCTGGAAGTTACCGAACCCACCGCCCCGCGCACTGGCGACGCACCGACCATGAACACGTTTCGTGCCTTCCGCATCCACGAACTCGACGGCCGCATCGAGTCCCGCATCGACACGCTTGCGCTCGACGACCTCGGGCCGGGGGAGGTGGTGGTTCGCGTGCGCTGGTCGGACATCAACTACAAGGACGCGCTGGCCGCGACCGGCGCAGGTCGAATCCTCCGCAGGTATCCGCTGGTGGGGGGTATCGACCTTGCCGGCGAGGTCGTCAGTTCGTCCGATCCTCGCTATGTGGGCGGGCAGCAGGTGCTCGTAACCGGCTGCGGCCTGAGCGAGACGCACGACGGGGGCTACGCCGAGTACGCCCGCGTCGCCGGCGACTGGGTGATCCCGCTGCCCGATGGGCTCGACCCCTGCAGCGCCATGAAGCTCGGCACCGCGGGATTCACGGCCGCACTCGCGGTCCACCGCATGGAGCAGAACGGCCAGGCGCCAGGCAACGGCCCGGTGGTCGTGACGGGCGCCGCGGGCGGCGTCGGCAGCCTGGCGATCGACATGCTCGCTGGCCGCGGCTACGAGGTCGTGGCGGTGAGCGGCAAGGCGGAGGCCGACGACTACCTGCGTGGACTGGGTGCTGCCCGTATCCTGCGCCGGCAGGACATCGATCCCGGCAAGCGCCCGATGGAGAAGGCGCTTTGGGCGGGCGCCATCGACAACCTCGGCGGCGACCTGCTCGCCTGGCTGACGCGCACCGTGGACCAGTGGGGCAACATCGCGAGCGTCGGGCTTGCGGCCGGCGCGGAACTCAAGACTACCGTGATGCCGTTCATCCTGCGTGGAGTGAACCTGCTCGGCATCAACTCGGTCTACACGCCGCGCGAGCTGCGGCTCGCGGTCTGGGCGCGCCTCGCCGGCGATCTGCGCCCGCGCCATCTCGATGCCATCTGCACGAAGGTCGTGGACCTCGACGCGCTGCCTGCGCAGTTCGACGACTACCTCAAGGGCCGGGTCATCGGCCGAACCGTGGTGAAGATCTCATGAACGACTCCGTCGCCGGCATCGTGCCGCCGCACACGCTCACCCACCTCGAGCGCCTCGAGGCGGAGAGCATCCAGATCATGCGCGAGGTCGTGGCCGAGTGCGACAGGCCGGTCATGCTCTATTCGATCGGCAAGGACAGCGCGGTGATGCTGTATCTCGCGCTCAAGGCGTTCTACCCTGCCAAGCCGCCGTTCCCGCTGCTGCACGTGGACACGAGGTGGAAGTTCCGCGACATGTACGCGTTCCGCGAGCGCATGGTGAAGGAGCACGGCTTCGAGCTGCTGGTCTACACGAATCCGGAGGGCCTCGCCCAGGGCATCAACCCGTTCACGCACGGCTCGGCGATCCACACCGACGTGATGAAGACGCAGGCGCTCAAGCAGGCGCTCGACCTCCACGGCTTCGATGCGGCCTTCGGCGGCGCGCGCCGCGACGAGGAGAAGAGCCGCGCCAAGGAACGGATCTTCTCGTTCCGCTCGGCACAGCACCGCTGGGACCCGAAGAACCAGCGACCCGAGCTCTGGCGGATCTACAACGCCCGCAAGCACAAGGGCGAGTCGATCCGCGTGTTCCCGATGTCGAACTGGACCGAGCTCGACATCTGGCAGTACATCTACCTGCGCAACATTCCGATTGTGCCGCTGTACTTCTCGGCAGAGCGTCCCGTGGTAGAGCGCGACGGCACGCTCATCATGGTGGACGACGAGCGCATGCCGCTCTATCCGGGCGAGAAGCCGCAGATGCGAAAGGTGCGCTTCCGCACGCTCGGCTGCTACCCGCTCACCGGGGCGATCGAGAGCGAGGCGGACACGCTGCCCGCCATCATCCAGGAGATGCTGCTCACGACCAGCTCCGAGCGCCAGGGCCGGGTCATCGACCACGACCAGTCGGCATCCATGGAGAAGAAGAAGCAGGAGGGGTACTTCTGATGGCGCACATCTCCGACCTGATCGAGAAGGATATCCAGGCCTACTTGACCGCCCACGAGCACAAGAGCCTGCTCAGGTTCATCACCTGCGGCTCGGTGGACGACGGCAAGTCCACGCTCATCGGCCGGTTGCTGTACGACTCGAAGATGATCTTCGAGGACCAGCTCGCCGCGCTCGAGGTCGACTCGAAGAAGGTCGGCACCCAGGGCGGCGACCTCGACTTCGCGCTGCTCGTCGACGGCCTCGCCGCCGAGCGCGAGCAGGGCATCACCATCGACGTCGCCTACCGCTTCTTCTCCACCGACCGGCGCAAGTTCATCGTCGCCGACACGCCGGGGCACGAGCAGTACACGCGCAACATGGTGACCGGCGCCTCCACCGCCGACCTCGCAGTGATCCTGATCGACGCGCGCAAGGGCGTGCTCACGCAGACCCGCCGCCACAGCTACCTCGCCTCGTTGGTCGGGATACGCAAGGTGGTGCTCGCGATCAACAAGATGGATCTCGTGGATTACTCGCACGAGATCTTCGACACCATCGTCGCCGAGTACCGAGACTTCGCGAAGCAGATCGACCTGCACGACATCGTGGCGATCCCGGTGTCGGGGCTCAAGGGCGACAACATCACTGCGACCAGCAGCCATACGCCCTGGTACCACGGGCCGACGCTGATGGCCTACCTCGAGACCGTGGAGATCGAGGACCGACTGCAGCACCAGCCGTTCCGCCTGCCGGTGCAGTGGGTCAACCGCCCCAACCTCGACTTCCGCGGCTTCACCGGCACCATCGTCGGCGGCACGGTGAGTCCGGGCGAGAAGGTGAAGGTACTGCCGTCCGGGCGCGAGAGTCGCGTGGCGCGCATCGTGACCATGGACGGTGACCTCGAGCGTGCGGTGGCCGGCCAGTCCGTGACGCTCACCCTCGAGGATGAGGTGGACGTGAGCCGCGGCGACGTGATCGCGGCGGCCGGGTCGCCGCCGGCGGTGGCCGACCAGTTCGAGACCACCATCATATGGATGGCGGACGAGCCGATGCTGCCCGGACGCCCCTACTGGATGAAGATCGGCACGCGCCAGGTGAGCGCGACGATCACCGAGCCCAAGTACAAGGTGAACGTCAACACGCTCGAGCACCTCGCGGCGAAGAAGCTGATGCTGAACGAGATCGGCGTGTGCAACGTGTCGCTCGACCATGCGATCGCCTTCGATCCCTACACGGAGAATCGTGATACCGGCGGCTTCATCCTCATCGACCGCCTTACGAACCAGACGGTGGGCGCGGGCCTGCTGCATTTCGCACTGCGCCGCTCGCAGAACATCCACTGGCAGGCGCTCGACCTCAATAAGTCCTCGCGTGCCGCGCAGAAGGGACAGAAACCCTGCGTGCTGTGGTTCACCGGCCTCTCCGGAGCCGGCAAGTCCACGATCGCGAACCTCGTCGAGAAGCAGCTGCACGCGCTCGGGCGGCACACCTACCTGCTCGACGGCGACAACGTGCGCCACGGCCTGAACCGCGATCTCGGCTTCACCGACACTGATCGAGTCGAGAATATCCGTCGCGTCGCCGAAGTCGCCAAGCTCATGACCGACGCGGGACTGATCGTGATGGTGTCGTTCATCTCGCCGTTCCGGGCGGAGCGCCGCATGGCACGGTCGCTGTTCGAGTTCGGCGAGTTCTTCGAGGTGCACGTCGACACGCCGCTCGCACTCGCGGAGGCGCGCGACGTGAAGGGCCTCTACAAGAAGGCCCGCCGCGGCGAGCTCAAGAACTTCACCGGCATCGACTCGCCCTACGAGGCGCCGGAGAAGCCGGAGATCTACGTCGACTCGGCGACGACTCCACCCGAGGACGCGGCGACCTCCATCGTCGACGAACTGCGCCAGGCGGGGATGCTCGGACCGGCAGGTTGAGCCGCTCGACCTGTGGTTTGCCGCGGAGGTCGCTATAGTGCGGCCTGCAGGGACGCTCGATCTGCGTCCCCGAGCGTGTCCTTCTGTGACGATTCGAGGTCGCCATGCCTGCCTTGAAACTCCGGACGATCAACAGCAAGAGCCTGCCGATTCCCGGCAACGACCCCTGGTACGCGGCGCCCGACGACCCGGCCCTCACGGCCATGACCGACTTCCGGGAGCGAGCGTCGGTGAGGGTGCTGGACCGCGACTCAATCGACGCGGCCCTGGACCACATGAAGCATGCGGGAGTGCGTTCGGCGTTCGTCGTGGACGAACGTTCGCGGACCGTCGTCGGGTTCATCACGGCCTACGACATCATGGGCGATCGGCCGATGCGCTACGTGCAGGACCACCGCACCCGCCGCAGTGATGTCCTCGCGCGGGACATCATGAAGCCGATGCCAGAGCTGCAGTGCGTCGACGTCCGCGACGTCGCGCACTCCACGGTTGCCTCGGTCGCGCGGATCTTCGACGAGACGGGACTGACGCACATTACTGTCGTCGAGCAGGACGAGCAGGGAACGACGCGGTTGCGCGGGCTGCTGTCCGCGGCCCGGGTGAGGAAACTGCTCGCGCGATGATGTGGCGCGCCGCGGCGAGAGATCCGGTGCGCCGGCGATCCTCAGTGCCGATACTCGACACTCAGGAAGTATCGTCTACCCAGCACATCGTACTGCGACGGGTCGGTATTGGCATCG
>Ga0114938_1002989_pt1 | contig 10267 bp, 12 predicted proteins | sample AshMeaBigSpring_FD_88675 | JGI IMG/M metagenome (GOLD analysis project Ga0114938, IMG submission 88675) | Groundwater microbial communities from Big Spring, Nevada to study Microbial Dark Matter (Phase II) - Ash Meadows Big Spring | ecosystem: Environmental > Aquatic > Deep subsurface >...
ATCGTTTCCGAAAAAGCCTCAAAAGAAGCGACGTCGGTTAGTCGATCTTTCATATACGCCTCTTTGCCTCTTCGTACTCGTCGGGATGATTGACGTTAAAAAAAAGCGTGTCGTCTTGAAACGGAACGTAACAAGTGCGGCTTTGTGCTAAAACCGAACGTATTTTATGTTCGTTGCGTTCCAAAAGCGTTCGAATGACGGGAATCATTGAGGGTGCATAAATCGCGCACAATTGATGTGAAGACGAAGATGACGTTGCAACGATGGCATCGGTTTCATCATTGAGGTTCGCGTAAAGCGTTTCAAAGACTTCGGGGGTGACAAAAGGCGTATCGACGCTTAAAACACACACGGGGATTTGGAAATATTCTAAAATCGATAAAAGTGCCACGAGCGGAGAATGGTCTTGATAGGATGCATTATCTTCGATAAACGACGCATCAAAGTGAAATTTTGCACGGCTTTTGGCGCTAACGTGAATACTGTGAAAAAAAGGTTTGAGACGTTGCAGTTGAAATTGCGTGAGCGTCGCACACTCTCCAAAGGGAAGCAACGCTTTGTCGCTTCCCATGCGCGAACTTTTCCCCCCTGCCATTATGACTAAAGGTAGCGGGATGAAAAGCATTAGAGCGTTCTTGGATCGGTGATTTTACCCATAACGGCACTGGCGGCCGCTACGGCAGAGTTGGCAAGATAAATCTCGCTGGTGCGCGCTCCCATACGTCCGACAAAGTTACGATTGGTGGTCGCAACGCAACGCTCCCCCTCTCCTAAGATGCCCATATAGCCGCCTAAACAAGCACCACAGGTTGGGTTACTAAACACCGCGCCCGCTTCGACGAAAATATCCACCAAGCCCTCTTTTTGTGCTTGCAAAGAGATTTTTTGCGTTGCCGGCGTGATGATGAGGCGCGTTTTACGCGCGACTTTGCGGCCTTTTAGGATGCTTGCCGCGATGCGCAAATCTTCCAGCCGACCGTTGGTACAACTGCCGATAAAAACTTGATCGATGGCTAAATCGTCTTTAACCGCTTCGTTAATGGACTTGCCGTTAGAAGGCAAGAACGGATAAGCGATGACCGGATCAAGGTTTGCCACGTCGATATGAAGGACTTGCACATACGTCGCATCGTCGTCGGAATAGAAAAATTTCGGCTCACGTGCGAGGTTTTTATCGCTTAAAAAGGCTTTGGTCGTTTCATCGACGGCGACGATGCCGCTTTTAGCGCCCGCTTCGATCGCCATATTACACAATGAAAAACGATCGTCCATGTTAAGATGTTGAATCGTATCGCCCGTAAATTCGAGTGTGCGGTACAAGGCTCCGTCTACGCCCAACTGTCGGATGACTTCCAAGATAAGGTCTTTGCCGTAAACGTGCTGCTTGGGTTTGCCGCTAAAGACGACTTTGATGGACTCGGGCACTTTAAACCAGTTTTCACCCGTAATCATCGCAAACGCGAGGTCGGTTGAGCCCATGCCCGTCGCAAACGCGCCTAAAGCACCGTGCGTACAGGTGTGCGAATCCGCACCGATAATGACGTCGCCCGGAACGACAAGCCCTTTTTCGGGAAGCAATGCGTGTTCGATACCCATATCTTTTTCGTCGAAGTAATGTTTGAGATCGTGTTTATAGGCAAAATCACGGCTGATTTTGGCTTGATTCGCGCTGGCGATGTCTTTGGCGGGAATGTAGTGGTCCATAACGATACTAAAGCCCTCAGGATTGGCAAGTTTCGTCGCACCGCTCTTTTCAAACGCTTTGATGGAAATCGGCGTCGTGATGTCGTTTCCGATGACCATATCGATCTTGCATTTGATGATTTCACCGGCATGTACCGTATGTCCGACGTGTTCGCTAAAAATTTTTTCGGTGATGGTTTGTCCCATGATAAAACCTTACATGTAATAAAATGAAACTATTTTAACACAAAAAGGTTTAAGAAAAAAAAAGAGAAAACAGAAGAAGAGCCGCCGAAGCGACTCTTAGAAAGAATTTAGCGTCCGCAGCCGCAGCTTCCGCCGCCGCAACCGTTTGACGCATCATTTTTAGAGGTGTCGATTTTGAAGGGAACGTATGCCGGACAAAAACGAATGAGCGCCGTTCCCAATACGATGACGCCGATGACGCCAAACCAGCTTTGATACGCCACGCCTGCTAAAATAATTGCGATACCTGCGATAAAGCGGATAGCTCTATCGACTTTTCCTACGTTGCATTTCATAAGTGACTCCTTAGTTTTTGGTAATTTAAGAGTTATTATATCCTATTTTAAAAATAAATCGGTTAAAAATACAAATGATAAAAATTACTATTGACAAATATTTATCAATTTGATATACTTCCATCATCAAACACAAAAATAAACATAAGGAGAAATTATGGCATGCGATACCAATAAAGTTGAAGCAATCGCTTCTGAAACCGTTCAAGACAATCACAATAGCGAAATGAAAATACAGGAGAAAAAAACAATGAGTTCATCTTTAGTTCTACAAAAAGCACCGGCATTTAAAATGGATGCGTATAACGCCAAAACAGGTCATTTTACCAACGTAAGCAGTGAAGATTATAAGGGTAAATGGCATGTCGTTTGTTTTTATCCGGCAGATTTTACCTTTGTATGCCCAACCGAAATTGCGGCGATGAACGCCAAATACGACGAGTTTCAAGAGCTTGGCGTCGAGATTTTAGCGGTTTCGACTGATACCAAATTTTCGCACAAACGTTTTGTCGAAACCGAACCGCTTTTAGCGGGTTTGAAACTCACGATCGGAGCGGATCCGACGGGAACCGTAAGTCGTGCGTTTGGCGTGATGATTGAAGATGAGGGAATCGCGCTTCGCGGACGTTTTCTGATCAATCCCGAAGGCGTGTGCGTTGCACAAGAAGTTCAAGCACCGATGGTCGGACGTAATGTCAATGAATTTTTACGCCAAGTCAGAGCATGGCAACATGCAAGTAAAACGGGCGAAGTATGTCCTGCGGGTTGGAGACCGGGCAAAAAGACTTTGCCGGTTGCAACCGACGTCGAGAAGATGACGGGACGCGTAGGCGATTACATCACGATCGAAGAGATCTTATCGTAAAAAGCCCTTATACTCGCTCAGAAAATTATGGATACCCTCTTGCGCAAAGAGGGTATCGCTCCACGGTTTCGTATCAATCAAATGAAAATAGGCTTCTTTTAAAACATATGCCGCCGCTTTAACGTAGCGACCCTCCACCAGAAGCTCCACCTCTTTACGCTCGTAATACTCGCCTTCAAAAGTATCAAGGATGACCAAATCTTCATCCGACACGTCGTAGTAAACGACGCCCTCGACCGACGCGTCTTCCAGCGGAAAAATGACGGGATAAACGTCGTTTTTGATCGCGCGTCTTTCATAACGGGACAAAGTCGCTTTTTGGGCAAGGTAGTTGCCTTTTACCAGTCTGTGCCAGACGTCTTCAAACATTAATGATCCGTACGTAAAGAGGTGTGTCATTGCGTGCTCCTTGATGAAAATCATACCACGATACGCGCCGAGAGGGTGCTCAAAAAGTAAACAAATGAAGGTATAATAATAAGAAAATCATTCAAGGCTTGACATGTTAGTCCGTCAAACAAGCAATGCACATCAAGATTTTTGTGCCCTAACGCGTGCGTTGGACGCCGAATTAAACGCGCGTTACGGGACGATGCAAGCAAAATACGACCGTCATAACGTTATCGATCCGATTGAGACGGCATTGGTCGGCTATGAAAGTACAATGCCTATCGCTTGCGGATGTTTTAAAACAATCGATGCCCAAACGGTTGAAATCAAACGCATGTTTGTGATGCCGACGTATCGAAGACGCGGCTTTTCGTCGCATATTTTAAAGGAGCTCGAATCGTGGGCGTATGCGCTCGGGTATCAACGGGCGCGATTGGAAACGGGCAAATCCCAACCCGAGGTGATTGCTTTGTATCGTAAATGCGGTTACGAGGTCGTCGAAAACTTTCCACCTTACGTGGGCATGGACAACAGCGTGTGCATGCAAAAATCTCTAAGGAGCAACGATGGCTAAGTGTACCATAGACTCTCCCGTCGGGAGATTGATCGCCGAAGTTAACGACGACGCGCTTTTAGCGTTGGATTTTGAGAAAGACGGCGAAGTTTGCCGTGACGAACATCCGCTTTTAGATCAACTCAAAGATGAGTTGCGCGACTATTTTGAGGGAAGGCGAAAAACCTTTAGTCTGCCTCTTGCACCCAAAGGAACGCCTTTTCAAGAATCGGTATGGAAAACATTGACGCACATTCCTTACGGGCAGACGGTTTCTTACAGCGTCGAAGCGGAGATGTTGAAGCACCCTAAAGCCGTTCGTGCGGTGGCAAACGCTAACGGTAAAAACAAAATCGCGATTATTATTCCCTGCCATCGCGTCATCGCCAAAGACGGCGGGTTGGGAGGATATAGCGGCGGACTTTGGCGTAAAGAGTACTTGCTTGCGTTAGAGGCGAAGTATCGATGAAAGTCGTTTCGGCAATCGATTCGTTTAAAGGATGCGCGAGCTCTTTGGAACTCTCTTTATGGGTTCGAGAGGCGATTTTAGAGGTTTTTCCCGATGCTAACGTGCACTCTTGCATTATAGCCGACGGCGGAGAAGGGATGATCGACGCGATCCTTGCCAACGTTGAGGGCGAACGCTTTACATGTAAGGTTCATGACCCTTTAATGCGCCCCATTGAAGCGCACTACGCTATCTTACAAGACGGCACGACCGCTATTATCGAGATGGCGCAAGCCGCAGGATTACCTTTGGTTCAAACGTCGCAGCGAAATCCGTTATTAACGACGACGTACGGCGTGGGAGAACTCATTCGCGATGCACTGGCCCGAGGATGTAAAAAGTTGATTATCGGGCTTGGCGGAAGTGCAACCAACGATGCGGGGATCGGAATGCTTCACGCTTTGGGGTTTCGCTTTCTCGACCGTGAAGGTCGCGTGCTTTTTCAAGGCGGAGAGGTGTTGGAAAAAATCCACACGATCGATCGAAGCGGGGCGTTAAAGGCCCTAGAATCGTGCGAGTTTATTGCCGCCTGCGACGTGGAAAACCCGATGATCGGTAGCAACGGTAGTGCGCATGTTTATGCGGCGCAAAAAGGGGCAGACGCGTCGATGATAGAGCGTTTGGAATCGGGTATGCAACATTTTGTGCAATGCCTTGAGGAGGCATCGGGACGCAACGTCGCGACGCAAAAAGGTTCCGGAGCCGCCGGCGGCATCGGCGGGGGATTGTGTGCTTTTTTACATGCGCGTTTAACGCCCGGAATCGAAATTTTATTAGACGAGATGCATTTTGACGCACTGATCGAAGATGCCGATCTCGTCATCAGCGGGGAAGGGCGTATCGACGCGCAATCGTTGATGGGCAAAGTGCTAAGCGGCGTTTCCAAACGGTGTCGAAAAGCGCATGTTCCGCTTATTGCCTTGGGCGGCGGTATCGACGACGCATTGGAAGAACATGACGGAATCGACGCGCTTTTTTCGATTATGCGTTATCCGATGCGTTTGGAAGAGGCGATGGATAAAACCAAGGCGCAAAAGCTAACGCAACAAAGCGTTAAAGAAATTTTTCGGCTGATTCAAGCCGTGCGACGAAAGTAGAATAATGAAATACCAAGAGTTGGTTTTACTGGACGATTTTTTACGACAATACCGCAAAATATCGTCGATTCATCGAGTGGACGATAGCGTGCTTCGCATCGTTTTCGAATCGGGCGAGCCTTTGTTTATCGATCTTTCGCGTAACGATTCGTATCTCTTTTACAAAAGCGACTTTAAACAGTCCAAACGTTACACGGCACCTTTTGACGTATTGTTGAACAAACGTTTCGCCAATGCGACGATCGAAAGGATCGCGGTTGAAAAAAATAATCGTATTTTACGTTTACATGTCAGGGCAAATTCAAGCTATAAAGCTCTTGTAACGACCTTACAGTTGGAGTTTACGGGACGCAATACCAACGCGATTTTGTTGGATGAAAACGAAGTCGTACTGGAAGCATTGCGGCACATCGACCCGAGCGTTTCGTTTCGAAGCGTCAAAGTGGGTGAAATCTTGGAAAAACTGCCGCCCAAAGAGATGAAAGAAAAGCCGTTTGTTTTGGAAGAGCCTTTTGAGGAGTATTTGAAACATGCTTATGAAAAAAGGTTACATGTAAAGCTTTCCGAGCTGAAAAATCAAAAAATCGCGCACTTACGTAAAAAAATCGACACCTTAGACGCGGCGATCGCAACATTGGAAAACGAAGACGAGCTTTTAGCGCAAAGTACGCAGGCGCAAACCCAAGCATCGATCGTGCTTGCCAACTTGCATACGGTCAAAGCGTATCAAGAAAAAGTGCGTTTGTACGATTTTGAGGGGAACGAAGTCGACATCGAATTACCCTTGGCGCATTCGCCTCAGCACGCCGCCAATCTTTTGTTCAAAAAATCGAAAAAATTGCGGCAAAAAGCACTTTCGATCCATCGACAACAAGAAAATCTTGCGGAGAAAAAGCTCTTTCTAGAACGCATGGTCAGCGTCGTCGCAGCGGCGCGCGACGTGGAAGAGATCGGTATTTTGACGCCGAAAGTAACGAAAAGCAAACAAAAAGGGGACGATAAAAACTACGAGACGTTCTTTTTAGAAGGGTATCGTATTTTGCTCGGCAAAAATGAGAAAGGCAATATTACACTTTTACAAGAGGCGAAAAAGAGCGATATTTGGTTACATGTCAAAGACGTTCCGTCCGCACATGTGATTATCTGTACCGAAAAACAGAGCGTTCCCGAGACGGTTTTGGTCTTTGCCGCCAAAGTGTGCGTCGATTTTAGTATGACGCAAAAAGGCGGTTATTTGGTCGATTATACTCCGCGCAAAAACGTCAAACCGTATGATGGAGCGAATGTTGCTTACGAAACGTATCAGACGCTTAAAATTTATAAAGAGTGAATTTTCGGCTTAAGAAAACGTAATTAAAAGGGGAAAAGAGCGATTCACGTGCCGTAACGGCTGAAACGGGGGCGTTTTTAAATGCCCGTTACACGCATTGGGAGGCGAACATGGCGGTAGGTCCCATCGGTAGTCTGATTTACGCAAATCAGATGATGCACATTCAAGCCTCGAAAGAGGCGGATTATAACAGCAATGCGCAGATGCAGCAAGTCTTAGCGGCGGCGATGCAAAACGAAAAAGAAGAGATCGTCCAAGAAGTACGCCCTGCCGAAGAGAGTTATAAGATCGATCCCGAAAACGAGCATGAGCGTCAAAAGAGCGACGAAGAGCAAGAAGAGCAGGCCCAACACCGTGAAGAACACGCCAAAGAATCTCAAGAGGATGAAGAGGTGCCGTTGCATCAAGGTCTTTTGGATGTCAAAGCTTAACTTCACGTCCGCTTTGCTATGATTCGTGAACATAAAATCGACACAAAGAGTACTTATGAACTTTAAAATGTTGTACGAAAGCAATAAAGAACGCGTCGTCACGGGATTTGGCCTCTTGGCACTCGCCGTCGTGATCGCTTTTATCAATAGTACGCTATTGACGTGGGCAATTTTGGGCGTGATGTATCTGTTCGCGTTTCATGAAGCGATGGCACTTTTTAACGTGAAAGACGTGAAGCTTTACGTTTATGCCGTCGTATTGTGGCTCGCGGCGTTTTTTTACCCGAATCCCGATGATTTGGTGTACCTCTCTCTCGTGCTTTATTTGGCGGTAATGGCGTACCGCAAAGAGGTCGACTATAAACTGCTGGCACCGTTTTTTTACCCTTCGATTTCGATGTTATTTTTGTACACGCTCTATCATGATTTCGGTATGAGCGTCTTGGTTTGGTTAGTCATTATCGTCGCATTAACGGATACGGGAGCGTATTTTGTCGGCAAAAGTATCGGCAAAACGCCTTTTAGCGCAACGTCTCCGAACAAAACATGGGAAGGTTTTTTCGGCGGAGTCGGCATCGCAACCGTTGCGGGAGCCTTGTACGGTACGCTTTTCGTGCCCTTGTGGCTTTCGTTGAGTATTGCATTATTAACATCGGTCGCATCGATTTTCGGCGATTTGTTTGAGAGCTATTTGAAACGCGAAGCAGACGTCAAAGACAGCGGCACGTTATTTCCGGGGCACGGAGGAATGTTGGATCGCTTGGACGGCTACCTTTTCGGCGTCGTCGTGATGGTCATTTTGCTTCGAGGACTCGCATAGATGGTTATATTAGGCTCTACCGGCTCTATCGGCGTCAATGCGCTGATCATTGCGGAGCGTTTTAACGTTTACGTCGAAGCGTTGGTCGCCGGAAAAAATATCGCGCTTTTGAACGAACAGATCGAAAAATTTCATCCCGAATACGTTGCAATTAGTGATCCTAAAGATCGCCCGCTAGTTAAACACGCACACGTATTTATCGGCAAAGAGGGGATTTTAGAGCTTTTGGGTAAGTGTAAAAGCCATATCGTCTTGAATGCTTTGGTCGGCTTTGTCGGTTTGGCTCCGAGTATCGAAGCGTTGCGTTTAGGCAAACAGCTTGCCCTTGCCAATAAAGAATCTTTAGTCGTGGCAGGACATCTTTTAGATACCGCGCGTATTACGCCGATCGATAGCGAACACTTCGGCTTATGGTATTTGCAGGGGAAACGTCCCGTGACGCGCATGACCATTACCGCAAGCGGCGGTGCGTTTCGCGATACGCCGCTCGAAGCTTTGCCTCGTATGTCGTTTCAAGATGCGTTGAAGCATCCCAATTGGAGTATGGGCGCGAAAATTACGATCGACAGTGCGAGTATGACCAATAAACTCTTCGAACTGTTAGAAGCGCGTTGGCTTTTCGGGTGTGAAAATCTCGATGCGATGATCGAACCCAGCTCGTTGATTCACGCTTTCGTGAGCTTTAAAGACGGTAGTACGACCGCACACTTGGCGCATGCGGATATGAAACTTCCTATCGCCTTTGCGATGTTGGGAAAGGTCAAAGAGGAGTTCCTTCCTCCGCTTGATATACGTACGCTTCAAGGCTTTTCGTTCCAAGCGATTGATCCGAGACGTTATCCGATTTGGGAAATTAAAGAAGAAATTTTAGCCAACCCCACGCGAGGCGTCGTCATTAACGCCGCGAATGAAGTGGGCATTACGAAATTTTACAACCGCGAAATCAACATCGTCGAATTGGCGGAATTGAGCAAAAAGGCATTTTCTCATTTTCAAGGGGTCTCTCCGAGTAATTTACAAGAAGTTTTCGAGATCGATCGCGAAGTACGAGCTTTTTGTCTACGCTAAATCTGAAAAATCAATGTGTGAAAAAATTTATCGCAAAGAGGTGTGAATGCTAAGTCGTACCGACTATAACTTTCGACTTAAAGACAGTATTATCGGGCTTCAGTTCTTATTTGTTGCCTTCGGGGCATTGGTGTTGGTTCCGATCCTCACGGGGCTTGATCCTAACGTGGCATTGTTTACCGCGGGTCTTGGGACGCTTTTATTTCAATTAACGACGCGTGAGCAAATTCCTCCGATTTTTCTTGCATCGTCGTTTTCGTTTATCGCGCCGATTATCTACGGGCTCAAAACGTGGGGCTTGCCCGGAACGTTGTGCGGTCTTGCGGCGGCGGGAATTTTCTACCTTTTTCTGAGCATTCTCGTTCGTTTAAAAGGAACGGAATTTTTGCATAAAATTTTTCCGGCGGTGGTAGTCGGTCCCGTCATTATGACGATCGGTTTGATCCTCTCACCGGTAGCGGTGAATATGGCGATGGGAAAAACGGGAGACGGAGCTATCGTTCTCGTACCTCTTCATCAAGCGATGGCGGTTTCGTCTGCGGCATTATTGGTGACGTTATTGGTGGCGCTTTTGGGCAAAGGCGTGCTTCGATTGTTGCCTATTCTATGCGGTATCGTCGTGGGATATGGCGTTTCCTTGCTTTTAGGCATCGTCAATTTCGATGCGGTTGCCAAAGCTTCATGGTTTGCGATTCCCCATTTCGTATTTCCCGAGTGGAACGCGGAAGCGATCATTTATATTTTACCGATAGCCATCGCTCCGGCGGTCGAACATGTCGGCGGTATTTTAACGATCAGTAACGTAACGAAGACGGATTATTTGAAAAAACCGGGTCTCAAAACGACGCTTTTAGGCGATGCGATCGCGACCAGTGCGGCTTCTTTGCTTGGAGGACCGCCGAATACGACCTATTCGGAAGTAACGGGAGCCGTGACCATCACGAAAGCGTTTAATCCCGCGATTATGACGTGGGCGGCGG
>Ga0114938_1002991_pt1 | contig 10260 bp, 8 predicted proteins | sample AshMeaBigSpring_FD_88675 | JGI IMG/M metagenome (GOLD analysis project Ga0114938, IMG submission 88675) | Groundwater microbial communities from Big Spring, Nevada to study Microbial Dark Matter (Phase II) - Ash Meadows Big Spring | ecosystem: Environmental > Aquatic > Deep subsurface >...
AAGTTAGAAATTGCCGATGTGGCAATTGTATACAAAATACTATCGCCAAAAATGAGTGTAAGAATTAATGTTGGAATGGTATAAATAGAAATGATAGATAAAGAATACAACAAGGCATTTCTAATACCTGCAGATCTTGAACCACTACGTTTTAAAAAGAAACTTACTGTAACAGGAATTAATGGGAATACACATGGTGTAAAAATGGCAAATAATCCGGTTGCAAAAGTGAGTAAAAAAATGCTGAGTAAAGATTCTTGTTGGTCTGTTGCTGTTGTGTTATTCTTTGTTGTTGAATTGGGTTTTAACTCCACAATAAAACTTTCTTGTCCGCTTGGAAATTCATCGGTTTTTTTGGCAAGCCAAGCAAATGAACCTTTTACCAAAATAGCACTATCAACTTTTGCATGTAAAGGATAAATAAACGAAACACTATCTGTAAAAAAACGATAAACGCTTCCGTCTGTTTGTGTAGCTGTTTGCAATGTACCTACAATTGTTGCCGTATCTTTTGTAGATAAATATTTACTAAATGCACTATCTAATTGTAAAGTAGAAATAAAAGCATCTTCTGCATTTGCAGGATTTACCGTAAATAATTGTATGCCTTTTTGAATGTTGGCTTGAACAATTAAATTGTAAATAGAATCATTTTGTTGTTGAATATTGAAACGAAACTGAATAGGTGCATTGTTTTGTGCAAATGCATCTAAAAGCAAAATACAATATGCTATTAGGATAAAAACGATTTTTTTCATAGTTGAAAATCTAAGAAGCGTTAGGGATTGAAGTGGAAAGCCCGGAACAAAGCAAAGCTTTGTGAGGACTTGCAACGAAAAGCCCGACCCACCACAAGTGGGTAACGCCATTTTTTTATTGATAAAAATAGATTGTTAAATAAAACCTATGTTAAAAGCAAAATTACAGATTAATGGAAAAGGTCTTTTTTGTAGGAGGAAGACACTGTTCATCGTCACAAACCATGTATTCTATAGTGCCACTAATATTGGTTTTTACACCTGTTTTTACTTTTACCAACTGTGTAAAAACCACTTTATTTGAATAGAAAAGTACATCAACATCAAAATTGCTGTCGTGTATTTTTTCTAGCTTACCCACTTCTTTTACTGTGCCTTCTAGCGTAATCAAAGGATTTTTATTGAAAGATATTTTCGTAGGAATTGGTCCACCTTTTGGTGTGTTTTGTGAATATATATGCCAAGGTTTTGGAACAGAAGCAGTAACCACAACTTCTGTTAGTGTACCTTTTTTACGAGATTCAAACGTAAATGTTACTGGATCTTTTAGTTGCGAAAAACTTGCAACAGCAGACAATACTAATACGAAGAACAATATTACTTTTTTCATGAAACGTATTTAAGTTGGTAAAACTACAATTACGAAACGAATTTAGTTGAGCCCTAAAATGTTAAAAACAGTAACGCCATCAATATTACCAAGTAAATGATTGGTGGCTCTTTCAGGGTGAGGCATCATGCCAAAAACGTTTCCTTGTTGGTTACGAATGCCTGCAATATTCCTTACAGCACCATTCGGATTATTTTCTGCATCAATCGTGCCATTAGCTGAGCAATAACGAAATAGCACTTGATTGTTTGCTTCTAAACGATCGAGAGTAGTATCATCGGCATAAAATCTACCTTCTCCATGTGCAATCGGAATTTTAAGAGCCTCACCATTTCCATTGGTTAAAAACACATTTTTACAGATAAATTGTTGATTGGCATTTTGTAGTAAAACACCAGGCAATAAACCACTTTCGCATAAAATTTGAAAACCATTGCATACACCCAAAACTTTACCGCCTTTATTAGCAAATTCGATAACGCTTTGCATCATTGGACTAAAACGAGCAATAGCACCACAACGTAAATAATCGCCATAGCTAAAACCACCAGGTAAAATAATACAGTCGTCTGTTGTAAACATGCTTAAATCTTTGTCTTTATGCCAAAGCATAATTACTTCTTTGCCTAAATCTTTTTGTAAAGCATCTTGCATGTCTTTATCGCAATTAGAACCGGGGAAAACAACTACGCCAAACTTCATAAAACGTATATTTTAGCTATGATGATTAAGTATTAAAGAATGCCAAAGGTAATTTGTAGAAAGTTATGCCAAACTAATTTTTAATCAACAACCAATTATTGTATAAAACAAGAATGATTGAAGCAAAAAATAGTATGTTGGGTAACAATATTTTTCTTGGATAAGCATAAGCATTACCAATAAATGCCGATAATGGAATAATATATAAAATTGCCGATGTAATACCTGCTTTTGTAAAAATGAATGGAATTGGCAACATCATAATTACCATAACTACCATAACTCCCCAATTTTTTCGTATTTGAATTACCATTCTTCTGTTTTGAATACTCCATGCATTAAAACCCATTATTAGTTGAAAAGCAATGAGTGAAATGCCAATCCAGAACGAAATAGGTACTTTTTGTGCCGGTAAATTGATGGAAATATTTGGTAGAACTTTTGTAATTAAAGCTAGTTTATCGTTTAAAAATAAAAACGATGCCGTTAAGTATATAGGCATAATAACACCCATTAACAATACAAGCCATTCAGTAATATTAAAAGGTCTAATTAATGCAACTGCAAATAAAACAACCAATATCAACATACTTGTAGGATGATAACATAACATTGCAATTCCTACAGTTAATCCTGTATTGAATAAAGTAGTTTTAGGTTTGGTGTCGTTATACAATTTACTAAGCTGTTTAAATATAATTATGATGAAAAAATTAGCCAAAAAAGCGGCCGAAAGTGAAGCAAATTCAATAAAAAAGCTAGATAGTAAAATGTAAGACATAGCAGTTGTAAAACCACTAATATTATACATCCTCAATTCGTTTAAAATAAGATTCAACCGTATTGCTTGCACAAGTAAAACAGCAATGTATACAATTGCTAAAAATGTAGAATTAAGTAATGGCTCGTATTGCTGTAACCAAAAAGAGAAAAAACCCGTTTGTTCGTTTTGAACAATATTTATGGGAGTAAAAAACAAATGCACATGCGTTATCAATGCCAATACAATAAGTGAAAAAACACTGCCAATGGATTTGTCTTTAAATAAAAAAACCACAAGAATTGATTGAGATTAAAACATTTTTTTTCTGAGTGGCAAATGTAAATAATTAAAATTCTGTAAAGCTGTAAACATTTTAGTTGGCTAATAAAACGTTTACAACTTTACAAATACAAGTTTATAAACAAGGTATATGTGCGATTTTAGGAGCTTTATCGATAAGAAATTTAAAAATCAACTTTTGCAAAGCATACATAATTACGGTACATACAAGGTACAATTACTTGTCTTGCTCCCGTTTGTTTGGCGTTTCTTGGCATAAAATCGTAGCCTTTATCTAAATTTTTAAAAGTAGGTGTTCTTACAATTTGACCACTAGGTGTAATGATTTGATCGGAAAAAAGTAACTGTCTTTTTTCTTGCACATTGAATAGAAAATGAATTTCGTTACCCGTATTTACAGTTCCATAACCAATAAAACTATCAGTATTGTCGTCGTATTGAGATTTTCTAATAATATTACTCCACTCTAGTTTTCCTTTCATATCTAAAGAAATAACCATGATATTTTCTGAATAATAACGAGTGATATTGTTGAAGTTGTTTCTAAATGTAGGGTTGTAGTATAAACCACCAACTCCATAAGGTGTAAAACTGTTAAAGCCATTGTTATACGGAAGTCCATAGCCAAAACCATCCCATCTGTTAAAACCATCGTTTCCACGACTAGATGTGTACGAACTTTCTGCTGCAAGAATAAATCCACCATCTCTTTTAGCAATGATATTTCTTAAAAAGAAATCGTTTAAAGCCGTTTTTGTAGAACCATCCGATTTTAAATCGGCTCTCATTTCTTCGGAAAAACCAACTCTAGTGTTTAGTAGTTCCGTTCTAGACAATTTGTCTAACATAAAACAATATAAACCGTCAATGTTTCCACGTCTTTGTTTTGTAAAAAACGATGCAATAATGTAATGTTTATTGTAATTGTCTATCTTAATTCTAATGTCATCTAAATAAATAGTTGTTAGGTTTAGTTCTGTAGTTCTTATTGTTTCTTCGTTCCAGTTTTTTGTAATTAGTACTACCTTGTTTACAACATCGTTGGCACCGCTACCAAATGTTTTTACAAATACCAAATCACCGTCATTGTCTACTTGAAACTCACTTAAAGTAGCGTTTCGTTCTTGCATGGCAAATGGTATGACAGACTTTTTAATTAAATTCAGTTGTCTATCAAATAAATTGGCAGTGATAATGCTATTTTTATCATTCGGTCTATTAATTTTTACAACCATTATTTTTTGTTTGTCTTCACTGTAAACGACTGAGTAAAGCTTATTTGAGGCACTAAAAGATATATTTGTGGTGTCTAGTTCTAAAGGATTACCAACTGTTTTTCCATTAGCATCGAACTTTACAGCCATACAATACACAACACTTCTTTTTTGGTATTGATAAAACAAATAGTAGCTATCGGTTAGTTGTAAAAAATCTACATTGATAATTCTATCTGGCATAAATTCCAGTTTTTCTTTCGAAATATTTTTCATAGAAATATCGTACTGAGAAATATAGTGAACATCTCTATAGTTTTTATAGATATGAACGTTTCCATTAAATTTTCCGATGATTTCAAAATTCATATCTTTTGGGTCGTCTCTATCTTGTTCAGAATACGTAACCAATTGAGCAAAATTTTGTAATGAAAGCAAGCAAAGAATAAGTGTTAACCCGAAAATGTATTTTTTCATACAATATTTTTTAAATGCAATATTTAGATGTTGAATTATTTTATAAATGTAAGCTAAGCCTTTTACGCTTTGTTTATTTTTTGCATGAACTATGCCAATAATAAAATAAATGAAAGCTATTTAACATTTATTCTTGGTGAATGGTTTTAAATATACATTTGCTATTGCAAATATTTTTAGGATCTCAATTTTTTCTTGTGAGCAAGCAAATTAACAAAGTTTCCGCCGCCGGTTTATTAATCGCTTTAGGAATTATTTATGGAGACATTGGTACTTCCCCTCTCTATGTTTTAAACGCAATTGTTAAAGGAAGAATTATTAGTGAAGAGCTAATTCTAGGCTCTTTGTCGTGTATATTTTGGACGCTTACACTACAAACCACATTAAAATATGTAATACTAACTTTAAATGCCGACAACAAGGGTGAAGGTGGTATTTTTAGTTTGTATGCATTGGTTCGTAGACGCAAAAAATGGCTCGTTATTCCAGCTATGATTGGTGGTGCAGCCTTGTTGGCCGATGGTATAATTACGCCACCCATTTCTGTAACATCAGCTATTGAAGGTTTACAGCAGTTGCCTGCATTAAGCCATATTACAACACAAACAATTGTAATTATTGTTATTTGTGTAATTAGTTTTCTTTTTCTTTTACAACAATTTGGTACAGCTTCTATTGGTAAGCTGTTTGGACCAATTATGGGAATTTGGTTTTTTATGTTGGCTTTTTTAGGAATAAGCCATTTAACAGATGATATTGGAATTTTAAAATCACTGAGTCCTCATTATGCTATTCAATTATTAACTATTTATCCAAAAGGATTTTGGATTTTAGGGGCTGTATTTCTGTGTACAACTGGTGCTGAAGCATTGTATAGCGATTTAGGCCATTGTGGAAAAGACAATATTCGATCGTCTTGGATAATGGTAAAAACTTGTTTAATCTTAAATTATTTAGGGCAAGGTGCATGGCTATTAGCAACTTACAAAAATCAAATGGTGCCTTTAGAATTGTTTAATACTGGCTTTAACCCATTTTATGCAATTATGCCAAGTTGGTTTAAATTGGTAGGAATTATTATTGCTACAGTAGCTGCTGTAATTGCAAGCCAAGCGTTGATTTCTGGTTCATTTACCCTCATATCTGAGGCCATGCGTTTAAATCTTTGGCCTAAAATGAAAATTAATTATCCAACAGAAGAAAAAGGACAACTATATATACCTGGTATTAGTTTGCTGTTATATATCGGCTGTGTTGGTATTGTTTTGTTTTTTCAAAAATCATCAAACATGGAAGCTGCATATGGTTTAGCTATAACCATGTGCATGATTAGTACTTCTATTTTATTTGCTAACTTTCTGGTAAGTCATCGAGTTTTACCACTGTGGATTTATTTGTATTTAGCTTTGTATTTTACCATAGAAGTATCATTTTTAATTGCCAATCTTGAAAAGTTTCCACATGGTGGTTATGTTACATTAGTGGTTGGTGGAGCCCTTTTTGCAGTAATGTATGTTTGGTATAGAAGTAGAAAAATTAAAAACCGATATGTTGAATTTGTTCGATTACAGCAGTATATTCCTTTATTGAAAGAATTGAGTGAAGACAACAGCATTCCTACGTTTGCCACCCATTTGGTGTATATGACAAGTGCCAATAATCCTAAAGAAATTGAGCATAAAATCATGTATTCTATTTTGAATAAAAAGCCCAAAAGAGCCAATATTTATTGGTTTGTACATGTAGATGTTTTAGACGATCCTTACACTAGCGAATACAGTGTAGACCACATTGTAGCTAACGATGTAATTCGTGTAGAATTTAGATTAGGTTTTAGAGTAGAACAACGTATAAACCTTATGTTTAAAAAGGTTGTACAAGATTTGGTGGCGAATAATGAGGTGAATATTACAAGTAGATACGAAAGTTTAGAACGTAACAATGTTGTTGGCGATTTTCAGTTTATTGTGTTGGAGAAATATTTAAGTCAAGATAATGAATTGCCGTTTATTGAACGTGTAATTATGAAGCTGTATTTCTGGTTAAAAGAAATGAGTTTAAGTGAAGAAAGAGGTTTTGGTTTAGATGCAGGTTATGTTACTGTAGAGAAATTTCCTTTAATTGTTTCTCCTTTTTCTAAACTCAACTTAAAACGAATAGATAATCGACAAACAAGTTTTCCGCATTAATTCTTAAGATGATTTATACTATTGTCAAAAGCTTTTAGAAAGTAGCGTTTTAAAAGCTTTTTTATTTTTCGATGGGTATTACTAAAGAGGGCTTATTTTTTTCAATTTTTTCGGGTAAAACTTCTAGTAATAATTGCTTTAAAGCGTTAATCATTCTTTTTTTTACAAAATCTCTATGTGTAACAATGCTTATTTCTCTAACAGGTGATGGTGTTTTAAAATAACGTAATTGTTTTTGTTCTTTTATTCCCAATTCAAGTGTAGCTAATTCTGGTAAAATGGTAATTCCGTCGTATAAATCAACCATTCTTTTTAAAGTTTCTACACTACCTGCCTCGTATAAAAAGTTTCGTTTTTCAATGGTTATCGGCTTTAATTCACATAGATTTACTATTTGAGAACGAAGACAATGCCCTTCTTCTAAAAGCCATAATTTTTCTGGGTCAATATCGTTTGGCAACATGTAAGTTTTGTGAAAAGCGGCATTTTTTTTCGATACATACGCAATCAATTCTTCATAAAACAATACATCTTCTTTAATGCCATGTTCTTGTAAAGGCGTAACCAAAATGCCAGCATCAATTCTACCTTCTCGTAGTTTTGCAACAATTATATCGGTTGTATATTCTGTAATGATTAATCGAATTTCAGGATATTTTTTGGTGAACGATTGGATAAATAGCGGCAATATGTAAGGAGCTAATGTAGGAATAATACCTAATCGTAATTCTCCACTTAGTCTGCCTTTCTTAATATCAACAATATCATTTAAGTAACTAGCTTCAGCTAAAATTTTATGAGCTTGTTCAATAATTTCTTTGCCAGCATCTGTAGGTAAAACAGGCTGTTTGTTTCGATCAAAAATTTTTACACCTAATTCTTCTTCCAACTTTTGAATTTGTGTACTTAAAGAAGGTTGTGTTACAAAGCATTCAGCCGCTGCTTTTGCAAAGTGTCTATATTTATCTACTGCAACAATATATTCTAGTTGAACTAAAGTCATACGTATAGTTTTAAACTATTGAAATGCAAAAGTAATTGTTGTTTGTGATAGCTTATATAAAAAGAGCTCCTACTTAGAAAAGCAGGAGCTGCAAAAACCAGAAAACTAAATGCTTAAAAGAGTGCTTTATATGCATTTCGCAATAAAAGCTTTGTATAAAGGCGTTTGTATAGAAATACTGCCTTGGTTATTTTTGTTTTGTTTGTTTATGCAAATATGAATTGTAATAATGATGGTAACAATCGCATATTCATGTGAATTTTTAGGCAATATTTAGTAATCATAAACACAAATGTTTCCTTCATTTTTATTGTTTTCTATAATAATAACTTTTTACAAATTGGTATGTTTGTTTATTGAAATACAACTTTTCATCCATGACAAAAAAAGAACGTTATCAAACTGCATTACAATATTTTGAAACAACCATCAATAATGCTGAAACAGAATTGGTTTATGATAATCCTTTTCAACTATTGGTAGCTGTTATTTTATCTGCACAATGCACCGATGTTCGGGTAAATCTTACCACACCAGCCATTTTTAAAAAATATCCTAATCCTCAAATAATGGCTACTGCTACATTTGATGAGTTGTTTCCGTTAATTAGAAGTATATCTTACCCAAATAATAAAACGAAGCACTTAATAGGAATGGCCAATTTGTTATTGGAAAAATTTAATGGTGAAGTACCCATGACTGTCGATGAATTGGTGCAATTACCAGGTGTGGGAAGAAAAACGGCCAATGTGGTAACAAGTGTTATCGATGCTCAACCCAATATGGCTGTTGATACACATGTTTTTAGAGTAAGTGCAAGACTTGGTTTAACCACCAAAGCAACTACACCTTTAGCTGCAGAAAAGCAATTGATAAAATACATTCCTAAAGAAGTAGTTCATAAAGCCCATCATTGGCTTATTTTATTTGGTAGATACACTTGTACAGCAAGAAGTCCAAAATGTACCGATTGTGGATTGCAACATATTTGTAAATATTACAAACAATTGGAAAAGAAAGAAGGTAAAGCTTAAACTTTACATGAATTATTATTTCTGTTCTGTTACACTATTAATGTACAATAAAATATTAGCAATTTGTTGGTCTTTCATCCAAGTAAAGGCGGTCATATTTACTTTATTCCAACGATTATACACATCTTTTGCATAAGCGTCGCTAGCAATTACTTGTTCCGAATTTTTAATAAAAGCATACAACAATTCTTTTTGTTTCCATCGGCTTTCTACACCTGCCAATGCTGGTCCGGTTAAATCGTTATTAACAGCATGGCATGTGCTACAATGTGTTAAAAAAAGTGCTTTTCCTTCTTCAACTGCCGATATGTAACTGCTATCAACAGGTAGGTTTTTGGTTTCAGTTTTTGTAGCAGTATTATTATTTGTGTTACAAGCAATAGCGGCAATTAAAAAGCAGATAAAACTAAATTTCTTCATGCAATATTTTTTGCAAAATTAAACATTCATTCTTGATTTTTATTTTTCTTACTTTGTACATGTGAACAATCAAACACCATTAGCAGAAAGAATTAGACCCACATCGTTAAACGATTTAATTGGTCAGCAACACCTTACAGGAAAAGGTAGTATTTTACGAACAGCCATAGAAAGTAAACGGTTGCCATCTATTATTTTATGGGGTCCACCAGGTGTAGGAAAAACTACTATTGCACATATTATTGCACAATCTGTTCAGGCAACTTACTTTCAATTAAGTGCTATCAGTAGTGGTGTAAAAGAAGTAAGAGAAGTAATAGAACAAGCCAAAAAATTAACTGCTGCTGTTTTATTTATCGATGAAATTCATCGATTTAATAAAGGACAACAAGATGCTTTGTTGGCAGCTGTTGAAAAAGGAATTATCACACTCATTGGAGCAACGACAGAAAATCCTTCATTTGAAGTAAATAGTGCCTTGCTTAGCAGAGCACAAGTGTATGTATTAAAGGCTTTGCAGCCAGATGATTTGGTGGCACTTTTACACCAAGCACTTGAAAAAGATGAGTTGCTAAAAACCTTAAACATTCAAATTCAAGAAACAGAAGCACTTATCAATATTTGTGGCGGCGATGCTAGAAAACTATTGAATTTATTTGAGTTGGTAATTACCACTTTACAACAAAAACAATCAACCGAAATTATAGTTACCAATGATGCTGTAATGCAGGTTGCCCAACAAAAAATTGCTTTGTACGATAAAAAAGGAGAGCAGCATTACGATATCATT
>Ga0114938_1002992_pt1 | contig 10259 bp, 6 predicted proteins | sample AshMeaBigSpring_FD_88675 | JGI IMG/M metagenome (GOLD analysis project Ga0114938, IMG submission 88675) | Groundwater microbial communities from Big Spring, Nevada to study Microbial Dark Matter (Phase II) - Ash Meadows Big Spring | ecosystem: Environmental > Aquatic > Deep subsurface >...
CGGGACCGGCGGCCAGCAGTAGCTTGTCGGTGGCAGCCGTCGTGCTTGCACGTATCGCGTCGGTCGTCAGCCTCGCGTAAACGCTGGTTGCCGTACTGCCTGCCTTGTGGCCCAGACTCGCACCGATGATTGCCATGCTGGCCCCGCCGATGGCCTGCCACGATGCGAGGGTTCGCCTCAGGTCGTGCATCCTCAAATCGGTAAACCCGCCGCGATTGCACAACCGCTTCCATGCCATCTTGGGTTCGGCCAGGTGGCGGGTCTTGCCATGTCCGGGCAGCACGTACACGCTGTCGCCACGGGTTTCGTCACGCCGCAGCAGTATCTGTACTGCTGGTTCGACTAGTGGCAGCACGACCGGTTTCCCGCCCTTCGCCTTTGGAATCCGCCACGTTGCTTGCTGCAGGTCGACGTCGGCCCATGCCATCGACAACACGTTTAACCTTCTCGCACCCGTGAACAGACAGAGTAAGAAAAAGTCCCGCAAGCGATCATCAGGTTCCGCCAACACGGACCGAAAGAATGTCTGTATCTCCTCGGGACGCAAGAACCGATCCCGGCTTTCCTCGCGGAACCGTTCGATCCCGGTGGCAGGATTCTCGCCTGCAAGCAATCCGTGCTTGCGGCCCCAGTTCCAGCAAGCCCGAAGGACGCTTGCCATCCTGTTGGCCTGATAGGGTGCGTCGGCACCAAGGCGGCCGTGCAGGCGTGCCACGTCGGCCCGTGTGATCTCTGCGGCCCTTCGCTTGGCAATGGATCTGCAATGGATGCGGAACAGGCGACGATATTCCCGGGTGGTTGCCGGGCTCCGCTTGCCTTCCAGCACGGCCAGCCAGGCTTCGAAAATATCCGCCACGGTTGCAGAGGCTTCCTTCTGTCGTCGGCGATTCGCCCGAATGTCACCCCCTCGGGCCAGGGTAGCCAGCCCCTCGGCGGCCAGCTTGCGGGCCTGGATGACCGTCATGGCGGGATGCTTGCCGAGGGTGGCCCTAGCCTTCCGGCCGGCCACCTTCCGCACGACGCAGTAACTCTTGGCACCGCTGGCGGTCACCCGCACGCACAACCCAGCCTGCTTGGCGTCCCAGATTTCTTCTCGGCCCGTAGCAGGCGGTCGCAGATCCCGAACGCGGGCCTCGGTCAGGCTCACTTTCTTGGCCATTGTCGTATCCCTTTCGTTGATCCCGGGGCCACCCCGGGGCCACCTTTTGTATCAATAAGCGTCAATTCCAGGGTGGCCCCGTCAATGAAGCCTATCTTGTAAGTCTAAGTCCGTCAACAAGTATCAACGATAAATAATCAGCGGGTATTGCCCCGAAAAGGAACTCTTAATCAGTAGGTTTTTGGTTCGAATCCAAAAGGGGGCACTCTCGCCACACTCCACCGCGTCCTGCACGGAATCGCCGTAACCGTTCACGGGGTAGACAACAAACATGCTGCACCCCAGGAGATCAGGCAGATTCTTCGGCGGCAGCGTCCCACGGCGCCGAGCCGCCTTCCCGCCCAACAAATCAACCAGACCCCAGCCGATGAACAGCTACGCACTTGCTTGACATTTGCTGCGGGGCGTGAACATAGTCATGTTGGCGCCAGCCCCTGCCCCCTGCCCCCTGCCCCCTGCCGACTGATCTCCGCCCCTTGCCGCCTTTGTCGTCGTTGGGTTTCGTTTCGTCCCCTGTTTCTCCGAGGAGGTGCGCGATGTTGCGAATTCTGTTGAGTGGGTGCCTGGCGCTCACGATCGGGCTGAACGCCGCGGTGGCGCAGCAAGAGAAGGCTGAGAAAAATCCGGCCGCCACCGCCGCGGAGAAGGCGGCCGCCAGGGAAGCGGCCAAGGCGGAGCGCAAGGCCGCTCTGGAGGCGAAGTTCAAGGAGAAGGCGGCCGCCAGGGAAGCGGCCAAGGCGGAGCGCAAGGCCGCTCTGGAGGCGAAGTTCAAGTTGAAGGACGTCGACAAGGACGGCGAGTTGTCGCTCAGCGAGTTCGTCGAGACGCCCAGATCGTCCGCCCAGCCGAAGGAGGCCAGTCCGAAGGCGGTGAAGAAGTTGCTTACGCCCGAACAGCGCGTCGAGCTGAAGAAGAAGGCCGAGGAGCGCAGGAATGCCGCCGCTGCGAAGGCCAAGGAGAAGAAGCCGCTGGGCGAGGCCAAGAACAAGGCCCCGGAGGAGCGCGCCGCCCTCGCCGCCAAGCGGAGAGCCGAAGTGGAGGCCCAATTCAAGGCCAAGGACACCGACAAGAGCGGCAAGCTGAGCCTCGCCGAGTTCTTGGCTCCGGTGAAGAAGGAGGTCGCGCGGAACGCCGTCCGGTAGGCCTCGCCTGGAGCCAGGATCGGATCCTTGCACCGCGTAGCGGCATCACGGTCGCGCCCGAGGCGCCATCGTGGCGTCGCTGCGCGGTTTGTTTTTCGGAACCCGTCGAAGCCCCGGATCAGGCACATCTCTCGGCCGATAAACTCGACTTCGGGGATGCGCGCTGGCCGAAAACATGGACCTGACCCCCTGGCATCAGGGAAAATCCTCCACCGGGCTGGGAACGGCTACAACGGGCCGGTCAACTGCCGGCGCAGGACGACGCGTGCACCGATGAGACGGCTGCCAACGAGGCCAACGGCAAGGCCTGGCTGTGGACGTTCGTCACCCGGTGGTACACCCTCTTTGCCATTCGCCCGACGCGCGAAGCGACGGTCTTAAGCGAACTGCTGGGGGAAGCGTTCCCCGGCGCCGTGACCTGTGATCGCGCCAAAATGTACTGGCACGCAGGACGCTTGCAGTGGTGCTGGGCACACCTGCTGCGGGATTTTCAGGCCCTGATCGACAGCGGCGACGGCCCCGCCAAGCGGCTGGGCTACGACCTGCGGGCCGGGGCGCGGCGGCTGTGCGAGCATGGGGCCAACTACCGGGACGGCACCATTTCGCGGGCTGCCCTGTTGCGCCGCATGGCTCCAGTCCGCCGCCGCGTGGAACGCTTGCTGCTGCGCAGATCGCAAAGCGGTCACCGCAAGTTCCTGGGAATGTGTCGCGAGCTGCACGAGCGTCGCGCGTGGCCGTGGATGTTCCTGCGCCACGAAGGCATTCAACCGACCAGCCACGCCAGCGAGCGGGCACTGCGGCACGCCGTCGTCTGGCGGAAGTTCTCGTTCGGGACGCAGCTCAATCGCTGATCGCCTGCGAGCGCCTCGAGTTGCTCACCAGGTTCGGAGATGACTTGACGCAAGAGTTCGGGAGTGAAAACGCGAGACGAGTCCGAGAGCGAACCGAGCGATGCGCGGGCCCGGCCCAGCCTGCGCAGCACCTTCTTCAGTTCGCCGGCTGTAACCGTTCACGGGGTGGACGCCAGATCTGCTGTACTCCAAGGGGTCAGGCACATTTTTCGGCGGCAGGGTCGCACGACGATGACCGGTCTTCCCGCCGAAACATGAGCCAGACACCGGCCTGTGAACGGTTACCGCCGGCTTGTGGAGTGGCGCGCAGCGGCGAGACCAGCGGATGGAACAGGCAGGGCAACACGAGCATGCAGTACGGATGGTCGTGCAGACCGCGATTGCCGGATTTGTCGCGCTCGCAGCCGGCGTCGTGCAGTCGCCCAGGCAACGGCTAGAGCCGGTCGAAAGTTTTCAGGCCGACGACGTCTTTCTCGCGCCCCTTCTCGCGCTTCTTGTTCGCCATGCCGCGTCGCATGCGCGAAAACACACCCGCGCGCATGGTCGCCCATCTGCCGCAACCTGCCTGGCCTGGAAGCGCGAACCCCGTGCCGAACAGGATTGGATCTGTCCCCGTTGCTTTCGCTGCCGCGAGTCATCGGCTGCGAGAGGTCGTCGGGATGATTGTCGTCGTCCCGTCGCCGCAGCAACCGACGCTTGCGAGCCACGGTCCGTCCGTGGATAATCCTCTTCACCCGGATTCCTTTCTGCGCGGGGCGTGTTTTGTAGTGCGTCAACACCCATCAGACGCCACAAACGCCGAGGAAACTCGAGTCTTTTTCGGCGCGGACCGCGAAAGAGCCCAAGGGCACGCTTGGTTGAAGATTCGTTCGCAGTGGACCAGGAACACCATGCCCCACCATGTGATACTCCTTTCCGTCCCGGGCCTCCGCGCCCAGGACGTGCCGCGGATGAGCCGGCTGGCGGAGCTGACCTCGGCCGGCGAGCAGGTGCCGCTGATCCCGAGCTTTCCCTGTGTGACCTGGCCCGTGGAGGCGAACATGCTGACCGGCAAGCTGCCGGCCGACCACGGAATTGTCGGTAACGGCCTGTTCCACCGGGAGAGCGGCCGCGTGGAGATGTGGACATTGGGCAACGCGGCGATTCAGGCGCCGCAGGTCTGGGACCTGCTGCACGAGGGAGATCGTCGCCTCTCTTCCGCAGCCTGGTTTCCGATGCTCAGCAAGGACTGCGGTGCGGACTACATCTGCATGCCCGCCCCGGTACACAACCCGGATGGGTCTGAGTCGCTCTGGTGCTACACGCGGCCGGTCGAGTTGTATGGAGAGCTGCGGGACCAGCTGGGGCACTTCCCGCTGCATCATTTCTGGGGACCGCTGGCCAACATCCGCTCCACGGCCTGGATCGTGGCCTCGGCGCGGCTCGCGGCCGAGCGGTTCCAGCCGGATTTCTTCTACATCTACCTGCCGCACCTGGATTACGCGGCCCAGAAGTCGGGGCCGGACAGCCCGGCGGCCCTGGCGGCCTTGAATGAGCTGGACGCGGAGATCGGCCACCTGGCGGACGGGATTCACGCGGCCTGGGGCGAATCAACCGTGCTCTGGCTGGTGGCCAGCGAGTATGCGATCGTGCCCGTGGACCACGTCAGCTACCCGAACCGCGTGCTGCGCGAGGCCGGACTGCTCACCGTCCGCGAAACCGCGGAGGGCGGCGAGCAGCTGGATTTCGCTGCCAGTCGTGCGTGGGCCCTGGTCGACCACCAGCTGGCGCATGTCTTCGTGCGTGACGCTGACCCGCGGACGGTCGCTGAGGTGGTCGCACGGTTCACGAGTCGGGCGGGGCTCGCGGAGGTGCTCGCCGGTCCGCAGCGATCCCGCTACCGGCTCGACCATCCGCGTGCGGGCGAAGTCGTATTGATCTCAGCCCCCCACAGCTGGCAAGCCTGTTACTGGTGGCTGACGGACGAGAAGGCTCCGGCCTACGCACGGACGGTGGACATCCACCGCAAGCCGGGATACGACCCCCTTGAGCTCTTCTTCGATCCGGCCACGAAGGGAATTCCCCTGGACGCCACACTCGTGCGCGGCTCACACGGGGCGCCGGCGGCCAGCGCGGCCCAACGCGGCATCTTGCTGGCCTCCCGTCCGGGCGTGCTGGATGCGGGACCGCTGGCCGACACGGCCGTCGCCGAGATCGTGCTCCGGCAATTCCGGGCCTGACCCGGATCCGCCCGTCTCGTGGCACGCAAATCAGCGCCAGACCGTGCCGTTCGAGTGGGTGGATGGCAGGCGTGCGTCGCGCGCCGCGGGCACCGCCGCCGGTTGCGGTTGCCCCCACTCCATCAACACCTGCCGCTGCGGCTCGAGCCGCTGCGTGCGGTTGGGCGCGGCACCGGGGGCGCCCGGAATTGCACCCGCGCCAGCCGGCTCAGGGCGGGAGCCAGATCGCTGTTGTGCATACCAGCTGTCGCCAGCGGCCAGGGCTACAACTGTGCCGCCGGGCGCCGCGTGGGGAACCACCCCCCCCGGGGACGGGCCGGCCGGCGGCGGGACGGGCACCAGCCCGGACCGGGACGGCGGCGGGTCGGCATTCTGGCCGCGGTAGATTACGTCCGGCGCCTGCCCGGTGCGGGCTGGCGCCGCCGCGCGCTGCGGTTCGCCCGCGGACGCCAGGAGCACCTGGCCGGCGCCGCTGCTCTCGGGCGCAAGTTGCGGACAGCCGCGGCGAACCCAGTCCAGCCACGAGACCTGCAACTCGGAGAGATCGCGGAATCCGTAGTGTCGGGTCGTGGCCCCGGTCCAGTCGCCCAGCGGCATGCCGTCGCCCACGTACTGAATGAATTTCTGTTTGCCGCCCTGGGCGATCAGGAATCGGGCCAACGAGAAACCCTGCGCATACAGCGGCAGCACGTCGGGCGGATACTCCGTCATGGCGAACATCTGGTTGAAGGGGATGCCGCGGCCCGTGGTCAGGAATTGATGGAGCAGTTGGTGCTGCTTCTGTTTCTCACTGGGGTGCTCGACGGTGGTGCAAGCCCCTTCGTCCGCCCAGCGGGGCAACGGTCGGCCAAAATGCGTGGCGAAGATCGTGTGGGTGATCTCGTGAGGCAGTACCGAATCGAGCACCCGCTCGCGCGAACCCTGGATCGTCATCCGCCAGCCGAACGGTTGTCCGCGTTCGAACATGAAGCTGGTGGCACCTCCGGCGCCCAGCCCGGCGCCAATCTCCGCGGCGATCGGGCAGGGCTGCGGCCAGCGGGGCAGTTCCCGCCCCAGCCACTGGAGCGCCAGGTCGCGGCGGTACTTCTCGGCTGCCTCGCCGATTTCGCGAGCCAGGTCCGGCGTGGGCGCGGAAATGATGAAGTTGGTCGTGCGGTACCCGGACCCCAGGGACACGGAGATGGCCGCCAAGAGCGCGGCGCAGCGCAGTCGAGCTTCCATGCTCTGGTGACTCCCTCTGGCTATGGGTCACGTGCCGTCGCATCTTGCGACGGGCAAGCGTCCGCCGTGGGGCACACGGCCGAGGGCAAATCCGATGCTTGCCCACCGACGCCGTATGCGGGCTGACGGGGCGCTTGTAAAGTTTGCAAAGCGTAGCGGAGCGCGGCGGTTTGACCTAGAGGAATTTCAGCCGCACCAGGCGTGGCAACAGCGATCGGCGCGCCAGCACAGCCAGCACGCCCGGCCAGCATCCCGTGATCCCCGTGAACGTCACCGTTCACGGGCCGGAGTCTGGTACATTTTGCGACCAATCCGCCCGACCTGAATCGCCTTGCGTGATCCTGGGAGATACGGGACGCGCTAATCAGAGCTGCACAATCCTGGGAGGGCGAGGCTCCCGCCGAGCCGGCGCGTTCAGCCCGTTCTCGGCTCGGCGGGAGCCTCGCCCTCCCAGAATCACGAAAACCTGTTTAGCGTCCGGTTGTGCCGGAACCAGGGTCCAAGCGGCCGCCCCGGCCGAGGCCACCACGCCGGTGTCGGGGCACTGCGACACGCTGGTCAAAGTGCGTCCTCGGTGCGGACCAGCACCTCGATCAGCCGCTCCATCACCTCCCCCGGGGATTCGTGCGGGAAGTTGATCAACACGACTTCCTTCGCGTAGAGCTTCCCGATGTACCGCCGGTGCTTGGAGGTTGTGCCGCGGCTGGCCTGAAAATCCCGGTGCGCCGAGTTGATGACGATCTCGTTCCCCGTGGCATCGTAGCGGGAGCGCCGCTTCTGGCCCGGTTCCGGCTCGAGGCGATAGGTGGGCAGCCCCTTCGCGGCATCGCCCGCTGCCTCGTCGCCGCCTTCCACGTACTTGACGACGACCCGGTCCTCGGCGGTCAGCTGACCTTGTCGGGCGATCACCAGGACGACGACCGCTCCGGCGGTATCGCTCTGCAGCCTGCACACGCCGTCGCCGCACGGTTCGAGCGTCGCCTGACCCTCGACCGTTTGCCACTGGAACTCCACGTCCCGTTCGATCCGCTGACCGTGCTCGTCAAAGGCGGTGGCCGTCAACTCGACCGATTCACCGGGGCGCCGACGGGAACGGCGGGGATGAATCCGCACGGCATCGAGCGGTCCGGGTTCGAACACCAGCGGCGTGACGGGGGCGGGCGGCACTTCGTCCGGCTGTTCCAGGTCGGCCTGGCTCGGCAGGACAACTCCGTCCGCCGGGCCTTGGCTGCCCGCTTCCAGTCCTGCCCGGTGGCCCAGGCCGTGGCGTGGCTGGGGGAGATCGAAGAACAGGTACTCGCTGGGGGGCAACTCCTGCAGCGCGCGGACGAAGGCCCGCTGCACCTGGCGGAGAATCTGCTGGCTGGCCCGATCGGCCTCCACCTGTTCGTAGCGGTCGATCGCCGCCTGGATCGCCGGTTCGAGCGACTCCGCCGCCCGGACAAAGATCGCATAGGTCTCGTCCGGCACGATCCCGCCGCGGGTTCCGGGAGCCAGTTCGAGTGCGGCGAAGTCGATCACGCCCTCCAGCCGCCCGTCGCTCCAGGGCGCCCGCTCGAACGCGGGCAGCTGCGTGATGTCGGGCAGCACACGTGTCCCGTCCTTGCAGACCGCCACCCCGAGGCGGCTCCCGTCGCCGGCCGCATGCAGGTACAACTCGACCTTCAACTCGCCCAATTCGGTCCGGACGTGGCCCACTTCGCTCAGCGGTTCGCCCTCGAACTGGCGGGGGCTTACTTGCAGATCCCTCCGCGCGATCCGATCCAGGATGCGGACCTGAACGCCGGTGGTACGAATCCGATCGCGAAGCTCCGCCGAGAGATAGCGCTGGACCTTCTCGCCGGTCACGAGATGGCGGGTCGCGTCCAGCAGAGGACCAACCGTGATCCGCGTACCTCCAAGATTCAAGCGACCCCGCATGGGGCGCACCTTGTACGCCTGCTGGCCGCGGACCAACGTCATCTCGTACAACCGGCCCTCGCTGCCGGAAGACACGATCTGCAATTGCTCGCCCAGGTTCCAGAAGCTGAGCAACCCGATCCCGAATTCACCGTGGACACCCACCCGCTCGTCTTTGTCCAGATAACGCTTCAGGGAATCGCAGATGTGCGTGGCAATGCGGTCGAAATCGGGCAGTCCCTCCTCGGTGCGGAGCACGCCCTGTCCGTCATCCTGAAGGTCGAGAAAGATTCTTCCCTTGTTGCGCCGCCGCACGATCCTGATACAACCGGCACGGGCGTCGATGGCGTTCTCGACCAGCTCGCATACGGCCTTCAAGGGGTTCGTCTGCGAGCGGGCGATGATGCGGATCGCATTCCACTGATCGCCGATCCGCAGGCGACCCGTGTCCGCACCGCGGTGCGACTTCCTGGACTTGACCGGCTTCATGAGCACCTCGCCCTCGAAAAAACGTCGAACCGGGACGCCGGCCTGTCTCCCCCAGATGGCACATGGCGGCCGGCGGTGGACGGCGGCCGCTGGAGTCCACTGCGTGGCGCGATGCCGTCCGGAGCCGCCACCGACTCGCTGCTTCCCCTGTGGTTCAAAGCTACCCAAGAAGTCACAGAAAGGACAGGGGGCGACCAGCGATCAAAAGTCGCACGTCGAGTTCCTGTCCAGCCTTCGGCCGACACAAGAGGCAAACAAGGGTCTTCGGAGGAATCCGTGGGTGGATTCAGAGCGTGTTGATGGAGTGACAGTGGATTCTTGGAGGCATGGCTCGGGCGTTCCATGTGGGGAGAGCAGAGGGAATAAGACTGCCCTGCCGGTTTAAGCCGGTCAGGGCAGGCGGCGTCATTCAGCCGCCCTCGGCCTGGTTATCCCTTGTCGGGTTGCTTCCCAGCAGAGCCCGACTCCGTTTCACCAGGCAGGCAACGAGATAACAGGTCAATGAGGAAGTGCATCCTGCTTGAGCACCGGTAAGATTGGTTTTGCCAGACTCGTCCCAGCGGAGCCGCCGCAGGATGCAACTCAAGACGATCCTCAATCGCGTCACCGATTACAAGTCGTTCGTGTTCGGCAAGATCACCTGGGTGGATGAAAAGCAGGCCATGCTGGAAGTGGAGCTGGAACCACGCATGAACGGCCGTCCCATTTGCAGCGGCTGTGGGCAGCAGCGCGAGCGGCTACGACCGGGCAGCCGAGCCGCGGCGATTCGAGTTCATACCGCTGTGGGGGTTGATGGTAGCGTTCGTGTACCGGATGCGTCGGGTGGATTGCCCCACCTGTGGCGTGAAAATGGAACAGGTTCCCTGGGGAGAAGGCAAGAGTACGATGACCACGGAATACCGCTGGTTCCTGGCCCGTTGGGCCAGGCGGATGTCGTGGAAGGAAAGTAGCCGAGGCGTTTAGCGTGAGCTGGGACCGGGAGTTTTAAGCAGTGAAGTACGCGGTTTCCTGGGGACCTAAGCACCGGGACTGAAACGGCATGACGGCTATCCCGGACTATTCATGAGCCGCAGCGCGCTAGCGTCCGGTTTTGGTGGAATTGGGGAGAACCGGACGCTAGTGCGTGCCGGCTGATGTGCGCGGTGTCTTTGGGAAGATAGCCACCATCTGTTTCTCTGCTGCACCTTGCAACCTTAGGCGCTGCACGACAATTACTTACTGAGGTTTTGCAATCTTTCAGGTCAATCCTAATTGAGTCATTACGTGTTCCTTGTCTTGA
>Ga0114938_1002993_pt1 | contig 10259 bp, 9 predicted proteins | sample AshMeaBigSpring_FD_88675 | JGI IMG/M metagenome (GOLD analysis project Ga0114938, IMG submission 88675) | Groundwater microbial communities from Big Spring, Nevada to study Microbial Dark Matter (Phase II) - Ash Meadows Big Spring | ecosystem: Environmental > Aquatic > Deep subsurface >...
TGGCGGGCGTCTGCGGCACCGACCCCTTCCGCCTGATGCCGATCTTCCTCAAACAACTCAAGGAGATCGGCTTCTCCGGTGTGCAGAACTTCCCCACCGTTGGGCTGATCGACGGCGGTTTCCGCACCAACCTGGAAGCGACGGGGATGGGCTACGACAAGGAGATCGAGATGATCCGGCTGGCGCACGATCTCGATCTCTTCACCTCACCTTATGTCTTCGACGCCGACCAGGCCAGAGCGATGGCGGCGGCCGGCGCCGACCAGCTTGTCGCCCACGTCGGGTTGACCACGGCGGGCAGCATCGGCGCCGCGGTCGCCTTCACGCTCGACGAAGCCATCGACAAGGTGATGACGATTGCCGCGGCCGGGCGCAGCGTGCGCAGCGACATCCTGGTCATTTGTCACGGCGGTCCCTTCGACGAGCCGGAAAGCGTCGTCGCCGCCCTGGCGCGGATGCCCGGCATCGACGGCTTCTTCGGCGCCTCGTCCATCGAACGCCTCCCCACCGAGCGCGCCATCAAGGGGCAGGTGGCGGCGTTCAAAGCGGCAAAGTTGGGGTAAGGAGGGTCTCACCCCACCAAACTCATCGCATCATACAAGTTGAACGCATCCACGTAATGCTCGATGGAACGGGCGACGGCTTCAACGACATAAGCGTGTGGGTCGGGGGCGACGACAGCTAAGTGTTCATAGAGCGTCCGCCGTGCTTGTTGTACGGCGGGCGCCGTCCACACATAGCGCGCACCAGTCTGCGCCAGCCAGCGCCGGCGTGCGGGCGCCAGGTCGCTAAATGCCTTACCCACCTCATCAGGCTGCAGCCACTTCTGCCAACGATTGGACGCCACGACTGCCGCCTCTAGCACAGTCATGAAGTTGGCGGGCGTCAGACGGCGATTGGCGCAGAAACGGGCGTCGCGCGCGTCCAGCTCCGCCAGCGCGTCGAACTCCACCGCCGTGAACTCCGGGCCGACATTGGCGCCGCCCATGCCTGTCGCCGGATAGTCGGCAGGATTCTCCACCCAATCCGTGTAGTGGCCTTTGAGCAGCGCGCCGGTTGGCCGCACGATCTCGGTCAGCCGCTGCGCAGCAGCGGGATCAAAGTAAGTCGTGTGCAGATCGGTGCCGACCTGCGCCACGACAAAGGTCGGCCACGCGTTGGCGAGGTTGCGCTCCGCCAGCGCTGTCTTGAGTTGATCCAGAAATGCTGTGAAATTTGTAAAATCGACCAGTCCGCCATGCACCTCTTCCGTGCCCACCTCGTAGGCGACGGGCGGCAGCTTGCGCGCCTTGCGTTCGGTCTCGGCGTGCTCGATCAGATCGACCGTGCGGGCGACCACGACCGGCACCGCCGGCGCATGGCCAGCCGGCAGCGTGCGATCCACAGTCGGGTCGATGTGCAGCAGCGCGTAGCCAGCCTCCAGACAGGCGGTCAGACTCAGCTTCACTTCGTGGGTCGCCTGGTCAAGCGGCAGTTGGTCGCGTGTGTGTTGATCCTTCAGCCACATCCCGCCGTGATCCAGACACGGATAGAGCGGGCTGGTACAGCCGTAACGCACGGCGTAGTGGCGCATTTCACCAACAAACTGCGCAGGCGTCCAGCCGGTGTAGCCGCCATCGCGGTCGACCTGGTTGAGCGTGGCGGCAAAGAGCATCGGCGTGTGGGCGCGCGCAGCGACCTTGACTGCCGCCTCCAGCACCGCCGCCGAGTTGGGGCAGACGGCCAGCAGCGTCAGATTCGTCTGGTCATGTTTGCGCAGGTCGATCAGGCGCAAAATTGTGTGACGAAGTTTGGGCATGGTGAAAATCCTTATACATTGGATGAGTCTGCAACCAACGCCAGCGCTTCATCCAGCGTCGGTTGTGATTCGATGCCGCCGGCTGCGCGCGTCGAGGCGGAGCCGCAGGCGACGGCGAAGGCCAGTGTGTGCGTCAGCGACCAGCCCGCCAGGTGGCCGTAGACAAAGCCAGCATTGAAGGAGTCGCCAGCGCCGGTGGTGTCGACGACGGTGACAGGGATCGGCGGCGTCGTGATGACTTCGGCGCCGCGTTGAGCAGTCGCCCCCGCGCCCCCGCGTTTGACGGCGACCACTGGCACGCGCGTCGCCAACTGCGCCATGCCTGCCTGCCACGTTGCGCCCCGCCCAATCGCCTGTGCTTCGGTTTCGTTGGGCAGAAAGATGTCTACGTGCGCCAGCGCAGCGTCGATGCCGCCCGCCCACCGTTCGGTCGGATCGTAGTTCGTGTCGAGCGAGACGGTGAGACCCTGCGTGTGCGCTTCGGCAAAGAGTCGCGGAATTTCCGGGCGCAGCGCGTCGAGCATATAGTAGCTGCCCAGGTGCAGATGTCGCGCCCGCGCCACCATCGACCAATCGATGTCGGCGAAAGCCAGCACGCCCAGTGTCCCCAGATAGGTAAGCATCGCCCGATCGACGCCGCGCGAGAGTACGGTCGTCAGCCCGGTCTTGACCTGTGCGTCGCGGCGCACCCCAGCGATGTCGATGCCGCGCGCCGCCAGCGTATCTAGCAGAAAGTCGCCAATCGTGTCGCAACCCGCCTTGCCGACAAAGGCGACGCGCAGCCCCAGCCGCGCCGCGCCACAGGCAAAGATCGAGGTCGAGCCGCCCATCGTGAGCGTGGCGTCGTCAATCAGTTTCTCCACCTGGCCAAAGACCGGCGTCACATCGCCGGACAGAATCAGGTCGGCGTTGAGGTCGCCAACGGCGACCACATCGATGTCTTTACGCATAGACGGTCAGGTCTTCGATTGTTACGTCCAGTGCATGCAGGTACGCGTCATAGGGAATGACAGCCCATTCGGGCTTGTCCCCCTGCTTAATCATCTGTACTGTCATCGATAAACCTCGCCTCGTGGTGCGATCTTTACAACTACAATGACGATTTCGTCGCTATCGACCTCATGCCCACCCCAGGTATGTTGACTGCGCTGCCAGCAGGTCGTCGGCCAGCGCCACAGCCTGGTCGATTGAGTTGACGGCGCCGTCGAGGATCAACGCCTGGATGAATTTTTCACGGCTCTGCTCCAGTGCAGCCTCCACGATGGTCTCCACCCACTGGTAGCGCGTCGCCAGCGTGCCGGTGATGGCCGCAGAGAGCGCCGGCTGCTGCAACGCGCGTACGCCGCACGCATCGACCAGCGCCGGCCCCTCAACAACGGCATCCACGGGCAGCGACGGCGCCTGCCCCGTATTGGGAAGATTAGCCGAGATCACGATCCCGGCATTGGTGCGCACGGCGCGGATGATCTCCATCACCTGCTCGTGTTCACCCTCAAAGTGAGCGAGATATTCCGGTGGCAGCGGCGCCTCGTTCAGCGCGACTTTGCTCATCTCGGCGAAGGTGTTGTCGCCGTCGGCAATCGTGCCCTCAAAGCTGAAGGCATCAACGCCTAGCCGCTTGTGCCAGTACGTCCCCCCACGGAAAAACTGTGGGAAAAACTCAGTCACGTGGCGGTCGAGCACAGCTGGAAACGCGCCAAACCAATGCAGCAGCCGCCAGGTAAAAGGGTCATCTTCGGGCGATTCGTAGGGACTGTCGCCGGCGGGCAGCGGCGCTGGCGGCTGTGCAGCGCGTTCTGCTGCAATCGCCCGCAAGCGCGGCATAGCGTCCTCGCTACCGATTTTGACCTCGGTGAACCAGGTGAGGTGGTTGATACCGGTCGCCACATAGCGCAGGGCTTCGACCTCCACGCCGAGCGCGCGCGCCAGATAGCGCGCAGTGCCCATGATGCCGTGACAGAGGCCGACGACCGGTGCGCCGGTCGCCTTGTGGATCGCTCGGCAGACTGGCGCCATCGGGTTGCCGTAGTTGAAAAAGAGCGCATCGGGCGCCAAGTCAAGCACATCGCGCGCGATCTCAACCATCGCTGGGATCATGCGCAGCGCGCGCGAGGAGCCGCCTGGCCCCACGGTGTCGCCGACCGGCGCATAGATGCCGTAACGCCGCGGCACAAAGACATCCTGCTCCCAGGCGCGGCGGCCACCGACGCCCACTGTGCAGATCACAGCGGTGGCGCCCAGCAGCACCTCGCGGCGGTCAAGCGCAGCGCGCAGCGTGATCGGCGCGGCTGCGATGACGACCATCTTCTGCGCCAGGCGCAGCGCCACGTTGAGCGCGGCCGGGTTGGGATCAACCAGCGCCACATCGACCGGTTCGCCCAGCCGCAGCAGATCGGCGATCAGCCCCGCAGTAAAAACGGCGCTGCCCGCGCCGATCAGCACAATGCGTTCATTCATCGTAGCATCCTCATTTCATGCCGGTGAGCGCCACGCCGCGCACGATCCAGCGTTGGAAGAAAATGTAGACCACTAGGATCGGCAGCAGCACCAGAATCGACGCGGCCATCGTCAAATCGTAACGCTGGCCATGCTGCGAGGTATACCAGGTGAGCAGTAGCGGCAATGTGCGCCGTTCGTGTGTGGTAATCACGATCAACGGCCAGAGATAGTCATTCCAGGTTGCCATAAAAGTGAAGATGCCCAGCGTCGCCAGTGGCGCGCCCAGGTTTGGCATCACGACGCGCCAATAGACGCCGAACTCCCCGGCGCCGTCGATGCGCGCGGCGTCCATCAAATCGTTAGGAAAGGTGGAGATGAACTGGCGCATCAGGAAGATGCCGAACGCATCGACCATTGAGGGAATCACCAGCCCCCACAAGGAATCGATCAGGCGGAGCTGCACCAGGATCAGATAGGCAGGGATCATGACCACCTGGAAGGGGATCATGAGCTGGATCAAGATAAAGCCAAACAGCAGATTCTTACCACGGAAGGCAAACTTGGCAAAGATGTACCCGGCCAGCGAGCTAGTGAAGAGCGTGATCACGACGCGCGCCACGGCAACAAGGGTGCTGTTCAGGTAGAAGCGCGCCAGCGGCACCTTGGGGTCGGCGAAGATCGTCTGATAGCTGTTCAGCGTCCACTGTTCCGGGAAGAAGGTCGGCGGGATACGCACGATCTCGCTTGCCGGCTTGAGCGAGGTCATCAAAATCCAGATGAAGGGCACCAACGTTACCGCCAGCCCGACGAGCAAGACGGTGTAGGTAAGGAGTTGCGCCAGCGGTCGCCCGCCGCGTCGCTTGGGCGCGGCGGGGGTGGCAAGGTGGATAGTACGCATGGCTCAGTACTCCCAATCCGTGCGCAGCACGCGGAACTGTACCAGCGTCACAATCAGCACCATCGCAAAGAGCACGAGCGACATCGACGCCGCCCAGCCCATCGCCTGAAAGCGGAAGGCGTTCTCATAGATTTCCATGGTCAACGAACGCGTTTGATTCTGCGGGCCGCCGCCGGTCATCACCTGGAAGATCACAAAGACCTGGAAGGAGGAGATCATCGTCAACGTGCAGACGAGCAGCAGCGTCGGGCGCAGCAACGGCACGGTGATACGCCGGAACTCCTGCCAGCCGGTGGCGCCGTCGATGTGTGCAGCGTCGCGGATTTCGTGCGGAATGCCCTGCAACGCGGCGATGAAGATCACCAGGTTGTAGCCAAAATCCATCCACACGTAGGCAATGATGACGGCGATCATCGCCAACGGCACGCCAAGCAAGACGGCGCTGGGGTCGGTGAGCCAGGCTTTGGGTGGCGTCAGCCCGATCAGCTTGATGAAGTTGTTGAGCAACCCCTGCTGCGGATGAAAGACATAGCCCCACATGATCGCCACCGCCACCGCCGAACTGATCGTGGGTAGAAAATAGACGGCGCGAAAGAGGCCCTTTACGCGTGCATGCACATTTTCCACCAGCACCGCCAGCGGCAGCGTGATCGCCAGATTCACGACCAGCACCAGAAAGGCAAAGGTCAACGTGTTCCTGACCGAAGTGCGAAAGAGGTCGGCGGCCTGCGTATCCGCAAACATGGCGGTGAAGTTGTCCAGCCCAATGAAGGGATTGCGCCCACCCAGGCCAAGCGGCCCGTCGCCCACACGCACCGGCGAGTAGTTGAAGAAACTTAGCACGACGACCCAGATCATGGGAAACAAGGCAAAGACGCCAAGATAGAGAAAAATCGGGATGAGCGATCCCCAGACGAAGGCGCGCTGCCCAGGACGTAAGCCAGTGCGTTCTTTGCGCTTTGCGCCGGAATCGACGGCAATTGCTGCTCGCGTCATGATATACATCCTTGTGGCGCCTTCCTGGAAGCTGCGAACTTCCAGGAAGGCGCTGCACGGTATACCCTCACTACTGCGCCGCGTCGACCATTTCGTTGGCCTGCGCGTGGATCGTCTGCGCCGCCTGCTCCGCCGTCATGCTGCCCTGCAATGCCTGCAGCAGCGCCGGGTAGATAATGTCATAGAAAAGCTTGTCGCGGTCGGAGACGTTGCCCAGGTATTGGCCGTCGGGCAGCAGCTTGAAGGTTGGCTCCACCCAGGGGGCCTTCGTCAGCAATTCCTGCGGGTTCTCGACCAGGGCCTTGAGCGCCGGGATCGTGCCAGTGGTGCCGTTGAAAGTGACGGCGTTATCTTGCTCGGCAGTCATGAACTGGACGAGCTTCCAGGCAGCTTCCTGGTTGGCGCTGTTAGCGGAAACAACCTTGCCCCAGCCGGCGTCGGCGGCATATTTGCGCTGTGTGCCAAAGAGCACCGGCGTATTGACGTAATCGAACTCGAAGTCAGGGTAATTAACGAGACCCTGCCCCGCTGCCCACGAACCAATAAAACTAGAAGCCACGACGCCGGCAAAAAAGCCATCATACGGCTGATTGGCCTCACCATTGAAGAGCACCGGATCAACCAGCTTGTCGGTTTGCGCCATGTCCATCAACAATTGGATCGTGGCGATGGCTTCAGGGGTGTCGAAGGTGAAGTGCTCGCCATCTTCGGCAAAGTAGCTGCCGCCCTGCTCGAGGATGCCTTCGAGCAGCAGGAAGGGAAGACCATCGCCGCCGACAAAGTGATGGCCGGCGCGCACCATCGTGTCGCCATCGAACTCGCTGAGGCGGGCCGCCTGCTCGCGTAGCGTATCCATCGTATCCCACACGGGCGGATAGGGTACATCCTTGCCCTCAAAAAGCGCCGGATTGACTAGCGCGCCGCCCACTTCCAGGTTGAATTCATTGGGTAGACCGTAGAGTTTGCCATCGCAATAGTAGCCATCCAGCGGCGCCGCAAAGAAGAGTTCCTGCGCTTCGGTGTAACTCATCACATCGACGGGCACTTCGGCCAGACGACCACCAGCAGCATAGGAACAGACCCACGAACCAAACATCTCGATAACGTCCGCTTCGGTGCCTGCCTGCATCGAGGTCTGCAACGCCTGAATGAACTGGTCGTATTCAAACTGTTCGTAGGTCACCTCGATATCAGGGTTCTGCTCCATGAACTTTGCGATCACCGCTTCATTGGCCTGGATGAATGAGGGGTTCTGATGCGACCAGACGCGCAGCACGGTCTTGCCGCCGCTGTCGTCGCCGCCTGCTGGCGCCGCTGGCGCCCCTCCAGCACAGGCCGACATCACCATCGCCAGTACTACCATGAGGATTACGACACTTCGCTGCATGACTCTTTTTCTCCTTTTTGACTACCAGTCACGTACTGCCAATCACATGCACACGGATATCACTCGTCGCCAACCACGTCGTCTCGCACCATCCACCCCCCATCACAGAAAGACCACTGCATCCAGATTCTCCGGCCGATCCGGGTTCAGCCCCTTCGCCAGGGAACGCCCCAGCGCCACGATCTGGCCGAAGGGCAGGTAAAGCACACTGCGCGCGATCTCGTGCAGGTCGCCGCCAAGCGCCACGTCGCCGCCGTCGCTGGCAAGGATGAGCGTGCGCGCGCCCAGCGCCTGCATGTCGGCAATGACCGCCATATCGTCGCGGCGCCGCTCGTCAGAGACTAGCGCCACGACCAGCGCATCCGGCGTGATCATCGACTTCGGCCCGTGGCGGAATTCCATACAGTGGAAGGGTTCACTGTGGCTGAGCGTCATCTCTTTCATTTTCAGGCTTAATTCGCAGGCCAATGGATAACGCAGGCCAGAGCCGAGAAAGTAAAAGCGGTCGATGCTCAGGTCACTGCCCAATGTCTCCATCGCAGCGGCGTAGCGATCCAGTAGCGGCGCCAGCACGTCCGGCAGCTTATGCAGATCGCCCCACAGTGTGGCATCGTCCGCCCACTGCGCAGCCAGCGCCACCGTCGCCAGGTAGAGGCCAGAGAAGGCGCGCGTCTGCGCCACACTCTCCTCGCGAATCGAGGGGAAGACCAGGTTCACGTCGCCCAGCGTGGTCAATGCACGGCCAGGATAGCAGCTCAGCGTCAAGATGGCGCCGCGTCCGCTGTCACGGAAGTGCTCACAAGCCCGCAGCGTCTCCGTCGTCTCGCCGGAGCGACTAACCGCGACCAGCAGCGTGCGCTGCGCTGGTGGCAACGCCGTGGGGTTGAGCCAAACTTCCGACGCGGGCAGCCCCAGCGCCGGGACATTTGCCGCGCGTTGCAACACCGCGGCCGCGGCCAACGCTAGATAATAGGTCGAGCCACAGCCGGTGAAGACGACTTGCGTGAAGTCGCCCGCCTGCCACCACGCGCGCAGGTCGCCGGCAGCGGCGTCGAGCACGGCGAGCACGCCTCGCCACGCCCCCGGCTGCGAGAATATCTCTTGTCGTGTGTGGAAGCCAGCGCCCCCACCGTGTCCTGTACTCATATCAACACCTCGGTATCAGAAAATTTGGATTTCACGCAATGCGCACATCGATGCCTTTCTCCCGCAATGTCGCCACCATCGCCGCCGGCGCGCCGTCATCGGTGACCAGAATGTCGACCACCTCCAGCGGCGCCACGAACACGGTGGAGACGCGTCCCAGCTTGGTATGATCGGCCACGATGACGATCTCGCTGCCGATGCGCAAAATCTCGCGATCGACCAGGCTTTCCTCCACCGAATTATTGGTCAGCCCGTGCTCCAGGTCGATGGCGCGGATGCCGAAGATGATCTTGATGGCGCGCAATTCGGCCAACGTCTTCAGCGTAAGCGCGCCGACCAACGAGCTTTCACCGGCGCGCAGGGTGCCGCCCAGCAGGATTACCTCGATGCCTGGTGCGTCGGCCAGGGTGTTGACGACGAGCAGTGAGTTCGTCAGCACAGTCAGGTTGCGGCGCGCCCGCAGTTCCTGGGCAACAGCCATTACCGTCGTGCCGCTGCTCAAAAAGACCGTCTCGCCGTCGCCGATCAGCGCGGCCGCGACGGCGGCAATGCGTCGCTTCTCATCCGCCTGCTCCAGCGCACGCTGCAAGACCGGCGGCTCCGGCGGCGCGCGGCGCACCGCAATTGCCCCACCGTGGACGCGCCGCACCTTGCCTTCATTCGCCAGCGCCTCCAGATCGCGGCGCGCCGTAGCCGGGCTGATGGCGAAACGTGTGGTGATCTCCGGTACGGAGACGCGCTGGTGTTGCTCGATCCACGCCAGCATCTGCTGCTGGCGTTCGACCGTCGATTCAGCGGCAGATTCAGTCATGACGCTCCCGATCCGCGACGACAGCACGCAAAAGTGCATATTCAATCACAAAACAATCAGATTCAATCAAATAGTACCTGCAAATGTGCATGTTGTCAACCAGCGATTTTGCCCAAAGATGACCCAAAACTTCGCTTGAGAGATGGCTGACGACGCTCATATTTTGGGTGTATGATGTCAGATACCGAAGTCTTCTCAACAAAAGGAGAATACGATGTCGAAGCCAAAGAAACACAAGCAGGACAAGGAGAACAAGAAACAACAACAGGCAGCCGCTGCTACGGCCGATCCAGAGTCCGAAACCTCCGACGCTGCACCGTCGCTAAGTCGCAAGGAATTTGAGAAGCAGCTTGAGCCGCTCCAAGTGGAGTTGGTCAAGTTGCAGGAGTGGGTGAAGGCGACCGGCGCCAAGCTCTGCGTGATCTTCGAAGGGCGCGATGCGGCGGGCAAGGGCGGCATTATCAAGCGCATCACCGAGCGCACCAGCCCGCGCGTCTTCCGTGTGGTGGCGCTGCCCTCGCCGACGGAGCGCGAGAAGTCGCAGATGTATTTCCAGCGCTACATACCCCACCTGCCAGCCGCCGGCGAAGTTGTCCTCTTCGACCGTAGCTGGTACAACCGGGCGGGCGTCGAGCGTGTGATGGGCTTTGCCACGGAAGAAGAGGTGGCGTACTTCCTCAGATACACGCCGCTCGTCGAGCGGGCGATCACCCACTCAGGCACGATCTTGGTCAAATATTGGCTTGAAGTCAGCATGGCGAACCAGACCGAGCGGTTCACAGAA
>Ga0114938_1002994_pt1 | contig 10257 bp, 6 predicted proteins | sample AshMeaBigSpring_FD_88675 | JGI IMG/M metagenome (GOLD analysis project Ga0114938, IMG submission 88675) | Groundwater microbial communities from Big Spring, Nevada to study Microbial Dark Matter (Phase II) - Ash Meadows Big Spring | ecosystem: Environmental > Aquatic > Deep subsurface >...
AAACAGACGAGCTTGGTAGCTCATATGATATGTAGATAAAAAGAGTGAGGACCCTCCGTGTTTAAACGAAAAGTCCTCACCGTTTTATTGTTTAGTTACTAAACAGATTATTTAGTATCCAAGTTTCAATAGGAATAACGAATATTACCAATCTTTGCGATAAGGCTTATTATCGTAAACTAGCTCGTCGTCGAAAAGTGCCCTAGCAATATTTTGCATAGCCCATAGTTGAGTATCAAAGTTTTTACGGAATGGATCCATGGCAAAAATCATGTGGGCGCCAAATCCATCCCTGCGTAGTGAACGGAGTTCATCTTCAGAGGCTAATTTTTCTTGGTTAAGAATCTGTTTAAAAATCAATCAAAATATTTATTAAGCATGATTTTGCAGAAGACCAATTGCACCATGGTAACAGCTGTTTCTGCATATTACTCGTAGTCAATGGTAAGCCTTCTGAAATTCTCAAGCCATGCAAAACTTCTTTCAACAATCCAACGTTTGGGTAGAACTTGAAATTTAGATGGACATTCATTAGGTCGTAAAACGACCTCTAACTCCCATCCGAATTTATCCAATATCCAATCTGAAAGAGTTCCTCTGTATCCTCCATCGGCGAGTATTTTGATCAAACGAGGAAATTTGAATGCAAGTTTGTCAATAACTTGCGGAGCTCCCTTGCTATCATGAATGTTTGCTTCATGAACAGCTACTGCCATTGGAAGCCCAAGAGTATCAACAATTACATGCTGTTTTCTCCCTTTTATCTTTTTGTTACCATCAATACCTCTATCAGAGTCAACATGATGAGAAGTCTTAACGCTTCGCGAGTCAATAATTCCTAAACTTGGGCTTTCGGCTTTTCCTAATTGTTTGCGTACACTAGAATGAAGGACGCTTAGCAATTCTTCTATTATACCCTCATTCTTCCATTTGCTGAAATAGTAATATACGCTCTGCCAAGGTGCAAAATTAGAAGGAAGCATACGCCATTGACAACCTGTTTTTAGCAAGTAGAGAATGGCATCAAAAATCCCACGAATAGAATATTTTCGTCTTCTCTTTTGTGTATTTACTATTTTTTCTATAAATTGCCACTGTTTATCAGTGAGGTTGGTTGAATATTGTTCCATAACTTAATGTCTTAGTAACCATAAAGTTAAGAATAATACATCGATTAACCAACTGATAATCAGCAAACTGCACTCTTACATAGCAATTATTTTAATTCATTTTTAAACACTTACTCATAAATCTATTTTTTTATATTTATTTAAGGGTGAATATTTATTGTCGGTGAAATGCTAGTGATGTAGACCTTTTTAAACCATTTGTAGACCCGATTTTGCTTGTTTTTTGCAAAGATAGTAACGTTTTGCTTTGGGTCGTTTATCTTAATTTCTTTTTTGAATAGCCTACATCAACGAAGATTTGTCGAACTTAACTGTAACTGTAAGTGTAGATCAGTTTTAATCTACAATACCTAAGAGCGCAAATATACAGATGTTAAAAGTGAAAATCAAATGCTATTTCATGCTCTAGATAAAGAATCTTTTGTTAGCTTTAACAACTCTAACAACCCATCCTACTTATTCTTTATTGCAATTGCATTGCACTCTTTTTGAATCGCACCGTATAGAAATTTTTCAATGACCGTAGTAACAGTCAGTTCCTACTTTAGGGTCGGTCAGTTCCTACTTTAGGAACAAGTCGTTTCCCATAGTGGAAACAGTCAGTTCCCACTATAGGAACTATTCGTTCCCACTATGGAAACAATCTGTTCCCACTATGGGAACTGTTCGGTTCTACGTAGCATGCTGACCTTTACTGAATTGAGTGCTGACTTTTACTGAATTGATTGACGCTCGGCTATACGCAGCTTTCTGACTTTCCAAACGAACTCGCATCTTTGTTATTAGATGTTAAAGTGAAAGGTTTCGTTTAACCTTTTATCCTTTTTACGGTCAAACACATTATAATCACTGAAATAATCAGATGATAATGACTAAAATAATCAGATGATAATTACTGAGAAATCTCTAAATGTTTCATAATAAGTTTATAAGTGTATAACTAAAGAAAGGAAAATAAAAATGAAAAGAATCGCTTTTTGGATGGTAGCTTTGCTATTAATGAGTGGTGTGGCAATGGCTCAAAACGAGAACAAAGGAAAACGTGTTGAACCCAAAGTTCGTGCGGAACGTATGACAAATCGTATGGTGAAGGATCTTTCACTGAACGATAAACAGAAGAAAGAACTGCTTGAAGCCAATACTACATGGGTTGAGCAAATGGAATCTTTCCGTGAAGCAGCTCAGTCGAATAAGGAAGGGGAAGATACTTCTAAGAAGAGCAAAAAACAACGTAAAGAGATGAAAGAGGCTCGCGGTGCTTATGAAGCTAAATTGAGTAAGATCCTGACTAAAGAACAATATGAGTCTTATCAGAAACAACAAGCTGAGCATAAGCAAAAGATGAAAGAAAATCGTAAGAATAAAAGCGAAGAGTAATTCCTAATTATTTTTATTCCCCCTTACTCGAATGAGATGCATGATCTAATTTTCGAATAAGGGGGAATTTTTATTGGGTGAGGGGAGTGAATCGTTTACTTTTTCAACTCTTTGCTGAATGAATAAGGCAGATCCGTTTCCTGTGTTCCTCTTTGCTTATTGGGCTGCTCGCTCATCTTATACTCTATCACTCCACCTTTTAGTAGATCGTCGTGACGTAAGAAGTTCTTGGTATACGATGTTCCGTTGAATTGCATCGCATCAATATAAATATTCTTCTTACTGTTTTCCGGCGCATGAATGATCAAACTCTTTCCATTCTCAAAGTGCAAGGTTGCTTTCTTGAAAAGGGGGGCTCCTAAGATGTATTCATTGGTTCCGGGACATACCGGATAAAAACCTAGTGCGGAGAAAACATACCAAGCGGAGGTTTGTCCGTTATCTTCATCCCCACAATAGCCATCAGGTCCGGGTGTATACATCCGATTCATGACTTCACGTAAGTGGTATTGCGCTTTCCAAGGTGCACCGGCATAGTTGTATAGGTAGATCATATGCTGGATAGGTTGGTTGCCGTGCGCATAATTACCCATGTTCATGATGGTCATCTCGCGAATCTCATGGATTACCTGCCCGTAATAACTATCGTCGAATATCGGGGGTACCACAAATACTGAATCGAGCATGTTGACAAACTCTTTCTTGCCACCCATCAGATCGATCAAGCCTTGAGGATCGTGGAAGACTGACCAAGAGTAGTGCCAGCTATTTCCTTCGGTGAATGCATCTCCCCATTTCAATGGTGAAAAGGGTGATTGAAACGTTCCGTCGGCATTGCGACCACGCATAAGTTTCGACTCTTTATCGAATACATTCTTATAGTTGAATGCTCTTTTGGCAAATAGGTTGATCTCTTTTTTAGGTCTCTTCAGTTCTTTGGCTAGCTGGTAGATGCACCAATCATTGTATGCATATTCCAAAGTACGGGCCGTGTTTTCATTGATCTTTACATCGTAAGGTACGTAGCCTAGTTTGTTGTAGTACTCATGTCCCAATCTGCCGGTCGACGACACTTCGGGATGTACATTCTCCGTACCATGTAATAATCCTTTATAGAGAGTCTCTACATCTTTCACCTTCACCCCTTTTAGGTAAGCATCTACTAAGATTGAAGCGGAATTGTTACCGATCATACAGCCGCGATGTCCCGGGCTCGCCCACTCGGGGAAGAAACCGCTCTCTTTGTAGGTGCAGATCAATCCTTCTTGTATCTCCTTGTTTACTGAGGGATACATCAGGTTCAAGAGTGGGAAGAGGCAACGGAAAGTATCCCAAAAGCCGGTATCGGTGTACATGTATCCGGGAACGACTTCTCCGTTATATGGACTATAATGGATCGGTTTGCCTGTCTGATCGATCTCGTAAAACTTGCGGGGGAACAATAAAGATCGGTAGAGACAAGAGTAGAACGTCCGGTATTGATCGAGATCACCACCTTCTATTTCAATCTTTCCGAGCACTTCGTTCCATGCTGCTTTTCCTTTGGCAGTCAGCTGCTCCATGTTATCTCCAGCCAACTCTTTTAAGTTGATTGCCGCCTGTTCGAAGCTGATAAAGGATGAGGCTACCCGTACATTGACCTGTTCGCCTTTTCGTGTTTCGAAACCGATGATTGCTCCGGCATGATTGGCTGCTTGCTCTAACAGGTTCTCTTGTAAAGTACTGTCTTTTACAGTTGCTTGATAGGTGAAAGGTTTATCAAACTCAATGATGAAATAGTTCTTGAAGTTCTGGGGTACACCACCACTGTTGCGGGTAGTATAACCGATAATCTTTCTTTCGGAAGGGAGTACTTTGATGTACGACCCTTTATCGAAGGCATCTACTACGATGTACGAATGTTTATTCTCTGGGAAGGTGAAGCGGAAGAGTGCTGCACGTTCAGTGGGAGTCATCTCTGCTACAACATCGTGCTCTGCCAAGTAAACCTTGTAATAATAGGGTTTGGCTTCTTCTGATTTGTGTGAGAACCAACTGGCACGTTTGTCTTCATTAAACTCCGGACGACCGACTACCGGCATGATGGAGAACTGACCGTAATCGTTGATCCATGGGCTCGGTTGATGAGTTTGTTTGAAGCCTCTAATCTTATTTGCGGTGTATACATACTGCCAACCGTCTCCCATCTTTCCTGTTTGCGGGGTCCAGAAGTTCATTCCCCATGGACGGGCAATGGCGGGATAGGTGTTACCGGTGGATAACTCAAAGGTAGATTGTGTTCCCATCAGAGGGTTTACATACTGCGTAAAGTCCTTAGCGCTTGCCCAGAGGAAAGTGCTAAAAAGACAAACGATTGATAAGATTCTCTTCATAGTTGTTACTGTCAATAATGTTATTGGTTACTTTGGGTACCGATCCCCCATTGGGTCGGGCGATCGGTCATGGTGATCTCCATACTGCCTCCTTGAGCAATCGCTTGATGCTCAAAGAATGGCACGTTGAGTGGTTTGCCATTCAGCACAACACTTTGGATGTATTTATTCTTCTTGGTATTGTTCTTAGCGACAATCGTAAACTTCTTCCCTTGTGGAAGATTGATGGTCACCTTATCAAAAGCCGGTCGACCGATGGAATATACTGGCTTGCCCGGGCATACTTGATAGAAGCCCATTGAATTGAGAATGTACCAAGCCGACATCTGTCCGCAATCTTCGTTTCCTGCCAGACCGTCGACTGCATTGGCATACTGACTCCGATAAACGGTGTCTACCAGTTCTTGGGTACGCCACGGACGATTGACATAGTTGTATAGATGGATCACGTGGTGACTGGGCTCATTGCCGTGTGCATATTGTCCGATCAGTCCGCTAATATCCGACGAGGTTGTTTCCCCTTCTAGTTGTGAACTTGCGCTGAATAAGGAGTCCAACTTATTGGCAAATGCGTCTTTTCCTCCCATCAATCTTGCCAAACCGTTTACATCATGCGGTACGAACCAAGTCCACTGCCAAGCCGTTCCTTCACAATAATCATCACTTCGGTGGGTTGAGGCGCGTGGGTTGAATGGGGTCCGCCATTCTCCTTTTGAGTCGAGTCCGCGCATGAAACGAGTTCCTTTATCGAAATAAAACTCGTAAGCTTTGGCAAATCGATCGTATTTGGCTTTATTCTCTACATCGCCCATTGCCTCTGCAAAAGTTGCAATACACCAATCGTTGTATGCATACTCCAAAGCTTTGGCAACCGATTCGTTCTCACGGTCGCAAGGGATATATCCGATAGAGTTTTTATAATATTTGGCTTTTGGCATCAAGTGGGGGAGTACCAACGGCGGGCATTTGATGCCGGTTGTGTCGTATTCGGCCACTCTCAAACAAGCTTTGTAAGCTTCGTTAATGTCGAAATTAAGATATCCTTTCATGTATGCATCTACAATAACGGGTACTGCGTGGTAGCCGATCATGGTTCCGGTATAGTTGGATGCCAGATCCCACATTGGGAAGATTCCTCCTTCTTGATGTTTCTTGATCAATGAATAGATGAACTGATTGTTCAAATCGGGATCAATAATTGTCATCAGAGGATGCAAAGCTCTAAAAGTATCCCACAAAGAGAATACGGTATAGATCGGTTTGGCAGGATCTCCTTGATGGGTCTTTAAGTCCATCCCCAAATATCGACCATCAACATCCGTAAATAGATTCGGACTGATGCCGGTATGATAGAGTGAAGTATAGAAGATTGCTTTATCATCTTTATCTTCCGTTGTGATATCAATCTTCGACAGATACTGATTCCATTCGTTGCGGGCTTCTTTTTTAACTTTCTCAAAGTCCCAGTCGGCGATCTCTGCTTCTACATTCTTTCGTGCTCCCTCTACATCTACTGCCGATACGCCCACTTTAACCAAAACTTCTTCGTCTTTTTTAGTATTGAAATGAATCAGAGCTTTGCAGATCGGGAGGCGTTTACCATCATCCATCGTTACTGAATCGGTGATCAGCGTATAGGTAAATGGTTTCGAGAATTTAGCGTAAAAATTGATATATTGGTCGAATGCCCAATACATCGTTTTTTTATGTCCGCAAATCTCGGTGTCACTTAAAATCTTTATTTCCATCTCCGAGTTGGTTTGCCTTTGCAGACTGTAATCCAAATCGAGAATAAACCCTGATTCGCTGCTTTCCGGGAAAGTATAGCGATGAAGTGCCCCACGTTTGGTGGCAGTGAGTTCTGCTTTTACCTGATACGTATCTAAAAAGACTGAGTAATAGCCGGGTTCTGCTTTCTCATTCTGATGTGAGAAGGTGGAGGCGTATGCTAATTGCTGACTGGTAGGATCGGTAGTGAGGTACTTTTGTTTGCCGACAGTGGGCATAAGTAGGACATCCCCATAATCGCAACAGCCTGTACCACTTACATGAGTGTGCGAAAAACCGTTGATGGTTGTGTCTGAGTAATGATATCCGGAGCAAGCGTCCCAACCATCAATCCGGGTATCCGGACTAGGCTGAATCATTCCATGCGGAACAATGGCACCGGGAAAAGTATGCCCATGTCCGCCCGTACCTATAAATGGGTTGACGTAAGCACTGTAATCAGTAATTTTTGTCGCTTCAGTGCAGGAGTTTAATGATAGTGTAACTCCCAAACATCCGATGATGAATGTTTTTAAATTCATGATATTATGTTGTTTTAATTAATCTTTCCTTTTTCATTCGGAGGATATAAAGATGTTGCTTCCCACTACTTTGTATTTGATCGGTATGGTATTCTGCAAGCCATTCAAAACAGAGTCGATCGTTGCTTTTCTCTTCAACACGCCTGAATAAGTTTTATCAGACTTAATGTCGGGCGATAAGATGATCCGTGCATGATAGAAACGTTCCAGAGTTTTAGCGATCATGAAAATATCTGCTTTCTCAAAAGGGATGAAATCGTCATGCCACACTGCATCCATCTTAGTATTCACCTGCTTCACTGTGAGTCTTCTGCTCTTGGTATTGAGTTCGGCTCTTTGTCCGGGAGCTAAGATGATCATGCCTTCATCCTGATTACCTTTGACTTCAATCTCACCTTCAATCAGACTTGCTTCTGCTATCGTACTTTTTTTACTGCACTTAAAATTGAATTTTGTTCCAAGTACCCGTACTCGCATGGCGGAACTTTCTACGATGAATGGTTTGAGATGATTCTTTGTAACTTCAAAATAGGCCTCTCCTTCCAAATAGACATTTCTTTCTTTTTCGGAAAAGTGTTGAGGATATTTTAAGGTTGCTGAATTATTAAGCCAAACTTTCGAACCATCGGGCAAGGTGATTTCTTTGATGTTTCCTTCGTTTGCTACAGACACTAAGATCTCTTTGGGTTGGTCATCTTGTAATGCCCAATAGCCAATGCCAGTGCCCAATACTACAATAGCAACTGCTGCTGCGTATCTAACTAGCTTGTTAATGAACGGTTGCTTACTCGGTTTTGTTTGCTCCGATTCTAGCTTTTTAAACAAACGCTTTTCTGCAAGAGCCAATCTTTGGGGATCTTCGTAATGATTAAATTTTCCCAAATGATAGAGCTCCTCCATCCGGAATAGTTGACGCGCATTCTCATCCGACTCGTTCATCCAGGATGCAATTTCAACCAGTTCTTCTTTAGAACATTCGTTCGTAAAATATTTCCTTAATATATTATCGGTTGGAATCTTCATTTTCTTTTGTTATATAGTAAAAACAACTAATGAATTAAAAATACTTATTTGTTGATGAAAAATAGGAATAATAACAGCCAATTGGCATCCAAGCGATTTCTTAAGTACTTTAAAGCCTTATACATATGTGCTTCCACTGTACGTAACGAAACTCCCATGACGTCTGCTATCTCTTTGTTTTTCATATCATGGAGGTAGCTCAACTTAAACACTTCCTTGCATTTATCGGGAAGTTCGTTGACGGCATCCTGAATCTCTTTCCTTAGCTCTTTATTTTCAATTCGCTGAATCACCTCGTTGTTGTCCGGTTGATAGAACTCCGCACGTTTCTGATTGATCTCTTCTATTGCCGAATGATACCCTTCTTTAATGCTTCGGTGTTTTAATACGTTGAGCGCTTTCGTATAGGTTGCCCGATAAAGAAAACCTTGAATCTGTTCGCCGATCTCCATGTAGCCTCTTCGCTTCCAAAGTTCGACAAATACATCCTGTACCACATCTTCTGCTTCTTCATCTCCTACAAGACGGGTGGCATAAAAGAGTAGTCCGGGGTAGTATCTACGAAAAAGATTTTTGTATAAAGTGTCGAAGTCCTCATTCATATTTCTTATCCATTTCAAATTCAACAGTTGCTCCGCTCATGATCTGTTCGTGGGTGATGTAGGTCTTGTCGTAAGGTTTTCCGTCGACTTTTATAGAACGGATATAGATGTTTTCTTTGCTCAATTTGGGGGCACGTACCGTGAATGTTTTTCCGTTGCTTAACTCTAATTTCAATTCAGGGAATAGCGGAGTACCAATCTCATACTGCCCGCTGACGGGATTAACCGGATAGAAGCCCATTGCACTAAATACATACCAAGCCGACATCTGTCCGCAGTCTTCGTTGCCGCAAAGTCCTGCCGGTGTGTTTTTATATAACTCGTTCATCACTTTCGCAACATATTCTTGGGTACGATGAGGCTTGCCAACGGCATTGAATAGGTAGATCACATGATGTCCGGGTTCGTTGCCATGAGCATACTGACCGATCATTCCGGTGCTGAATATCGGTAGTTCGTCTTTCGATGTGGGATGATAGGTGAACATACTATCCAACTTTTGTGCAAATCGGTTGGTTCCTCCCATGAGAGTCATCAGTCCTTTGATATCGTGCTGAACTGACCATAAGTACTGCCAACCGTTGCTTTCGCAGATATGAGGAGTGTATTCATCGGCTTTAAAGTTTGGAATGAATACTCCTTTGTCATCGCGTGGTTGCATAAAGGTGGTGGCAGGATTATAAAGGTTTTTATAGTTCTGCGAACGTTTGTAAAACTCGTCTGCTATCTCTTTCTTACCCATCTTCTTTGCCATTTCAGCAATGCAGTAGTCGTCGAATGCATATTCTAAGGTTTTTGATAACGACCAGTTTTCGCTGTTTAAACTGTCGGTTACATTGTAGGGGATATAACCTAGTTTCTTATAAAGACCTATTCCTCGGTAGCTATCTATGTTAGCTGTTGCTACGCAGGCTTCCAAAGCTTTTTCGGCATCGAAATTACCGATCCCTTTCAAGTAAGCATCGGCAATAACCGGCACGGCATGGTAACCAATCATCATGTCTGTCTCACTTCCGTAGAAGTTCCATACCGGTAACCGACCGTTTTGTTCGAAGAAAGCAATGAACGATTGGATCATATCGTTTACACGCTCTGGCTCGGTGTACGTGAAAAGGGGGTGACTGGCGCGGTAGGTATCCCACAATGAGAATGTTGAATAGTTGGTCCACCCTTTTGCCTGATGGATCTTCTTGTCCGGTCCGTAGTAGGATCCGTCCACATCTCCGTAGATCGTGGGTGCAAGCATTGTATGATAAAGAGCGGTATAGAAGTTTACTTTATCATCTCTGTTGTCTCCTTTCACTTTTATCTTGCTCAACTGTTTGTTCCAAGTCGCTTTTGTCTGCTGCAGATACTTATCGAAATTATTCTCTGGCACTTCAGCAGCCAGATTCTTTGCAGCTCCTTCCATGCTTACTCCGGAGATTGCAGTATTTACCAAGAT
>Ga0114938_1002995_pt1 | contig 10254 bp, 6 predicted proteins | sample AshMeaBigSpring_FD_88675 | JGI IMG/M metagenome (GOLD analysis project Ga0114938, IMG submission 88675) | Groundwater microbial communities from Big Spring, Nevada to study Microbial Dark Matter (Phase II) - Ash Meadows Big Spring | ecosystem: Environmental > Aquatic > Deep subsurface >...
CGTTCCGGGTCGATTTCCTCGACAATGCCATTCTGGCTCTGGAACGGACCATCGGCGACCTTGACGGTGTCACCGACTTCAAAACTGATCGCCGGACGCACGTTTTCCTCGCGCTCGCGGATTTGGGAAAGCATGGCTTCGACCTCACGCGGACGCATCGGAATCGGACGGTCCTTGGTTCCCGCAAAGCCGATCACACCCTCCATCTCCTTGATGAAAAACCAGGTCTTCTCGACGAGCTGGTTGTCCTCGGTGATGAGGTTCATGTTGACGATGATGTAACCGGGAAAAAACTTTTTCTTGGTCTCGGTTTTTTTGCCACGGCGGATCTCGGAAACCATTTCCGTTGGCACCAGGACTTCGCGGATGCAGTCGGTCATGTCTTCCGCTTCGGCATTGCGCATGATGCGGTCACGGACCTTGCCTTCCTGGCCGGACAGGACCTGGACGACATACCATTGATCACGGAAGGTGGAGGTTTCAGACATGTCTGCTTGGAAGAGAGGAAAAAATTAACGGCCCAGATTGGTGAAAAAACCGACGATCAACACATGCAGGAAATCCCAGAACTGCACGAAGGCTGCCAGCAGGATCATCGCCACGAGCACCACGATCGTGGAGTCGATCAACTCCTTGTATTTTTTGAATCCTTTGATCTTCGGGTCGGACTCCCATGGCCAACTGGCTTTGCGGAGTTCGCCTTTGACCTCTCCGAGGAAACCGAAAACTTTTGAAAACATGGATCTTGAGGCGGGATGCTGAATCAGGATGGATGGCACGGCAGGAGGGACTCGAACCCCCAACACTCGGTTTTGGAGACCGATGCTCTACCAATTGAACTACTGCCGTGTTGAGGCGAATTTGGGGCACCACGATGGATTCGCAGTGCCCCGGAATTCGCGTCGGCGGGTTTGACTCGTTGCCGAGATGGACGCACCGCGATGATGATGGTTGAAAATCAGTCGAGGATGTCACCGACGCGTCCGGCACCTACGGTGCGGCCACCTTCACGGATGGCGAAACGCATCGTTTGTTCCATGGCGATCGGAGTGATGAGCTCCACTTCGAGATTCACGTTGTCTCCCGGCATCACCATTTCAACGCCATCGGGAAGCTTGATGCTGCCGGTCACGTCGGTGGTGCGGAAGTAGAACTGAGGACGATAGTTCGAGAAGAACGGGGTGTGGCGACCGCCTTCTTCCTTGGAGAGAACGTAGATCTCAGCCTTGAATTTGCGGTGAGGCTTGACGGTGCCGGGCTTGGCGATGACCTGGCCACGCTCGAGGTCGGTCTTCTTCAAACCGCGCAGAAGCAGGCCGACGTTGTCACCTGCGCGACCTTCGTCGAGCAGCTTGCGGAACATTTCGATGTCCGTGACGGTGGTTTTCTGGGTGTCGCGGATGCCGACGATTTCGACTTCCTCCATCTTTTTGACGATACCACGTTCGACACGGCCAGTGCAGACGGTTCCACGACCTTCAATCGAGAACACGTCTTCCACAGGCATGAGGAAGGTCTTGTCGATCGGGCGCTCGGGCTCGGGAATGTAGGAATCCACCGCATCCATGAGCTTCATGATGTTTTCCTTCTGGGTGGCGTCTCCATCAAGCATCCCCTTGGCGGAACCCTTAACGATTGGGATCTCGTCGCCGGGAAATTCGTAGGAGGAAAGAAGGTCACGAACTTCCATTTCCACGAGTTCGATGAGTTCTTCGTCGTCCACGAGGTCAACCTTGTTCATGAAAACCACAAGGGCCGGAACACCAACCTGACGGGCCAAAAGGATGTGCTCGCGGGTCTGGGGCATCGGGCCGTCGGCTGCGGAAACCACGAGGATCGCGCCATCCATCTGGGCGGCGCCGGTGATCATGTTTTTGACGTAGTCGGCGTGACCGGGGCAGTCCACGTGTGCGTAGTGCCGCTTTTCGGTTTCATATTCGACGTGGGCGGTGTTGATGGTGATGCCGCGCTCGCGCTCTTCGGGAGCGGCGTCGATATCGCCATAGGCCTTGGCTTGTGCCATGCCCTTTTCTGCCAGCGTATTGGTGATCGCAGCGGTGAGGGTGGTTTTGCCGTGGTCAACGTGGCCGATGGTGCCGATGTTCACGTGCGGTTTGTTGCGCTGGAATGCTTCTTTAGCCATGGTGTTTGGTTTCTACTTGAGACGGTTATGAGTCGGTATGTCGGGATCGCCCTGGAGCTCGCGGCGGGAATTGAACCCGCGACCTCATCCTTACCAAGGATGCGCTCTACCCCTGAGCTACGCGAGCAGTGACAGTGGTTACCCTGCCTTCAACCCGACAAAAACACCGCGTCCTTTTCCCGAATCATCGAGTCTTGGCCGCGGCACCCCTGACAGGCTTTGGGGAAGAGCGGGCGGAACGTAACAAGGTCGGGCACCCTGTCAAAAAAAATATGTCTTAAAAGAAAAAAATCACAGAAAGCCCCCGCCACCGCTGATTGGAAGGCACTAGGTACCCAAAATGATTATCGTCGGTGGGAAGTTCGTGTTCGGCCAAGTCGGTCCTTGCGCAAAGCAGGCGGGCAACCTTGTCTCTGGAAGCCTTGAAATCAATGCCCATGCCTGAAACCAAGCATTCCGACGACGATCCCATCCACAGCGAACACTTCCTGCATCGATTGATGACCAGGCAGTTTCGTCTCTCCGCAGCGTGCGGCGGGGCTTTTTTGCTCCTGTTGTTCGGGCTGCCATTGCTCAACTATCTGGCGCCAGAGTGGATGGCGCAGCGCCTTGGCGGCTTCACCCTGAGTTGGCTGATCCTAGGCGTTCTTTTTTTCCCATATGTCTGGGTGATTGCCTGGGTGTTCATCAAGCGCTCCATCGCGCTAGAAACCGATGAGATAGCGTCCGTGCAACGTAAAACCAAACCCTGAAACCACCGATCCATGGACTTTTCCCAAATCAACCCGTGGATTCTCGGGCTCTCCTTCATAACCGTCGCCGTTACGATCTGGATGGGCTTCCGCTCCGCGAAGACCTCGAAATCCGCATCCGACTTTTTTGTCGCCGGGCGTTCGGTCTCGGTCGGCTGGAACGCCTCGGCGATCTCCGGCGAGTATCTGAGCGCGGCTAGCTTCATGGGCGTGGCCGGCATGGTGATGTCGGTGGGCTATGACGCGCTGTGGTATCCGGTTTGTTATGCCTGCGGTTATCTGTTCCTGCTGCTTTTCATCGCCGGTCCGCTGAGACGGTTTGGGGCATACACCATTCCGGATTTCGCCGAAGGCCGCTTTGACTCACCGCTCTTCCGGCGCATCGCAGTCTGCTTCGTGCTGTTCATCGGCTTTTTCTACACCATGCCCCAGATGAAGGGCGCGGGCACCACCTTGTCCTACATTCTTCCAGGTTTGCCATATTGGGTGGGCGTCGTGGTGGTGGGGGCTGTTATCACACTTAACGTCGCACTCGGAGGCATGAAGGGAATCACCCTGGTCCAAGCGGTCCAGTATTGGATCAAGATGTTCGCCATTTCCGCTCCAATCTTCGTGTTGCTCTCGGTTTATGGCGGCTACGGCGAAAACCTCGGGAAAAACCGGTCCTTTTCCGATCCCGCTCCAATCGTCCAGTCGGCCGCTCCTCAGCCGGCACGCCAAGCTCTTCCCGAGAAGGCCCCGCCAGACGAAGCATGGATCGCTCCCTTCGGACCGCTGACATCGAAAGCCGCCAAGGCCGCCGGCTTGTCGCCCGAGGAAACCCGGCCGCTGTCCCTGCTTTACACCTACTCGCTGATCATCGCGCTGGTATGCGGCACCGCCGGGCTGCCGCACATCCTCGTCCGCTTTTATACCAACCCCGATGGTGTGGCGGCGAAGAAAACCACGATGTGGGTGATGATCCTGATCGGTGTCTTTTACGTATTTCCCCCTGTCTTCGGCGTGCTTGGGCGGAACTTCATGCCGGAACTCTACAATGCCAGCGGATCAAAGGGTCCGGACAAGGTGGTGCTCGAGCTGCCTACCCTGTTAGGCAAAGGCAATGTCTGGGGCTCGATCCTGAGCGGCATCACCTGCGCCGGTGCTTTTGCTGCGTTCATGAGCACGTTCTCGGGCTTGTTGGTTTCGATGACAGGGGCCTTCGCCCATGACATCTACGGCCGCATGCTCAAACCAGGAGCCACACCTGCTGAACGCATGCGCATGTTCAAAATCGCGGCCGTTGGCGTGGGCGGACTCGCAACCTTGCTCGGCACGCAGGTTGAAGCGCTCGACATCAACTTCATGGTCGGTCAGGCCTTCGCCATCGCCGCCGCGAGTTATTTCCCGCTGCTCTTCATGAGCGCCTGGTGGCGCGGCATGACGATGCCCGGAGCGGCCACAGGCATGCTGGGCGGCGGATTGTTGGCACTGTTCTGCGTAAGCCTGACCAGCATCAGCGACGTCAGCACCAAGGCCGCCCAAGCCGCGGCGGCAAAAGCCGGGACGCCATGGCAGGCAAGCGGCCTCGCGCAATTTTGGATCGACCATCCGCTGCTTCGCATCCTCGCCGAGCAGCCCGCCATCTGGGCCGTTCCCACCGCCATCATACTCATGATCTTGGTTTCCAAGCTCACCCGCGAGCGGATCCCCGCCGATGCCCGCATGAAAATGCTGGTTCTCCATGCCCCGGAGGCTCTGGGGCTGAAACAGGAATACATCCAGGAACACCAAGGGGCCGGGCATTGAGGGATGCGATGCGTCTGCCAAATTCAGAAGAGAAAGTATCCGTGTAACGTCATCCGCATGAATGAGGCATGTTCCCCGGCTTGAACCATGGACCGACTCAACGATTCAGGCATCCACTTCACAAACAACTTGCTGAAGTCAATTGGCGCGAGGACACAAGCTCAAGGTATCCATCCAGCGCGATCTGCCATGCTGCCGGCCTTTTACCCGTAGTAGCCACGAATTTGTCCACAGACAAAATGCTGTAGCGCGGTCTTGGCGCACGACCTGCCGAGATCGAATCCATCGTTACATCCCGCACCTCTTTGGTGCGGACGGGAATGTGATATTCCGAGGCGCGTTCAAGAATAAATCGGGCCTGTTCCGCAGGGCTCGCGCATCCGGGGTTCACCACATGGTACAAGCCCGACGAGATGTCAGGCCTTGCCAGCAACTGCTCAAGAAGGAGCGGCAGGGACCCAACGTTCGTCAGGTTCGCGAATCTGTCGCTAACAACAGGTATGGGCAGGTCGCTCTCCATTGCCTTTTGCAGAACCCAGTCAGGAAATCCTTGGCGACTCGCACTGTACAACAGCGATGTGCGCACAACGAGTGCATCGGCTTCCGACTCCAATACAGAGACCTCACCCGCAAGCTTTGTCCGACCATAAACGCTCTGCGGATTCGGGATTGATTCCTCATCGTATGGCGTATCTGCATCCCCACCGAAGACATAATCGGTGCCGATATGAACCATTTTCACGGCCCGGTTTTGGCAAATTTTGGCAAGGGCAGCAGGCACCTCAGAGTTGATCACCCAAGCGAGTTCCGGATTCGCCTCACAGCCATCGACGTTGGTGATGGCTGATGTGTTGATCAACAGATCGAAATCGAGCGGCGACAATGTCGGTTCGATTTCACTCGTGTTCGACAAGTCCAGATTCCGGCGATCAAGTGGTATGACCTCGTGGTGATTGGCAAAGTAATCCTCCATAGCACGGCCAAGCTGGCCGGCAGCACCTACTATCAGAATTTTTCTGGTTTTAAAAAGAGACAAGAAGAAGGTGTGGTTTGGAGAATGAGCACAGCCTGTCACAAGGAAGATACCGAACGCCGATAACTGTCACAGTTGGTGGTGCGGTTTTCGTCTCTCTGGCCACACGAGCCAAGCGAAAACGCACGCCATCGATCTCCAAAGCTTCCGACAGCTGTTTCGGTTGCGGAACGCTTCATGCGAAGATTGACAAACCTCAGGGCTGATTACTATAAATACAACCTTTTGAGAAGGTTTATCCGAAAAATAACAAGCATTGATGACAAGGAAAAACGAAAATTCTTCCGGTCCGAGTAAAATTTGGCCATGCCTTTTCGGGCTTTGGGTGGCGGTTCCATGTCATGCCAACCTCATCGAATTGCCACCTTCGCTGGGTGAGCAAAACCGGGAAAATGAATTACATGGAGTGTACGAAGAAGTGTTCGTACAGGAATTTGAAGGCAACTTGGACGGGTATACACTGGGTCCGCAGTGGGAGCTGACCACCGAACCATCGGTGGTCCTTGAAGGTAGGCAATCCCTGAAGCTGCAGGGTGCCTATTCCACGCTGCAAATTCCCGCTTCAATTCTTAATTTGGAGCCAGAACAGGTCTATCTGGTTGAATTCCGCTATCGGGTCATCGATCCCGCACCGAATGGCAACGCCTTTGTCGTCGCGCTTACGTGGCCGGAATTCCCCATCGAATCACCCGATGCGACAGGCGGCGCATTCAATGCGGTAAATCCCGACGAGGGTATCTTCCGCTATACCATGCGAATCGGTCCGACTTCGGAAGCGCTCCTGACCATAACCAATCTAGACCCTGAAATGATCGTGGATTCCCTGCGGATCTACCAGCTCAAGGTGCTGTCGAGACCGGCACAGCCGAATCCGCTGCGCTGTGGCTTCCCCAGGCTCTCAAAGTTTCACGTTTATTCGAGCACATACAGCAGTCTCGTCAATGGTTTGCGGACCGACGACTACATATCAACACTCGGTCTTTACGACATGGTGAACGGAATCCCTGTGGATCACACGCGTGGCAGTGATGTTGAGTTCCTCACACTCCGGGAAATCAACCCGGACATCATACTGCTTCCCTATATACAGTCATACATGGCGATTGTAGGACCCAATGAACCCGCCGGCGGCAGTGCGAACTTGCTGGCATTTTTCAACCGCGGACTGCAGGAGGAGTGGTTCATGCGCAAACCGAATGGCGAAAAGCTTCCCGAGATTCTCTATCCGGAAATCTATCAGATGAATCACACCGAATTCGGAAAGCGGGTCGGTGGCATGAACTTCGTGGATTACCTTTCATACTACCTGTCAAGATCGGTATTGGGTTCGGGCTTATGGGACGGCATGCACTTTGATCAGTCGGAATGGAGAACCAACACGTTGCTTGGGGATCCGAATCCATTCCTTGGCGGCAATGTGGTTCTTCCGGATATCGATCTTGATGAAGATGGCATCGCGGAATCGGAGGAGGAACTGGTACTTGCGTGGCGCGACGCGTATTTCGAGTACTTTGACCGCATGAGGCTCGATCTTGGGCCAACAAAAATCCTCTTCGGAAACCCCGGCTTGCCTCCTGTGGACCGAAAACTGCTGTCATGTGTAAACGGATTCCAATTCGAATTTTTCAATCCGTATGAGTTGCTGGGCAACGGGGATTACAACACGGATAACGGGGCCGGATGGCACGAATACCTCGACCAACTGCGCCGGTGCGCGAAGTACATGCAGGCACCACAAGTCTTCTCCACCCAATTCACCGGCAGGGGCCTCGGCACTCCTGATGGGACAACGACGGGTAACGGAGTTCCCAACCGGGGAAAAGCGCTTGAATCGAGGGACTTCCGAAGGATGCGGCTTGGGCTGACCACCACGCTTCTGGGAAACGGATTCTTCGGCTACGATCTCGTGGACAACACAACGGATCCCACGATCTGGTTCGACGAATATGCGGTGGATAAAACCGGGGTAGCGGTCAAATCGATTGAGGCGAAAGGATATCTGGGACAACCGCTTGACGATGCCACAGAACTTGCCCAAGCAAGGGAAGATCTTCATGTGTTTGATTTCGAGCAGGGAAGTCCTCCACCTCCTTCATGGTTGTATGTAAATCCGGCCCTAACAACCACCGCCAGTCCGGACCAAGTGATAGACGGCGAACAGTCAGGCATCATGGAATATATGAAAGAGCAGGGAACTCCCGGTGCCTTCTTGATTTCCACCATTCCCCAATTGATGCCATTGGACCTGGATGAGACGTATGAAATCGTTGCGGACTATCGAATCTCCGGCTTCAACGAAACCACAGGTGATGCCATTTCCGCTGGCATCGCTGATTACGGAATGGCGGACGCAAGCCTGCCTTACCAAGTGGCCAGCTTTTCCGCCTATGACTTCAGGGAGAACCTCGAAGGCACGCTTCGATCTGTGGCGACTGTGAAACATTCAGGGGCCTCGGCAGGAATTCTTTTGTTGAATGATATGTCCATTATCGTCGATAACGTTCGGATATCGAAATCGACAGGAGGAGTATTCCGGAGGGATTTCGAAAACGGCGTGGTTCTTGTCAATCCTACGGCCAGAACAGTAAGCATACCCCTCTCGGAACTGGAGGGGCCCATGCAGCGCACGGGACTACGTCGCATCCATGGCACCCAAATGCCGGATATCAACAACGGACTGCCGGTTGAAAGTGAACTCTCCCTTCAAAGCGGTGATGGCATGATTCTATTGGCGGACCGGTTGGCTCCCGATCCTTTGGGCACGCCTGAGAATTTACGCATAGAAAATGTCACAGCAGAATCCATGGAGATTTTGTTCGACTACGCGGGCCGCCCCCCGGCGGGGTTCAAAGTGGTTTATGGCATTAAGGGCGGCCACCGGACCTCCTGCCTGCTGGACGGGTTGGACAAGCACGTTCGTCTTACCGGCCTTGTTCCCGGTGCCGAGTATGAAATCGGCGTGCGTGCATTTGATTTTTCGGGAGCGGATTATAACGAATCTCAGCTTCTGTCAGCGACAACAGATGGGGTTGTTCCAGAGACGCGGCCCACAATCCATATCGGCGACACACTAGCACCAGGTTTGGAGATTACGTTGAGCGGGGAGAATCTGGCCGCGTCATCGGTAGTTTCGGAAGACTTGCCATTGCCTTACAATCTTGGAGGTCTCACGGTGTTGGTGAATGGACATGCCTGTCCGATCCGTAGTGCGAATCAAACCGAGGTGACGATTGTCGTTCCGGAGCACATTGCCCCTCCCACGGCAGTGCTTCGAGTTGTGCGAGACGGCATAACCGGCCCCTCACGATCTTTACCGGTACAAAATCCGGATGGAGGACAAGTCCATATTCAAGGGTTGCAGTTGGTGTCAAAAAATACCGCCGACCTTACATGGCAGAGTCGGCCAAACGAGGCGTATTGGATTGAACGTTCCCGCGACAACTTGATCACCTGGCATCGTTATCGGCGCGTGGTCGCTGCGAGTCATAAAACCACGGTTCGCATGTCTGATTTGGGCGAAGCTCCAAGACAATTCTACCGCGTCGTCAGGGATTGAGTTGTGATTGGCCGCATCAGGCGCGCACTGCCATGAGCCGCTGTATGCCCAGAATGTCTTCAAACCACTCCCGCAAGTAGGCTTCGCCATCACCTTTCGAAATCGCCTCATGATATCGGAATGTCATGGCCATGGCCAAATCGCGGTCAACAGCCGGATGCCAGCCGAGTGTATTGGTAGCTTCGGCATTGTCGCAATAAGAGCGCATCATTTCAGTGGGACGAATCAACTCGGGACGGCATCGAACCCGTGTTTGTACTCCGCCACTCGCCAAAAACCGTCGCGCCAACTCCGATACCGGAAGCTCCTTTCCGCCCCCCACCGGTAACACCCTGCCCGCGACTTTCTCGATTCCCTCCACTATACGGATGTAAGCCATCACTGCATCAACTATGAAAAGAGGATCACGAGTTTGCTGTCCTCCATCCAATGTGATTTCCCCGCTTCCATTCTCCAAGCACCGGTAAAGATAGGTGAACAGATTAAAGGATTCACCCGGACCAAACACGAGTGTTGGACGCAACGCGGCCACTGGAAGACTGAACGTCTTCATGAACACGCGGCAGAAATGCCACGCGCTCAGTTTAGAAGCCGCATAAGATGATTCGGGCGATGTGGCGCCAAACTCCCGATGAGGAACGGGACCATTTCCATATACTTTGCAGCTGTCCCCCAATACGAATCCCTTCACCGGATAACGGATTGCTCCGCACAGCAGGTTGACGGTGCCGAGAATGTTGCAGTCCAGCCTGCGACAGATTGTTTCTTCCTCCTCCAAGCCATCGGGTTGTGAGGCAAAGTGATAGACATACTCCGGACGAAACTCACGGAACATTTCAAGAATCCGTTCCTTCGGAGACAATAGATCGAGCTGAATACCCCAGATTTGGGGATCTTCCTCGAGCCAGGAAGGCAGTGGACGGCGATGCATGGCTCCAATGACCGCACCCCGATGCGAGAGGTGTTTTGCCAGATGAGAGCC
>Ga0114938_1002996_pt1 | contig 10252 bp, 7 predicted proteins | sample AshMeaBigSpring_FD_88675 | JGI IMG/M metagenome (GOLD analysis project Ga0114938, IMG submission 88675) | Groundwater microbial communities from Big Spring, Nevada to study Microbial Dark Matter (Phase II) - Ash Meadows Big Spring | ecosystem: Environmental > Aquatic > Deep subsurface >...
ATAACGCCGGAAGCAGCCCATCAAGAGCCGAAAAAATCTGCTACGGTTTATTTAAAACAAGCTTTTTTCGTCAGCATTACCAACCCGAAAGTCATGCTCTTTTTTGTCGCTTTTTTTCCGCTCTTTCTTAAAGCGGATGCTTCACATGTCACCTTGATCGCGATGATGGTACACGTCAGCGTCATGAGTTTGATCTATCAAACGCTTTTGGTTCTTTTAGGCAATGCATTGGCACTTCGGCTCAAAGCTTTTCCTTTTGCGCGAACTTTGGCGACCAAACTCGCCGGTTTTGCGCTCATCGCATTTGGCGTCAAACTTGCCGTCAATAACCGTTAAGCGTTTGATCGATGCCGATTAAAGAAAGCCTTTTAGCACTCAGCGTGGTCGTTATTTGGGGTGTGAATTTTGTGGTTATTCAAGTCGCCCTGCACGAAATTCCTCCTTTATTGCTAACCTTTTTACGCTTTTTTTGCGTTGCTTTTCCATGGGTGTTTTTCTTTAAAAAGCCTAAAAACACTTCGTGGAAACTGCTTTTATCTTATGCGTTGAGTATGTTTGTACTGGACTTTGCTTTTTTATTTTCGGGTATGTATGTCGGCGTCAGCTCGGGAATCGCTTCCCTCGCCCTTCAAACGCAAGTCTTTTTTACCGCGGCTTTGGCGGTTATGTTTTTCAAAGAAAAGATGACGCCCGCAAAACAAATAGGAGCTCTCATCGCTTTTTGCGGTATCGTGTTCGTCGGATTTCATACCGGAGGCGACGTTAACCTTTTAGGGCTTTTTCTCGTCGAATGTGCCGCTTTGTCGTGGGCATTCGGCAACCTCGTCTCCAAAAAAATCGGTCACGTCGATATGCTGAGTCTGGTGGTATGGGGAAGTTTTCTTTCGCTTCCGTTTTTAGGAGTTCTGGCATATTGCTTTGAGTCGCATCTGTGGACGATCGAAACGGTAAAACACCTCTCGATCAAAAGTATCGCAGCCCTTGCCTATCTTGCCTATCCGGTTACGTTTTTCGGCTTTGGGATTTGGAGTTGGCTCTTGAGTCGCTATCCCGCCACGACCGTTGCCCCGTTCACGCTCTTAGTTCCCGTCGTCGGTTTTACTGCCTCGGCACTGCTCGTTCATGAGGCACTCCCCGCTTGGAAACTTTTTGCCGCCTTACTCATCGTTACGGGACTTATCGTCAATCTTTACGCCGATCGATGGTTGGTACGCAAATAAGTTTGTCTATTTTTCTTTAATCTGCTCCAACCGTTCCCGTCTAGGCTTGGCTTGCGGTTCTCCCGAGGGAATGTCGAGCATCTTGCGCAACGTCTCTAAAGGTATCTTCGTATCGTTTTTGAGCATATCGACGACTATGTCGCCGCCGAGTTTTCCAAGGGCATAACACTGCTTACCCTTAACGCTCTGATTGGCATCGCTTAAAGTAGCAATCCGTGAGCACTGATCGATCCAAACAAAAAGATCGTTGTCTTGAAATTCCTGCAAATATTTAAACAATTTCATCGTTTCAAAAAATTTGATTTTGACTTCAAAGAACGGACTCACTTCAAGGGCTTCGTTCAAGCGTAGCAAAACGGGATATTTATAAGTGCTTTTTCCTATTTTCAAAGCTCGCGTCGTACTTCCGAGCACAAGGTCTTCTTCAATTTTCGGGAATTCCCAAAAGCGACCGATCTCATGCGACCATGCACTTAAAACCGAATCAAAGCTATCGAAAGAGTCTTCCAAAGAGGGTTCGTCGCTTAAGAGGTTTCGAGAAAGCCCTAAATGTGCGTCATAGCCCAAAAACGGCAAAATCGTCGCACCGATATCAAGGGTTGAGCCGACTTTATCGACCTTTTTAGGCTCCGTGATACGAGGGTCTAAAATAACGAATTGATCGCGACGCGTACCTTTCATCAAATCATCGATTGCCATATTGTGCATCGCAAGGTGGTCTGAACCGATGACGATCACGGTATTTTTCCCGAAGGGCGATTCTTGAATGCGCGTGATAAACCGTGCAATCAACTCATCGGAACACGTGACCGCATTGAGCATCGAATTGCTTCCGTCTTTGTAACGTTGCGCTTCGCAACTTTTCGAGACGTGCCCGTAAGGATGATGCGTATCCATCGTCGAAAGGAACATCGCAAATTTTTGCTTGGACTTGGAAAACTTTTTAAAATCGTTCAATGCGATGTCAAACAACGTATCATCATACAATCCCCACGGTGTTTGGTAACTTTGCGTTTTTAAAAACGGTTTTAACTCTTTATCGCCTTTGACGTCTTCAAAACGGTGCGTTCGATAGAGTTTATCCACACCCGCAAATTCCAACGGCGATCCGCTTCGATAGATCAGTTTGTACCCCTCTTTATGCAACATATCGCTTAAACACGTCGCACCCGAATAAAACGAACTCATTTTCGACATTGAGTTGCCCTGCGGCGAATAGAGATTCGTACTCGGCGTTACCAAAGGGATACCGCAAAGTACGGACGTCATCCCCGCAATCGTCCAACTTGTTCCGTGCGCTTGCTCGATTTGGCTAAAGACTAAGCCTTTGTCGCGTAACGGGCGAAGCTTTGTGACCAAATTCGGGAAAATCGTTTCGTCAAAATAGGTCTCTTCAAAGCTCTCCGCAAAAATATAAACCAAATTAGGGTGCTCTTCACTCGACGCTATCAAGCTCGGTTCTCGATAATAATCGCTAAAGCGGTAAACCATACTTAGAGGATTTTCCACGCCGACGCTTTTCAAAAAGGTTTCGGCTAAGAACCGCCTGCTGGGCTGAATTGCAAACGCTAAAAGGAGCGCACAAACGGATACGACGCGTTTAACGCGCGCAAAACGTTGCATAGACTCTTTTTGCAACGCTTTGTAATAGACGATACATAAAACCAAACTGCTCATAAACAAGATGACGCCGACACCCATGATTAAATAATAATCAGCATAGCCCGAGCCGTCCAAACCGTAGCGAAGATGAAATAAAACGGCGTCGTTAATCCCCTCGCCCGTGAAATAATTGGATACGATATAAAATGTAGTCAGCACTAAATAACAAAAGATACTCAGCGTTGAGAAAAAAGCATGCAAAGGTTTATAGACCTTATGTCTTGCCGTAAACAACGAGAGAAAAAACAGTACGATCGATAGCCCCAATATCGCATCCATTCGGTTACATGTGCCCCTTTTTTTAAAAGCGCATTATATCTTTTTCCGTTTTGTTTTAATAGCATTATGCCGTATGAAAAAATTCTAAGTCTCGTTTTAGCTAACTGATTAAAAATTAATCATTTTTATGCATAGATTAAAAACCGCTAAGTGATACAATTTCATCAGTTCAACACTACTAGGAGGAATCAATGAGAAGTAAACTACTTGCTCTTGCAACGATGTTGCCGTTATCGACATTGTGGGCGGCAGAAGAAGCGGCAGCCGAAGCGGCTGAAGCGGCACCGACTTTAGACGTCGGTAATACGGCATGGGTCTTAACGGCGACAGCGCTCGTTATGTTTATGACCCCTGCGGGTTTGGCACTTTTTTACGGCGGCATGGCACGCTCTAAAAACTTGCTTAACACGATTGCAATGAGCGTTATGGGCTATATCGTCGCCTCTATCGTTTGGGTCGTTTGCGGGTATACCTTAGCTTTCGGTACGGACATCAGCGGCGTTATCGGTTTTGATAGCTTCTTTTTAAGCGGTATTAAGGTAACCGATCTTTGGGCAACCGGAAATATCCCCGTACTTCTTTTTGCGGCATTCCAAATGACGTTTGCGGGCATCACCGTAGCACTTGCCAGCGGTGCGGTCATCGAGCGACTTAAGTTTTCTACGTGGATCGTGTTTGCGGCACTGTGGATCATTGCATGCTACGCACCGATTGCACACTGGGTATGGGGCGGCGGCTTTTTATCGGCTGACGGCGTCTTAGACTTTGCCGGCGGTACGGTTGTTCATATCAATGCGGGTGTTGCGGGTCTTGTGATGGCTTTAATGCTCGGCAAACGAAGCGACTACGGCAAAGCGATGTTCCCTTCTTCCGTTACGCTAACGGTCTTGGGTGCAAGTATGCTATGGTTCGGATGGTTCGGATTTAACGCCGGTAGCGAACTCGGAGCGGACGGTATTGCGGCAAGTGCTTTCTTAGTCACCAATACGGCGGCTGCGGTTGCGGCATTTTCATGGATGTTGGTTGAATACGTTACGTACAAAAAATTCACGCTTTTGGGCATCGCTTCGGGTATCGTTGCGGGTCTTGTAGCGATTACTCCGGCAGCAGGTTTTGTCGATACGGCGGGTGCTTTAGTGATCGGCGTCGTTGCGGGTATCGTAGCGTTTTACGGTGTTAACGGACTTAAAAAAGCTCTTAAATACGACGATTCGCTCGATGCATTCGGTATCCACGGTGTTGCGGGTATCTGGGGTGCGATTGCGACCGGTATTTTTGCCAACCCTGAAGTCAACGAATTAGGAACCGGTTTACTTTACGGTAACGCAGGTCAAGTGCTCGTACAAGTCGAAGGCGTTGTCGTCACTATCATCTATACGGCGATCGTAACGGCGGTAGTCTTTAAAATCGCTTCGATCCTCACCGGCGGTGCAAGAGTCAGTGCCGAAGCCGAATCTCAAGGTTTAGATGAAGTCGAACACGGCGAAAAAGCTTTTAACTTAAGATAAGAAGGACTGAAGATGAAAAAAATAGAATCTATTATTAAACCTTTCAAACTCGAAGACGTCAAAGACGCGCTAGCGGAACTTGATATTACGGGTATGACGGTCAGCGAAGTCAAAGGTTACGGACGCCAACAAGGTCACTCGGAACTCTACAGAGGAGCCGAGTACGTCGTCGATTTTTTACCGAAAATCAAGATTGAAGTCGTCGTCGTAGACGAACTGGTCGACAAAGTCATCGACGTGATCGTAAAAAGTGCTCGCACGGGCAAAATCGGCGACGGAAAGATCTTCGTTTCCAACGTCGAAAAAAGCGTTCGCATTAGAACCGGCGAACTCGATAACGAAGCGGTATAAAACACTTAAGGAGAAGGGACTTACCTACCTCTCTTCTCCCATCATCTCCTCTTCTCTGAGCTCTTTTTCCTCTTTTCTGCGATAGGTCATCACCAAGTTAAAGCATAATTCACTGAGCATCAAAAGTTCCCACATCGAAAGAATCTCTAAAAACGGCATTCCTTCCTTTAAAGACTCAAAATCAATCTTACATGTAAAGGTATAAGCGTCGTTGGGAGCACCGAGTTCGGGGAGGCGCAAAGCGTATTGAAACGCAAAGGCGATATTCGGATTGCGTCCCATGCGACGAATGCGTTTGAGCGTTCCGTCATAATCTTTTTCGCTGAGGCGAATCTCCGAATGAATATTGTGCGAAAGCACGTTTCGGACAAACGAGAGAATATCGACAAAGTTTTCGTATTGTTCGCCGCACAAACGTTGCATAAAGATTTTGAACGGACTTTCAAAGCGTAGGCTCTCGACCATCGCCATACAGATACCCCGAAACGCATTGAACTCGACAAAATATTCGAACAAAGAGATCGCCTCGTTTTGCGTCTCTCTCGCATTGACCAAGAGTTCGTGAATTAATTCGGCGTTAAAGTAGTAGGCTTGGTCGTTATCGTATTTTTTGACGACAAATAAACTTCGATCGCTCAAATCTTCCGTTTTGGTCAATTTACCGAGAAATTCGCCCATATGCAAAAAATAAAAATTTTGCTCGACAAGCAACAAAGCATCGTCTAACAAAACCTCCGTATCGTTCATGAAAGTTTCTCCAAACGCACTTTCATATCCTGAAAAACCGCACATTGCCCCTCTTGACTCGTTGCGTAAGGCGTTAACATGTTAACGTTTTTCGCACCGCTGTAGAGCAGTAAACAATCATCGCGTAGCTTGGAACTGGGCATCGCGGAGTAGACGCAAGAGCCGTAAGGACTGGTAAGTCTAACGCGTTCTTCTTGTTTTATCCCCAAACTTTGCGGTACGTAAAGATAATCGTCGGTTACGAATTGCGAATTGAGCGATCGATTTTGTTTCGCCGCGAGCAGAAAAAATCCCTCCTCTTCCAACACTTCGCCCTCATCAAAAGAGTCCATAAATTCAAAACGTCCGTCGGGCGTATAAAAATGCTCTTCGTAGGGCAGCGTTTCATAGGTTTTTGACATCAAAAAGCCCTCTTTTTCGACGCTGTTTGTTGCGATCATACGTTCTAATATCACCGTATCTTCTTCCAAGGGGGAATGTTGGAACGTTCGCAAGAGGCGTTGCGTCAATGCGTATTCGCTGATCGCAAACGTTGCTTCTTCAAGTTTGGGCATACGTCCGATAAACGGATGTCCGTAGCTAAGCTTCACGTCGTTTTTTTCCAAAAACGATTGGGCGGGAATGACTAAATGTGCTTTTGCGGAAGTCTCATTTTCATGAAGTCCGAAATAAATGACGCATTTTGCCTTGGAGAGTCCTTCTTGCACTTTGGAAGAACAGGGCATTTGGCTTAACGGATTGCCGCCTTGAATGAACACCAAGTCGTAATCGCCGAAGTTGACGGTCGGCAGTGCCACTTTCGTAGCCTCGATCTTAAAAGGCGACGTAAATCCAAAACCGCTGTCGCTAATATAGCCTACGCCGCACCCTTCTTTTCCGAACAGCCCCGCCATCGCCGCAAAAGCGTCGATGGCGCGTAAAACGCTATGCCCGAAACGGTATTTTTGCACGCCGATACCGACCAAAACGGAAGTTTTTTTCCCCTCCGTCAACGAAAGAAACGCGTTTGCTTCTTCAAGACTTACCCCCGATTTTTCCACGAGATACGGTAGCGAAAATCCTTCGATAAACGCCGAAAAAGCCGCATAATTGGAACAACGCGACGCTAAAAATGAGCGATCTTCCATGCCTTTTGTTGCGATTAAACGGCATAAAAGTAATGCCAAATACAGATCGCTTTTCGGTCGGATTTGAATAAACAAATCCGCACGTTCGGCAAGATCGATTTTGACGGGGTTGATGACGATAAGGGTTTTTCCTTTTAATGCGGGTAACATGTGCGAATTGGTCACGCTCGGGTTACGTCCCCACACGATCACGACTTCGGATTTTTTGACATGTAAAGGAGAAAGCGAAAGATCCGCCCCTCTTCCTTGTACGATTCCGCTTGTTCCCGCTTCTTCGCATAGCGAACCGGAGGCAAAGACGGCTCCGTGTCGGGCAAAAAACGTTTTGGTTACGCTTTGCATCACGCCTAAATTGCCGCTTCCTTTAAAATAGAGCGTACGCGAAGGCACGTAGGTTTGAAGCAGTGTTTCCAAGATTTCGCATGCTTGCTCTAAAGAGACGGTTTGACCCAAGTAGCGCGCCTCTTCGACACGATCGAATTGACGGTAATGGTTGAGATGGTGGCAAAGATAGCCTTGCGTAATAGGGTGGGCTTTATTGCCCTTGAGTACGCGATTCTCGTTAACGACGATACTACACCCGTCGAAACAATCCAAAGGACAGGTCGTAAGACGCATTTGATACCCTTTTAACGATGAAAAATGGTCTTAATTATACCCTAATTCTCCAAACGCAACAGTTTATCTTCCAAGATTTCTAAGCTTAAAGGCTCGTTTACGTCGATATCGAGATGCTGATATTCCATGCTTAAAGCGTATTCTTCCAACATAGCGTCTAAGCTCTCATAGCGCATATGCGTATGTTCTTGCGTATGGATGACTAAAAAATTGTCGCTGTAGGCTCGAACGATCATCGCTTCGGGATAAATTTCGTGAATGCACTGAGCGATACGTCTTAAAAAAAGATCGCCTTTTTTCCAACCGTAACGTTTATTGTACTCGGCAAAATGCGTACAGTTCAGATGATCGATACACAACAGTTTCATCGAACAATCCCCCGCATGCGCAAAGAGAAATTTGAGGTAATTGATATTGTAAAACCCGGTCAGTTGATCGCGAAAGTAGTACGAAAAGCGCATCTCTTCCAATAAATCTTTGGGCATTTGCGTCGTATTTTCGGGTAAGCTTACGTTTTTGAACACTTTTTTAGCCGCAGCGACGATGGAAGGATTGAATTGTTTACCGCTCTCTTCTTCTAAGAGAAAAAGTGCTTCTTCGCGACGCAAACATTTACGATACGCTCGATTTGTCGTCATTGCGTCAAACGCATCCGCAACGGTAATGATTTGCGAAAAAATCGGGATTTGATCTCCTTTTAGTCCGCTAGGATAGCCTCGTCCGTCGTAACGCTCGTGGTGGTGCAAAACGATGGTCGCCAATGCGCTAAAAGGCTCACGCGACAATAACTCGTAACTGGCGGTCGAATGGCGTTGAATCAGCGAATATTCCATCGAGGAGAGCGTATCAGGTTTGAGTAAGATCGAATCGGGAATCTCGATCTTTCCGATGTCGTGCAACATTCCCGCTTTATAGATAAAGTCGGCTTCGTCGTGGGAATAACCGAGTTCAAGCGTCAGAAGTTTGGCATACTCGGCAACCCTTTGACTGTGACCCGCGGTATAGCTGTCGCGTTTTTCGACCATATCGATCAGCGCATACATACTCTCTTCGTAAAGTTTCGTTTTTTCGTTCAAATAGTTACGCCCTTTGGCATGAATCCACCAAATCGCAAAGAGTCCCAAGCACCACGTTCCCAAATACATACCGATTAAAAAATAGTAGCTTTGCGCATTGGCTTCTCGAAACGTCGGTACTTGCATCGAAATCGTCGTAAATCCGAGCAACGCTCCGATCTTCTCGTCGCCGTGAACGTGACACGAGATACATGAGTGATTTGCCAACATCGGTACGGCATAAAAAAGGTATTTTCGTTCGTTTTTGTAAAAGATATCGTACGTATCGTGTTTCGTTTCTTTGACGTTGAAAAGTGCTTGTTTCACGCTCAAAGGTGCCTTCATCGCGTCAATATCTTTGTAAATCGAATTGATGGAAAGCTCCATATCGCTATGGCGTGCTAAAACGGAGAGAAGATCGCGAAGGGAAAAATTACTGCGAATACTATACTTTTGTTCATCGCTTAACGCTTTGGCTTTTTGTTCGTATGCCCAATAGACAAAAGCGACCGACTGCTCGGCAACGCCTTTGATCTTTTCCAGAGAACTTTGCTCGATATGTTTCTCTTCGTTGATAAATTGGTATACGACAAAAAGCGACGTTAAAAGCGTCCAGCAAATCGTCAGTAAAATAGCGATTTGTTTAAAATATTTAATTTTTTTGCTTAAGGACATCTTTGTTTGTCATCTTTTTTTAATTTAGTAAAAATAATTTTACCAATTATGCCCCAACTAAACTTAAGCAACGATTTAAGAAGAAAAAGGAAGGAAAAATGAGGAGAGCGTGCCTCCTCATCTAAGATTAAATGCTAATTTCTTTGATATCGGCGATCGATTTAAATGCAAGATAAATCGAAGCGATCAGGTTTTGACGATTGGCTCTTCGTGCAAGATCGTCCGTATTGACCATGACGTTATCGAAAAAGGCGTCGATAGCGGGTTTTAGCCCGAAAAGCGCGTCAAGGTGCTCTTCGTACGAATCGTAGCGTTTGGCGTTAACGGCTTGAAACGCTTCAAAAAGTGCTTTTTCGTGTACGTCGTCGAATAATGCCTCGTCGATACGAAGCTCACTGTTTAATTGCATATTTTTGATGATATTCGCAACCCTTTTAAAAGTCGAGAACATCTCTTTAAATCCTTCACTCGTCGCAATCGAGGATAAAGCTTTGATTTTATCGGCAAGCCGTACGATGTCCCGTTCTCCGCTATCGATGACCGCTGTGATAATCGAAGGATTGACGTCGAAAAATTGATACAAACGCTCCAAAAAGAAGGTTTCCAAGACGGCAAAGTCAAAAGGCTGATACCCTTGTGCCAAAGCCCTTAAATCGTTTTTAATATCAAACGCGATGCGTTGATCCAAAACGATTTTAATAATACCGTTGACCGCACGTCGAAGCGCGTAAGGGTCTTTATTTCCCGTCGGAATTTTTTGAATGCTAAAGAGTGCCATTAACGAATCTAGCTTGTACGCCAAAGCGACGATAGCACTAAAAAGCGTACTCGGAAGCGCGCTCTCTTCGGAATTGGGGAGGTATTGTTCTTTCAACGCCAACGCCACGAGAGGCTCTTCGCCCGCCGCCGTTGCGTAGTAGTAGCCCATCAAGCCCTGAAGCTCCGTAAATTCGTACACCATTTCAGAAAGCAAATCGCTTTTAGAGTACATCACGGCTTTGTGCATTAAA
>Ga0114938_1002997_pt1 | contig 10250 bp, 19 predicted proteins | sample AshMeaBigSpring_FD_88675 | JGI IMG/M metagenome (GOLD analysis project Ga0114938, IMG submission 88675) | Groundwater microbial communities from Big Spring, Nevada to study Microbial Dark Matter (Phase II) - Ash Meadows Big Spring | ecosystem: Environmental > Aquatic > Deep subsurface >...
GAAGCACGTAAATTAGAAATTGCAAACGACGAAAATAAAGTGTTGGCTGTAGATGCGCAAATAGCACAGCTCAAAGCCAGCGAGATTTTGCAGCTTGATGGAGCTGTGGAATGGTAATAAAAGTTTTTGAAAAACTGCAGGTTTGCAGTTTTTTTTTTGCATCCCGAAGTCAATCTAATGGCTTCGGGACTAAAGAAATTATTAATTTTGCGTTGTCAAACATTTTAAAATTAATAATTTATGGACGAATTAACGTTACGGATTCTTGCTATTGAAGCAAGGCTGAATGCGTTGAAGGCAACCCTTAGTGCTGACCAATTGAGTGTTTACACCGAAAGTGTGAACGAAATTAAGCTAAAGACTCAGACGCGTCTCGCAAATGGCGATTCAGAGAGTCTAAAACTGATTGAACAATTTTTTGTTTAAAATCGGTTTCGGTAGAAGAGCAATTTGAACAGTGTGTAATAATTCTACTTAGTTCAAATTCAGCTTCAGTTCTTTTCAATTCGGCTTGCACCAACTCATTAACGATTGGTGCAAGCATTTTTTTTAAAAGTTTTTTAATCATATTATTTTGTTTTTAAATGGTGATACCGTTACTTCAATTTTCTTACTAACTACAACCCTTCCTGAGCCTTCGCAAGTAGGGCATTCGGCAGCTTCGCCGTATTGGTTTAGCATATCCCATGCAGGATAAACTATGATTATACCTTCGCCCTGGCATTTGGTGCAAAGCTCAATGGTTGGGTGTATGTATCTGTTTGTAATCATGGCTTAGTTTTGTGCAGCGCGGTCGGCTACTTTGGTTTTAATTACGGTTTCGTTGTCGCGTATGGCGCATAGCTGATAGAATAGTTTACGCAGTGTTTCGGGCGTGTTGAATGTGCCTAAGCCGCGTTTGTTCACTATACCGGCAGCGCGTTGCTCTTCGCTCAGTACCCACTGGTAGCGTGGAGCTGCAAGTTCGGTATTTACCTGTGTCCAGTCCTTTGGGGTGGATTTAATGCCTCGTTGGCTCAGCACTTGCAGTATTTTGTTTCGCAGCTGCTTTACCTGATATTCTTCAGGAGCGTTGGCGGCTGCTATGGGGCGGCGTTTCACTTCCTGTCCACGGTTGCCCATTCGGGTTTTTGCGTCCGATATCAGGCGGTCGAGTTGCTGTTCGTTTAAGTCCTTTGTGCTTTCAATGCCGGGAAACGTACCCTCTACAATCACCTCTTTGTACTTGTCTTCGCCCAGGGCTAACAACAGCCGGTGAAATAGCTGCCGTTTTTCTTTTAGTATGGCTTCGTTTGTGTTCATATTTAAATGCTGTTTAAATGGTTGTAATGATTTCATTGATTTGTTCCGGTGTTTTGTTTTGAGTTATTAAGTTGAATTTTGGTTTTGAATAATCGGCTACCGTTTTTTCGGTTATTCCTAAGCGTTCAGAGTAACTGTGAAACCATATACGGTAACGCTTTGTGTCCAGTCCTTTTGTTTGAGTGTCCAGAAACCATGCTCCTATGCTTTGTATTTCGCTTGTAGCATCTTCGGTTAACCGGCAACGGTCGTACTCTTCGAACTTCCAGTGCTTTGGTATTTTCAAGGCTCTGAACGCTTCACCGCAAAGCTTTTCGAGTTCGGCAATGGTGCGTTCCTGTCGGCGACCCCATGTGGAGCGTGAATTTGCATTCATAATTTTATAGCATTTCAATCACTTTTTCAATTTCAGACTCTTCCCATTGGTAAGAACCTTGAGCTGAACGAGCGCGAATTATGACTTTAATTTTATCAAGTGATTCAGCCACCGGCTTTAATTCATTTGCCGAAACGTGTCGTTTCAGTTTTCTTTTTAAAATTATGCAAAGTTCTGTTGAAGTCATAATTCTAGTATCTTAAATCAGTCCAATGGATTATTTTGCCTGTATAGTTCTCGTTGAACCAGTTGAAAAAGTCATCAAGGGAATCAAAACCATCGTTTTTAGCTAACAATTTAAGTCGTTGATAACCTGTGAATCCATTTAGTTTTGCATAATGTCCTAATAACTTATCATCCACATAGACACTTGCTTTGTGTCGGTCGTGAATGATTGATATTTTTTGCGTTCCGGTACAGGTATCTAACCTTAGCAGCTTGTATTGCTTAGTTCGTACACCTGCTGACTGATGCATTTTCATTCCGGCATGCCAACGGTCGTGTGCATCGGTACGGATTGTGTGTTTTTTAGTTTCGTCTAATATCTTAGCGTGAAACTGTTGTTTGTAGCCTATTATCATAACGGTACAATTGTTACATCCTTAATCGAATAATCGGAATGAACTGTATCGGGCAATGTAATAGTATAATCGGCATACACAGCTGATATACGGCTTTCTTTAACGGTGTGGTCGTATTTGTCTTTAACCACCACTTTACCTCCTGCAAGCATGTGAGCGCAAAGGAGCATTGTTTTGATGTTTTTGTCCATGATTTTTGTGTTTAAATGTTGTTTAAATGGCTTTTTTAAAGCCCTGAGTAAAACGCTGTGGAGGCGTTTCACTCAGACCGCCTGACGCTTCAGGTCGGTTGCTTAGTTGCCCTGCAGCGGGTCAAGGCTGCGGGGCTGTGGGTTATTCGTAAGAATATGGTTTTGCAAATCGTTCACGCAACTCTTCTAGTTGCTTAATTCGCGACATTTTCTCAGCTATCACTTTCAATTTATCCGGATGTTCAGGATTATCTTTTACCCAACGGTTTAATCTTGAGCGGTTGAACTTTATTTTATTGCTTAATCCAACGCGTATGTCGCGTTCTTGGCTTTTTGATAATAATTTGATTGCCATAATGTTGTATTTTTTATGATATTATTCTTCTTCTTTTTCTTCTTCAGACGCAATGCATTGCGTCTCTACGGTTGGTTCATCTTCCAAACCAAATGCCGAAATGCTCAACGGTAAGGCGTGTTCTTTGCCATGTTCATCTTTGAATTTTACTTCGATAAAATTGCACGAACGCACTGGTTTGTAGCTTTCCTGAATGATGCGAATACCATCGGAGAAGTCCTCGTCATTCACGCGTGAGGCTAGTTTTGTGAGCTCCAACACGCGGTTGGCTTTTAGGTTACCCTTTGCATCTTTCTTGAGTAAATCCATAATAGTCTCAACCAGTGCCGCAGATTCCACATCTTTTGCCAATGTGGTCATGTAGGTTTTTACTTTTTCAATTCCGGCACTCAGGGTATCGTCGAAACTTTCGGTAACTCGGTGTCCGATTTTAATGGTAATGCTACCATCTGTGGAAGCAAAAGAGTGGCTTTGTTGGCTTTCTTTCACGCCATAGAGTTCGTTTTTCATTTCAACCACGGATTCGAAGTTGTCGAAAACAAGTTTCTTAACGTTCAGAATGTGTTTACTCAATCCTACAAGCGGTTTAAACGATTGTGTAACAGTGTCGCTCACTATCTGTTTGTAGGTTTCGCGTTCGGCTTTTACGGCCTGTTTCTTTGCTTTTTCGAGCTCTTTGGCTTGTTGCACCAAGACTTCAAGTTGCGCGGGTGTTAGTTGACTCAGGTCAACTGTTTGATTGGTTGTTTCCATAAAAAAATTGTGTTTGTTATTTAATGAATAATAGATAAATTGCCAGTGAAATAATGTCTACTACAAAGAGTATAAGAATGAGAATAGACAGCAGAAATGCGCCAATTTCGGTGCGTGTTGGCACTGGCCAATCGTCATCGTATTCGTGCGCTATTTCTTTGTAAATACATTCATCACACTGAGCGTCGGCAGGTGCATGACATTCGGTGTGTCCTTTAAAATTTTTCCAAAAGTCGCAACCTTCGCATAAATTTGTAGCGGGTTGTTTAATGAAGGTTTTGCCTTCGTGGGTGATTGTTTCCATTTTTATTGTTTTAAAAAAGTTAATATATTATTTCGTTCTTGTACTAATACTTGAAACTTTGGGTCGGTGTAAGGAAGCTCGAGAAGTATATCTTCAATTTCGTCGACCCTTTTTTCGAACTTTATTGTGCGTTCGTTTTTATTTTCAACCATAACCTGGCTAATTGTTTTGTGCATTTCGTTTTTCATTGTATTACAGATTTAAAGCGTTATAATCAATGTTGTTAGTGAACTCAGTGGCGCGAATCATGTCGATGCAATCTTTGATACCCCGATAGGTTTGCTTTGCCAACCATGAGCGCGATTTAAGGGCTTCACGCTTTTTGGCATCGGATATCCGGTTAAGTAGGATATTGAGCGTTTCGCGGTCGGTAATGCCGTTTACTTTGAATATCTCTTCGGCTTCGTGTTCGGTTGGTGCGCTCAGCGTGAAGGTGATGTAAAATAAGCGGTCTTTTGTTTCGCTAAACAGGTGGCGTTCGCGGTGTGTGCCGCGTATCAGGTTTTTCATAAAGTAGGGAGTACCGACCAATACGATGCCGCAAATGTCGAGCATGGCAGTCATTACGTCCTTCAGAACTGTTACGTTGTGGCCTTCGAGCTTCGAAACTTCGTCAATCATTATCAGCATGTTTTGCTTCATAGCGTACTGGCGCATGATTTCGATTTGCGCGGCCATTGTGCCATGTTCATAGCAACCGATAGCCTCCATCAATCCGGTAATGAATTGCTTGTTTGTGCCTTTGGTAGCTTCGAAATAAACCACTTTAAAGCGGCGTTCGGCTTCAATCATTTCTTTGTATTTGTCCAAGGCGAATGTTTTACCATAACCGCCGTTACCGATTACCGGTACAAACTTTTTGAGGTTGTAAGCAATGTTGCAAGCTTCGAATACTTTCTTCAGGTTGTCGGTGGCAACGCCTTTGTAGCGGCTTCCTTTTTCGATGTACTTGGCAATGGCTTCCCATGTTTCTTGTCCTACCATTCCTGGCTTATCCCAATTGTTCCTGATGTGGCTGAATTTAGAGCCGTTGGTGAAGTTCAGGCGTTTGGTTGCAAACTCGTTTGCACTTAGTCCTGAAGCTTCGAACATAGCGATAATCTGATCGCGTAAAGCTTGTTTTTGTTCGATTGAGAATTCTTTCATATCTTTGTTTTGTTTTTATGAACCCTATATTCAGTTAGTTTCGAAGCGGCTGTTTATAGGGTTCGGTTTTTCATTGTCCTATATTTAAAATTTTAAGTTCTAAGTCTGAATATCCGTTTGTTATGCCGTTTGCAGCATCTTCCATGCGGTTGTTACGTGCATTTTCGGAAGTTTTGTCGGTATCCCACCAACCAAGTCCATCTGTGCCGGTTGGTTTTAGTTCGCCCAGGATAGACATTTGTCGCTCAAGCTCGGTAAGGGCGCTTTTGAAATCAAATTCTTTGCGTTTGTTGAGCACTTCGGCCAGTTTTGCACCATCGCCCGGATTTTTGTCGGCCACACATGATGCCACTCGTTCTACAGGGTAAGCGTGGGCCACAACAATGCCTTTTTGAAGCAAGGTACACATTTCGGGTTTCGACACATCGAGGCGTACTTCAAATTTTTCGCCCAAGTGTTCGTTTGTAAACAAGAAATGACTAATGCAGTTATCGCCATCGGGCACTATAAATGTGTATTTCTTTTTCGATATTTCGATTTCGATACCGCGTGTGCTGTATTTGTATTGCTGTTTAAGCGTTGTTACGAACATGCTCAGCTTATCAAAGTAGTTGAGTTTGGCGCGTTTTTCGTGCTGTATGGTTTCGTAGCGGTGTATTTTGCTTTCGCCAACCCAGCGGCCGTAGCTGTCGCGTTTTTCGCCTCGTGCGTTCCATTCGGCTATGGCATATTTAAACTCATTAATAATCTCTATGCGTGTAAGTAATCGTTCGGGATTCTTTTTAAGCTCAGCCAATAGTTCCGGATTGGCTTTGGAGTTCAGGCTGCGTGTGGTAATGTTACCACCTTTAAAAAACTCGCGGTGGCGCAACACACGCTGTTGGAAATGTCCGATAATGCTCTCTACATATTTTCCCTGCCCTTTGTACGGTTCGCATGGGAAATGTACGCGGCTCATATTGCTTGCAAATGCCTGTACGCCACGTTCCAAGTTGGCCGAACTGTTATCGTATTGTAGCTGATAAGGCTTATTTTGGTGCGTATCAATGGCATCCTTCAGTGCTTCGGTTACCATTTCGGCGGTCTCGGCAAAAGCTATGGAGTGACCAATGATTGCGCCTGTGTGTGCATCGGTAACGAAATAAGCGTATAAGTCGCTAAGCATTTTACCTTTATCATCCTTGTAATAAAGCTGCATGGTAGTACCGTCGATACTCCACAATGCATCCGGAAACGATGGCGCATCGCGTTGGATAAGTGGTTGTAGTTCCAAGTCGCCGGCTAACTTTCCGTGGCGGGCATAATACCACACACGTTTTACTTTTGGGATATTCAAGTAGCTTTTAACAGCCGATGTAGTCATGTTCGGTTTACCCACTTCGTCGGCCCAATTGTTGTACATCATGCTTACATCTTCCCAACTGTATTTTACGCGGTTGGATGCCAGTTCTATTAATTTAGCGTGTACCTGTGCATCGGCTTTTTCGCGGTTTACATTGCCAACGCCTTTGTGTACGAGGCTCTGAATACCGTCGCGTTTGTACTCCACAGCATTGCGAAGTAATACGCGAATAGAGGTGATTGTGCCTTTTTTCCAACGGATAAGTGCAGCGGTTTGGTGCGCTACCTGTTCGTTTAAAACGTGTTTAAACACTGCCTCCTGAAAATCGACAATCGACTTATAGCCAACCGAACGCACACGCTTCACATCGTACTCGTTGAGCATACGAAGCCATCCGGCAGCGCGTGCCAGTTGGTGAGCTTCAGTTGCTGAGTATAGTTGCGTGTCCATAAGCGTTTTTAAATCGGTTGCATCTATTTGTACGAGTCCGGGCAATTGGTCGGCAATGGCCGTAAGAACTGAGTTGTTTGTATCGTTTGTTCGGTTCTTCAGGTAAACATCCGGCTCTATGTCTTTACAGAAAATTAACCGTAACATAGCCTGATATTTAGGCAATAAAGAATCGTATTGAAAATGCAGCCTACCGCCTATTTTCTCACTCGCCCAGCAATACACCTCCCCTTTTTTCTGTCCGCACACTACTCGCTTCAAATAGGCGGATGACAGTCCGCATTTTTCGAGCTCTTTGCCCGAAAAAACTATTTTGTTGGTGATAGGTGAGTATATTGGCATCGTTTAAATTGCGTTTAAATAATTGTTCCCGCTCAGGTATCGCTCCTGAATTAAATACATTTCCCTTATGTGTGAGGGTAATTATTTAAGCGGGTAATGTTTATCTTTGTGGTGTCTAATCAATAAAAATAAACATTATGTTATCCATGTATTCCTTAAGTGTCGACATTGTATCGACAGATTCTTTTATGAGTGAAGAAGAATTTCGAGAGCTAACCGGTGTGTGTCTATCTTACCTCGAGGCGTTAAAAGGGGCTTTAGATAATAGACCTTCCGGCATAACATTTTATCCACCTTCCCCTTTTGACAAATTCCAAGTGTGGTCACTTCGATACGTACTAATGATTTCGGCAGGGAAGCAGCGTGGTGAAAATCTGATGAAATTTTATCCGGCAATTGTGCGGTTGCTTGAATACGATCTTCCTGATTTTGAAATAAAGGCAGAAATGGCTGTTTTGAACTTCTCATGATTTCTTTGTTTTAGAGGTTTTTTTATTCTGTTTCTGAAAAAGCGATTCGTAGTGGTTAAAAGTTTCACCAACGCACTCCTGAGTAACGAGCGTAATAAATTCGCGTATAGCACCGCTCAGGTTGGAGCGTTTGTGGTGAACTTCGATAAACTCAGTGGTTATAAACTCAGCGGTGAACTTATTCATCTTTACAAGGAACTCCACCGGTGAGGCTTTGAGTTTCTTTTTGCCTCCTTCGCTTACACGTTCGCGCTCAGCGTTTATGTGGTCAATCTTTTCCTGTACGCGGCTAATAAGATACTTATCGGCCATTAGCTGCTCAACGGTGTCGAACGTTGGCAGTTCGGGGGTTCTAGCGGGTTTGTTCATGCGTTTAAATGGTGTTTAAAAGTTGATTTGTTGTTGTCCGTTAGAGTTGGGTAGTACCTGCATGCTGTTGGCTTGATTGAAGCGACCTTTGATATAAGCGCGACCATGTTTTACCATTACCAATGCATCTACTTCATGTTTCCATTTGGTAATGTCGACACCCATTTGCATCACCAGGTGATAGGATAGTTTCCGGCGTTTGAATTCGTGTCGTAAGTCTTCGAACTGTTGGTAAGTCATTTGGATGTGCTGAACGGAATCAAAGATTACAAAGCGGTATTTTCCGTTTTTAATCTGCTTTTTAATGGCTTCGTAGCTCTTTTCGTGAATGAATCGAACATTGTTTGAAGTTACTTTGCAAAGCTCCAAGCGGCTTTGTAAGGTTTTGGAGTTCAGGCGTTCCTCAGCTGAGATATACAGCACACGCCCGAAGTTTACGGCAAGGTATTGAGCAAACAAGGCGCAATAAGTAGATTTGCCGCTTTTGGCTTCACCTTGTATCAGGGTTGAAAAGCGAATGTCCGGTTCGTCGAACAATAGTTTCCAGTCGCCGGCAAAGTTGTATGTTTCAACTGTGCGTCCGGCTATTTCGGAGGGTGATTGTGTTCTCATGCGTTTTGGATATAAAAGCGAATACCTTGAATAAGAATAAAGATTCCACACGCTACGAGCGCGGCGTTAGAGATGCGTTTGTTGAGCGGGTCGGAGAATGCAGCCATCATAAAGGCTGTAAGAATGCTTTTAATTGTTGTTTTCATAAGCTGTAAATTTATTGTAAGTGGTAATTAATTCGGTCTGATTATCAATACATTTGTTGTAAAGCAACGCTTCTACACGGGGGCTGCTTTTAATGCCACATTTCACGCTGCGTACATGTCCGTAATTCAGGTCGTTATCTTTGGCTATCTGCTCCATATTGCCAGGGCGCAGCCAGCGGCGGTAGTACTCGGTGCGGCTTTCGGCTATTTGCTTCAAGCTGGGTACATTGAGTGCCTGTATGGTGAGGCTTTGTAAGCGAGCTTCCAGTTCGGCAATGCGTGCCGGTAAGTTAGTTTCCTGAGCATAAATAATCAAATCCTCAGCCCAATCCCTAAACTGCCGTGCGCGGTCCGATTTGATAAAAAACCCGAGGCGAACAATGCCGCGTTTGGTCCAAAGATTTGAGTTGTGTTTGACGTTGGAAATTCCAACGCCAGCTTTGATGAAATGCTTATTTTCTATTAACTCATCTTTATGTTCAAATAAAGTGCTTCTAATTGAAGAAATATTAACCCCATATCCATTTGCTACATCTTTGGTTGGCATTAGGAATTGGTGTTCGGCATTTGGCAAAATGCAAACTTGGAGGTTATTATTAACCTGTAATGTGAGTTGGCTCATAAGGTTACGCTGTTTTAAGTTTACCGTACTTTTCTTTTGCGCATTTCATAACCCTTTCGTAGGTGTCGCCCCTGCCATCGTTCAGGGCATTTTTAACCGTATTGGGGTGTACACCCAGAAGCGTAGCCACTTCTTTTTTCCATCCATGAGGCAATACCGGTGGCATTTCAAGATGCAATGTCTGTGTTGTGTTCATATTTATAAATTATTAGTATCTTTGTCGCGGTTGTTTATATCGACAACGGCAGCAAAGATAAACAATATATCTCGTATAAAACAAACAATTATGCAAGAAAAATCGCCTATCAAGAAAAATATTTTAATATATCTTGATTATAAAGGAGTTACAAAGTACAAATTTTATCAGGATACTGGCATTACGCGTGGTATTTTAGACCAAAACAACGGAATAAGCGAAGAAAATATAGCTAAATTTCTCGCTCAATATGCAGAAGTTAATGCCGAGTGGCTTATAACAGGTCGCGGCGCAATGCTCAGTAAGTTCAATGATCAGATTATTGAATATAAAGCTGAGCAATCAAAAGACGGCATACCATTGATACCAATTGAGGCTATTGCGGGTTACGGAAAAGGAGATATAACGGTATTAGATTCGGAGATTAAAGAGCGTTACCATGTTCCTGAGTTCAGTGTAAGAGGTGTAAAGTATCTGATACGTGTTTCCGGTAGCAGCATGTACCCAAAGTACAGCAATGGCGACATACTGGCGTGCAAGCCAATAACAGACATAAGCTTCTTTCAGTGGGGTAAAGTATATGTATTAGATACAGACCAGGGCGCATTGGTAAAACGCCTGTACGAAGGTAAGAACGATGATTGCATAGAATGCCGATCAGACAATAAAGAGAACTATCCAGCCTTTCAGATA
>Ga0114938_1002998_pt1 | contig 10249 bp, 8 predicted proteins | sample AshMeaBigSpring_FD_88675 | JGI IMG/M metagenome (GOLD analysis project Ga0114938, IMG submission 88675) | Groundwater microbial communities from Big Spring, Nevada to study Microbial Dark Matter (Phase II) - Ash Meadows Big Spring | ecosystem: Environmental > Aquatic > Deep subsurface >...
AAAGCGCTCGACGTTCTTGCGGCCCAGCTCGAACGGCGGCAGGAATTTGTTTTCGTAGAACGAGAAGTATTTGCCCATCAACGGCATGGGCGCAAGCATGCCCGGGGTCCAGTACTGATTGGGCACCATGCAACCCTCGACGCCGTGCGCGGTGAACACGGCGCGGTCGAGCGAGCGGATGCCGTAACGCTGGTCTATTTCCCTGGCCGCTGCGCGCAGGCCCTTGCGAAACACCGCGCCGCGCTCGTCGAACAGCAGCATCTTCACCACCGCCATCGCGTACGCGGCGTTGTGGGCCGAGTCGGCGACGAGGTCGAAGTCGTTCGTGGTGGGCAGCCGGCCCTCACCCCCGGCCCCTCTCCCAATGGGAGAGGGGGCAGGGGTGAGGGGAAAGCCGCGCGGCCCCTCGCTCGGCAGCCCGAAATCCGCCGCCGGGATCAGGCCCTCCGCCGCCAGTTCCATGATCCACGCCACCGTGCCGCCGGTCTGGATGGAGTCGAGGCCCATGGCATCCACAAACTTGTTCAGGCGCTCGGCTGCGCGTTGATCGAACACCCCGCACAGCGGGCCGAGCGCGGCATACGGCTCGTAATCTTTCTTGTACTCGCCGATGAATTTCTTGCACGCCACCGCGCACGGCTCACCGCAGTGATCGAAATTCCTGGGTTTGATGGTCTCTTCATTGAACTGTTTGAGATAGTGGTCGAGGATGAAGCTGTCGTGCTGGTCGAGGCGCGCCTGCTCGCTGGCGTAGATCGAGCCGTAGTTGAAGCTGAGCAGCCGGTCGTCGGCGGTGTGCATGTTCACGCCAAAGGTGCCGCCGGTCATGAACTTGGGCACGTAGCGATACTTCTCGCTCAGCATCAAATCGGCCTGGATGGCTTTCAACTGATAACGCTCGAGGAAATATTGATCGAGTTCCTTGCCCTCCTTCAGCGCGGGATCCTGCCAGTCGCCGCCGAAGACGATGGCGGCAAGGCGATGGTGTTGCAGCAGCCGCGAGCCGAGGCCGCCGCGCCCGGCCCAGTCGTCGATGTGGCTGAGTTTCCCGCGCTTGACCTGATTGCTGCCGATGACGCCCTCCTTCGTCAGCCGCGCCGCCGGGCCGACCGCGAGCACGCGCAGCCAATCCCCGTCGTATTCGGATTTGTACTTGTCGAAGACGGCTTGCTGCAAAGCGTAGAAGCCCACCCAGGTGCGGCCCGCCGCGTCGGGGTAGCCGCGCCAGAGCGCGTCGGCGTCGATCGGCTCGAGGCGGGCGCTGTACTCGCCGTCCTTCAGGTTGAGGATCAGCACTGAGTCGACCGGCGCGCTGCCACGCAGCCACACATAGTTCACGCCGAGGCGGCGCATCACATACATCGCTCCGCCGAGGGCCGAGACGTAGAAATCCTCCCACTGTGGCGAGTAACCGCAGAAGACCATGCGCCGCGTGCCGGGGAGGGGACTGCCCGCCAGCAGCCCGCCGCCAAAGGTGAATGACTCGGGATCCTTCGTGAACCGATCCCACCCATACGCCACCGGGCCGATCAACGACTGATCCAGCGGGACGCTGACGCCCCACTGGCCGGTATCGAGTTGTACGTTGAGTTCGTAGAGGACGGAACGATTGGGCATAAGGTGGGCAGGTGATGGGAGGTTGGCGCGAGTATAGCATTGACCCCCTTCCGCCCGCCTTTGCATTTTTCTTGCAACGGCCTACAATCGCAGGCTTGTTCCAGGCCGCAGAACGGCTGCGCAACAGCGGAGGTTCTCATGAAAAAGCGATCGATTTGGTTGAGTGGCGTGCTGGGGGTGTCGTTGCTGCTGAGCGCGCTGGCCGCCGCGCAGGCCGCGTCGCCGGCGCAATCTTCGGGCCAGTTCATCACCGTGACGGTGAAGGCCGGCGAGAGCCTGGCCACCTATTCGCGCTGGTTCGGGGCGCGCGGCGAGACCATCCTGGCCGCCAACCCCTCCATCAAGGACGGCAACAAAATCTTCCCCGGGCAGGTGATCGTAATCCCGGTGGTGAAGACCAGCGCGCCCAGCCTGACGACGCCGTGGTATTACACCGCCGTCGCCGGCGACACGCTCGGCGCGATCTCGCGCAAGTATGAGTTGGAGCCGAACGCCATCGTGGCGGCCAACGGCGGGCAGGTGGGGCTGACGGCAGGCAAGGAGTATCTCATGCCGGCCGGGCCGCATATCTACTTTTTGAAGAAGGGTGACACGTTGAAATCGGTCGCCGACCGCTACGGAACCACCGTCGCCTTTCTGCTGACCGGCAACAACCTCCCCAACCCGGATCGTGTCTTCGATGGCCAGCCAATCTTCATCCCCATCCAGTTTGACGCCAAACCGATCGCGTTCACCGAAGCGCCCGCGCCGCAGCCCACGGCCACCGGCTCACCGGCCCCCACGACGGTCGCGCCGGCGGGCTTCATAGTTATCACGGTGCAAAAGGGCGAGAACCTCGCCACCTTCGTCAATCGCTACAAGGTGCCGGCCTCCGCCATCATCGCCGCCAACCCGGCCATTCAGGCCAACCCGGCATTGATCTTCGAGGGGCAGCAGTTGCTCATCCCGGTCGGGGCAGCCACCGCCGCCCCCACCGCCATCACCGGGCCCGTCATCGAGATCACGGTGCAGGCGGGCGAGACGTTGCTCACCTACGTCAACCGGTACGGTGTCACGGCCTCGGCCATCATCAACCTGAACCCGAGTCTGTGGGCCAACCCGGCGCTCATCCGCCCGGGGCAGAAGCTCCTCATCCCGGCCAGCGGGCCGCTCGCGCCCACGGCCACGCCCGGCCCGACCTCGACCCCCGCCCCGTTCGTGCCGTCGGCCACGCCCGGCCCGACCTCGACGCCGAACCTCACGCCGGTGCCGAACAACTTCATTCAGATTGTGGTGAAGCTCGGCGAGAGCCTGACGACGTACACGACGCGCTTCGGCGTGCGCGGCGCGGCGTTGCTGGCGGCCAACCCGCAACTGGATGGCAAGCCCAACCTCATCTTCCCCGGCCAGACGATCACGATCCCGGTGCCGGTGTCGTTCACGCCCAGCCGCACGACGCCGTTCTTCCACGTGGTCGGCGCGGGCGAGACGGCGGCCATCATCGGCGCGCGGTATGAAATGGCGGCGGATGTGCTGACGGCGGCCAACCCCGGCGTCAAGTTCAACGCAGGCACGACGATCCTGGTGCCGGCCGGGCCGCATGTGTACACGGTGAAGGCGGGCGATGAGTTGCGGACGATCGCGCCGAAGTACGGCACGACGGTGGAGTTCCTGCTCACCGGCAACAACCTGCCCAACCCGGACCGCATCTACATCGGGCAGTTGATCTTCATCCCGGTGCAGTATCAGGTCGCGCCGATAGCGTTCGATTGAGTCTGGGTGACATGAACAGGCCCGGCCTCGTGGGAGGCCGGGCCTTTTTGAATCCGCGATGGCCGGCGAATGCGCCTGAAGACGGTGAGGCTGCGCCGGGGTTGATTCAGGTTGTTTGCACCGCCAGTTGCCCGCAGCCGGCCTCGACATCAATGCCGCGCCGCACGCGCACGGTGCACGGGATGCCGTGCTGTTCGAGGATGGATTTGAACCTGGCCACGCGCTCGCGAGTCGAGGTCTGCCCGCCGTAGCCGGGCGTGGGGTTGAGGGGGATGACGTTGACGTGGCAGTCGAGGCCGTGCGCCAACTTCACGAAGGCGCGGGCCTGCTCGGGCGTGTCGTTCCTGCCGGCGATGAGGGCCCACTCGAACGTGACGCGGCGATGGGTCTGCTCGAAATAGCGCCGGGCCGCGCCGAAGACCTCGGCCAGCGGGTAACGTCTGTTGATCGGCAGCAGCTCGGCCCGCAAATCATCGGTGGCGGCGTGGAGCGAGATGGCGAGGTTGACCTGGCGCTTCTCGCTGGCGAAGCGGTCAATCATCGGCGCCAGGCCGACGGTCGAAAGCGTGATGCGGCGCGCGCCGAAGTTGAAGCCGCCGGGGTCGGTGAGGATATCCACGGCTTTGAGCGTGCCGTCGTAGTTGTGGAACGGCTCACCCATCCCCATCACCACGATGTTTGTCAGCCGGTCGCCCTGTGCCTTCAATTCACGCGCGAACCAGATCACTTGCTCGACGATCTCGCCCGCCGAGAGGTGGCGTTGAAAACCCATCTGGCCGGTGGCGCAGAACACGCAGCCCATGGCGCAGCCGGCCTGCGTGCTGATGCAGGCCGTGCGCCGCTGCGCGTAACCCATCAGCACCGACTCAATCGCGCGGCCATCGGCCAATTGAAACAGAACCTTGCGCGTCTGCCCGTCGGAGGATTTGAGCTCGCGCGCGGGCGTCAACGTGCCGAATTGGAATTCAGCCGCCAGCCGTGACCGCATTGATTTCGGCAGGGTGGAGATGTGGGTCGGGGAGGCGGCCAGGTCGCGGTAGACCGCGGCCCACACCTGCGCCGCGCGGTACGCCGGTTCCCCCCAGGCCGCCAGCGTCGCGCGGAGTTGATCCAGACTCAGATCGTAGAAGTTCGGCATGGTGGTAAGTTGCAGGTGGAACTTTCAACCGGCGAACTTTCAACCCTCGCCCAACTCCCGCAACCGCTGCTCGGCCTTCTTGCGCAGTTCGGCGCTCGGGCTGAGTTGGACCACTTGCCGCAGGTCGGCCAGCGCCTCGCGCACCCGCCGGAGTTCGACGAGCAACAACGCGCGTTTGTACAGCAGGCGTGGCGAGCGCGGCTCGTGCTTGAGGGCTTCGTTGATGTCGGTCAGCGCGCCCTCGGTGCTGCCGACGGCCCGCAACACTTCGGCGCGGTTCATGCGCGCCGTCACCGCCTCGGGGTGATCGTCGACGACCGAGGTGTACTCGCGCAGCGCCTGCGAGTAATCGTTGGCCTGTTGATAGATGTCGCCGCGCAGCACGACGAGCGTGTCGTCGAGCGGGGCGAGTTGGATGGCGTGATCGAGGGCCGCCAGCGCCTGCTCGTACTCCTGCAACTTCGCGTACAGCCGGGCCTGATACGCGTAGCAGCGGTCGGCGGAACTCGGCACCCGTTCGGCGACCAGGCCCAACTCCTGAATCAACTTGCGCACGCGCGGGCGATCGGCCTCGGCGAAGTCGGCGATGACGCGTTCGATGTCGGTGAAGAAGGAATCGGTGGGGAGCATGTTTGTGTCAGGGCGCAGCGGGGCCGGGGGGCAGGGTAAATCCTCCCTTGCTCCCTTTCTCCGCCGCTCCCTTTCGCAACTGCTCAGTGATCTCTTGAATATCCCGCTTCACCCACGTCGGCTTGAAGTCGGAGCGGGCCACATCGTCGGGCGTGCTGACGCCGGAAAGCACAAGGATGCTGCGCAGCCCGGCCCGCACCGCGCCGAGGATGTCCGTATCCAGCCGGTCACCGATGGCGACGGTGTGCTCGGCCTTCACCCCCAAACGCTGCATGGCGATCTGATACATCGTCGGCTCGGGCTTGCCGATGATGGTGGGCGCGACCCCGGTGGCCGCTTGCAGCGCGGCCAGGATGGCGCCATTGCCGTGGGTCAGGCCGCGCTCGGTGGGCAGCGTGCGGTCGGGGTTGGTGCCGATGAAGCGCGCCCCGGCGCGGATGTTGAGCGTGGCGGTGGCGAGCTTGTCCCACGAAATCGCCCGATCCATCCCGACGACGACGTACTGCGCGCTCACATCGTACAGGTCGGTCAAGGTGAAGCCCTGCTCGCTGAAAGCCCGTTGCACGCCGGCCTCACCGATGGCGAAGACGCGTTTCCCGTTGCTCGCCGCCTGAGCGAGATGCAGCGCGGCAGCCTGCGCCGAACTCAACACTTCTGCGCGCGCAATCGTCACGCCGAAGCCGGCCAGCCTGGCCACGTACTGCTCGGGCGTCTGGCTGGCGTTGTTCGTCGCCAGCACGAACTTGATCTGTAACTCGCGCAGCGCGGCGAAGAATTCGGTCAGGCCGGGGAAGGGGCGGTTGCCCTCCCACAACACGCCGTCCATATCAATGATGAGGGCGCGCACATCGGTCAGGGACATGGGGCGAATTATAAACGGATGTCGCGTGTGCAACGCGTTCCTACGGGGGACAAAAAAGCGGATCGCCCCGTTGGAGCGATCCGCTTGCTTGCAACTTGCAACGCGCAACCTGCTATTTCTTCCCATTCACTGCGGCCGCAGCGCGATTGGGCAACTCGATCACCTGATCGATCAGCCCCAGCTCGGAGGCGAGTTCCGGCGTCATCCAGAAATCGCGGTCGGTGTAGTCCTTGATCTGCGCGTCCGTCATCTTGGTGTGCTTCTTGATGATGCTGTTGAGCAGATCGCGGTTGCGGAGGATTTCCTTGGCGGCGATTTCGATATCGGTGGCCTGGCCCTGCGCGCCGCCGAGCGGCTGGTGCAGGTGGATGGTGGCGTTGGGCAGCGCGTAGCGTTTGGCCGTGCCCGCCATGAGCAGGATGGTGCCAAAGCTGGCCGTGAGGCCCACCGCCGTTGTGGAAACCGGCGCCGAGATCATCTGCATCGTGTCGTAGATCGCCAGCCCGGCGTAGATCATACCGCCCGGCGAGTTGATGAACATCTGTATCTCTTTCTGCGGGTCCTCGCGGTCGAGGAACAGCAGTTGCGCCACGATGACGTTGGCGACCTGATCGTTGATCGGGGTGCCGACGAAGACGATGCGCTCCTTGAGCAGCAACGAATAGATGTCGTAGGCGCGTTCACCCCGGCCACTGCTTTCGATGACCATGGGGATGAGGGAGGACGGAAGGGAACTCATGTTTACCTCGCTTGGTTGAGCCGGGGTCGCAGCGGCCTTACGCCGCCGGGGCCGCGACGGGTTTCTCTTCGCTGGTTTCGAGGGCCGGCACGGCCTCACCGCGGGCGATGGCCGTGAGGCGGGCGATGGCCTTGCTGGTGAGCATATCCACCACCAGCGACTGCCGGCCTTTGTCGGAGGTCAGAAACTCGCGCACACGCCCGGCCTGCTCGCCCCACAGGCCGCTGCTCTGCTCGATTTGCTCGACCACTTCCTCGGGCTGCACATCCAACTTCTCGGCCTCGACGAGGCGGCCCAGGATGAGGGCGCGTTTGAGCCGCTGCTCGGCGCGCGGCTTGAAGTCCTCGCGCGCCTGTTCCTTGCTCTTGCCTTCGATCTTCAAATAGTCTTCGAGCGTCAGCCGTTGCTCGCGCAGCCGGCTGTCGAGGTCTTCAATCAAATCATCCACCTCGGTCTCCAGCAAGGCGGGCGGATATTGCACCGTGGTCTGCTCGACAAGCTGGTTGAGGACCTTGTCCTGATACTCGCGCAGGGTCGAACGCTCGGCCTGCTTCTGCAAGTCCTCGCGCACTCGCACCTTCAACTCATCCAGCGTCTGAAAATCGCCGATCTCTTTGGCCAGGTCGTCGTTCCACTCGGGCTGGGTGCGCTGCTTCACTTCCTTGCAGATCACCTCGAAATGCGCGACCTGCCCGCGCAGCGACTCGTTGGCGTAATCCTCCGGGAAGGCCAGGTCGAATTTGCGCTCGTCGTTGGCCGCCATCCCCACCACCTGCGGCACAAAGCCCGGCATGGGCCAGTCGGCGTTCTCATCCAATTGCAGGGCCACATCTTTGTCCGTCATCAGGAAGTCGGACGGGTTGAGGCCCTCGTTGATGAACGAATTGATGTCGAGCGTCGCCACGTCGCCGAGGGCGGCGGCCCGCTCGACTGGTTCGAGCACAGCCTGCCGGTCGCGGAGCGATTCGAGCACGCGCTCGAATTCTTCCTCCGGCACCGCTGGCGCGTCGTAGGGCACGCGCAGCGCGCGGTAGTCGCCCATCTCCACGATGGGTTTGAGCGGCACGGTGAACTTGAGCACCATCGGCTTCAACTCAAAGTCGTTGAGCGAGGCCGCGCCGTAGGCTTCGATCTTCTCCTGATCGAGCGCTTCCTGATACACGCTCTGGCTCAGGTCGTCCATCGCCACTTCGTACACGGCGCGCTCGCCGAACTGGCGCACGATATGCTCGTAGGGCGCTTTGCCCGGGCGGAAGCCGGGCACTGGATAGCGTTTGGAAAGTTCGCGGGCGGCCTTTTTCAGCGCCGGTTGCACACGTTCTTCGGGCACTTCGACCGTCATGTGCAGCGTGCGGTCTTCGTGGGTGTGGGTGTCGATCTTCAGCACAAGTTCCTTCCAATGCCCGCCGGTGCGGGCGAGTGTAACATCGCCAGTGTTGGCGCAATGTAAGCGCGGGCGGCGCGGCGGCTGCCCGTTCGGTCAGGTGCGGAAGGAGGGATTTGAACCCTCACGGGTTGCCCCGATGGATCCTAAGTCCATTCTGTCTGCCAATTCCAGCACTTCCGCTTGCGTGCGCAACGCGGGCGAAATTATACCGCAGCGGATGGTCGCTTATGACGCATTTTCAGCGCCGCAATGATCTCCCGCCCGAAATAGGGCCACGCCCCCGCGACGGCGGGCAAGGGAAGGGATAGAGTCAAGCAGCCTAAATCAAATTCCGGGATAGCTGAACCCGGAGTATTGACCTGTAAAGGTGCGCGGCGTCGGCAGCGTGCCCACGCACCCCCGCACCTTGCCGAACGGTTCGCATTGTCGGCGAAATAGCCAAGCCATTTGCAAGGCAAGGGCTTTGCCCCGGATTTGTTCCGGTGTCTTTTGTGGCTTGACCTTCACTCGCCCATGTTCCGTGACCGCGCCCCTGGGGAACTTGACGTTGACTTTGTTGTCTTTGGTCTTGTGTTCGCCGCCATCGCCGGGCGGGGCAGGTGTGGCGGTCGGCGTTACTTTCGCGGTGATGTCTTGAGTTGGAGTGACAGTGACCGTCGCCGTCAGGGTAGGCGCGACGGTGCGTGTGAAGGCGGGGGCAGAAGTCAGATCAAGCGTTGGCGTGAATGGAGGCGTTGCCGCAAGGTCGGGTGTGGGGATATCCGATGATGCGAGATTACGCATGCGGACTGCTCCCCGGGTTTGATTTGTTTGACCGTGATGATCAGAACTGCGTGGGTAACATCGGCGCCAACTCAGGTAACGTCATGGGTGGAGAGTCCCAGGCTGAGTGTGGGGATGAAACTCGTTCCAGGTTGTACGGAGGTGGAGGTTGTGGCCCGGCGCGCTGCAGGTTATCGCGCCGGCGCGAGTTTCAGGAGCGCGCGATCGCCAGCGCGCCGGGGTTGCCGCGCATGAAGTATTCGAGCGCCGGGCCGCTGAGCGCCAGCGGCGTGCGCCGCGCCGGGTCGTGGACGGTGAACGCGCCAGTGCGGGGGTCGTAGCCGGTGACGGTGACGAAGTGCCCGGTCGCGCCACCCGGCGCGCCGGCGTTGTCCGGGCCGCGATCACCCGTCCACGGCAGGGGGGATTTGCCGCTGAAGGTTCCGAGCACGACGACGCTCGACCCGCGCAGGAGCGCCTGCCGGATGCTCTCGGCGTTTGGCGCGAGTTGTTGCGCAACCGCCCCGGAGAGTTGCGCGCCGCGTTGCACTTCGCCCAGGTTCGTGAAGGTGTTGCGCTCGGCGTCGGCGATGCCGCCCGAGGCGTCCAGGCCGTCGCGATTGCGATCAGTCACCATCGCCGCGCGCGCCAAACGGATGGCGTCGCCATCGCTCGTGCCCGGCGCGCCGCCGGCGACGTTCAGCCCGATGGCTCGCAGCGCCATGACCAGCGCCGTCGGCCCGCAATCGGCGTTGCGGCCATCACCGCCGCTTGCCCGCTCGGCATCGAATTGGTTGATGTGTTGGAAGACCGCGGCGCCCAGGGCGGCGCCGGCCGCGGCCATTCCCTCCGGCAGCCGATCCACCAGTTGCTCGAGAAGCCCAAACATGAAGATCGACATCACCCCGTTCAGCCCGCCCTCGCCCCCGAGGGCATTCATGGGCGAGGCCACCAATGAGCTGAGGAGTTGGTCAAAGCTCGCGTCCCCCGAGGCGTTGCCGGCGGCCTGCATCGCGGGCGGGAGAGTCGCGGGGCCGAGGGGCGGGATCACCGAGTCCATCACCCGTTGAGTGTAGCGACTTGAACGGCCGGTGTCAGTAAAGCGGGGATAAAGTTGCGCGCCTCATCCTACGCGCGCGTACAGCTCCAGCGTCGCGCGCGCCGTCGTCTCCCATTGGAAGTGTTGCACGCGGTCTGCGCCGCGCGCCGCCAGCGTGGCCCGCAACGTCGAGTCGCCCAGGACTCGTTCAAGGGCGTCGGCCAACGAAGCCTCGTCCTCCGGGTTGATCCGCAGTGCGGCCTCCCCGGCGATCTCGGGCAGCGAGGCGCGGTCGGCGATGATGACGGGCGTGCCGCAACCCA
>Ga0114938_1002999_pt1 | contig 10248 bp, 9 predicted proteins | sample AshMeaBigSpring_FD_88675 | JGI IMG/M metagenome (GOLD analysis project Ga0114938, IMG submission 88675) | Groundwater microbial communities from Big Spring, Nevada to study Microbial Dark Matter (Phase II) - Ash Meadows Big Spring | ecosystem: Environmental > Aquatic > Deep subsurface >...
CGTGGGGGTTCGAGTCCCCCCGGCGGCACTCTCATAATCAATGATTTGTGAGTACGGTTGACTGGGAAAATCCCTAACAATAGAAGGAGCCGTCGCCACAATGTAGCCACAATTACGCGGAAATAAACCTTCGCGAAGCAATTCGACCGTGCGAGCATCTGCCCACCGGCCATGTGCCGTGAGGCCGGGCGCGTGCCATGTGCGCGTAATGCGGTCTGCACTTCGTCAAAGTAGGTGGCCGCGTCATGCTCGGTGGGTAGCATGCCAAGGGGGATGTCGGCCACCAGTTCGGCATAGTGGCGGTGACACCGGTCGAGCACTTGATGCGCAATCTGCCCGTGGAAAGTCTGCGCCGCATCGCTCTGTCGGAATCGCTCTTGGCCCGCGGGCTCGGACCCTTCATGATCCTCGCATGTCCGCGCGTTCAGGAATGCTTCTTGTTGTATCCGGTCCCTCGGGATCGGGAAAAACCACGTTGTGCCGGCGTTTGGCGGATGCCGGTGAGGCGTGCTATTCGGTTTCCTGCACCACGCGGCAGGCGAGGCCCGGCGAGCAGGATGGCCGGGACTATCATTTCCTCAGCCGGGCGGAATTCGAGCGCAGGCTCGCGGCGGGGGATTTTCTGGAGCACGCCGAGGTCCACGGGAACCTCTATGGCTCATTGAAATCCGAGGTGCTCCGGCGGCTGGACCACGGGCTGGACGTGGTGATGGACATCGACGTGCAGGGTGCGGAGCAGGTGCGCCGCTGCGGCGATCCGGGCATCCGGCGCGCGCTGGTGGATCTTTTCGTCATGCCGCCGAGCGGAGGCGAACTCCACGCGCGCCTTGCCGGACGGGGAACGGACAGCGCGGAAACCATCGCGCTGCGCATGGCCAACGCGCTCGATGAAATGCGCCATTGGGAGGAATACACCTACGTGCTGCATTCCTCGACACGCGAGGAGGACTACGCGCGCTTCCTTGCGCTGGTCACCGCGGAGCGGCTCAGGGTTTCAAGGATCGTCCCATGAGCGCGCTCCTGCGGCGGGCACTCACTTGTCCGTGGGATTGGCGAATTTGAAAACGCCGGCGGCCAAGGCACCCCCCGCGAGGTTCGCGGCGATATGGATCCAGATGTCGGCGGCGTGGACCATTTTCATGGCGGCCACCCCGACGGCCACGGCGGAGTTGAAGGCTCCTCCGGAAATGCCTCCCACGGCGAAGGCTCCCACCACGACGGTGAAGCCGATGGCCAGGCCGTAGAAGGAATTGTTGGCGGTGCCCTTGGCGGTGGCGGTGTTGACCACCACGTAGGCGAGGGCGAAGCTGAAGAGGAACTCGGCGACGAATGCCTTCGGCACGCTCGCGATGGTCATCGGTTTGCCGGAGCCGTAGAGGAAGCCGACGATGGCGGCCGCCGCCAGCGCACCCGCGATCTGGGAGAGGATGTAGGGAACCACGTCCTTCGTATCGCAACGACCGCGCAGCCACACCGCGAGTGTGACGCCCGGATTGTAGTGGGCTCCGGAGACATGGCCGCCGGCGAAGATCATGATCATCAGCGAGGAGCCGATGGCGAGGGGGGCGATCACTCCGGGAGCTCCGGGAATGACCGTGCAGCCGATGGTGAGGACCAGGAAGAAGGTGCCGATGAATTCCGTGAGATATTTTTTCAAGTTCATGGATGATGTTGGGAAATGTCTCCAGCACTCAAGGGAAGCGCCGCACGGGGATCAAGACAAATGCTGGAGTCGCCCGCTGGGGATTCTCAGCCGCAGAGCGCGAGGTTTCTCTGGAACCAGAGGTAGGAGATCGACGCCACCTGTTCGAGTTTTCCCGGTTCTCCGAACAGGTGGGTCGCGCCATGGATCAGCTCGAGCATCGGCTTGGGGCGCATTTTTCCGCAGGCGTGGCGGTTGTGGTCGATGTGGGCCGAGTCGTTTTTCCCCACGATCATGAGGGTGGGGGCATGGACGTCCGGCAGGAGATCCATGGCCAGATCCGGCCTGCCGCCGCGCGAGATCATGGCATGCACGTGATCGGGGCGGCGCGCGGCCGCGATCATGGCGGCCGCCGCTCCGGTGCGGGCTCCGAAGAGGCCGATGCGCAGTCCGCGCGTCCCGGGATTCGCGGTGAGCCAGTCGATGATGGTGGTCAGACGGTCGGCGACGCTGGCGATGTATTCCGGATCCTGGGGGGAGTCCGGATCGAAGTCGTCCGCGTCATAGCCCGTCAGATCGGGGAGCAGGACGGCGAATCCTTTTTGAAGCAGGGTGCGGGCGACGAGGCGGTTGCGCGGGCTGTGGCTGTTGCTTCCGGGGCCGTGGGCGAAGACGATGATGGAGCGGGCGGAGGGGGGGACTTCGAGGATACCGTTTTGGATCGTGTCCGGCATATGGATTTCAACTGGGGAGGAGGGGATGGCATTCACGGCGGCAACCGTAGCGGTGTCGGATGGTTCCGGAAATTGGGTGATCGGGAGTTCATGGCTAGGTGATTCGCGTACAGGCGGGCTCCGGTCCGGCGGTGGTGAATTTGATTGGCCAAGCCATGACGCGCGGTGCTAGCGTCTGTGCATGAAGGAATCAGGGGATGGTTCCGGTGGTTTTGCGGAGCTTGCCTTGACACCGGCGGATTCCCTCCGGGACTCATGCATGGGTCCACGCTCAGGCCTTGTGATGACGGCGGGTGGTCATCGCCCGGAAGCGGACGCCATGGAGAGGATGGTGCATGAGTTGCTCGCCCATCAGGCGGAACTGGAATTGCAGAACGAGCAGCTCATCGAGTCGAGGGACGAGCTGCGGGCGAATGCGGAGCTGCTCGGGGGACTCTATGACTACGCGCCGGCCGGATATTTTTCCCTGTCGGCGGCGGGATTCATCCGGCAGTTGAATTTCATGGGTGCCACGATGCTGGGCCGGGAACGGGAGGCATTGCTCGGCACCATGTTCGCGGAGTTCATCTCGCCGCGGGACCGGCCGGTCTTCGATGGATTTCTCGCGCGGGTTTTCAGCGGCGCAAGGGTTGACCCTTGTGAGCTGGAGTTGCTCCGTGACGGTCAGGATCCCGTGATTGCCAGCTTGACGGGCGGGTTGTCGCCGAACGGCATGGTCTGCCGCATGGCGGCCATGGATGTCACCGCGCTGCGCCGGGTGGAGGCGGCGGTGCGGGAAAAAAACGAGGACCTGGAGAGGATTTTCAGCCTGTCCCACGATCTACTGGGCATCGCGGGGCAAGACGGCCGCTTCCGCCGGATCAATCCGGCCTTCGAGCGGGTGTTGGGCCATGGCGGTGAGGTGCTGACGGGCCATGATTTCCTGAATTTCGTCCACCCGGATGACATGGAAGGCACGGTGCGGATGATGTCGGAGATCAGGGAGGGTAGGGAGGTCCTCGATTTTGTGAACCGCTACCGATGTGCCGATGGTTCCTATTGCTGGCTGGAATGGCGGGCCACGCCCTACGGGGACGGCTTGATCTGCGCCCTCGCCAGGGACATCACGGGGCGCAAGCTGGCTGAGGATGCCCTTCGCGTCTCGGAGGAGAAATTCCGCAGCATCGTGGAGTCCTCGCCTATGGCGATGCATCTCTATCAGATTGCGGAGGACGGCGGGCTGGTGCTCATCGGCGCCAATCCCGCCGCGGACCAGGAGCTTGGAATCGAGCACCGGGCATTGATCGGAAGGCGGATGGAGCAGGCGTTTCCGCAGCTGGCGGCCACCGGAATTCCTCAGACCTACCAAGCCGTCGCGAACGGTGTCTCGGGACCCCGCTCGCTGGAGGTGTGTTATGATGACGGGGAGATCGCTGGGTGCTTCGATGTCCGGGTTTTCCAAACGCATCCCGGAATGATCGCGGTGGCCTTCGCTGACATCAGCGAGCGCAAGAGCATTCAGAAGGCTCTGGAAAGGGCGCAGGAGGAATTGGAGGCGCAGGTGCAGCGACGCACGGCCCAACTGCACGAGCGCACCCTGCAGTTGCGCTCGCTGGCGAATCAACTGACCCATGCGGAGGAACAGGAAAGGAAGAGGATCTCCGCATTGATCCACGAGGACCTCCAACAGATGCTGGGGGCGGCGCTGCTTCACGTGAGCCTTTTGAAATCCAAAGCGTCCTGCCATGAGGCGACCGAGGATATTTCCCGCATCGAGGGCATTCTGAGGGATTCGATCAAGACTGCCCGTTCGCTCAGCGCTGAGTTGAGCCCGCCGGTTCTCCAGCAGGGCGGCCTTGAGGCCGCGCTCAAGTGGCTGCGGACCTGGTATGGGGAGAAATACGCCCTGGATGTGCGGATCGAGGTGGAAGAGGCCGCGGACCCGGGGCCGGAAGTCAGCCTCACCCTGTTCCGCTGCGTGCGCGAACTTTTGTTCAACATCATCAAACACTCGGGCGTGCGGGAGGCCGCGCTTCGCATGTGGAGCGCGCCTGACGGAGTCTTGTGCATCGAGGTGGTCGACGAGGGCAGCGGCTTCGATCCCGAGGAGGTCCGTTCCCGTGAGGGCAGTGCCGGCGGGATCGGGCTGTTCGGAATCCGTGAACGGCTCGAATTGTTGGGAGGAGGTTTGGAAATCGAGAGTTCACCGGGTTCCGGCAGCCGCTTCAGGCTCAGGTTGCCCGTGAAACCCCAGGTTCAGCCCACCCCCGGAAGCGGCTGCTGAGGTGTTCCGCCGCGGGCGATTCCCTCCCCTCACTCCTGTACCGGCAGGGCGCGTGGAACGACGGCGGGAGGCGGGACGGGACTGGCCTTGGGAGGGGCGGGCGGCGGCACCGGCTGGGCGCGCAGCGGAGGCGGCTCTTCCTCCACCGGCAGGGCGCGTTTCGGTTTCACCATCACGGCCTTGGGCGGCGGAGTTTCCTCGATGACGGTGGCTTTCTTGGGAGCGGGTTTGAGTTGCTCTCCGGTGGGAGGGGTTTTGCGCATGCGGATCTCCACCCGGCGGTTCGCGGCCTGCTCCTCGGCTGTGCCGGTGATGATCAGAGGTTCGTAGCGGCCGAAGCCGCGGGTGTGGATTTTCGAGGCGTCCATCCGCAGGGATTCGACGAGATGTTTCTTCACCGCCTCGGCCCGGCGGGTGGACAGATCAAGATTGAAGTCATCGCCGCCGATGAGATCGGTGTGGCCTTCGATCCAACAATGGAGGCTGGGGTTCCGGTCCATCAACAGCGCCAGCTTCATGAGCCCCACCTTGGCGCTCTCACGGAGTTCCGCCTTGTTGAACTCGAACAGCAGGTCGCTTGGCAGCATGGTTTTTTTCGACAGAAGGACATTGGGAGGCAGACCAAGCAGGTCATCGAGCGAGGCGATGCCGTCGAGCGCGCCCTTTTCGACCTGGCCGCTGGCACCGCGCTTGATGAGGTCATCGGTGAATTTCCCGAGGCCGGTGTCGTCGGTGTCCACGGCTCCGGGGTCCACGGTCACCTGGCCGATCTCGGCGGGTTTGAGGCGTTCCGGTTCGCGGCCGAATTCCGGCAGCTCCGCGTCCACTTCCAGTCCGGAGGAAGCGTCCATCGCGACGGCCGCGGGATCGCCTTCCGCGGCCGGGTTCTTCATTTGCAGCGCGTATTCCGCCTCCTGGATGTCCGGCTTGATGTCGATTTCCTGGTCTTTCGGCAGGGCGGCGAGGAGTTCCACCTCCTCAAGCAGGGCGGAGGCGTCCTTGGGAGGTTCGATCACCTCCTCGGGAGGCGCGGTGTCCTCGGGTTCCATGGGCCGCACCTCCACTTGGCGGACATTGATGCTGCCGGTGGTGAGTTCCTTGGCTTGCCCGAATTTCAATCCGATGTTCATCCGGTCCAAGGCGAAAAACACGGCGACGTGCAGGAGGATCGAGACCAGCATGGCCACGGCCGCCCACCATCCGAGGTGCTCGGGACCCGGGAGGCGGTAGTTTCCCCCATCCCGGACTTCACTCCATGAATACCCGTCGGCCATGCGGCCACTATACGCGCGTCTAATAGGCTGGCAATCACGGGAACAGGCGAATATCCTCGGCGCTGGCACCCGGTGTGCTTTTGATCCAAACAACCTCCCAACCATCATGGCTGCGAAAAAAACTGCGAAGAAAGCGACGGATTCCCCCACTCCTGAACCCGCGAAGGCCGCGGCTCCCGCCGCAAAGAAAGCCGCAAAGAAGGCTGCGAAAAAGGCCGCGCCAAAGGAAGCGGCCGCTCCGGCTCCCAAGGCCGCCAAGCCGGTGACCGCGAAAGCCCCCGCCAAGCCGACCACCGACGCGATCGCCCGTGCGGCTTATCTCAACTACCGCCGCCGCGTGGAACTGGGGCTTCCCGGAGATTCTCACGGAGACTGGCTGGAGGCTGAACGCCAGCTCGGCATCATCCGCTGACGCGGAAATTTCCGCCTCTTCCGGCTTGGACAACGCGGTGAGGGCGAATACGGTCCGCGCCGTGAACTCCTGCTCATCCCTTGGTATTGGCCTGGCCGGATTCGGAACCGTCGGGTCCGGCGTCTGGAACACACTCGAGCGCAACGGCGATCTGATCACCGGCCGCACCGGAGGCGGCGTGCGTCTGCGGATCGCGAAAATCCTGGTCCGCGATCCCGCCAAGACCCGGGCCACCACCGGCGAAGTGCCGGCGGAAATCTTCACCACCGATTGGCAGGCGCTCGTGGCGGATCCGGCCGTGGACATTGTCGTCGAACTGATCGGCGGCACGACGGATGCGTTCGAGATCGTCGCTGCCGCATTGCGGGCGAAAAAACCGGTGGTCACCGGAAACAAGGCCTTGCTCGCCGAGCGCGGCGTCGAGTTGTTCGCGCTGTCCCGCGAGAACGACACGCCGATCCACTTCGAAGCCGCCGTGGCCGGGGGCATCCCGATCATCAAAACCGTCCAGGATTCCTTCATCGGAAACCGCATCCTCTCGTTTTCCGGAATCATCAACGGCACCTCGAACTACATCCTAGGCCGCATGACCGACGCCGGCCTCACCTTCGAGGCCGCCCTTGCTGAAGCCCAGGCGCTCGGATATGCGGAGGCCGATCCCGCGCTCGACGTGAACGGCTGGGACGCCGCCCACAAGGCCATCCTGCTTGCCACGCTCGCCTACGGCTTCCCGATCGATCCCGCGTCCATCCATGTATCGGGCATCGAGCAGGTACGCCCGACCGACATCCATTTCGCGAAAAGCCTCGGCTATGTCGTCAAGCTTCTGGCGGTGATCCGCGAGCACTCTGATGGCGCGGTGGAGCTTCGGGTCCAGCCGTCGTTCATTGCGAAATCCAACATCCTCGCCTCCGTGCACGGCGTCTTCAACGCGGTGGCCGTCCACGGCGATGCCGCGGGCGAGTCTCTCTTTTATGGCCGTGGCGCGGGCCAGGATCCCACGGCTTCCTCGGTGGTCGCCGATCTGGTGGAGGCCGCGCGCTCGCTCAAGCAGACTTCCGGACACCGCGGCTTCCTGCCCTACCGCGAGAACGGCCGCATTCTTCCGGTCGGCGAGACATCCACTGCGTATTACGTGCGCTTCGATGTGACGGACCGCCCGGGTGTGATCGCGGAGATTGCGAAGATCCTCGCCGATCACCGGATCGGCATCTCCGGCACGCACTCGCCGGTGAATCCCGCGAACCCGGATGCGGAGTTCGTGGACATGGTGTTTCTTCTCCACACCTGCCCCTTCGGAAAACTCCAGACCGCCCTGGCGGAAATCGAGACGCTCAACTGCATCAACAGCGCGCCGGTGGTGTTCCGCATCGAGAGCCTCGGCTGATCGCGCGTCACACCAGCCCGTCTTTGCGCGCCTGTTTCCAGTATGCGTACTCGGAGCGGTTGAAGTCGATGTATTCGGGAGAAAGGTCGCTGGAATACATCGTGTAGTCGGCGGTTCCCTGGTTGAGGTTGATTTCAATCCCGAACTCCGGATCGGCAACGATTGCGCGGAGCTCGCCCATCGGTGTGGCGGCCTGGAGGCCGCCGAGGCACGCGGCCTTCCCGCCGATGTGGATGTCCACGAGCTCCTCGCGGATGCGGGCGCGCGAGTAGCCAACGGCATGGATGATGCGGCCCCAGTTCGGATCACCGCCGTTCCAGGAGGATTTCACGAGCGCGGACTTGCAGACGGCCTCCGCGACTTTCTTGGCATCCAGATAGGTGCGGGCGCCTTTCACATGGACCGTGACGAATTTGGTGACGCGCTCGCCGTCGCGGACCACGGCTTTCGCGAGTTCGAGCATCAGCCAGCGGAGGGCGTGGCGGAATTGTTTGCAGCGTTTCCCGTTACGGCGGATGGCGGGCATGCCGGATGCGCCGTTGGCGAGCACCAGCACGGTGTCATTGGTGGACATGTCACCGTCGATGGTGATGCGGTTGAAGCTTTCCTCGACGCATTCGAGCACGGCCTTCCGAAGGGCCACGGTGGGAATGTTCGCGTCGGTGGTGATGAAACAAAGCATGGTGGCCATGCTCGGGGAAATCATGCCCGCGCCCTTCACGCAGCCGCCGAGACGGACCCGGTGCTCCCCGAGGTCGAAGGAGATGGCGATCTCCTTGGCATGCGTGTCACTGGTGATAATGGCGGATGCGACGTCCGATCCGTTTTTCGGACCGAGTCCCTCCAGGAGCGCCCCGTATTTTTCCTCGATGCGCATCATCGGCATCGGCAGCCCGATCACACCGGTCGAGCAAACGCCGATCTCGGTGCGGTTGAGGCCCAGGGGTTTGGCGACCGCGTCGCACATGGCGTTCGCATCGCGGATTCCCTGGACGCCGGTGCATGCGTTGGCGTTCCCCGAGTTGGCGACGATCGCGCGGAGGTCTCCCTTGCGCAGATGGGCCTGCGATACGCGGACGGGAGCCGCCTTCACGCGGTTGGTGGTGAAGGCTCCGGCGGAACTGCATGGTTGGTCAGAGAAAACCAGCGCGAGATCGAGGCGCTCCGCCTGCGGATTCTTGATGCCACAGCTGACGGCGCTGGTCAGGAATCCAAGGGGCGCGCCTACGCCTCCTTTGATGCGGGTGAACGGAAAGTCCATGTCTTGAGAGGGAAAGCGGCGGAGCGTGGGCTGGCGCTAGAAATTTTGCAACCCGTCAATCTCGGAAAATCCGAACATCAGGTTGAAGCTCTGCACGGCCTGGCCGCCGGCACCTTTCCCGAGGTTGTCCTCCGCGCTCATCAGGATGACCCGGCCGGTGCGCGAGTCGTATTGCCAGCCGATGTCGATGAAGTTGGTGCGCGTGACGTTCTTCGTGTCCGCGCAGGCCCCCTTGCCGAGCAATCGCACGAAGGGGCTTTCGGCGTAGGCCGCTTCCAGCGCGTCGCCCACCGCCGCGGCGGAGATGCCTTCGCGCAGCATCGCGGTGGTGGTGGTGGCGATGCCGGTGTTTACCGGGATGAGGTGGGGAATGAAGCTGATGGTCACGTTTTTCCCGGCGGCGAGGCTGAGTTCCTGCTCGATCTCGGAAAGGTGGCGGTGCTTGGGCACTCCATAGGCCCGGGCGCTCTCGTTGCACTCACAGAATAGCAGGGAGACATCGGCCTTGCGTCCGGCCCCGCTCACTCCGCTCATCGAATTCGCCACGATGGTCGCCGGATCGATCAGGTTTCCCCGCAGCAGCGGCAGTAACGGCAGCAGGATGCTCGTCGGATAGCAGCCAGGCGAGGCGACCAAGCGGGCGGTCTTGATTTCATCCGCACGCACTTCCGGCAAGCCGTAAACCGCCTGCTCGAGCAGATCCGGAGCCGGATGGGGATGACCGTAGAATTCCTCATACACCGCGGCGTCGGCGAGGCGGAAATCCGCGCTCAGGTCGATGACGCGAAGGCCGCGCTCCAGCAAGGCTCTCGCGATCTCCGCCGCCACTCCGTGCGGGAGGGCCAGAAACGCCGCCTTGGCTCCCGTCGCGGCGATGGCATCCGGGGCCGGTTCGATGAAATTGAGTTCCGCGCCCGGAGCCCCGCGGAATCTGGGAAAAACGTCCGACAGCGCCTTGCCGGCTTCCTGGCGTGAGGTTGCGGCGGAGAGTTCGACTCCCGGATGGCCCAGCAGCAGGCGTAGCAATTCCATTCCCGAGTAGCCGCTGGCACCCACAATGGCGGTCTTGATGCGATTCATGCGGCGCATGGGATCTCATGATTTTCCGTGCTTGCCAACCCGCATTTCCCCTGTTTGCCTTGCCGCCCCGTTCACAAAGCGGGCTGTAGCGCAGTCTGGTAGCGCACTTGCCTGGGGGGCAAGGGGTCGTGGGTTCGAATCCCGCCAGCCCGACCATTCGCTGGCGGAGTTCATGAAGGGCCTGTTGCAGCGCTA
>Ga0114938_1003000_pt1 | contig 10238 bp, 10 predicted proteins | sample AshMeaBigSpring_FD_88675 | JGI IMG/M metagenome (GOLD analysis project Ga0114938, IMG submission 88675) | Groundwater microbial communities from Big Spring, Nevada to study Microbial Dark Matter (Phase II) - Ash Meadows Big Spring | ecosystem: Environmental > Aquatic > Deep subsurface >...
CGCAGATAGCGCTGCACCTGCGGATCGAGCGCAATGACCCGCACCGCCCCGTCAGTTGGCTTCGCTTCCACCACGCCGTGCGTCGGCAGCGCGTCGTCGGGCTGGTCCGCGGCATAGAGACCCAGGTCGGGAATCCCCGCGCTGCGGTTGGTCGGATGGATCACGGCGCGCACGCGGGCCGGGAGTTGCTCGCCCACCGCGTTGAGGAGCGTCTGCAAGTAGCCGTAGCGGGAGGTTTCCGGCACAGCGCGATCCCGGTCGGCGGCGACATGGCGCAGGTAGGTTTCCAGTTCAGCCGTGAAGTTCGGCGTGGATGGCGGCATGGGATTCGCTTTTATGAGTTTCAGTAGTTCAGAATTTTGTCTCACGCGAAGGCGCGAAGTTGAAGATGATTTCCTTCGCGGCTTCGCGCCTTCGCGTGAGCCATTTTCAGGCCAGGCGCGGATGGAAGTTTCTCTTTGATGCTGTCAGAGTGACGCGTTGGGCAATGCCTCCAGGCGTTCCAACCAGGCCCGAAAGAGCGGGCACTCAACACGAATCGCCGGCAGGCCGATCGCCAGCACCGCCAGTGTCCCCAGCAGCGGCTTTTCGTATCCTGGCGCCAATTCTGCCACCCGGCGTGATGGACACGTGAGCGGTGAGTCGTTGATCTCTTCCGGGCTGCCAAATTGGTCACGGATCGCCTGCAAGGCCGGCGCCAACTCTGGCCGTCCGATGCCTCTACTGAAGCCGTCGCAGTCGCTAAAGAGCAGCCCTTCGAACTCGTGCATCATCACGTAGGGGGCAAAGCGCGCGGGATTGAAACTGCTGCCCAGCGTGGCGCTGATGTCTGCCAACAAGGCCGCCTGCACCGTCGCTGCTTTCTGGGGAAAGGGCAACTGCGCCGCGGCGCTGCGTCCGGGCCAGGCTTTCGCCCCACTCTGGGGCAAGGCGTAGTAGTCGACCAGGGTCGTCGTGAAGCAATGCGGGTCCTGCCGGAGGTTCCGGATGATGTCGCCGCAGACAGAATCCCAGCCACGGATGTCGCCGCAGACAGAATCCCAGCCACGGATGCCGCCGCGGCGGTCCCGCTGGCGCGCGTTACCCAAAAGGCGGGCGCTGACCGATGTAAAGCCGAAGTGCCACAGGTGAGGTTCAAGAATCTCGTTGACAAAGGTCTCCTCGGTCTGACCCTCGACGTGTACGAGCAGCCTAGCCATAGACGCCCTCGACCGCGGGGCGACCGCCCAGTTCGTTCTTTTCCCAGAGTTGGCCGAGACTGTATTCCTCCAGCCATCCGGCCAGGCTGTCGGCATCCAATCGCGTCAATTGGGTGCCGCCGTCGACGCGGTCAGCCACCAACACATCCTCTGGTTGGAAATGATCCAGCAGGATAGGGGACTGGGTCGAGAGAATCACCTGTGTGGTTTGCGCCGTCTGTTTCACCAGTGCAGCGAGCAGCGTGATCGCCGAAGGATGCAGCCCCAGTTCTGGCTCATCCACCAGGATAACCGATGGGCGATATTGGGTTGGCTGGAGCAACAGCGTTGCCAGGGCCATGAAGCGCAGCGTACCGTCCGAGAGCGACGCAGCATCAAAGTAGGCGTCCGACCCTTTATGCCGCCACTCCAGGCGAATCTTGTCCGGGTTCAGGCGCAGCGGTTCAAGCAGAAAATCGTCGAAGAAGGGGGCTACGCGCTGCACCGTGCGGCGGATCAGGCTGTAGGAGTCCGTGTACCGCTCTCGAAGGAGATAGAGAAACGCTGCCAGATTTGAACCGTCGGGGCGTAGATAGCGGTTGTCGTTGACATCACCGGTCTTCTTCATCGGTGAAGCGGTGCTGGTGTCGTGGAAGTGATAGAGCCGCCAGCTTGCCAGGTGCTGACGCACAAAGCGGGCCGCATCTCGGCTGTGGGGATCGCTGATACCAGCCTCTTGACCGCGTAAAGTCAATGGCTCACTATAGGGCTGTCCATTCGTGCTCTTGTTCCAATAATAGGCAACCTCTGCACTGGGGAATAGCTGATCCGTTTCTGTTGCTGATAGCGCAATTTGATATTGGTTGACCTCGCCCCGAAAGTAGATGTGAAGCATCATTGTCGGCGTTGTCCTGGCGCCAAAGTGCAGAATCCTGTCCGCGCCACCGGCACGCGCCACGTATTCCTGCAGTTGACCCTCGAGAATCGCATTTAGAAATGAGAAGGCGCTGATGAAGTTCGACTTGCCGGAGCCGTTGGGGCCGATGAGCACGTTGATCGCACCAAGTTTCAGCTTTTCAATGACGGCAATGCTCTTGAACCCTTTGATCGTGATGGAGTCCAGTTCGGGCATAGGTCGGCCTTTGGTGCATGTGTCCAGATTGCGGCTATCAGGTTGCGATGGCTTGCGCACACATCACAACCTGACAGCGCCATTGTATGCAAACACCTGGGCGCCGACCAAATACCGGTTTGCGATGGCAGCTTGACGGATTGGTCGATCTGGTTATACTCGAGGTATGAAAACTGCCATTTCGATTCCCAATGATCTCTTTCTGGAAGCGGAGCAACTGGCCAGGCGGCTAAATGCCTCGCGCAGCCAACTCTATGCGCGCGCGCTCGCCGAATTCGTGGCCCGCCATGATGCCGACCATGTCACGGCTGCGATGAACGCCGTGATCGATGAGATAGAGACGGAACCCGACGCCTTCACGCGTGAGGCCGCGGTGCAAGGGCTGCGGCGCGTCGAATGGTAATCGCGCAAGGTGAGCTTTGGTGGGCCGATATTGGCGAGCCGATCGGTTCGGCGCCTGGTTTCAGACGACCCGTCGTCGTGGTGCAATGCGACGCCCTCAATCGGAGCCGCATTAGCACGGTTGTCTGTGTTCCTTTGACCAGCAACCTGAAATGGGCAAACGCCCCCGGCGCCGTTCTCCTTCCGGCGGCATTAACCGGATTGCCCCAGGATTCCGTGGCCAACGCCGCGCTGGTTGTCGCCCTGGACAAACAGCAGCTCACCGATTTCATCGGGCGTCTGCTGCCCCGGCAGTTAGAAATGATCCTCAGCGGAATCGATATTGTGCTGGGCCGGTAGGCGCTGGCCCCGCCTACACCAGATGCAATTCCTGCGCCACCACTGCCGCCTGCGTGCGGTTGGCGACGTTCAGCTTGGTGAGGATGCTGGTCACGTGGGAGCGCACGGTGGTGGAGCTGATGAACAATGCCTGGCCGATCTCAGGGTTGGACTTGCCCTGCACGAGCAGGCGCAGCACGTCAAGTTCGCGCGCGGTGAAGTGGCTGCCCGTGGGCGCAGGCGCCTGCGGCTGCAGCAGTTCCGTCGCCAGTTCCTGGGGCAGCGACAGGCGCCCCCGGTGTACGCTGCGGATGGCGTCGAAGAGGTCGTCGGGCGAGGAGTCCTTGAGCAGGTAGCCGAGCGCGCCGGCCTGGAGCGCCGCCGCCACCTTTTCCCGCTCGCCAAAGCTGGTCACCACCAGGATGCGCGCCGCCGGGTTCTCCCGTAAGATGTGCCGGATCGCTTCTATGCCATCCATCTCGGGCATGATCATGTCCATCAGAATTACGTCCGGCTGGAGCGTGTTCGCCAGTTCGACCGCCTCACGCCCGTTGGCGGCCTCGCCCACCACTGTCATGCCGTTGCGCGGGACGAGCAGCGCTGCCAGCCCCTGCCGCACCACAAAGTGATCGTCCGCAACCAGCACGCGAATCAATTCGGCCATGATCAGATCTCCACTGGATAAGGAATCACGGCATCCACCTGGGTGCCGCGGCCCGGTGCGCTGGCGATGGCAAGCTGCCCGTGCAGCCGGGCGACCCGCTCGCGCAGGTTGCGCAGCCCCAGACCGCCTGTGCGCTGGGTCATATCGAAGCCCTTGCCATCGTCGGCAATGCGCAGGTGCATCTGGCTATCCATCTCTTCAAGCAGCACGCTGAGGCGGCTGGCCGCGGCATGTTTGATCACATTGTTCAGCCCCTCGACGATGACGTGGTAGAGTTCCACCTCGGCGCGGGGCGACAGCGCAGGCAGTTCCTCCAGATGCACGTCCAGCCGCAAGCCGACGCGGCGTTCGACAGTGTCCAGCCGCAGTTGGATGGCGCGCGTCAGCCCTTCCTGCTCCAGGTCGGCGGGGCGCAGCTCGTAGAGGAGCAGGCGCATCTCGCGCAGCGCGTGGAGGGTGTTGCGCTCCAGTTCGGCCAGGCTGTGGCCAAGGCGCGCCGCGTCGCCATCTTCGGCGGCTTCGCGGCCGGCGCGGCTGAAGAGCGTCAGGCTGTAGAGCGACTGCGTGACCGAGTCGTGCAGGTCGCGCGCGAGCCGCTGGCGCTCCTCGACCACCGCGATGTCCTGGGCGCGCTGGCGCAGCCGCTGCGTCTCCAGCATCAGCCCCAACTGTTCGGCCAGCGCCGTCACCAGTGCGATCTCGTCGAGACCGTAGCCGCGGTTGGTGAAGCGGTAGCAGCTCAGTAACCCCATGACCTGGCTGCCGATCTTAATCTGTGCGCCGAGATAGGTCTGAAAGCCTGCTAGCCGGAACGCCGGCGGGAGGAGCGCCAGCGCGGCCAGGTCGGTCGTCACCAGCGGGTCGTTGGCACGCTGCATCCAGCGCGCAAAGCCGGCGGTCAGCGGCGCCGTGTGCAGCCGCGCGGCAGCGTCATCCGGCAGGTTCTGTTGACCGGCCATCTCCAGCGCGGTGTGCGCGGCGTCGAACAGGTGGATGCAGAGCGCCCGGCTGCGCGTGACTTCCATGATGCGCGGCATGACCTGCGTAAAGACATCGTGCAGATCGGTGACCTGTCCGGCCAGCAGCGTCAGGTCGAAGAAAGTCACCAGCTCGTCGGTGCGCGCGGCCACGCGCTGCTCCAGCGTATCGACCAGCTGGCGGATTTCAGCTTCCGCCTGTTCACGCATGGCGATCTCGGTCTGGAGCTGCGCTACGGTTGCGGTCAGTTCGGCTGTACGGATCGCCACCTGCTGCTCCAGTTGTTCGTTCAGTGTGCTCAGCTCTGCGGAGCGCAGGCGCGCGTTCTCGGCTTCCTGGCGGGCGGTCGCCGTGTCGTGAGCGACCTGCAGCACTTGCAGCCGCTGTTCGGCTTTCTCGCCGGCAACAACCTCCTTGAGCGCCTGGTATTGTTTGAGATGCACCAGCGCCTGCACGGCGTCGCCCATCGTTTCGTAGCAGTCGGCGAGGCGTCGATGGGCGTTGTACATCGCATCTTTGGCGTCGATCGCGGTGGCGATGGCCAGCGCCTGCTGCAGGGTCGCCAAAGCCAGGTCAAAGCGTTGTTGCTCCAGATGCAACTCGCCCAACGTCATCAGAATGTGGACTTCCACCCCTTGCGCGTTTTCTGATCGGGAGAGGGCGAGCGCGTGGTTGAGCAATGTCAGCGCCGCGTTTTCCTCACCCGCCCGCTGCTCGATCGCGCCGGCTACCAGATAGGCATAGAGTTCATAAAAGGTGAATCCAGCCGCCTGGCTGACCCGCAGACTCTGGTGCATGCACGCTCGCGCCAGTTCGATCTCGCCGGCATCCTCATGCACTTCAGCCAGATTGATGAGCGTGATCGCCGTGATGCGATCAAACCCAATCTCCCTGGCAAGCTGCAAATTCTGCTGGAGCGTTGCGGCTGCCCGTTCGCGTTCCCTTGTCTGCCAGTAGAGCGCCGCCAGGTTATTGAGCGCGTTCGCGATCAGCCGCTTGTCATCGATCTGCTGCGCGGCGGCCAACTGGCGCTGAATATAGCCGAGTGCAGTGGGGTAGTCGCCGATCTGGGCGTAGATGCCGGCAATGCTGTCCAGCGCATCTGGCAGGACATCGGTGAGCGCGTGCGCCTCACAAAGCTCCAGCGCCTGCAGCAGTTGGCTGAGTCCTGGCTGGTGCTTGCCAAGCCGTTGGTTGACATAGCCCAGCGTGCGCAGGCTGCGGGCAATGCCGGCAGGATAGGATGCGCCGTCGGGTTCGCGCGCCAGCGTGTGCGCCTCCTGTGCCAGCGCATACGCACGGTTGGCGTCGATGTCGCTCAACTGCGCGGCCAGGTCATTGAGCAGATCGATGCGCTGGATTACACCGGCTGCGGGTCGCTGCGCCAGGTCGGCAAGCTCTGCTTCCAGCCGCTGGATATCGTGAGCGTTGGTCATGGTTGTTCTGCTTGATTTGGCGCGTGTTCGAGCAGCCCTGCCTCTGTCAGCACCTGCTCGATCGTGTCCAGCGTCTTCTCGCCGTAGGTGCGATTTTCGTCAGGCAGCTTTGTTGCCATATCGAAGTAGTTGCTCTGGCCGTTGTGCTTGAAGGGGCCGAGCGCAATCAGGTCGATCTTGCCAGCGCGTCTGGCGCGATTCCACGGTGACTGTGGCTTGGTGGGCCAGCGCCCGGCAAAGAGCTTCTGCCCCAACGCCTGCAATTGGTCTTTCTCACCGTAGAGATGCCAGAGATGTTTGACCTGGTGCAGCCCGATGTCGTCGGAGAGCATCCCGCCCACCGAGACCACATAGACGTCGCCGATCATAGGCGCCAGATAGGTGACGGCGCCGATGGCGATTTGCCCGCCGCCGCTCCAGCCAAGCAGCACGACTGGCTTGCCTTTGCCAGGGCGATAGCCGTGACGAAGCAGACCGCGCATGATCTCGTTGGCGACGCCCAGGTTGTAGATCGGGCCATAGCGTCGATCCGCCGAGACGAAAAGTTGGAAGGCGTTGCGCAAGTTGACGACCAGGGCCGGTGCGCTGTTGGGATCCTTGGAGCGCATCCGTTCGATGCGTTTCCACAACCCAGCCATGACCGGTTGGACGGTGAGGCCAGTGTTGGTAACCGAGTAAGGATAGATGTCGCTGATCACCTCCGCGTTGCCCAACTGCGCTTCCAACCCATGGATGAAGGGGTATTCCTCCTCTGGGATCGACGTGCCAGAGATGGCGCCAATGCCGGAGAGATAGACCAGGTAGAAATCCTTTGCCGGTTCAGCCACTGTCTGCGACGCGGCAACGGCGTCGAGTTGATCCGGGCGCGGCGGTTTGGCGCCGCCCCACGCCCACCACCCCAGCGATTCGAGCGGCGCCAACGCCGCCGAGACGAAGATCAACGCCAGTAGACCAAAGAGCAACAAGCTGATCATAACTGGCTCTCCGTTGCGGCGTCATCGACCAGCCCCTGACCGCCGCTGTACTCCAGCAGAATGTCCTGCGTGGTGGCGTCCAGATCCGAGCCGGTCACTTTGCGGTAGATGGCGTTGCGCAGCTTCACCACCGGAATGCCGATCGTGTTCGACATGATCAACATCAGCAGCCAGCTCAGCCCGACGCAGACTGCCGCCTGGATGAAGCCAACGTCGAATGTGAATTGCACCGCCGCCGTCATGATCAGGAGTTGCCAGACGTTGAGCACCTTGCCGATTGCCGGCCCCATGTACGGGATCAGGATCAGGAAGCCAAAGACCAGCGGCGCTGTGCTCAAGCCGACCAGGAAGAGCACAATCACCAACTCCACGACGCTGACGTCGAACATCAGCCAGGCGATCAAGGCGATGAAGATTCCCCAGACCGCGTAGGTAATCAAGAAGACGATGCCGTTCATCACCAGGCTCAAGACGAAACGCCCGCGGCGCACGCGATTGACAAAAAGGATCAGACTCTGCCCCAGCAACATCGACATGCCGGCCAGAAAGACAATGCCCCGCACGATTGCGGCGCCTTCCGGGTGCAGAATTACCTCGTAATAGGCGCGTGGGTCAAGCCGCAGTGCATAGCCGATAGCCTCGAAAACTAGCGCAAAATACTCCAGAACCGCCTGAATCATCTTCCCCCCATCACAAGCATGACAGCTTGTCCGGCCAGAACTGCCATCACCCGCCAAAGACCTCGCGCAGATTGTCGCGGATCATCAGCACCACCAGCCCCACCACAGCCAACACGATGGTGAGGAACCAGAATTCGTAGAGCAGAATGGCCGCCGTGAGGATCGCCAGGGCAATGGTCAGTCCGTAGAGATAGCTGCGCAGGGTGCGCTGCGTGGCGGCTTCGACGGTGCCAAAGGCCACCACGACGCCAGCCAGCCAGATCGGCCACGTCGGCGGGCGGAAGTAGATCAGTGCGACGATTGCCAGCAGCAGCAGACCGCCGCTGACGGCCGCCCACCAAAGGGTGAAGCGCCCCTGTGCGCCGATGGGCGCCTGGGGCGCATGTGCGCGCTGGATGTGGGCGCGCGCGGCGCCGAGATCGCCGTTGCGCAGCCGCGCCAGCGCAAGCGACGCCGCTCCGATTGTCTCCTCGACATCGACCAGGCGCTGGTTGAGCGCGTGCAGCTTTGTGGTTGCTTCGTCTAACTCCGCTTGCCGCCGCTTCACCAGGTCGTCCAGATAAGCCGTCTGGCGCAGGCTGCTCAGTTCAAGCTCCAGTGTGCGCGCCCGTTCGCGCTGTGTCTCGGTCTGGGCGACCAGTTCTGCCTGTTCGGTAGCGAGCTGCACCAGCATCTGCTCCATCGCCGGGATCGCTGCACGCGGCGGCGGCACTTTGTCCAGCCCGGCCCAGCCGAGCGGGTCGCGCCATGACTGGCGCACGGTGCCGTCGCGGTTGTACTTTGGACCGGAAGGCGCACGCTCGCCGCCCAGCGGGTCCCACGTATCCAATCCCCACAACCCGCGATAGCCATCCACCCACCCGTCGTCGTCGGAGATCGGGATTGGCGTCCATGCGTCCGCCTGCTCCGGGCCAATGCCGCGTCCATCGCCGCGCGCATAGTCGACAAAGGGGATACTGAGCAGGTTCTTGATCTTCTCATCCAGGTCCAGCTCGCCGCTCTGCCGCAGCGCGCGCGTCCAGATGCGATCGAGCGCCGCGGCAGCGCCTTGCAACGGCGCCAGAAATGCCGGCTCGACCTGCATCAAATATTCGCCGCGCGTAAAGTAGCTAGCATGGGAGCCGGCGCCGGCGTAGATCACCGGATGCGTTGCGCCGACCTTTTCTAGTTCCGGGTCATCCCAGCGCCGGCGCAGATCGTCGCCACTGAAATCGTGGGAGGCGTAGGCCACCCAGCGCGGGATCGGCGGGGCGTCGCCTTCATCGGATAGGTAGACAAAAACCTGCTCCCAATCCGACTCGTGGTCGTTGACGCCATGAAAGGTCGAACGAAAGTCGTTCATCACGTAGAAGAAGACATAGTGGAGCACGATGTAACCGCCGGTGCGCACTACCCGTCCGTAGTAAACGCATCGCGGGTCCTGCTGAACAATGGCCGCGTACTTCTGCTGTGCGGCTGCGGCGGTGCCGCCGGGCACGCGCCCGCGCACGACCAGCGACAGGTCGAAGATGCCGTCCAGGATGCGCGTCACCAGCCCCACGCGCTGCAGGCGGTTGGGCGCCGGCAGCCGCACACGCTCCGGCTGCGCCCGCCACCGTTGATACTCGATGGCTTGCAGCGGTTCGTCCACAAATTGGAGATAATAGCGATGGCCAGGCGGCGCAGTGCGAAACTCAGCCAGTTGCACTGGCGTCAGTTGACGGCGCGGCGCCACGCAAGTGGTCTGGCGCGCCGCATCGGCCAGCCATAGGCTAGTGTGCTGGAGATACCCATCCACCGCCGCAGGAAAGAACATTTCCCCCAGCGTGTAATGCACCACCGGCTCGAAGCGGCGGAGCAGTTCCAGATCGTTCATGCCTTCACCTCGCTGCTGAGCCTTGTCGCAAAGCGATCGCGCACCTCGCGCTGGTTGAGGTAAAAGACCATCGCCACGTTGATGACCATCGACCCAAACTCTGGCGTGCCGGTGAAGTAACCGATAGCGTCGGTTGCCATCCAGTAGGCCAGCAGCAACATCATACCGTACCAGCTCCACGCCCGGTAGCGCCACAATCCAATTACCACAACCAACGTAATGACCAATAACGTGATCGGCTCCAGCAAGTCGATCACGGTGATGTTCAGTTCTGCCCAGGTCTCACCTGGCAGCAGCACCAGCCCTATGCCAAAAAAGAAGGTGGCGAAGACGCCGACCAGCGCCTGCAATGTGAGTAGGATCAGGATCATGTAGAGACCAAAGGGACGGCGTCTGCGTTTGTCCGGCGGATCTGTCGGCGCTGGCGGCTGAGCGAGAGTCTGTTGATTTGATGTCATGGTCTACTCCTTGTTACTGCCAGTGTGTAATGCGCCTATCGTGCCACAGAAACGCTGGGAATACTATCGGCGGCGCTCCCAGCTAAACATGTTGTTGCATCTGCATCGGTCAACTTTCCCGTCCTGTCTGGCGTTGATGTAGAATCAGAGTTCGTGTTGATAA
>Ga0114938_1003001_pt1 | contig 10236 bp, 14 predicted proteins | sample AshMeaBigSpring_FD_88675 | JGI IMG/M metagenome (GOLD analysis project Ga0114938, IMG submission 88675) | Groundwater microbial communities from Big Spring, Nevada to study Microbial Dark Matter (Phase II) - Ash Meadows Big Spring | ecosystem: Environmental > Aquatic > Deep subsurface >...
GTATTACTGAATTATACAGAGACGATCGATGATGTCTTTACTCTCGCTCACGAATTGGGTCATGCGATTCATGGACATCTCGCACAAGGACAAAAGTCTCCTGTGTATGATTCGCCACTCGTGCTGGCTGAGACGGCGAGTATCTTCTCTGAGAATCTGCTGATGGAGCGTATTGCTGAGACATTGACACCAGAAGAAAAATGAGAACTTCTCAATCAGAAATTGATGGACGTCTTTGGTTCGATTCATCGACAAATAATGTATGTGAGCTTCGAGCGTCGTGTTCACGAACATATTCACGCTGGAGGTGAGCTGACCTACAAAGAGCTCAATTGCTGGTGGGATGAAGAAAGCAAGAAGCTCTCTGGCAATGTGATTACGCCGATACTCCCTCCTGAGAAAAACTATAGCTGGTCAGCGATTCCACATATATTTTCGACGCCTTTCTACTGCTATGCATATTCGTTTGGTATGTTGGTTTCACTCTCTCTGCTTGAAAAATATCACCGAGAAGGGAATGCGATGATTGAGGACTATGTACGACTCCTCAGTGCTGGTTGAAGTGTGCCACCAGTAGAACTCTTGCAATCAATTGGTATCAATCCAGAGTTATCTACCTTTTATGACAATGCGTTTGCATTGATTACTCGATGGGTGGAGGAGTTTGAAATGATAGCTATATAGATTTTTTGATAATTTATTTGCATTTCAGAAAAAAGTAGGTTATAGTGTGTTTGTAATCCTTTTTTTATGAAACCTTTTTCACTCAAAAATACTGCTCTTGTAGCATCTCTGCTCACAGTATCTGTTGGTGTTTCTGCTTTTGCAGAACCTGTCAAGGCTGATTGTACCAAAGATCCCCTCTTTGTGTCTCATGCATGTAACGTGTGTTATACTGAGGTACGACAACCAGTCAAAACAGCTACAGGATGGACTTCTGAATTATCCGATGTAGTCATTCCTTGGGAACATAGTAATATTGAACTTCAGGAAGTAATCACAGAGAGTGCTCAAAAACTCCCTGAAATGATAGCTTCTACTGATGTAAAAATCACTCCTTCTGCTCCTGATCAGATCTGGGAATTTGATACTGATATTGTTTGGTATGAAGTAGGTAATGATCGTGAATTCTTTATTGAGAAAGGTGATAATGTTGGGCTCTATACTCTCAAAACAGGAGTAAAACTTTCTCTCTCAGGTAAGGGTGCAAAAGATACAGTACTGATAAAAACACCTCTTATGTATGAAGAGTATGATAAGGATCTCAATCAGAGCGCTAATGGTAAGTCAAGAAATATTTGTGTCCTCAATACTTTCTCTACAGGTACTTCTACTACTACTACACCTCCGCCTGTTAAGGAAACGACTCCTCCACCAGCTGCGGTGACTCCTCCTAAAGCAGTAACTCCTCCTCTCAATGCTGCTGGTCCTGAGGAAGAAGATACAGAAGAACCAGTTGCAGAAATCACTGCAGAACAGACAGAGACTCAGGCTGGTCCTGGAATGTGGATCTTCTTGCTCTTTGCTTTCATATTTTCAAGTGCTTATACTGCCTGGAAGAAACAAAAAATATAGACTTTCCTACTTTCCTTAGTATAATACTGTTATGACACCTGGAGGACCTACATGACCTGCAGAGAATAAGGAAGAACTTCGTCCTCAGGTTAGTCGTTCAGATTCAAAAATTGAACAGTTACGTAGAACAGGGAAATATTGCCAAGATCTTCTCAAAAAACCAGCTATCCTAGAAAAGATAAAAGCTTTTCATCAGGGGCGTCTCACAAAATCTGATCTTGAAACACTTTTTAAATCAGAATTGAGCAGAGTTGATGAAGCGACACAAGAATATCTTGGGTTTTCCTCACAAGAGAGTGATCTAGAAGCATTTTTACAACAAACACAGTGTTTTGAAGATCAATTTTTATATGATATACTTCGAAATGTAGGACTCAAAGAAACTGCACATGAGGAAATGATCGATGCATGTGTTGATACAGCTGTATCTGAATATGATATTACAGATGACCAACAGAAAACTCTCGCAGATTATTTAAAAAAAGAACGTAAAGAAACATTGGTAAATTTTTTGGAAATTGCCAAGACGCGTCGTTTGGTTATTCAGCGTGCTCTCAAGTCTGAACTTATAACACGGACACTGGATGATATTGACCTCAATTCGCTCCATAACAAAATAGCCAATCTACCTCCAGGACCTCAGACTCGTAGAATACAAGATGTCTGGAATACTCTTACTGGTGGATTTAAAGTACAAGATGGAGAGACAATTAAACAGGCTTTTGAGAGGATTCAACAGAGTGGCACGGAGTGAGACTTATCTGCAGACTATGAGGTATTTTTTGGAGCCGAGAATACGTGTATTTCATCTGAAAATAAAAAAAGGATTTTGGAATTCTTGGTTCGCATGTATGCTCCGACAGTTTCTCTATGAGAGCTGGAAACTATTGATCCAAAAACTGCAAAAGAGTTATGTCAGATTGATACGAATAATTATTCTCTCCAGACGCATGTTTCTGACCCTGAAACACATGAAGCTCTCATAAACTTCCGACAGGAATCTGCTCGTATAGAGCGTCGCAAGAGTCTTTTGGATGCTCGTATTGCTACAAGGAGATTAAGTATACAAACCCAGATACGTATTCTCTGACAATTAGGTTCTCGTCGTCGAATAAAAGAATTAAATGCATTTCATAGTGGTCGCCCCGGAGGTGTTGCCTCGCATGAAACCCAACAATTTGATGAAGTGTTTTTTGATACATACAACCTCTCTCCAGATCTTCTTACTACCGATGCGGGGCTCAGTGAGAAGTTGCAGATCCAACTATGAAATAAGATTAATCATCTTGAGAAATTTGTTCCAGGGAGCATCATGGTATGGAAAGCCAAATCTGCAGATGGTCAAAAAGATCTAACGGGGTATTATTATATAGAAAATACTCTTTGAGATGATGCTGAAAACCCCTGAGATATCAAGATACGTTTTCTCTGAAATAATCAGTCTCAAGATCCAAGAAATCCTCATGAAAAAGGGAGAATATCTCGCTCAGGTATTCCACGTACATATACTGGCCCACAATTTTTTGATTATCTTGCGGGTTGTAGTGAAAATGGCTCTATTGATTTTGTTGATGCATGAGTGGATTTTTCTGGTGCTGATTTTCAGAAACAGCTTGAGCAGGATGGTGCCAGTTTTTATACTGATGAAGAGCTTCATGCTGAGTTGCGGCATCGTCATGGCACTACTGATATTCAGAGTAAAGAAGCGTTGAACCAAGATCTTGATGAATTATTATACCAATGAGATAGCAAGATGTTAGAGTCAGAAAATCCACTTGAGAGAAATCTCTACCCAGGACTTGTCTTTGCTCTTAAAACAGACAGTGAGCTCGATACATTTGAAATTACAGATATTGTTCCTCCGTGAGATGATGGAGAGCCGGGCATGATCCATATCTGGGATGGTTGGGGTTCTGGTCCGGATTCACGTCAAGAAATGACCTTTCGTCAATTTTATAATGTTATCAAACAATTCAAAACATCTGATCATAAGATTGTTTATCGTATTCCTTGGTGACAGAGTGGCAAACGTTTTGATATAGAGCAGTTTAATAAAATCATGCAAAGTGAGGCTCATAACGGTGATAAGCATAAGAAGAATAAAAAAGTATTTATCCGAGACAATAAACTCTGTGAATATGATGTAAATGGAAATGCAAAAGAGAAAACCATGGTGAAAGTTTGATGAGGGAAGGATCTTCATATCCTTTCTATCGATGGAGATACTGTTGAGGTGAGTCAGTGAACATTTAAACAAACAAAATGGGATGAGAAAGCAGGTAAATTCACACAAAAACCTGAATTCCATGGCACTGCTCCATATCGTATGCCACTGATACTTCTGTGGTCTTACTTACAAAAAAATACCTATGAACTCGATAAAGAAGATCTTTCTCTAAAGTATAAAGCACCAAAAGAGCAAAAAAGTCAGATGAGTTGGTTGAATATTTTTCTTCATGCGCATAGTTTGGGTACGGTTTTGCATGGTGATTTGTGGAAATGACCATGGAAAGCTTTTGAAGAACAACATCACAAAGATCATGCTTTTGCTGGTAAAATGACAGCCGCACTTGCTGTAGAGAGACTCCAATGAACGCCTTTTATTTGATCAAAGTTGTTTGATTATGATTGGGCTAATCTGATGGTCTGAGATGCCAATAGTAGCTTCCAGAGTTATCTTGATGAGCTCGTGAATAAGATAGATGGAATGGGTAGTGCCCACCGTACTCGTATGATTAAGAAGTGGTCACAATCAGAGCATTTTCCAAGTCCAAAATTTATGGCGGCCATGTTTGCTTCGATGCAAATATTTGGACAACTCTATCCATATGATGAAGGTAAAAAAGATCCTAGAAAACAAGAATGGTTCTGGTTTAATTCTATTTGTCATGCTCTTGACCCACACCACTCAAATTCAAAGAAGTACCCTCATATGCCACCTCATGCAGGTGAACCATGGCCTGAGAGTGTCATGAACAAAGGTAAAGAACCTCTTTCAGAGATTGAGGCATGCCAGACATTATTTAATTCTTTTCAGCATCCTCTTCTCAAAAACCTCGGACGTCGATACCAAAAATATATGAATAAAGGTCACGATAACCTTGTAGATGGGGGAAAACAGAATATGGAACAGAGGACAACTATGGAGGAAAAACTTGAATGGATGATGAGTTCTATAGTTTCCTCAAAACCTACTGAAGCCTTTGGTGGAGCTATGGAAATGTGGCTTAATGAATGATACTCAACTGAGATTTCTACTATGCCATACGCTGCTATGCTTTTTGGTCGTCGTGAACAACATCTCCTTCCTCGTTCTCAAGAACATCTCAAAGATGCTTTTCAAACAGGAAATCATATTCCTATGTTCGTATTTGCACAAAATAAGCGGCTTGGCGATATTTTTCGTGAAACATCTGTTGCTCTTGCGTACACAATTAGTGAGAGTGTATGAGGCCAGCTGGAAGAATTAATCAAAATGTCTGAGAATAGGCGTCTTGATGGTGATACGGCCAAAGTGTTCAGTGCTAAATTTAAGAAATTTTGGAAAGATCATGGTGCTCAGATAATGCATAAATTGACAGGCATGAAAGATCCTATGTTGAATCTCATGATAAATGCTCCGGATACATTTGATGAAATGCTCGAGGATTTACCGCCAGAAAAACAGTCGATGTATCGTCGTATACGGGAGAAGAGGGGTTCTGTACAGGCATATTATGATCGATTAAAATCAACATATGATTCACCTTCTCATACCCATATGCCACGTAATAAATGATTTTATGTTGGAGATCATTTCCGTTTTCGAGAAGCATTTGGTGTTGGGTATCCTATGGCATGGATAGATTGGGATTCATATCTTGACTCAAACCTCGATGAGTGATATGCGGCATGAAGTAAAGCTACGTCATGAGATGGTATTTTTAATGAGATACGAGCTTTCTTGCATGCGATACCAAAAATGGCTGAAGATATGACAAAGCAGATGTGATTTACAGGGCAAAAACAAAAGGAATTTATTCATAAGATTTCAAAAAAGCTCTATGAGAAAAATATAGGCCCTATGCAGCGTCTTGCAACACAAAAGATCAATGCAAAAAATCCTGATGCAGAATATTGTAGTATGACAGCCATGATGTTTGACATGATTCCTGTTCAAGAGATCACTCTCTGAGGTTCGGGAGCTCAAGCACAAGAACGATACAGGGATTACTTTGAGAAGATGAAGGCAATGAAAGCTCATGCCGATGAAATGCAAAAAACTGATTGTCCTAGGGCTATTCATTATCGTGAAAAAGCTGCAAAAGAATGGAGCAAGATTGTCAAATGACAGATCGATACACGAGGTATGACTATCGAACAAATATATGATGGAGATTATACAAAACCAAAACCAAAGAATATTGTAGGGTCTGTTACCGATCAGACGTTGGAGAATTTTGAAAATATTGTTCGCCTCCCAACTAAGAATTTTGATATCAATAAAGCTGCTTAGATTTTTTGTTAATTTGTTTGTTTAGGGAAGACATATTTCTCGGCGGCTACAAGCTGTGTATCGAGCTTGTTCTTTTTCCATGCTTCTTGATCAAATGAGAGCAAGATATCTGGTTTGATACCAATTCCATTGATAGAAAGTTTTTCTTTTCCTGTAAACCATTCAGCAACTGTATATTTAAGGAGGGAATTGTCATCAAAAGAAACAAGCTCTTGCACCACACCTTTACCAAATGTTTTTTCTCCAATAATAATAAGGTTTTTTGGAAAATATTCTCTCATAACAGCTGCGATAACTTCTGCTGCAGAAGCTGTATTTCTGTTGACGAGGATAACTATTTCATATTGAGACCAGTCTTGTAACTGGGGAAGAGTAGCAGAATATGTATTTTGTTTTTTTTGATATCTCAGTGTGACAAGAGGATTTCATTTATCTATAAAAAAGTTGAGTATATTTCTCGTTTCTAACATAGACCCACCTGGATTATCTCTGAGATCGAGTATGAGTCTCTTTTCCCCACTTGCCAAAAATTGCTCGAGCAAATTACGGATAATTTTATCCGTTCCAAATGCTATTTCTCTATAAGTGATAGTATATGCTGTTGGAAGTTCTTTTATCTCAGCAAGAGGGATAGATATGACAGCACGGATAATGGTGATTGTTCTTGTTTGTCCATTGGAGAGAATGGTGACATTGACAGATGTTTTTTCTTTTCCTCGTAGACGCAGAATCTCATCTTCAATACCATTGTTTGTATCCACTGCGACACCATCAATTTTTATGATGACATCTTGTGATTGTAATCATGCTTTTTCGGCAGGACTTTTTTGTATGACCTCTTTAATAGTGAGGCCGTTTTTTGTATCAGCATCCAATAATACTCCAATACCTGCTATCTTTCCTTCGAGATTTTGCTGAAAAGTATGAGAAGATTCTGGTGTAAAAAACTGTGTATACTCATCCCCAGTACCTGTTGCCATTCATTCTGCTGCACCATAAATAAGCTCATCATCTGAGAGTTTATCAGCATTGAGATGGTTATCTTTGAGAGTACTGAAAACTTCATCAAGAATGTAGTATTTTTTAGTTGTCTGTACTCGAGAAACTGCTGGTATTTCTGAAAGAGATGTTTTATTGGTATTATTTGGTGATGCGTTGAGTTTTTGGAGGAGGGTATAAGCAAAAGAAAGACGTATGCTCTTCATAAAATTTTGATAATCGTGTAATGTCAGATATGAATCGTCAGTTTCTATTTTTACTCAAAAATGCTGTTTCAGGAGTGCCGCGAAGACACGATCTTGCATGAGTTTATTGGGCTGTATCGGGGCACTCGTGTTTGCAGTCATGCCATAATAAATTCCTCTCTGGAGTGCTGATCGAAGACCTGGTTTATTACCAATATCTGTATATTTTAGAACAATATCATTATGGCTTGTATAAACGATAGGAAACAACTCACTAAAATAAATAGTGAGTGTATCTCAAATTGTGAGTTCTTGTGCAAGGGCAAAACCACTCGTACAAAAAACACAGAGAGAAATAAGAAGTTTTTTCATAGAAGTATAGTGTATGCCTTGTTGTGAATATGCAAGTTGAGAAATATTTCTTTTTTCTTACATTGCATTACAATCAAGATATGATTTTATTCTTTTATTGTCTTCTTTTTATCAGCGGTTACGGCGTAGGATTTTTGCTACGTCGTCTTTTTACTTATTTTAAATGGTGAAATACCACATGTAATATACAGAAAAGATGAATCTGATTTCGTCTTTTTTTAAGCATTATAGTGCTTGTTGCCTCTTTTTATTTTCAGCTTCCAATATTAATTGTTTTTTCGGGATTTATCTTTTATGAATCTCGTGCTCGTTGGTGTATAGTGCGCAATTTTCAATAATATTCTTGTTGTATGACATCATTTTGTGCGCTTCTTTTTGATTTTGATGGTGTTATAGCGCATACTACGCCAATTGTTCAGCAAGCATTATGGCGTTTCTTCCGTGAAAAAGAAATCATGATTTTAGAAAAAGATTTTCAAGAAGATGGTTACGCTACAAAATCGCTTGAACAGGTGTGTGATACTATTGCTCAGAAATATAATATTACACTGGATGTGACCGATCTAAGAAAGCACATATGGAATACCCAGACTGACCTCATGAATGAGGGGCTTATTTTTGATCATTCACTTTTACTCCTTTTAGAGCTGTGTCAGAGAAAGAATATTCCTGTTGGGGTTGGTTCAAATTCCGTATGAACAAGGATTGAGTGGATACTCGATAAAATGAATATAAGATGATATTTTGATACTATCATTTGAGCGCATGATGTTGTTCATCATAAGCCAGACCCAGAAGTCTGGATTCAGTGTGCTGCCCATCTTCATGTTGCGCATGAAAAATGTCTTGTTATTGATGATGGTTATCCAGGCCTTCTTGGCGCACGCAGTTGCCATATGTCGACCATATATTACCATCGGTATGGTTCTCTTGACCAGCAGTGTCTTGCGATTTCTGATTTTCATACAAACAGTTTTGATGATATTATCAAGCTTCTTCCTATGTCCTCATCTTGTAAGTAGTTTTTTTTATCCATAATAGTGTATATGTTTGACTTTTTCGCTCATTCTATTGATGGACTCATAGTACTGAGTTATATCATCGCAGTAGTTGTATTTTTTCTCTATTGACCTCACAAAGTTTATGAAGCTTTGTTTGGTGCTTTATTAGGAATTTCGTGTTATCTGATACTGTATCATATGACATTTATTTCTCCAGATTTTGTACGTACTTTGCTCTTTGGTAATTGGATATATGAGCAAAGATATTTCCTTCTATGGTGGTCACATTTTCTCATGATATTTCTCTTTTTCTTTACACCTATAAGTGTTGGTATTCATTCTTGAGTGATTGTGAGAGGATCTCTGTGGTTTTTATTAAAGATACTTCTTCTATCAGCATTTTTTGTTATATTTTGAGTGGTGATTATAGTCTATTCTTCTGGCATTTCTCCTCTTATGCCCGAAGGAGGTCTTTTTTCTCGGGTTTATCTTCAAACACCATTTTTCACTAATGCAAAAATATATCTTTGGATTATGGAAAGAGCCCATCTCATTATTTTAGGTGCCGTTGCACTTTCATTGTATAAAATACTTATTTCTCATTGGATAACAAAAATTACTTTTCTTCTCAGTGTTGTATATGCAAAATGAGATGAAATTTTTGGGAAGAAAACCTTTGATCAAACGACTTCATCTTCTGCTTGAGATGATATATCATCACATGATGATCATGGTGGAGGAAGTACTCACTCTTGACACTAGTTTTGGTATTCTGTATGCCGTATCTCTGAGAGAGGTTGTATATTACTATAAATTTGTCTATATATTTATATAAAAATATAATATATAAAGTCAATTTTGAAAAAATACAGGATAGAAAACAAAAATTGTCTTCACATGAAAATCAAGTCATTTTTTCTTTGACTTTAAAATCCAAAATCGAATAATGCCTTGTATGTTTTCTCTTGCTGATATGACACATCTTCAGTCTTTTTCAGAGCTTCTCATTCAGAAGATGAGAAAACAAGATTTTTTGACCTATTTCCAGAAACTGAGTCTTGTGAGTTTTGATGATAAAAAAATTACTCTCTGAGTTGTTTCAGAATTTATCCGAGATAATATTTCTCATCGTTTTTCGGACGTTCTTCTTGCGAGTGCCAAAGAAGTCTGGGGTGATGTGGAAAACGTTATTATTATCGTCGATGCTCAAATAGAAAATCCTACCTATACGCAAGTTCTTGATTGTCGAAAAACATTTAAAACTTCTCAATCCACTATAGAGAAGACAAAAGTGGCTACCGCAAAGACAAATCCAGGTCGTGAAGATTTCTCATCTCGATTTGCTCTTGATCACTTCATCGTTGGTCCAAGCAATCAGCTTGCGTATTCTGCGTGTGAAGCAGTTGTCCGTAAGCCTGGAGCTCTGTATAATCCTCTCTTTATTTATTCTGATGTTGGTCTTGGTAAGACACATCTCCTTCAGTGAGTTGCTCAAGAAATTAAGAAAAAGTCACCAGAAAAGAAAGTAGTCTATATCACTTCTGACCAATTTGTTTCGGAATATGTGAATGCCGTGAAGGATCGAAGAATTGAACAAATGAGAGCAAAA
>Ga0114938_1003002_pt1 | contig 10235 bp, 7 predicted proteins | sample AshMeaBigSpring_FD_88675 | JGI IMG/M metagenome (GOLD analysis project Ga0114938, IMG submission 88675) | Groundwater microbial communities from Big Spring, Nevada to study Microbial Dark Matter (Phase II) - Ash Meadows Big Spring | ecosystem: Environmental > Aquatic > Deep subsurface >...
CGAGATGCGCTGCGGCCACGGCGGAGCGAAGAGATACCTCCGCGCCATCGTCACCTCGAACCCGAGCAGCCCGAGCCAGTCGCTCACGCGCCGCTCGCTCAGCATCCGCGTGCCGGACGGCGGGAAGCGGCCACGCGAGACGAGGTGGCGCACGCCCCACGGCCCGATCGGATTGAACCCGCAGGCGAGCACGTGCCCCTCGCCCACCAGCACGCGCTCCACCTCCCGCAACAGCGCGTGCGGATGAGCCGCCTGCTCGAGCGTGTGGGGCAGCAGCACCGCCTCGACGGAATTGCTCGCAATTGGCAGAGCGTCGTACTCGCAGCGCACCGCACCTCGCCCGGATGCGTCCGGCGCAAGGCACCAGCGATGCTGCGTGCGGGCCTGTGCGCAGAGCTCGCCGTGCACGCCCCAGCAGCCGAGTTGCAGCAACTCGAAACCGAACACGTCCGCGAGGGCGTCCGCCATCAAGCGCGCCTCGAGCTCGAGCACTGCGGCACCGAGCGGCGTGTCGAGCCAGGCCTGTGGTCGGAGGTCGTTCATCGGGGCGCAAGGATAGCCGCTGAGGGCCTCGATTCTCGCCAAAAACGTGCGACATATTCTGGAATTTTCCTCCCCGACCGGTTCTAATACCTGCGCCCGGACTCATGCCGCTCAGGTGACGGGGGTCGGCGATGCTCGAAGTGAGCCCGGTGCGGGCCTTTTCGGACAACTACCTCTGGCTGATCCGCGCGCCGCACGACGTGCGTCGCGCCGCAGTGGTCGATCCGGGAGATGCCCGCCCGGTCGAGGCCGCGCTCGAGCAGCAGGGCCTCATGCTCGGGGCCATCCTCGTCACCCACCACCATCCTGACCACGTCGGGGGAGTCCAGGCACTGGCCGCGAGGCACGGCGCCGAGGTCTTTGGCCCGGCGCGGGAACGCATGCCTTGCGAAGTACGGGCGCTCGACGACGGGGACATCGCGAGCCTTGCAGATCTCGGCCTCGAGTTTCGCGTGATGGCGGTGCCCGGGCACACCCTCGGTCACGTGGCCTATCACGGCCACGGTGCGCTGTTCTGCGGCGATACGCTGTTCAGCGCCGGTTGCGGTCGCCTCTTCGAAGGCACGCCGGGGCAGATGCTCGGCTCCCTCGACCGCATCGCCGCCCTGCCCGACGCCACCCGCGTCTACTGCGCCCACGAGTACACGCTCGCCAACCTGCGATTCGCCGCGGCGGTCGAGCCCGGCAATGCCGACATCCTCGAGACGCTCGAAGCCGTGCGCGAGCTTCGCGCCCGCGACGGCATCACGCTGCCCACGACGCTCGGCCGCGAGCGCCGCATCAACCCCTTCCTGCGCTGCCGGGAGTCCGCTGTTCGCGCCGCGGCCGAGGCCCGCGCGGGCACTCCCTTGCCCAGCCCGGTCGAGGTGTTCGCCGTGATCCGGGCCTGGAAAGACGGATTCCGCTAGATGGCCAACCGCCTCCTCGCCACTGCCGCGCTCGCCCTGTTCGGTGCATCCCTCGCGGGCTGCGCCACCACCGGCGACTACTCGAGCCTGCCGCCGTCCGCGACCCATCCACGCGACACTGCTCCGGCGGCAGCCACGACCGTGATCGTTCCCGCCCCGCACCTGCCGGGCGCCGAGAAGCTCGCGCCCGCCGACTTCGCCGACCTGCTCGATCGCATCCGCGTGGGCTACGGGTTGCCCCAGGCACAGCACTACGCCGTCGAGCGCGAGGTCGAGTGGTACCGCTCTCGTCCCGATTTCCTCGACCGCACCTTCCGTCGTGGCGCCCGCTACCTGCACCACATCGTCACCGAGATCGAGCGTCGCGACATGCCGCTCGAACTGGCGCTGCTGCCTGTGGTCGAGAGCGCCTTCAACCCGGTCGCGTACTCGCGCAGCCGCGCCTCGGGGCTGTGGCAGTTCATCCCGAGCACGGGCAAGCACTACGGCCTCGAGCAGAACTGGTGGATCGACGAGCGGCGCGACGTGCTCCGCGCCACCGATGCAGCGCTCACCTACCTGCAGTACCTGCACGACTACTTCAACGGCGACTGGTACCTGGCCATCGCCGCCTATAACGGCGGCGAAGGCGCGGTGAGCCGCGCTGTGCGCCGCAACGCCGAGGCGGGGCGTCCGACCGACTTCTTCAGCCTCGACCTGAAGGCCGAGACGCGGGACTACGTGCCGAAGCTGCTCGCCATCAGCCGCATCGTCGCCGACCCCGCCGCGTACGGCCTGCGCTTCGAGCCGATCCCCAATCAGCCCTACTTCGGCATCATCGACCCGGGCAAGCAGGTTCACCTCGGCGAGGCGGCCGACCTCGCCGGCATCAGCCGCGACGACATGTTCGCGCTGAATCCCGCCTTCAACCGCATGACGACGCCGCCCAACGGCCCACACCGCCTGTTGCTGCCGGTGGAGCGCGTCGAGCCGTTCCGCGCCGCGCTGCTGAGCGAGGACGCGACGCAACGCCTCGCCGCGGCGGCGGTCGCGCCGCCACCCGACACGCGCCATCGCGTACGACGCGGCGAGAACCTCACCTCGATCTCCCGCCGGTACGACGTCCCGGTCGATACCCTGCGTCAGGCGAACAACCTGCACGGTTCGACCATCCACCCGGGCGAAACGCTGATCATCCCGGGCGTGCCCGAGACGGCCGCCGCGGCCGCCGCAGTCGGCACGGTGGCCGAGGCACGCCCCGACATCGCCGCGCAACTGCCGGAGCGCCAGCGGGCGTCGGCGAAGCCTCGCGTCTACACCGTCAAGCGCGGTGATACTTTGTGGGGCGTGGCCCGCAAGCACGGCGTGACCGTGCCCGCGCTCGCGTCGGCGAACGGCCTCTCGGCGCAGAGCCAGCTCACGGCCGGCGTGCGCCTGGAGATCCCGGGCGCCGGCGGCGCCACGCCACCCGGCGAGAGCACCCGCATGACCTACAAGGTCCGCAGCGGCGACACGCTGTCGGAGATCGCGGCGAAGTTCAACGTCTCGGTGCGACAGCTCATGAGCTGGAACAACCTGCGCTCGTCGTCGGCCTTGCGCTCCGGGCAGCGCATCGTCGTCTACGTCGATCCGCGCCGCGTCAACGGAGGCTGAACACTGTGGGATTCCTGGCTGGCAAGCGAGCCCTGATCGTCGGGCTCGCGACGGAACGTTCCATCGCCTACGGCATCGCGGCCGCGATGCATCGAGAGGGCGCCGAGCTCGCGTTTACCTACCAGAACGACCGGCTCAAGGACCGCGTCGCCTCGATGGCGAACGAGTTCGGCGCGTCCATCGTCCTGCCGATGGACGTCGCCAGCGACGCCGAGATCGATGCGGCCTTCACCACCCTGCGCAGCTCGTGGGACTCGCTCGACATCCTCGTGCACTCGGTGGCCTTCGCGCCGCGCGAGCAACTCGCCGGCGGCTACCTCGACAGCGTCACGCGCGAGGGCTTCCAGGTCGCGCACGACATCTCGAGCTACAGCCTCGCCGCGCTCGCCAAGGCCGCGCGACCGATGATGCTCGGCCGACCAGGAGCGATCGTCACCATGTCCTACCTCGGCGCCGTGCGCTCGGTGCCGAGCTACAACGTGATGGGCCTCGCCAAGGCGAGCCTCGAGGCCAACGTGCGCTTCCTTGCCGCCGACCTCGGTCCGCAGGGCATCCGCGTCAACGCGATCTCCGCCGGCCCGATCAAGACGCTCGCCGCCGCCGGCGTGAGCGGCTTCCGCAAGATGCTCCACCACGTGGCGTCGTTCACGCCCCTTCGCCGCAACGTCACCATCGAAGAGGTGGGCAACGCCGCAGCGTTCCTCTGCTCGGACCTCGCGTCGGGCATCACCGGCGAAGTGCTGTACGTGGATGCCGGATACAGCCACGTGGGAATGGCCTTCGCGGAAGGGGATGGGGGATAGGGGATGGGGGATAGTGCGCGACGGCAAATCCGGCCGTCTGCGTCGTTATTGAACGGCGCAGGAACCCGCAGTCGGCGCTAACGTCGGCGGCATGGATCAAGATAAACGCAGGGATTATCGGGACCTAGTGTTGTGGCAGCGGGCCATGGAATTGGCCGCCGAGGTGCACCGGGCAACGCTCAAGCTGCCGAAGCATGAGATGTCCGGCATGGCCGCTCAACTCCGCAGAGCGGCGGTCTCCGTTCCATCGAACATTGCGGAAGGCTCCGGACGGCGCACGGCCCGCGAGTTCATCGCGTTCCTGCACATCGCCCGCGGCTCGCTCTCCGAGCTGAAAACCCAGCTGGTTCTTGCGCGAACGGTCGGCTATCTGGCCGATGCCGACCTTTCGAATGCAGAATCACTGAGTGACGAGGTCGGCCGTCTTCTGAACGCCGTCATCCGAGGACTGCGGCGAGGTCAGATGGCCGCCCTCTGACTATCCCCCATCCCCTATCCCCCATCCCCCATCCCCTATTCATCGAACACCTTCTCATTCCGGGTGACCTTCGCATTCCGCTCGAGTTCGCGCACGTAGGCCGAGAACTCGATCAAGCCCTGCTGGCCCGCCGCCTGCCGGAGCACGTCGCCGACCTGCGCTTCCTGTCCCGCAGGCACGGTGCCCGGCTGGACGGTCTTTACGACGAACGCCACGGCATTGCCGTCTGCCAATGACGCAGTGCCGGTCGAGACCTTGCCATCGGCGGGGACCGGGGCGGCAAAGACCGCCTTCAGCATCTCCGGCGGCAGGCCCTCGGCAGTGCGCGTCAAGGTCAAGAGACCGGTCGGCTGGCCGCTCACCGACTGCGCGACTTCGGCGAGATCGGCGCCGGCCGCCAGCTTCTCGGCTGCGGCCCCGGCTGCGGCCTCCGCCGCCTTGCCAGCCGCCTCGTTGCGCAAGGCGGCCTCGATCTCGCCCCGCACGTCCTCGAGCGGGCGCTGGGCCGGCGTCTTGTGGTCGGTCACGCGCACCACCACCACGCTCTCTTCCCCGAGGTTGAGCGCCGGGCTGTTCTGGCGTTCGACCAGCACCTCGTCGCTGAACACCGCGTCGATCAGCTTGCGGTCGGCACCGAGCGCGCCGCCGCCCTGCCGGGTGAAACCTTCGACCGTGCGCAACTCGAGACCGAGCTTCTGCGCCACCGATGCGAGTTCGCTCAGGGCGGCGAACGCCTCGTCGGCCAGCGCCTGCGAGCGCTCGTAGAACGCCGACTGCGCCTGGTCGCGGCGATAGTCGGCCTCGAGCTCGCCTCGCACGTCCTCGAACGGGCGCTGCGATCCCGGCTCGACGGCCTCGAGCTGGATGATGTGATAACCGAACTGCGTCTTGACCGGGCCGCGAATCTCGCCGCCGTTCATCGCGAACAGCGCGTCCGCGAACGGCGCGACGAAGCTGTCGCGGGTCGCCCAGCCGAGATCGCCCCCCTGCCCCTTCGAACCCGGGTCGTCCGAGTTCGCCGACGCCAGCGCCGCGAAGTCAGCGCCGCCCTGGGCTTCGGCGGCGAGCTTTTCCGCCTTGGCACGGGCGGCGGCATCGTCGCTGCCCGACTCGACCAGGATGTGGCGCGCACGACGGCGCTCGGGCGTGGTGTAGCGCTCGGCGGCCACCTGGTCGTAGAAGGCGCGCAGGCCTTCCTCGGTCACCTCCACCTGGGCGGCGACGTCGGCGAGATCGAGCCGCAGGTACTGCAGGTTCACGGTCTCGGGCGTCTGGAAATCAGCCTTGCGCTCCTCGTAACGCTGGGCGATCTGCTCGTCGGTGATGGTGACGCCCGCGGCGTGACCGGCCGCCGGCACCAGCACCAGCTGCACGTCGCGGGTCTCGCCCACGATCTGCACGCGGCGTTCGAACTCCCCCGGCAGCACGAACGCAGAGCGGGCGACGGCGTTCTGCAGCTGGGTGATCTCGAGGTCGCGCCGGTACTCCGCCTCGAAGTCGGCCTCGCTGCGGCCCTGCGAGCGCAGCAGCGCGGCGTAACGGTCGCGGGAGAACTGGCCGCCCACCTGCAACGCCTCGATCGAGGCGATCGCCTGCGCCAGTTCCTGGTCGCTCACGCGGTAGCCGCGATCGGCCGTGCGCTGCAGCAGCAGCTCGCGTCGGATCAGGTTGTCGAGCAGGCGCTGCTGCTCGGCCTTGATGACCTCCGGCGGCAACTCGTCGCGCGTGGCCTGTTGCAGCTCGCTCTGGCGGTCCTGCCAGGCGCGGCGCACGACCTCCACTGGGATCTTCTCGCCGTTCACCTTGGCGGCGGCGACGTTCACCGCCGACTCGAACTGGATGCCCCAGAAGATGAAGACGATGGCGATGGCGCCGAGGAAGACGCCGGCGAACCAGCCGGTGATCTTGTCGCGAATCTGCTGCAGCATGTCGAGGGGGTCGTGTTTAGGGGGTAGGGGATAGTAAGAGCCGGGCCTTCGGCCCGCTACTAGATTTTCCGAACTCAGAAACGAGAAAGCCCGCGTGAGCGGGCTTTCGCTGTGTCCAGAAAGTGGCGGAGTGGACGGGACTCGAACCCGCGACCCCCGGCGTGACAGGCCGGTATTCTAACCGACTGAACTACCACTCCGCGCTGATCTGGTGGGTGCTGAGGGGATCGAACCCCCGACCTACGCCTTGTAAGGGCGTCGCTCTCCCAGCTGAGCTAAGCACCCGGCCTCGCTGGAAAGCACGCTAGTTTAGAGCATCTTTCAGCGCCTTGCCAGCCTTGAACGCCGGGGCGCGGCTGGCCGGGATGGCCACCGGCTCGCCGGTGCGCGGGTTGCGGCCGGTGCGGGCCGCCCGCACCTTGGCGACGAAGCTGCCGAAGCCCGACAGAGCCACCGCGTCGCCCTTCTGCAGCGCGTCGGTGATGGTGCCGAGCACGGCTTCCACCGCGCGCGCCGCGTCGGACTTCGCGAGGCCGGTCCGCTCGGCGACCGCGTCGATCAGGTCGTTCTTGTTCACGTCTGCACTCCTCTGCTGTCGGAAGGCGCGCGCCTCAGTGCGCGTGCACCGGCTTGCCCTGGCGTCGGCCCGGGCGCTTGGTTCGCGGCTTGGCTTCGGGCGGCGACTCTGCCGCGACGGCCACCGGCTGCGGCATGTTGCGCAGCGCCAGCTCGAGCACCTCGTCGATCCACTTGACCGGCTTGATGTCGAGCTTGCCCTTGATGTTGTCCGGGATCTCGGCAAGGTCCTTCACGTTCTCGGACGGGATCAGCACCGTGCGGATGCCGCCGCGGTGCGCGGCGAGCAGCTTTTCCTTGAGCCCGCCGATCGGCAGCACCTCGCCGCGCAGCGTGATCTCGCCGGTCATGGCGACGTCGGCACGCACCGGGATCCGGGTCAGCGCCGACACCAGCGCCGTGCACATGCCGATGCCGGCGCTCGGGCCGTCCTTCGGCGTGGCGCCCTCCGGCACGTGGATGTGCACGTCGGCCTTCTGGTAGAACTCGGGCTCGAGGCCGAGCACGTGGGCGCGGCTGCGCACCACCGTCATCGCGGCCTGGATCGACTCCTGCATCACCTCGCCCAGCTGGCCAGTGTGCGTGAGCTTGCCCTTGCCCGGCACCACCGCGGACTCGATGGTCAGCAGCTCGCCGCCCACCTCGGTCCACGCGAGGCCCGTCACCTGGCCGATCGAGTCGCTCTCCTCGGCGCGCCCGTAGCGGAAGCGCTTCACGCCGAGGTACTTCTCGATGTTCTTCGGCGCCACGGACACGACCTTGCGGCCGCGCTCGAGCAGCAGTTCCTTCACCGCCTTGCGGCAGATCTTGGAGATCTCGCGCTCGAGATTGCGGACCCCCGCCTCGCGGGTGTAGTGGCGGATGATCTCGACGATCGCGCCGTCGCTGACCTTCAGCTCGTCGTCCTTGAGGCCATTGGCCTTCTGCTGCTTCGGCAGCAGGTAGCGGCGCGCGATGTTCGCCTTCTCGTCCTCGGTGTAGCCCGGCAGGCGGATCACTTCCATGCGGTCGAGCAGCGGCGCCGGGATGTTCAGGCTGTTGGCGGTGCAGACGAACATCACCTCGGAGAGGTCGAAATCGACCTCGAGGTAGTGGTCGTTGAACGCCTGGTTCTGCTCGGGGTCGAGCACTTCGAGCAGCGCCGCCGACGGGTCGCCGCGGAAATCCATCGCCATCTTGTCGACTTCGTCGAGCAGGAACAGCGGATTGCGCACGCCGGTGCGCGCCATGTTCTGCACGATCTTGCCGGGCATCGAGCCGATGTAAGTGCGGCGGTGGCCGCGGATCTCGGCCTCGTCGCGCACGCCGCCGAGCGACATGCGCACGAACTTGCGGTTGGTGGCGCGCGCGATCGACTGCCCGAGCGAGGTCTTGCCCACGCCCGGCGGGCCGACGAGGCACAGAATCGGACCCTTGAGCTTCTGCACGCGCTGCTGCACGGCGAGATACTCGACGATGCGCTCCTTGACCTTCTCGAGCCCGTAGTGGTCCTCGTTCAGGACCTGCTCGGCGCCCGCAAGGTCGTGCTTGACCTTGGTGCGCTTGCGCCAGGGCACCTTCACGAGCCAGTCCACGTAGTTGCGGACGACCGTGGCCTCGGCGGACATCGGCGACATGAGCTTGAGCTTGGCGAGCTCGGAGGTGGCCTTCTCCTTCGCGTCCTTCGGCATGCCGGCGCGCGCGATCTTCTTCTCGAGCTCGGCGATCTCGTTGGGCGCGTCGTCCATCTCGCCCAGCTCTTTCTGGATCGCCTTCATCTGCTCGTTGAGGTAGTACTCGCGCTGGCTCTTCTCCATCTGCTGCTTGACGCGGCCGCGGATGCGCTTCTCGATCTGCAGCACGTCCATCTCGCCCTCGATGAGCGCGAGGATGTGCTCGAGGCGGCGGCGCACGTCCTGGATCTCGAGGATCTTCTGCTTGGCGTCGAGCTTGAGCGACATGTGCGCCGCGACCGTGTCGGCGAGCCGGCCCGGCTGCTCGATGCCCGCGAGCGAGGTGAGGATCTCCGGCGGCACCTTGCGGTTCAACTTCACGTACTGCTCGAACTGCGAGACCACCGAGCGGACCAGCACGTCCATCTCGCGCTCGTCGTAGGCCTCGCCCTCGCCGAGCGTGGCGGTCCTGGCGGCGAAGAAGTCGCCCGTGACGAGTTGCTCGACCTTGGCGCGCTCGACGCCCTCGACCAGCACCTTCACCGTGCCGTCCGGGAGCTTGAGCAACTGCAGGATCGTCGCGACCGTGCCGACGTCGTAGAGGTCCTTGGGCGCAGGATCGTCGACGTCGGCCTGCTTCTGCGCGAGCAGCAGGATCTGCTTGTCGACCTTCATCGCCTGCTCGAGCGCCAGGATCGAGCGCTCGCGGCCGACGAACAGCGGGATCACCATGTGCGGGTACACGACAACGTCGCGCAGCGGCAGCACCGGCAGCGCGTCGGGCGGAGTGGCAGGTTTGGTCGTTTCAGCGGTGGTCACGTTGGGGGTCTCCGGCGCCGGGTGCAGTGCGGCGGGCGCAGGCCGGTGCTGGCATCGCGGTCCCGCCCGTCAGGTGCAGCCATCTTTGGGTACGCGGGGCGCAGATTCAAGAGTGATTTCACGGTCGGTTGCGCCGCTGCAGGCGACCGTTCACGCATTCTGGAGAGGTCGAGGACACCGCGCCCTCTCCCACAGGGGCGGGAGAGGCTCGGCTCGAGGCAGATCAGTGATCCGAGCCGGTGCGGCGCTCCTCGACCGGCTGCAGCCGGGACTCGTCGACGCCGTACACCAGGTAGGGCTTCGATTCGCCGGCGATCACGTCTTCGTCGATGACGACCTTCTGCACGTTCCGCATCCCCGGGAGGTCGTACATGATGTCGAGCAGCACGTTCTCCAGGATGGTGCGCAGGCCACGCGCGCCGGTCTTGCGGCTCATCGCCTTGCGCGCCACGGCGCGCAGCGACTCCTCGCGGAACTCGATCTCGACGCCTTCCATGTCGAAGAGCTTGCGGTACTGCTTGGTGAGCGCGTTCTTCGGCTCGGTGAGGATCTGCACCAGCGCCGCCTCGTCGAGCTCGTCGAGCGTGGCCACCACCGGCAGGCGTCCCACGAACTCGGGGATCAGGCCGTACTTGATCAGGTCCTCGGGCTCCACGTCGTGGAACAGGTCGGAGCCGTGCGGCCGCGCGCTCTGCTCGCGCACGTCGGCCACGAAGCCGATGCCGCTCTTCTGCGTGCGGTTCATGATGATCTTCTCGAGGCCCGAGAAGGCGCCGCCGCAGATGAACAGGATGTTGGTGGTGTCGACCTGGAGGAACTCCTGCTGCGGGTGCTTGCGCCCGCCCTGGGGCGGCACGCTGGCGACCGTGCCCTCCATGATCTTCAGCAGCGCCTGC
>Ga0114938_1003003_pt1 | contig 10232 bp, 11 predicted proteins | sample AshMeaBigSpring_FD_88675 | JGI IMG/M metagenome (GOLD analysis project Ga0114938, IMG submission 88675) | Groundwater microbial communities from Big Spring, Nevada to study Microbial Dark Matter (Phase II) - Ash Meadows Big Spring | ecosystem: Environmental > Aquatic > Deep subsurface >...
AAGACAACCTCTGATTACTCATATTAAAACATTAAACATGTTACACAATAAATCAGTAATGTGGGTCGGAGTGGCAGCCATTTTTGCTCTCGTATTAGCCGGATGTTATAAGGATAAAACAGTAATAATTGAAACAGGTGAAGAGATTACCCGGCCTGTAAGTTTTGTACAAGATATAGTTCCCATTTTTAATACCGCCTGTAACGGCAGTGGTTGTCATAGCGCAGGTGGAGTTGCTCCGGATTTATCAGTAGCCAATGCCTATACAGCCTTAACAGGTGGTAACTATGTCAACTCATCAAACCCGCAGAGCAGTGAATTATATCAATGGATGACTGGCAAAAGAGCGGCCCCTATGCCATTGAGCGGTCCGAATAAAGATTACAATGCCCTTGTGCTGGCCTGGATCAAACAAGGTGCTCAAAACAATTAAAAATAGTAATATGAAAAAGCTCATAAATAATATTTCAATTATCTCACTATTGATGGTTTTCTCTCTTGCTGTAACGGCGCAAGACAACACAGAAGCCCCGGTAATTAAAAAATCATCAGTGGTAAAAAACACTTTTGGCAGTGCATGGCATATCGATAACCAAACGGTTATGGTACCCATAAAGGGGACACTTCAAATGGATATTTTACACCGGTTTGGAACAATTGATAATGGTGCAAAGGATTTTTTTGGCTTGTTTGCACCCTCAAATATCCGATTTGGATTAAGCTATGCACCTATAAAAAATCTATATATTGGTACTGGTATTACCAAGGAAAGAAAACAAGTTGACTTATCAGCAAAATATGCACTCCTGCATCAAACTACTGATAACAAAATGCCGGTAAGTGTTACCTACTTTGGAAATATGGTATTTGACACCCGCAGCAAGGATAATTTCCGCTATGGAGTACACAGGATATCCTATTTTAACCAGTTAATGATCGCCAGAAAAGTTACTAAAAATTTTTCTGCACAGGTTGCTCCAAGCTTTTCATGGTTTAATAACGTAGAGGCTTATGTAGATAGCAAGGGTGAAATCCAGAAGAAAATGAATAACGGACATGTTGCCATTTCTTTTTTAGGCAGATATAAAATATCTCAAATGTCCTCAATTATTGTTGGCTATGATCAACCACTGACTGAACACACCACCAATAACCCGCATCCTAATATTTCCTTTGGCTTTGAAACAGTGACCAGCTCACATGCTTTTCAGGTCTTTTTCGGTAATTACTACGGCATCGTACCACAAAGCAACAATATGTTTAACCGCAACGACTACCGTGAAGGGCAATATGTAATTGGTTTCAACATCACAAGATTGTGGAATTTTTAAAATAAACTATTAGTATGGGAAACAAAAATTATAAAGACAGGAACCGCAGGTCGTTCCTGTCTTTATTTTTCACAGGGAAAAATGAAAAAACAGGAAAAATAAAAATGCTTACCCCGGATGGCAAACTGGTGGAAGTAGACAAAGCTGTTTTTGAAGAAGCGGCCGAGAAAAAGAAAGCCAGTAACAAGGACATTTATAACTGGATGAAGAATCCATCCAAAGACAATGAATAACCACCTGCTTCACTCCATATTTATAATACCATGAAATGCCCTCAAGCCAAGTCTGCATACGAACCGAAACTAATAGTAAGGGCATAACATGTGACAAAAAATAAACCGCCGAAGGCGGTGATATAAATGACAAACACATGAAACAAGAAGAAACTCAATACAAAGGCCGGCGGGACTTTTTGAAGACTGCTGCTGTTGCCACTGTGGCGGCTACCGCCTGTGGCAGCCTCGCCTGCTCCTGCTCTTCCAAAAAAGCACCGGCCGGAGATAAAGTAAAATTGCTTTCACCGGATGGTGAGATAGTGGAAATAGACTCCTCTTACCTGAACCACCAGGAACATATGGCCATTGCCTCCAAACTGGAGGCACGGGAAGGTATAGCCGGGAAAAAATTTGTGATGGTAGTGGACCTGGCCCGCTGCAAAAATGCCCGTAAGTGTATTACCGCTTGCCAAAAATGGCATTACCGGCCTGAAGAAACCGAGTGGCTGACGGTGAAATTGCTGAAAGACAGCGATAAGGCTGCGCCTTACTGGTTTCCCAAACAATGTTTTCACTGCGATAATCCCCCCTGTGTAAAAGTTTGCCCGGTTGATGCTACCTATAAAAGACAGGATGGGTTGGTGCTTATCGATAACGATCGTTGCATCGGTTGTAAATTCTGTATGGCTGCTTGTCCTTATTCCACAAGGGTATTCAACTGGGATGAACCTGAAATACCATTTGATATAAAGGACCTGGCCTACAATCCTGAAACCGGTATTCCTGCTAAAGTGGGTACTGTTGAAAAATGTGATTTCTGTCCCGACCGTGCAAGAGAAGGACTGCTTCCGCCCTGTGTGGAATCTTGCCCCAATGGTGTTTTCTATTTCGGAGACGAAAATGAAGATACTGTTACCAATGGGGAAGAAACGATCAGCTTCACGCAACTGATAAAAGACCGTGCCGGGTACCGTTATATGGAAGAACTGGGTACCAAGCCAAGGGTGTATTACCTGCCGCCGAAAGACAGGCAGTTCCCGGTGGAAAGAGGTTATGAAAACCTGGACTCTACCATCAAGAAGAGATTTGAATCTATCATGGAACCAGAAAAGAAAAAATCCTGAACGGCTGATCACTATTATCAACTGAACAATTATAAATTATGGAACTCAATTCATATCAACAGCAGGCCTTCGATTACCAACGGCCCAATATTGAAAAGTTTTCAAAGCGAAACTGGTTCTGGATTATCTTCTACCTGCTTTGGATTGTTGCAGGAGGCTATGCGCTATACCTGCAGATTGCAAAAGGTCATGGTGTAACGGGCATGAGAGATAATGTGGTTTGGGGGTTGTTCATCGTTAATTTCATTTTTTTCATAGGTCTTAGTTATGCCGGTGCCATCATTGCCGGTTTACTGCACCTGTTCAAAGTGCCATGGGCCAAGCCCATTGTCCGTATTGCCCAGATGATGACCATCATTTCGGTAATTGTAGGGCCGGTTTTCATTTTATTATGTGTGGGAAGATTCGACCGGTTGCATCACCTGTTCTTTTATCCCCGTATTCAATCGCCCATGACATGGGATGTAATGGCCGTGGTAACATTCTTTGTTGGAGCAGTATTGTTTTTCTACATGGCCATCATTAAAGACCTTGCTGTTTACCGGGATGCAAAAATGAAAATTCCCAAATGGAGGCAAAAGATTTATACTATTCTTGCATTAGGTTACAGAGGTGCTGCCAGCCAGAAACGCCACTTGCTCATTTCGCAAAACCTGCTGGCCCTCATTATGATTCCGCTTTCAATTATTGTGGCCTCTATTCTTTCCTGGATTTTTGGTATGACGCTGCGCCCGGGCTGGCACAGCACTATCTTTGGTCCTTATTTCGTAATAGGTGCTTTGTATTCCGGTTGTGGTGTATTGATTGTAGCTATGTGGGTGTACAGAAGGATGTACAAGCTGGACAAATACTTTACTGATAAACATTTTGTTTATCTCGGTTACATTATGCTGGCGCTGGCCGCAGGTTATGGTTATTTTACTTTCTCCGAATATTTCACCAGTTGGTTTGGCTCAGAAAAATGGGACAGTGAACTGATTCATAAGTTATTTAGCTCCGGCGAATATGGCTGGTGGACACTATTTGCCAATCTCTTTGGTATATTATTACCTATGCTGATAGTTGCTATCCCTGCAACCAGAAAAGTGAACTGGATTGCTGCAGCAGCTTTTGTCATGGTAATTGCCATGTGGGTTAAACGATACCTTATCATTGTGCCTACGCTGGAAACAACTTTATTACCTATGCAGGATACCAGAACTGAATATGTAAAATATGCAGCCACCTGGCCTGAGTGGGTGCTGACCGGTGCCGGTTTAGCCACATTCTTCCTTTTCTTTACGCTGGTATCGAAATATGTAACAGTGGTGCCTGTAACCGGGCTGGAGGAAGCAGAACCGCATTTTACGCACCATCCGCAACAGCAGCCTGCTGCTAATAAAGAAGAAGTAAAACCTGCTTAAAAGAAAGACATGAAAAAGATCAATCTCATCAACTCAAATAAACAACTGCTGCTTATAGCAGGCATGTTATTATTGCTTGGTTCATATAATTTTTCTTTCGCACAAGAAGACACTACACAGCCTCCTGCAACTGATACTACAGCTGCACCTGCAGAAGAACCTACCGCTGAGGAAGAAGAGCCATCACTCATTTCTCCTTCTATTGATTTTACCAGTGTGCAGAAAGGTGATAATTCCATAGACCTGAAGGCGGGTATGCGGGCTAAAGTAAAAGGCCAGTTCATCAACCTTTATAAAATGAAGGTTTCCTTTTTCCAGGTGGTAAATGAAGAGGACATACCGCTGGGTTTTAAAATAACAGATGGAAACGGAAAAGCTGTTTTTAATGTGAAAGGAGATTCATTAAAAACAGATGCGGAAGGAAAATTAAATTTTAAAGTAGTTTTTGCCGGAAATAAAGCGATGGAATCTGCCGAAGAACTTGTTTCATTTAAAAGAGGCCGTTTGGAAATAAAACCGGTGAAAGAAGACTCCTTGCTAACGGTACAGGTAAAACTTATTGACATCGGAACGGGAGAAGAAACGGCAGTAAAAGAAACTACTGTCGGGGTTTTTGTTAAAAGAATGTTTCTGCCCATGAAAGTAGGGGAAGGAGAAACCGATGAAAACGGAGAGGCGACCATAGAAATTCCAAATAACCTGCCGGGGGATGCTAATGGTAAACTGACCCTGATTGCAAAAGTCCTTGAAAATGAAACCTATGGAGAAATGGAAGCCTCTGTTGAAGAGGCCTGGGGGGTAGCGGTTTCAGATATTATTAAAAAACAACCGAGGGCATTATGGAGTTCGAATCCGCCGCTTTGGATGTTGCTGACATTTATTATCTTAATGGTGGCGGTATGGGGGCATTATATTGTTATTGTGTACCAACTATTCCGTCTGAGAAAAGAAGAACCGCATGCAACTAATCATTAATTTCAACCTTCTTTAATAAGTAAAAAAAACAATTACAACATGAAAACAAAAGCATCTGTTTTGATCGCTACACTGGCAGTCTTTGCCTTATTTGCTTTCGCTCCTAAATCAGATTTTCAAAAACCCTGGCCTGTGCCGGATGCATGGAAAAACAAAGTAAATCCTATTAAAGGTGATGCAGCCTCTCTTACCGAAGGAAAAGCTTTGTGGAACCAGCATTGTAAATCATGCCATGGCACAAAAGGAAAAGGAGATGGTCCTAAAGCTTCACAATTAGACACAGAACCCGGTGATTTTACCAAAGCAAGTTTCCAGTCACAAACAGACGGCGCATTGTATTATAAAACAAATGCAGGCAGAGACGATATGCCTTCATATAAAACAAAGATCCCTGATGCCAATGATAACTGGGCACTTGTTAACTACATGAGAACATTCAAATAATCGTTGATAATAAAATATAAAAAACCCGGCCATAGGCCGGGTTTTTTATTGTCCTGCACTACATGATATGTTTCATCCCGGATATTGACCATGAACAGTTGAACAATTGAAATAAAACCTGATTTTTGCAGTACTGAAAAATCTTCTACAGTTTCAGTACGATTGCCTGCCTTTTTGTAAATTCCTTCTTTAAATACATAACTTATGTCAACACAAGCTAACTTTTTTGCTATGGAAACGGCTCCGGCAAGGGCAGAACTCGAAACATGGGTAAAACAAGTGTCCTCCTTTTGTGAGGCTGACGCCATACACTGGTGTGATGGATCCAAAGAAGAATATGACCGTATATGCCAGCTCCTGGTGGAAAAAGGAACCTTCATTCCCCTGAACCCGGAGAAAAGACCCAATAGTTTTGCCTGCTTCAGCGATCCCAGCGATGTGGCAAGGGTAGAAGACAAAACATTTATCTGCAGCCTGCGCAAAGAAGATGCAGGTCCTACCAACAACTGGATGGACCCTATAGAAATGAAAAAGATCCTGGAAGGCCTGATGAAGGGAAGTATGAAAGGCCGTACGCTTTATGTCATTCCTTTTTGTATGGGACCATTGGGCTCTGCTTATTCCCGCTACGGTGTGCAGATCACCGACTCGGAATATGTAGTGGTAAATACCCGCATCATGACCCGCATGGGAAAAGATGTGATGCCTTACCTGGAAAAAGAAGGTTATGTAAAATGCCTGCACTCCATTGGTGCTCCGCTGCAGCCGGGTGAAAAGGACGTAACCTGGCCCTGCAATCCCAATGTAAAATACATCTCCCATTTCCCGGAAGAAAGATCGATCGTTTCTTACGGCAGCGGCTATGGTGGTAATGCACTGATGGGAAAAAAATGTTTTGCCCTGCGTATTGCATCGGTAATGGGCCGGGAAGAAGGCTGGCTGGCCGAACACATGCTCATCATGGGTGTGGAATCACCCGAAAAAGAAAAGACTTATGTAGCGGCAGCCTTTCCCAGTGCCTGCGGCAAAACCAATTTTGCCATGCTCATTCCGCCCAAAGAACTCGAAGGCTGGAAAGTAACTACCGTTGGTGATGATATTGCATGGATACATAAAGGAGAAAACGGGAATCTCTATGCTATAAATCCCGAAGCCGGCTATTTCGGCGTAGCACCAGGTACCAACTATGCTACCAACCCCAATGCCATGGAAAGCATAAAGGCCAATACCATCTTTACCAATGTGGCCATTACTGCCGATAAAGATGTGTGGTGGGAAGGGTTGACCAAAGAAGTACCGGACGGTTTAACGGACTGGCACGGTAACCCTTATGATAAAAGCAGTGGCAAACCGGCTGCACACCCTAACTCAAGATTTACGGCACCGGCCTATCAAAATCCCGCTATAGACAGTGATTGGGATAATCCCAAAGGGGTTCCTGTTGCCGGTTTCATATTCGGCGGAAGAAGAAGTACAGGAGTACCCCTGGTATATCAGTCATTCAACTGGAACTTTGGCGTTTACCTGGCTACTACTATGGGCAGTGAAATGACAGCAGCTGCTTTTGGTGAAATAGGTAAAGTTCGCCGTGACCCCTTTGCCATGTTACCATTCATGGGTTATCACATAGGCGATTATGTAAACCATTGGTTGCAGTTTGGCCGCAGCCTGCCCAACCCGCCAAGGATCTTTGGTGTAAACTGGTTCCGTAAAGATGAAAACGGTCAGTTCCTCTGGCCGGGTTTTGGACAAAATATCCGGGTGCTGAAATGGATTGTAGGAAGAATAAAAGGTAAAGCCCCCTCTGTAGAAAGCCCGATTGGATGGATGCCGCGGTATGAAGATATTGACTGGACTGGTTTGAAGTTTTCTAAAGAAGATTTTGAAAAGATCATGACAGTAGACCGTGAGCCGGGCAAACAGGAATTATTATCCCACGAAGAACTTTTTGAAAGAATGTATGATAAACTGCCTAAAGAAATTTTCTTTATGCGGGAACTCTTGCTGTCTGCCCTCTGGCGTTCACCGGAACACTGGGGCCTGCAGCCGGAAAAGTATTAATCGCTGATGATTGCCTGCTTATAACAAATCAGTACGCTGACGGGTAACCTATGCGTTACCTGCTCAGCGGCTGTAAGAGTATTTTTGAATTCAACTTATGTTACACTGGCTTCAACAATTATTTACAGAGCCCTCCATTGCACAGTCTGTTATCATTTATGGTTTAGTTATTGCTGCCGGCATTTGGCTGGGCCGCATACGCATTGCCGGTATATCTTTGGGTATTACCTGGGTGCTGTTTGCAGGCTTAATTCTTTCCTATTCGGGTGTAGAAGTAGAAAAAAGCACCGAACATTTTCTCAAAGAGTTTGGACTTATCCTTTTTGTTTATTCAGTCGGCCTGCAAGTGGGCCCGGGTTTTTGGGCTTCTCTGAAAAAGAATGCACTGACCAATAATTTACTGGCACTTGCCGTTGTAGCAACCGGCGTTATCATCACTATCATTCTCTATTATACCAGCCATAATCATATTTCGGTAATGGCCGGTGTGATGAGCGGGGCCGTTACCAATACACCAGGGCTGGCGGCTGCGCAGGCAGCTGTCAGTGATCTTCATATTACCGGAACCAACAAGTCGCTCATTACCCTGGCTTATGCCGTTGCCTATCCGCTGGGGGTTTTTGGAATCATCGGGTCTCTGCTCCTGCTCAAGCGAATATTCCGGATCAATATTTCCGAAGAACAGGAACTGCACCGGAAACTGGATGTACTGAGAGCCAACAAGCCCATCTCCATTCATTTACAGCTTGAAAATAAACAACTGATCGGGCAACCGCTCCGGAAATTATTTGAATTGCTCAGGGAACCGATTGTTGTATCCCGGATGTATCATAAGGGTGAAATCATCACACCCACTCCGGGAGTGGTGCTGGCAGAAAATGATGTCTTACTGATTGTGGCCTCCAAACAAGAAGCAGAACAACTGAAACTGTTAATTGGCCCGGTGAGTAATATTAACCTTAAAGATGTGCAGGAGACCAGGTTGATATCCCGGCATATTGTAGTAACCAGAAGTGCAGTCACCCATAAAAGGCTGGGGGACATTCCGGAACTGCAACAACAAGATTTTACCCTGACACGGTTAAGCAGGGCCGGTGTTGAAATGGTTCCTCATGGTGATATCTTCCTGCAACTGGGCGATACGGTAAAAGTAGTGGGAACCGAAGAAGGGGTAAACCTGGTTGCCAAAGGACTCGGCAATTCACTGAAAGGACTGGAAGTGCCGGATCTGGCTCCCATTTTTTTGGGTATTGTATTGGGGGTGATACTGGGAAGTATTCCTTTTCATTTTCCCAATATGCCTGTGGCAGTAAAAATTGGTATGGCTGGAGGTCCGCTGATTATTGCTTTGATATTAAGCCGCTTTGGCAATCTTTTGTATTTAAACAATTATACCACTAATAGTGCCAACCTTATGATACGGGAGCTGGGCATCAGCCTCTTTCTCGCCAGTGTCGGACTTAGCAGCGGCAAAAATTTGTCTGATGCTTTTGCCGATGGCAGCGGTTTTGGCTGGATCGCCATGGGCCTGGCCATTACGGTGGTGCCTTTGTTGCTGGTAGGGATTATCGCATATAAGTTTTTCCGCAAGACTTTTTTTGAAATCTGTGGCCTGCTGGCCGGCGCCTCTACAGACCCGCCGGCACTGGCCTTTGCCACCAGGCTGGCAGGTAATGATATTCCATCTGTCACCTATGCTACTGTATATCCTTTTACGATGATCCTCAGGATCGTAGCCGCCCAGTTATTGATCCTGCTGCTGGCCTGATAATTCTTTCAATGCCTGTTTCAGGGCTTCTACATTTTTCTTTTCACTGCCGATAAATATTTTGTTGCTGATGATAACAACAGGCCTCTTCAGAAAGGTGTATTCGTCCAGTATCAGCTTACGGTAATCTTTTTCAGCCAGTACTTTATCTTTTAACCCCATTTCTTTGTACTTGATAGCCCTGCGGCTGAACAGAGCTTCATAACTGCCGGCCATTTTTTTCATTTCATCCAACTGGGAAGCAGTAATTTTTTCGGTCTTTATTTCCTGCATAATAATTCTGTCGCCCTTAGCTTGCCGAAGGGTATCCATACCTGTTTCTTTGATGATAGCCTGGCAGGTAGTACAGTTTCCCAAATGATAAATCTTTTTCATAACCAGATAACAGCCTGACCAATTAAAAGTTGATTGGCTGCCTGATGATTCGGGCACTCTTTTTCAACCTGTAAACCTATTAGCTTTTCATCATACCCTGAAATAGATTTACTTTGCACCATCATTTTCTTACTATGTCAAAGGATGAAGTGTTCAGAGAAGAAATAGAAAAGGTCAGCGATTTTAAGTTCGGGGCCAATGTTGCCAAAGTGTTTGATGACATGGTCAACCGGTCTGTTCCTTTTTATAGCGAAATTCAGCGGATGATGGCTGAACTGGCTGCCGATCATGCAAGAGAAGAAACCTTTGTATATGATTTAGGTTGCTCAACCGGTACCACCATGATCGGCATGGATACCATGGTGGACCAGGATATCAAATTCATCGGCATTGATGATTCACAGGAAATGCTGGATAAGTGTAAGTCCAAACTCATGGAAATCGGTTTTTCCCGTCCTTACGAATTACGATGCGCTGACCTTGGACAAGGGATGAAAATAGAAAATGCATCGGTCGTAGTACTTTGCCTCACCCTC
>Ga0114938_1003004_pt1 | contig 10231 bp, 10 predicted proteins | sample AshMeaBigSpring_FD_88675 | JGI IMG/M metagenome (GOLD analysis project Ga0114938, IMG submission 88675) | Groundwater microbial communities from Big Spring, Nevada to study Microbial Dark Matter (Phase II) - Ash Meadows Big Spring | ecosystem: Environmental > Aquatic > Deep subsurface >...
ACAAAAACATAAGGCGATGTACGGTGCTTGTCATAGTGCATAGACCTTGAAGAAGAAATTAGCAAACAAATGCTCCGTATCCATTGCGATACAACAGAAGGGATTTTTAGAAGAAAATTAACAAAAAATCTATGGTATAGTGCAGATACACCTTACCTTATAATCGCGAATTGCGAATTTAATTGTATTATAAGACGTGAAATACACCGGCTGCGATTTACGACGGCCGCTCCCGATAGGGGCGGATGTCGTTAAATCGCTTGTTATGTGTGGTGATTTCTTCATTGTCCGATTTTTTTTTGCGTTGGCTGGCAGGCTCTTTTGGCAGCTTTGTCCTTGATAGTGAGCATTGAACGACTGACAAATGTGCCTGACTTTGTGATGGATTTTGATTTCATTGATTTCTGTTTTTTGTGATGTCAAGTATATTTTGGAAAATTCGTTCAAGTAAACTGTATTCTTGTGTATTGATTGAAACACTGGCTTTCAGACTGGGTTGAATTGGGATTTCTTTGTTATAGGAAGTTTTTAATCCCGTGGATAATTCAATTCTTACTCGGTACTTATCTTCAGTGGGTAGTAAACCAATGTCGACTACTGTGCCTTGCAAAGTACCATATTGATTACTTGGATAATTTTCTAGATTAATTATAGCTTTTTGACCCACTTTCAATGTTCCCGAAGACCTTATCGGTAAAAAACCTTCAATGGTCAATATTTGATAATTGATGTTTTGTGGAATGATAGTGATTATAGGTTCTGACGCTTTGATGTAGTCATTAGGATTAATGCTTTGATTAAATGCTATTCGACCTGATATTGGTGATTTGATTATGTATTTATCTTGCCACTCAATTATTTTGCTTTTTAAATCATCTATAAGTTGGTTGATGGTAAAAATCCTTGTGTTTACGCCATTTCTATGTTCTGCGGTAAGTTCGGCTATTTGGGTTTTTAATTGTTGTATTCTTACCTCATTACTAATGATATTGGATTTGAAGGCTTCAAGATTTCGTTTTTCATTGAGCAATTTTGATTCTGCCTTTTCTTTATCTACTGGTGCTATTACTCCATCTTTTTCTAGGCTCAAATTTCGACTGTAGTCTTTTTCTGTCAAAGAAACATCCTGATGATAGTATTCTCCTTGCTTATTCAATGAGTTGTTTAATTTGTTAATTTGCTTAATCTCTTTTTCCAAAGCATCAATTTTTACAAAAACTGATGCATCTCTTAGAAAGTTTTGGAACTCTAAAAATGTTTGATTCAGATTTGCATAGTTTGGAGTCATTTCTCCTAATTGAAGTTCGTTCGGTACTTCTATTTGTAAGTAGTCAGGAATGTGTGATATGGCTTTAAATGATTCACTAAATGAATAAAACTGATGTATGCTTTGCTCATCCAAAGTCGATTGAATCGTAAGTAAAACATCACCTTTATTCACTATACTTTTATCTTTTGCAAAAAGTGAATCAATCAATCCACTGACCTTGGGTACTATTTCAATGGGTTTTTGACCTACTACATGTTCGCCTTGCATACTCAATTTATCTGGATATTTAATAAAATAAGCCACTCCAAAGCACACCAACAGAAAAATAAAACCAAGTGATATTCCCCAATTCAAAATCCATCCTGGCGGCTTACCAAAAATATTCTCAATGGCAAGATGTTCTTCTTTTTGAACTATTTCAGGCATCTTGACTTATTTTTGTAGTGAACGTTCCATTCAAAGACGTATGATCTCTTTCTAAATCCAATTGATCTTGTACAAGATTATAGTAGATTCCCTGTTTAGATACCAAACTTCTATGTGAACCTATTTCAGATATTCTACCATCATTGATGACTACTATTTGATCTGCGTTTTTTACGGTACTCAAACGGTGAGCCACTACTATGACAGTTTTGTATTTATAAAACTTATTTAAGTTTTCCATGATGATTCTCTCATTCGTAGCATCAAGAGCATTCGTCGCTTCATCAAAAAACAAAAATTCAGGATTTTTATATACCGCTCTGGATATAAGTAGTCTCTGTCGCTGCCCTTGCGATACACCCATACCTTTAGCTCCAATCATTGTATTGTATGATAATGGCAATGAATACACGAAGTCAGATACATTGGCTACATTCAAGGCTTGATCTAATTTTTTGAAATCCAAATCATCATCACTTTCAGCAATATTGTTTCCTATAGTATCTGAAAATATGTATCCATCTTGCATAACCGTCCCACATTTACTTCTCCAAAATGACTTGCTTATGGCTTGCAAAGGTGTATTACCAACAAGTATTCTTCCTTTTGAAGGTGGATAAAAACCAAGTAGTAATTTGAGTAAGGTCGTTTTTCCGCTACCACTTATACCGACAATTGCAGTCACTTTACCCGATGGAATAATAAGATTAATATTGTCCAAAACATCTTTTTCCGAGCCGTTGTATTTAAATGAAAGATTTTCAAGAATTAAATCTGCATTTTCTTGTATTTCTTGTATCAAATTATCTTCTGCTTTTTCTTCCGCTTCCACTTCGGTGATTTCATTCATCCGGTTTAGACTCAATTTGGCATCCTGTACAGAGCGAAGAAATTGAATGAATTGGTCAAATGGAGCATTCAACTGACCAACGATGTATTGTATGGCGACCAAAGTACCCAATGTGATGCTCCCACCGATTACAGATTTGGCTGCGAGGAATGAAATGATGATGTCTTTGAGCCTAGTAAAAAACAATGCCCCGAAATCTTGATATTGTCGTAGAGATAAAGAATTGGATTGTACTCTAAACAAGACACCCTGTATGTCAATCCATTTCCATCTTCTTTTTCGTTCACTTCCTTGCAATTTGATTTCCTGCATACCGTGTATCATTTCAAACAAGGTATGTTGATTGTCTGATTGCTGTTGAAATGCCAAGTAGTCTATCTTTGCTCTTTTCTTCATGAAAAGTAATACCCACAGAACATACAAAGTGGAGAAAAAAGCAAAGACAAGAAATATAGTCAAATCATAAAAAAGCAAAATCCCACTAAAGACAATCAAAGTCAGGAATGAAAAAACTATATTTAGCACCGAACCTGTTAAAAACTGTTCAACCCGATAGTTGTCGTTAATTCTCTGTACTAAATCGCCTACGTTCTTACTATCAAAATAACCCAATGGCAATTGCATGAGTTTGCTTAGAAAATCTGAAATGAGATTGACGTTGATTCTTTTGCCTATTTGCAAAATTATCCACGATTGTATGAACTGCACAAAAGTTTGGCTTGTAAATAAAACCAATTGAGCTATCAATATTAACCAAATAAAATTGAGATTCTGATTCTGTACTCCCACATCAATCAATGACTGAGTAAGAAAAGGAAACATTACCTGAAAGAGCAATCCTACAATGATTCCAATGACAAATTGTATGATTAGTCTCCTATAGGGTCTTAAATACTGGAAAAGTGATGACCAAGAATTACTCGAATCCTTATCAACACCCAAGTTTCGGCTATAGAATTCTGGTGTAGGTTCTAAACCCAAAACAATACCTTTGTCTCCATCGCTGCACCATGACTTTTCAAATTGTTCTTTGGTGAGTTTAATTTTACCGTGGGCTGGGTCGGCTATCCAAACGTGACGGTGGTTGATTTTATAAACAACTACGAAGTGTTTTTGATTCCAGTAAGCTATACAAGGAAGAGGAAAATCAAGTAAACCTGCTTTATCCGGTTTAGACAAAAAATTAATCCTCACAATTATGGTTCTAAGACCAAAATACTCAGCTGCGGAAGAAATGCTTTTTAACGAAACACCAGTTTTTGATGTACCACATTTGAATCTTAGAGTAGGTATATTGATATGTTTTTCGTAAAAGGACAATATCATGCCTAAGCATGTAGGGCCGCAGTCAGCATCATCTAATTGTCTTATTAGTTTAATTTTATTCATAACTCACCTTAAATTGTAATACTGGATTGTTAGCTCCTTTAATGGATTTTTAGTCCAATCATCCCACTCACCTTTATAAGGATCATACCCGCATTTTAGAGGTGCTGAGTACTCATTTAAAGGATCATCAATAAAAGCTCTACAATCTGTACATATATATCTGAACTCACAGTCTTTGCATTTCTCAATTGTATTTTTATTTATCTCCCATATCCCTGTAAATTCTGAATTTTTTAATACATCAGAAATTGTCGTGTTATCCACATGACCGTAACTTTTTTGCATACTAGGACAATTCTTAATATTACCATTTTTATCAATGGCTATCTTGCGGTTCAAACATGAATTGTAGGACATAGACTCCGTGAAATTCTCAATATTAACTGAAAAATATTTATGATGAATACAACCACAAGCACTTTCATCTAGTATATTATCCATTGTAGATAATATAGTACCCTTACCATATCCACCTGAATCATATACTATTTTATTAAATGGGGCTCCGTACAAAACTATTGAAGAGAATTTTATGTTACTATCTATAATCCCTCTTATTTTATCTATTAATCCTATGTCATATGGAAATAAGCATTGTATTGAAATAAAATTATTACCGAATAGCAAATTACTTATATCTTCCATTTCATTAATAGCCGGTGGTCTATAAAATCTTATTTGTAAATGGCGACAACCTAAATCCTCAAGCTGAGTAAATTCCAAAGAGAAATCATGATGATAATCATTTGACACATCAATTATTGCATTTGAAATACTTGATGGATAATTCCAGTTTAAAATTAATGTTGGAAAATTTTCTAATTCACTAATGTTACTTAATTCAAGAACAAGTTCATTATCAAGTAAAAATTCAAAATACTCATTCAAAATATGATGATGTTCTCTACTTACATTCTCAAAAGTCTTTGCCAAATGAATGTATCTTTTATCTACAAATAGATTCGACAAGGACAATGGTATTAAATGATACGAGTTTCGTTGCAAATCGCATATGATAGATCGGATATGTCCATCTACTATCATGCAGTTTGCAAAAAGACTAAGTATTCCCTTTTTTTTCATTTTCATCCATTTGTGCAAAATCAACTATTTTAGATATTGGTTTATAAAAAGGTCTCGTTAAATGAGACTTAGTCTGATGTTTAACATAACTGGCAACTTTAAGCTCCGAAGCAGATGACATTTTAATTTCCCACGTTGATGCAATGAATGGAAACTTCTCCGGTGACTGAGCTATTTGGTCCGTTATATTCTCAAGAAATTCGTTTATATTCATAGTTTTATAATTTAATGAGTAATTCTGCGATCTCTTTTTCTAAAAAATAATTACAATTTCGACTAAGCCACTGAAATTGCCCTATAGGGTTTACTTCCAAAAAGATATATTCGTTTTGTGGAGTCTGAATAATATCAAAAGATCCACTATCAAGTCGGTTTTTATTCATTAATGTCTTTAGTTTCTTCTGTAAAAAAGAAGGCAACATATACGGCACTACTCTATTTGGTTTGGCATGGTCGTAGTTTCTAAAATCGACTATTGTTTTCGGGTTGTTTTGACTGAAAATAGCCATTGTATAAAAACGACCTTTTAAATAAAATGATCGTAGCTCAACTTTTTTATCAATGTATTGCTGAAACATACTATGTAAAAATATTTGAGGAAATGAGTCTATATTTTCCAAGGTAATCAACAAAGTAGGAGCATTAAGCCTGATCTCTTTATTTTTATATTTGAAACAGCTAAATGGATTTTTTACTGGTTTGCAAATAATTCTATCATGCTTCATTAAAAACTCCTTCACTCTTGCAATGTTATTTGTAATAAGTGTTTCAGGTATTTGTAATCCTAAACCCAAACAATCTTGTAATATATTAAGTTTTTCGATACCATTGTCTGAGAATTTATTTATTCCGTTATACGATTCAAAGGATTCAACGAAGGAGACTATAGGATCAATGTTTTCCTTTGCGATACCTCTCACCAGAAAATCACTTTCAGTTGTATATGAACTTCCTAACTTATACTGACCTCGTCTGTACCAATATGGACTATCATTAGATATTTTGCAATCATTTAAATTCAAAAATGAATGTTCATTGCTAAGGAATACTTCGATACATTGAATATTCGTATCATCAAATAGCTTTCTTATCTTCCTATTGGGTGCTAAATAATTTATCCATGACATTACGTCATCGGTACTGGTATCAAATGAATCGGATTGTATGATTATATTTTTAGTTGTCATTTTACATACATTTCCAAAATCCATAAAATAATTTAAAGCCATATTTTTCTTCAAATTGTTTCTTCTTTTCATCTACTTCGAATTCCACAATATTCCACTGTGACCTAAGTGTATTGACCTTATCTTTGTCAACTGAAAACTTTTTATAGTCACAAAAAAGATTTAAGTAAAACATACCATTTTGAACATCTGGATATTTGCATCTATAAAATTTTGAGTTTACATCTCTGTACATATTATCAAATAAACACCCTATTTCACGAGGGTGAATTTCGCATTTTAACATAGCTGTATATAAAATTTCTTGCAGTTCTAAAAAAGCACACTGATTATGTATTAGTAAAATCAAGGGAATTGTATTCGAGAACGATTCGTCTTCGGTAGTATAATAATCTATATTGGAAGAAAACTTGTACTTCCTATTGTCTAAATCAAAATCGGGCTTACCTTTATTTTTAAAGATATCTTTATCATCTATGCCTATAATTTTTGAACTTGGAAATCCATATTTATTTATCCAAACCTTTATTTTCTGTATACTATTTCTCTTTTTAATAGCGTATAACTCATCAGGCTGACTCTTTTGGATTTGATCCTCAATTCCTAAATCATATACTTTAAGCAAGTATTCATAATTGATATTTTTTAAGTAAATTTCTCTATTTTGTTTTGCTTGTTCCGAAAAAGATGTGTCACTTGTAATATCATAAATTAAGGGTTGAAATAATGGAAAACTGTGTAGATGCTTCATCTGGAGTCCATACTTAAATCCTTTCAACAAATATTCTCTATATTTAATATTTCCTTCGAATACACTAATCTGTGCAGCGTTTATTAAATCCTTCAAGAAAACAAAATTATATTTTCTAAAAGCTTCGTCATAATACGCAAGAGAGCTATCTACATCATTTTCAATAAAGTAGCATCTTTCGGCTTGATTAATCAGTGCATGATATGTGAGATAGGTTGTATCACAAATATTATTATTATTTGCTTTTAAGTTTGAATTAGACATTAAAAAAATTATAATTAAAAAAACAACCTTCATGTTTCAAAACATTTATGTTAAAAAATAGGAATTGGTCGATTCTATCGACCAATTCCATTCAGACTAGCAAGGTCCTCTGCGATAATCAACACCTTCACCATCAACAGTATGTTGACCATCATCAGTACCTTTATCAAGGCAATCAGAACCTGAGGTTCCATCATTGCTCTTATAAGTAGTTGCAGTTGGTGCACCTCCTATAATGCTAAATGAATCCATAATCTCACTTGATTTAAAAGCATCAAATTTTGAGCTTTTAATTGATTCAAAATTCATAATTATTGAATTTAAAATTATTGAATCCCCAATCCGTCTCGAGTCTGGGGTTCGTACGTCCATGTTGTTTTCTTGAAATCCTACGTATGAGTTCAAGAGGGAAGGGATGGAATTTCCCATACAAATAGCTATTTTGTATTTTTTGAAACATCACGGTAAGGTTTGCAGAACTGTGGTTGTGGTGGTGTGGGCTGGCTTTGCGGGTATGCAAAACCACCTCTGCCACAGTGCATGTAGGATTTAATCCTTTGATTTTCTGTATTTTATTCATTTCTACCGTCATGTTTTTTTGTTTCATCACACATAACATTACCTTAGAAGAACAATGCAACCCTACAAAATATTTTTATTTGTTGTATCTTTTTTTAAAAAAAAATTATTTTTTTCAGCGCAGAACCAGAGAACCACCATCTCCCCGTCTCCCTCCCTGCGCACTAATTTTTTGGGGTTGGGGGAAGGCTTTAGCTGGAAGCTGTAGATGGCATTGGCTAAGCTGAGGAGCTAGGAGACTTCTCTGATGGTCTATTTTGTGGGAACGGAATATTTATTTTGCAAAAAAGCCGGCCCTATATCCCACTATCCGGCTCAAGGCAGTAAATAATCCCCTTAAAGGCAAATCCTCAAATCCACCACCCTGTACTTGGTGGAAGGGATACTTTAGATGTAAAACTATTTCATTTAGTGTTAGTTCATATCTTATAACCTATACTTAATATGGGTGCTAAATTAATGGTTCGGTTGTTTTTCAATTCATCATTTATAATTAACAAATCTATATTTAATAGCATACCTAGATTTATGTAGTAATTCTGTTTAGGCGAAATCCCAAGACTATACTGTCCATTAAATCCCATTTTATATAGCTTTTCTTTTTGTAGGTCGAGGTAAATGGCCGGCAAGATGAAAGGTTGCGATGTATAAAATTGTCTATAAAAACTTATATCAAAATTTATACCAGTGATGTTTTCAAAAACCAAATGGCTAGTGATAGGATAGGATTGTAAGTATCCTACTAGCGTAGAGATAAATTCATTCCTTTGGTACACAGCAGTCAATGTAGGGGTATCATAAAATGCAAATTGATTTACTTTGGGAGCAAAGTCTACTAAAATCCCTCTTCCCTTTTCATTTATATACTTATAATAAAGTCCGAATTCGAATTTTACATCATTGTAGGAGGGCAGGTTTTTATCTCCCAGCATCGTTTCTATATTATAATAATTTGCTCCACTAAAATTCAATCCTACAATATGGGATTGCGAAAATAATCTTCCAGAAGACGAAAAAAGAAGGCAAATAATTAATAATGAGATTCTGAACATAAATAAAAATAATAAAATAAGTGAGAAAAATTAAATTAAAAAAATTTAATAGGCTACCCAATAGCATGCATATAGAAAAAATGATTTAACTAAAGCATCTCTAAAATCATTTAAATTTATTATTTTAACTGCCATAATACATTAAATACAAAAAGTTGTATTTCGCACTTTTAGATAAATTATGATTATAGAGATGCCCTAAAATTGAAAGCAAGGATGCAAAAATGGCTACTATCAAAGCTCACAAAATCCTAATTCTGTCTTAAAACTATATTGCTAATCAAAAACCATTTATGTGTATAATATTTCACCCAAAACTAATAATAATGGTAAAAAAAATTAGCTACAATTGATATCTCCACAGGCTGTACATCCACACCAACCACAGCAAGCTGCTACGGCCGAGATTCCACCTGCTGCCAATATAGCTGCTTCAGGTCCTAATAAAACAAAACCCGCAGCTCCTGCCGCATCGAAGACTGAGATACATATCCAATGATACCATCTGCATTTCCTTCTATCGGTATGAATGTCTGTTTTTTCTTCAAATCCTTCAGACCAAAATTTTAGCGAATTTACAAAAACAGATGAAAATGCAAATAATACATTTTTATCTTCCTGATTTAAGGCCGAACAATTAGTCATTTTATCAAAATCTATGGTCAAGGATACTACTTCATGTATAGAAGATGTCTTTTTAACGTCTTCCAGATACTCGCGTATTATTTCAAGACTTTCCAAGCTGATCCGGCTATTGAGATACCTGATGATATCATAATCCGCTCGTTCTATCTCAGTCAATATATCATCTAATTCCGTTGCACAAATATCATTATAATTTATTGGTAAAGTAGTTAAAGAAGCTGATTGATTTAATTTGTCAACTAATGAATGAATATCCGAAAAACCGCCTCCGGCAAACACATCATCCAATATCCTATTGTGCTCCGCACCTATAAATTCCATAGGATTTACATTTAAATTCTCGGTGGGTTCATCTATTATTGGAGATTTACTACAGGAACATAGATTTGCGAAAATGGAAATGGCAATCAACAATAAAACCAAACTGTTTTTCATAAAAAAAAAATTTAAAAATTAAAAAATATCTCCCCCTTCCCCTTATACCTAGCTCCCTGCCAGCCGGCCAGTGATGCTGCATCAGTGGATTATAGTTGCTTAGGGAGGATGGCCACCTAGTATAGTTATTATTCATCCTCTACATGCAAAATCATAGTCCTAATAACAGCCATTTCTAAGGGCGAACTTTACGCCAAACCGCTTTACTGATCCCGACTCTTTAGATAAATGAATAATTTCTATTCGGATCTAAAAAATGGACATCAGCTATCGTCCCAGCAGATTACGGAATGGACAAAA
>Ga0114938_1003005_pt1 | contig 10231 bp, 7 predicted proteins | sample AshMeaBigSpring_FD_88675 | JGI IMG/M metagenome (GOLD analysis project Ga0114938, IMG submission 88675) | Groundwater microbial communities from Big Spring, Nevada to study Microbial Dark Matter (Phase II) - Ash Meadows Big Spring | ecosystem: Environmental > Aquatic > Deep subsurface >...
CCCTTTGCTCACCACCTTTCTGGGGCATGGCGAGGGCGGGCTGGCGCGCCTGCTGTTTCACGAGTTGGCCCACCAGGTGGTGTATGCGCAGGACGACACCGCGTTCAACGAGTCCTACGCCACCGCGGTTGAAAGGTTGGGTGGCCAGCGCTGGCTGGCGCTGCACGGCTCCGAGCAGGCCCGTGCGGCATTCGAGGTGTTCGATGCCCGGCGGCAGGCTTTTCGGACACTCACGCGCGAGGTGCGGCAAAATTTGAAACGATTTTATGCCCCATCGCTTGATGGTAATGCTTCTTCAGCTACTCATTTTGATGGCGTTGCTGTGCGTGCAGCCAAGGCCGCCGAGATGGCCCGTTTTCGTGCCCGCTACGCCGAGCTGAAGGCGGCATGGGGTGGTTACAGCGGCTACGACGCCTGGGTGGCGCGCAGCAACAACGCCACGTTTGCCTTGCAGGCTGCCTACGACCAGTGGGTGCCCGCGTTCGAAACCCTGTTCGAACGCGAGGGGCAGTCCTTTGCCCGTTTTCATGCCGCCGTGGCCGATCTGGCCCGCCTGCCGCATGCCGAGCGGCACGCGGCCTTGCAGCGACTCAGCCAACCCTAGCAACCTGACGGACTTTCGATCGCCAGCGGGGCAGGCCAGTTTTTTTCAAACCGGGTTCAGGCTGTCTTCGGCTTGCTGGTGCGCTGTTGAGGTGTTTTTGCCGCTGTGCCCCGGGGGGGGTGCGCCCGGGCGGGCCGGGTTGGGGTGGTTGGGTTGGCTGGGGTGTTTGAGGCCACAGCTGATGCCGGGCTGCTTGCAGGTTTGCTTGGGCGGGCGGCGCGCCGGTCCACGGTCACGGCCGGGCCTGGGGTGACCGCAGCCAAGGGTGGCGTGTTGTCGGACGGGTGCAACAGCTCGGTGCGCAAGGCGTCGGCCGAGACCGGCTGCACGCCGTTGGGCCGGGGCGGCAGGCTCTGGGGAGCCTGGCTCAGCAACTCTTCCAGCCTCGTCAGCAGTGCCTGCGAACTGGGTGCCATGTCGTTGCGCGGCCCGACGACGTAACGCACCGTGTCCAGCGCGCGCTGGCGCAACTCGGCGTGGGGCAGCAGGTAGGGCAGGCCTTCGATCGCGCCTTCGCGTTCAAACTCCACGATGATGGACTGCTGCCGGATGATGGCTGCGCGGCGGTCGGCCGTCAGCGAAGCAAACGGCTCCTCTGCCGTCAGCACCTGGGCCGATCGTTCGAGCCTGTCGCGGCGGACCGAGCCGCGCGAGTCGGCCATCAGGATCAGCATGCGGATGACGGCCGCCTCCAGCCCACCCTGGTCGCAGCCCAGCAGCATGGCCTGCACTTCAGGCAGGTAGCGCAGTTCCTGCGCGTCCTTGTGGGCGCGGTTGTGGGCATGGGTGGTGCCCACCCATTGCATGAACGGGTTGCCATACAGCGCAATGAAGCTCAGTTCGTAGGCGGCATCGCGCACATCGCGCAACAGGTCCATGGTCTGCGTGATGCCGGCTGCAAGTGCCTGTTCAGCGACCAGGAAAGGGTTGTCTGCGCCCGCTGGCCTGCGGTCGGCACGGGCGGCCGCAGCTGCTGCTTTCACGACAGGCATGACGGGGTTGACGGCATCGGCCATCATGCGGCGGCTGGCGCGCGAGGGGTGACAGGCTTCCATCAGCTGGGCAGTCTGCGGCGTGACCACCGACTGCACCGCCGGGCGCAGCAGCGTTTCGTAGGTGTGCACACCCATTTCGGACAGGCGGGCCACGGCGGCAAAGTCGCGCTCGTCCGAGCGGTCGCTGCTGATGACGTTGAGCACATCTGCCATGGTGCGGGCGCGAAAGCTCACCACGAAGTGGGCTGCATCGCCGTCACCCAGGATGTCTTCGATCATCATTTCGTACAGACCGGGTGCCAGGGCCTCGATGGTCTTGAGGGTCGATGCCATCTCGGCATGTTCTTTCTTGGCCACCGACGACGACACGAAGATGCCCAGGTGGCCCACTTTGTCATGCACCATGTAGATGATGCGGTTGCCCCGGATGACGATTTCACGCTCGTTGGCGTAGGTGTCCACAATCCAGTTCAATGCCTGCTGGGGCGGCGTGATGTTGTCGCCACGGCTGGCGAACACGATGATGGGCGAGCGGATGGCCTTCAGGTCCAGGGGCCGACCGTGCTCGAGGCTGGCCTCGCCACGGGCCAGCTTGTTGCCCACAAACAGCTGTTCGACGATCCAGCGGATTTCCGCCTCGTTGGTGAAGTGGTAGCCGCCCCACCAGCGCTCGAACTCCAGAAACGCATCGCGGGCCTCCTGACTGTCGATGTGGGCAAACAGGTCGTAGTACTTGCCAAACAGGTTGCGCCCGGGGTTCAGCATCTCGAAATTGCTGACGAGGTGGGCACCGTCAAACTGGCCGTGGCCCAGGTCTGACAACACCAGCGCAGGCAAAGCCCCGCCCAGCAGCCCGCCGTTGTAGCGCATGGGGCTTTCGCCCACATGGCCCGACCAGTAGGCCATGGGCGCACCATTGATGACCAGCGGGCCGGTGATGTCGGGGTTGGCAGCCGCGAGCAGCATCGTTGCCCAGCCCCCCTGGCAGTTGCCGACGATGATGGGGGCGGGTGCATCGGGGTGACGGCGCACGATTTCGCGCACAAAACCCGCTTCGGCACGCATCACATCGGCCAGCGTCTGTCCTTCGACGGGCCGCTGACGGAACACGACGAAGTAAACCGGGTGACCCGCCCGCAGTGCCACGCCGACCTGGCTGTCTTCCTTGAACCCGCCAATGCCCGCGCCATGCCCTGCGCGCGGGTCGATGATCATGTAGGGCCGCTTCCACTCGTGGACCGTGATGCCCATGGGCGGCAGGATGTGCAGCAACTGGTAGTTGACGGGATGGGGCAGCGTGTGCCCGTCCACGATCAGTTCGTGGTCATAGGCCAGCACCGGCGGGGTCCCGGCCGCTTCGTGCGTCAGGTCGTTGTTGCCGCGCTCGCGCAGGGTGTCGAGGGTCAGAGCGGTGCGCTGCAGCGCATCGACCCAGTAGGCCTGGGCCTGTGCCAGCCACGATCCATCGGCCAGTTCGGCTTGCAGGGTCTGGCTGAGTTGCCTGCCTTGTTCGCCGAGGCTGCCATGGAAGTTGGCCAGCGACGATTGGATCTTCTGCGCGTGCAGCGCACTGGCTTCTCCCAGCCGGTGCGCCAAATTGTTCAATGCCTCGGTCTCGTTGTGGGCTCGTTCGCCCAGGTGCGCAGGGCTGAAGAGGGGTTTGGGTGACAACATGTGGAGCGTCCTGTCTGTTGCGCGCGGGGGCGCGTGCGGTGGGCAAAAAGCCCAAACCTCCATTTAACCCTCACACAGACCCGTCTGGGGAAACTATGATGAGTCTTTCTGATCTGGATCAAACTTCAAGATGGCCCACATACACATTGAGCGAGACCACCATTTTTCCAAGGCCAAAGCCCGCAAGATTGCTTTCCAGTGGGCAGAGCAGGTCGAGAATGAGTTCGACATGGCCTGTACGTATGAAGAGGGCGACGACGAAGACCTGGTGAGCTTTTCCCGCAGCGGCGTCAAAGGCACGCTGCGGGTCTGCGCCAGGCGCTTCGAGCTCGATGCGCAACTGGGCATCCTGCTGGGCGCATTCAAGGGTCGTATCGAGTCGGAAATCGTCAAAAACCTCGATGAGCTGATGGCCGCCCACCCTGCGCCCAAAGCGGCATCAGGTGGCGCAACCAAGGCAGCGCCCAAAGCGCGCAAAAAGCCAGCCGTCTGAGGCCGCTGCATGGGTGCGTTCAACCGTTCGGATGCGCGGCCTGCGTTCGGCCCGCTGGCGGGCCTGAAGGTGGTGGAAATGGGGCAACTCATTGCCGGGCCGTTTGCCGCCAAGACCTTGTCGGACTTCGGGGCCGAGGTCATCAAGATTGAGCCACCTGGCAAAGACGGCTCGCCCGGGGGCGACCAGCTGCGCGTGTGGCGTTTGCTGAAGGACGGTACATCGGTCTGGTGGCAGGTGCAGTCGCGCAACAAGCGTTCGCTGGCGCTCGACTTGCGCAGCTCGCAAGCACGGGACATCGTGCGCGCGCTGGCCACCGAGGCCGATGTGCTGATTGAAAACTTCCGCCCCGGTGCGATGGAGTCGTGGGGTCTTGCGCCCGATGAGCTGGTCAAGGCCAACCCCCGGCTGGTGGTGCTGCGTGTCAGCGGGTACGGCCAGACCGGGCCCTACCGTGACAAGCCGGGTTTTGGCCTGTTGGGCGAGGCCATGGGGGGCATGCGGCACCTGACCGGGCAACCCGGTGAGGTGCCTGTGCGGGTCGGGGTGAGCCTGGGCGACACACTGGCTGCGTTGCACGGTGTCATCGGCATCCTGATGGCGCTGCACGAGCGGCAGCGCAGCGGACAGGGGCAGGTGATTGACGTGGCGTTGTACGAGGCGGTGTTCAACTGCATGGAAAGCCTGCTGCCCGAATACAGCGCCTTCGGTGCCGTTCGCGGGCCCGGGGGCAGTGCGCTGCCGGGCATTGCCCCGAGCAATGCCTACCTGTGTGCAGACGGCTACGTGCTGATCGGGGGCAATGGCGACGGGATTTTCAGGCGGCTCATGACCGTCATCGGGCGGGACGATCTGGGGCAGGCCCCCGATCTGGCCCACAACGCGGGGCGGGTGGCCCGCGTGGCGGAACTGGATGCAGCCATCGGCCAGTGGACAGCCGCGCGGTCGGTGAGCGAGGCACTGGCGGCCCTGGAGGCGGCTCAGGTCCCGGCTGGGCGTATCTACACCGTGGCAGACATTGCAGCCGATCCGCATTACGCGGCTCGTGGCATGCTGATCGAGCGCTCGCAAGCCGATGGCAGCCGCCTGCTGGTGCCTGGCATCGTGCCCAAGCTGTCACGTACACCCGGTCAGCATGCCAGCGACGCGCCCGCGCTGGGACAGGACACCGATGCCGTGCTGGCGGGCATGGGGCTGTCGGTGGCGCAGATTGCCGAGTTGCGGGCCAAAGGCGTGGTGCAGTAACACAAAAGCCCCGCCAGCGGTGGCTGGCGAGGCTTGTCGGGTGTTTTTTTGTGAACCGGGTGGGCAGCAGGGCTGCCCACCGTGCCAGCTGGCGCTGGCCCGGAGCTGTCAGCTCAGGGATTCAATCAGGTCGATGTACTGCTGCATGGCATCGTCACTGTCGGTGCCTTGCAGCTTGTTCCACGCGTCCCACTTCGCGCGACCCACCATGTCGGTGAAGCCGGGCTTCTTCTCGGTGTTATCGCCTGCTGTGGCCTGCTTGTACAGGGCATAGATTTTCAGCAGCGTGGCGTTGTCGGGGCGCTCGCTCAGGTTCTTGGAGTTGGCAACAGCAGCTTCGAATTGGGCTTTGAGTTTGGCCATGAACAGACTTTCGGTCAGGGGTTGAGGAAATTGCTCGGCCTGTGGCCGGTGCGCGGGGTGTTTGCACGTTATCTTAGGGGGTGTCGGTGCAGACAAAATAGGGGGTTAACTCCAGTCGGGTGCTGTGCCGACTGTCGCGCAGTCTGATCACTCCATCTGGAACATTGCCATGGTCACACGTATTCCCACCCAACCCGTCGGCTCCCGTCGTGCTGCAGAGGGTTCGTCCGGATCATCTGGCGCGCGTGATCGTGAGCATCATCCGGTCGCCGATGCCATTCAGGGTGTGCTGGGCCTGTCGGGCGAGCGCATGAGCAAGGTCGATACCGCGTGGCTGCGGATGGATTCGGCAGCCAACCTGATGATGATCCTGGGTGTATGGGTGCTCAAGCCCGGGGTGCGCTACGAGGACGTGTGTGCGCGCATCACGGAAAGGCTGTTGCCCATTCCGCGCTTTCGTCAGTTGGTGGTGGAGGACGCCGCCGGTGCCACCTGGGTGGACGATCCGGCATTCGACATCCACCAGCATGTGGTGCGAGAGGTGTTGCCCGCCAGGGGCCAAGGAGCCTCAAGGGGGCGGCGAAAGGGGGGCGTGGCCGCATTGACGGACCAGCAGGCATTGCAGGCGCGCGTGGGTGAGTTGGCGACGCGGCCGCTGGACCGCCGTCGGCCGCTGTGGCAGTTCCATCTGGTCGAACACTATGAAGGCGGTTCGGCACTGATTGCGCGCATTCACCATTGCATCGCAGACGGTATCGCGCTCATCACGGTCATGATGGGCCTGGTCGACGGTGGCAAGCCAACGCGCACGCGCAGAAAAAAGGTATCGCTTGCGGTCGAGCACCCGCAAGAGTGGTTGGCTGATACCCTGGTGCGCCCATTGACCGAACTGGCGGTCAAGGCGCTCGATGCGGCGGGTGATGGCATGGTCTGGTCGGTGGATGCCGTGGGGCATCCGCGACAGGGGCTGGAGGCAACCGTCCACTCCACACTTGCTGCTGCACGCATGGGCAGTCAGCTGGTGTCTGACCTGGCCGCCCTGGCCCTGATGGACGACGACTCGCCCACCAGCTTGAAAGGCCAACCCACTGCACGGAAAGCCGTTGCCTGGTGCGAGCCCATCCCGCTCGACGAAGTCAAGGCAGTGGGCAAGGCGTTGGGATGCTCGGTCAACGATGTGCTGCTGAGTGCGGTGGCAGGTGCCATCGGGCGTTACCTGTCGCGGCGCGGCGAAGCGGTGGCAGGCAAAGAGATCCGCGCCATGGTGCCGGTGAACCTCAGGCCTTTGGATCAGGCCTGGAAAATGGGCAACCGTTTTGGCCTGGTGCCGCTCGTGCTGCCGGTGGGAATCGAAAATCCGGTTGAACGCGTTTATGCCGTGCGCGCCCGCATGCAGAGCCTGAAAGGGAGCATGCAGCCTTTGCTGGCATTCGGCCTGTTGTCGGTGGCGGGTTTGCTGGTCAAGCCAGCGCAGGATGCCTTGCTGGGGTTGTTCTCCCGCAAAACCACCGCCGTCATGACCAATGTGCCCGGGCCGGGTGACAAGTTGGCCTTTTGCGGGGCGACGCTGGAGCAAACGATGTTTTGGGTGCCACAGTCGGGTGACATCGGACTGGGGGTGTCCATCCTCAGTTATGGCGGGGGCGTGCAATTCGGGGTGATCACCGACACTGGCATGTGTCCTGAGCCCCGCCAGATCATCGACGAATTCGCCCCCCAGTTTGAAAGCCTGGCCTGGCTGGCGCTGATGTTGCCCTGGGGTGACGAACTAGGCAGCTGAGGGGCTGTGTTGGCTGGCGCAGTCGAGCGACGCTCAGGCCGGGCAACGGGCATGAGCCCATGGGTCGCCGCCGCTCAGCTGTTCAGTCCTCGGCGAGCTCGGATTTGGCCATTTCGATGTCCAGCCGTTCCATGGCATCCGCAGGTTGTAAGGCTGCCGCCTGCTGGTACAAGGCAGTGGCTCCTTGCAGGTGACGCTCGCCTTCCAGCATGACCAGGCCGTTGGCATATTCCACCAGCGCGATGGCGGAATGGGGGGTCAGGGCCAGTGCGGTCTGGTAGTGCTTCAGGCCGACCTCCTTTTTGGCCCCGTAGGTCAGGCCCCCGATGAGGATGCCGACCTTGTCGATCACCTCGGCATGGAACGCGGCCAGTGCCAGGTGGGCGCCGGCGTGTTGGGGGGCCAGCTTCAGTGTGTTGTCCAGCGCCTTGCGCACACGTGTGCCCAGCCCTTCGGCCAATGCCTTGGCCACGCTGATGCCCTGGCTGTAGCGGCCCAATGCGTAAGCCTGCCAGTACCAGGCGTTGGCGTTGTCAGGGGCGCGCTGTTGCAACTGTTGCGCCCGTTCGGCCACGGCAAGGTAAATGTCCTGCCTGGCTTGCTCTTTGGGTTCCAGATAGGTGGCATGGATGCAACTGGCTTTGTTGGCGGCGTTGATGCCGCTCGGGCCGGCTTTGAGGCCTGCATCGACCGCCGCACGGAACTCACCGTTGTGAAACAGCACCCACGCAGCCCAGGCTTCGGTGGTGTCGGGCGCGGGTTCGCAATCGGCTGCGTGCAAGCGCGCCCACTGCTTTCTGAGGGAGGCCGCTGTGTATTTGAACTCACCCAAATAGGGGAACTTTGCCCATTTGGCCATGGTGTCTCCAAGTGCATCTTTTTTGTTGTCAACACTGGGATTGTCGTGCCTGCGGGCTGCGTGCAGTCGAAAATGCGACAGCTATCTGCAGTAAACTTGACGCAGCGCAAAGCCCGGCAAGCGAAAAGGCCCTGTGAACGGGCAAATGAATTCTCCCACCGCTAAACCCCTGTTGGGCTTATAGCGGGGGTTTCCTGGGTCATCGACCAGTGCGTGTTGGTGTTGCCACCTTCTCGACTTATCTTGGTCTCACCAGGCGGTGGATCCGTTGCCGGGTCCGGTTCGGAGCATCCCGCCCCTACCTTGTTTCGTGTGATCCTGCATGTCTTCTTTGGCTTCTTGCCATACGCGCCACTGAGCACTAGGCGAACGCCACGCTGGGCGATCACTTGGGCTGCGTTGTGGTCTGCGTTGGCTTGATGCCCACAGCGTTGGCAGACGAACTCAGATTGGCTGATCCGGTTGTCTGGGTGAATGTGGCCACACTGGGCACATTCCTGTGATGAGTAAAAGGCAGGGACTTCGATGCTCAGCTTGCCCGTTCTGCGGGCTTTGTAGCTGAGGTATGTTTTGGTCTGGCCCCACGCCGAGGCCAGTATGGATTTGTTCAGTCCGGCTTTGGCCTTTGCGCCGTTTCTGAGCCAGCGGCCCTGATCGTCCTGTTTGGCCGTGGGCGCACGGGTCATGTTCTGGACCTTGAGGGCTTCGAACACGAACAATCGGTACCGGTCATCGTTGGCCAGGGCGTGGCTGGTCTGGTGGGCCAGATCACGGCGCACGTCCACGGCATAGCGTTGGTACCGGGCGACCTTGGCTTTTGCTTTGCACCAGTTTTTTGAGCCCTTGGTGCGTCGGGCTTGTCTGCGCTGCCAGCGCTTTTTGTGGCGCTCCTGGGCAGCCAGGCGTGTGTGTTGGATGGAGGAGTATCCAAAGGTGGCTTGGTCACTGGTGGCCAATGGCAAGGCTACGCCTCGATCCAGACCAACGGTGACCGCACGCAGTTCGTTCTCGGTGTGGAGCATGAGCCAGTCGATGGTGTCTTGCTCGCTGGGCTCGGGCTGGCCATCGTCATGATTGAATGACACATGCCAGCGACCGGCATGGACGCTGATGTGGATCGACGCCGCGGGCCTGAACGACGTATGCGCCAAGATGGCCAATTCGCCCACTGGGAACTTGCGCGTGCCCAGATGCAGCGTGTAAGAGGTGATTTCACCGTTGGACACATCCACCACCGGCTTGAACTCGAACAGCTCGGATGTGATCCACACCGACTGTGGCCCAGTCTTGCGATGGATGGTAGGCCGCCCGGCCAGCTTTTGGAAGTAGCGTGCGTAGGCCTGTTTGAACAGCACAGCGCCGTTGCGTAACAGTGGGCTAGGCACCTCGGAGAGCCAAGGCGTCTGCTCGGTCTTGAAGTGGCTGTACTGCTGGTCGATGGGGGCGAACTGGCCGGCGTGGACCAGAGACTTTCTGGCAAAGCGTCGGAAATACTGGTCTTCGCCTACTTTGGCGTTGTAGATGAAGCGTTGGCAACCGATCCAGCGCAGCAGGGTTTGAGCCTGCGAGGGCGTCGGATAGCAGCGGAAACGATTGCCAATTTGCATGAGGGAATTCTGCCAGTATCAGAAAAAAATGCTTGACCCAATGTCAGCAAACAGCACTCGACCGCTTGACCCCCTCCTGGCGATTCGGCTCACGCCTTAACGCCGCTGCGCGGCCACCTCGCCTAGCAGGGGGAATGCGCGGATTTGATGTTCAATTGGGCTGGTTGTACGCGGAGGTGAGGTGCAGCAGGTGCTCGCGGTGTGCCCGTTCCATGTAGGGGGCCAGCAGATTAAGCACGTGTGCAGCACCCCGCATCAGGGCTTTTTCAGCGTGCTCAGGTTCCAGCGCCTTGCGCGGGTCACGCACGAACTCGAAATTCAGCCAATAGGTCAACACCACCACCATGCAGTTGGCCGTGGTGTCGAGTTCACGCGCGTCCAGCCGCAAGGTGCCAGCCCGTCCCATGGCATCGAGCATGGCACGTATTGCCCGGGTTTTCTGCCGCATCATGAGTTGGAACTGGGTTTCCAGCCGACGGTTCTTGCTCAGCAGGTCTGACAGGTCGCGGTAGAAAAAGCGGTGATGCCAGATGCGCTCGAACAGGGTATGCATGAAGAACCAGGCATCTTCAACGTTCTTCACATCGTCACTGGCCATCAGAATTTCGGTC
>Ga0114938_1003006_pt1 | contig 10230 bp, 11 predicted proteins | sample AshMeaBigSpring_FD_88675 | JGI IMG/M metagenome (GOLD analysis project Ga0114938, IMG submission 88675) | Groundwater microbial communities from Big Spring, Nevada to study Microbial Dark Matter (Phase II) - Ash Meadows Big Spring | ecosystem: Environmental > Aquatic > Deep subsurface >...
GCGGTAAAAATAAGGTTGCAAAAATCGGGCAAAATTCCGCTTGTGGGCGTAGCTTGCCTGGATTAGTTTTGTAATGAAGTTGATTGACGAGGATTCAGCGACCTCAAGCGTCCAATATCCAAAAACCGTCCGTTACATAATTCCAAATCCATTGAAAAACCTGACAGTATAATCCAGTGTCAGTCAACTTTCACTTTTTAAAACCGCTTTGACGATTTACATATTTGCTTACCGCTGAAACCGGTGGTAAAAAGCTCGAAACGTATTGCAATTATGCAAAATGTGTTTCGGGCTCTTTTTTGCAGTTCCGAATCGTAAAAATACGATTTTTACATCGTAAATTTCCCTAATTTTCACGGGTAGTTTTCACAAGTAATTTTGCAAGTTACTGGTTTTCAAACTTTTGAAAAAAAATGAAGGTTTTGGACCTTTCAAATGAGATCAAACCCCTTGTTCAGAGTATGTGGGTATTGCATATTTACCTGTAAACCAAAGGTTAAGTAACCGCAAAACTTTACGACTATGTTGCAAAAAGAAGCTCTGATTGAAGAAAAATCTCTTCATGCCGGTATCGGCGAACACATTGGCTATGAGCTGGGTGCGAAAATGGTTAAGGATTATTGTGACAAATACCAGGAAGCTAGTGCCCAGTTTGTCGGTCGCGATATTCTAGATCAAATCCTTGCTCAGCCCGGCTGCATCGGTATCAAGATTTTCAAGGCACTGAATGAAGCCGGAGAAAAAACATACGTTCTGACCGGAGTCAGCCAGGAAGGACACGAAATGTTTGAAATTACAGCGATCGCTCCGAAAGGGGAAATGAACAAAACAGAAGGTATTGTGGCAGATAAAAATGAAAATGTTGGTTGGTTTGATCCTAGCAAGATCTTCGAGTAATAATTTCTATTCCACGATTTTGTCTATATATTTGGTGAATTAAAATTTCACCAATAGAAAAGGGATTAGTATACTTATCTGTTTATTTGCCAATAATCCCTATTGGTCTGTATTTTTTTAAAAATAGAAAAAATACAGGCCAATTTTTTATTTTTCTATACTTAACCCTATCTCTTGCTTGGGACTTAATTGTAAACCCAATCACCATCTATTACACAAAAACGGAATTTTTAGGCTACAGGATTTTTACAATAATTGAGTATTCACTTTGCACATTGTTTCTTTACAAGATCATCAACAACTCTCTTTTCAGAAAACTTATTAGCATAGCAAGTATTGGATTGATAATTTTTTCCTTTTTTGATCTTGTCAATACAAATTCACGGACGTTTGATTCAACTCCAACTGGAATTGTTTGCATTCTAATCATTCTTTATTCTATTTACTATCTTTTTGAAAAAATTAGGACTCCTGACACGTTGTTCCTTTACTCAACAAGTAACTTCTGGATAGTCGTCGCCTTGGTGATATTCTTTTCTGGAACTTTTTTTATCAACATTTTCTCACAGAGTAATTTTACTAATCCAAAATTTAAGGCAACTTTTTCAGCGATAATTTCTGTCTTTAATATTCTGAAAATTTTCATGTTTAGCATTGCGTTCCTGATCAAACCTGAAAAAGCCAAACCCAAAAAAGCCATACCCATCCTTTGAACAAATGACATATCCTGCAGAAAACCAACAGAATACAAAATCTTAAACCCTAAAAGCAGTTGAGACACCCATGATTTGGTTGCAGGTAAACCAGAACCAACTGACCAACCCTGGCATTTCCACAGTCCTGTTCTTCGGGACGCTGGGCATGCTTGTTTTGGCTATTGGGCTGGTGGTTTTTATCGTTTTCCACCAGCGCAGGGTCATACGGTACCAGATGCAGTTGCAGAAAATGGAGGAAGAGCAGCAGAAAATCCTCCTAAACGCTTCTATTCGCTGGCAGGAAGAAGAAAGACAACGCATTGCAGCGGATTTGCACGATGATGCAGGCCCCCTGCTGGCCACGGCTCGCCTTTACCTGAATGAAAACCTGCTTAAACAGGACATCAATACCCAGCTGCAGAGCATTTACAATGCCAAACAGATAATCGACGATACGATCCAACTCATCCGGAATATCTCCCATAGCCTGATGCCGCCAACCCTGAAAAACTTTGGCCTGGAATCGGCCATCAACGATCTCTTTCAAAAAATCAGCGGCACGGGCAGTATCAATGCAAGCTGCCGATTTCACGATTACCGGCAGCGACTCCGCCCCGAACAGGAGCTCCTGATATTTCGCGTTGTCCAGGAACTGGTAAATAATATCCTGAAGCACAGCAATTCCAGCTTTATCCACCTTACCCAAAACTACAGCGAAGACAAATTCTATCTGCGCATCCACCACGATGGCAGGGGTATTACACAGCAAGATTTCGAAAAAATGAACAAAAGTTCCCTGGGATTGGGACTTAAAAATATACAGAGCCGTATTAAAGTTCTGCATGGCGACATTAACTTTGAGAAAGACCTGTCACAAACCTATTACAAGGTTACGATTGAAGTCCCCATGGAAATGGAAGTGGTTTCCTGAAAGATGGATTCCCTCAGTATCTTTAAAAAACCAACCGTGAGATGAGCCTCATCAAAGTGGCTATTGCCGATGACCACAAGATTTTCCGGAAAGGTGTGATCCTTTCCCTTCGTCCATATACCAATATCTCCTTTGTCCAGGAAGCCGACAACGGCGAAGAACTCCTCGCCGGACTGGAAGAATCCAGGCCGGATGTTGTCCTGATGGACCTCCGGATGCCGCAAAAAGACGGCATCGAAACCACAAAAGAAATAAGCCGGAAATTTCCGGATATCCGTGTGCTTATCCTCACGATGTACGAGGATGAGCGATTTGTGGCGCATCTGATGGAAAATGGCGCCAACGGGTACCTGCTGAAAAGTGCGGACCCGTCGGAGATCCGAAAGGCGATCATGGAAGTCATGGCCCGGGGTTATTACCTGAATAATTTCGTCAATCGTGTGTTGTTGAAAAAATCACATGCACGGAGTAAAGCCATCCCTTCCCTCAGTACGGAAGTGCAGCTGAATGACAAGGAGCGGGAAGTAATCCGCCTGATGTGCATGGAGTTCACCGCCGCTGAGATCGCTCAAAAAATGGAGATTAGTCCAAGAACCGTTGAAGCCATCAAAGACCGGCTTATGGAACGGTTCGGCACGAAGAACACTGCCGGGCTCGTTTTCTTCGCCGTCAAAAATAACCTGATCGACTGAATTCGTCCTGTACCCCACCATCCTGTGCCAGAACCAAAGACCCTTGTGTGTTTTTAACTGAACGAAATGTTTCTACCCGGCGGCTTTATTTCTGGCGCTCTCCTGCCTTGGATCCTGCTTGCTCCGTCCCTTCCACTGGTGGCGGCGCTGATCAGGAGGCCGTCCTTTACACCGTCCTCGATCAGCCTGATGATCTGTTCACTTATTTCCCTGCTCACCGGCATCTTTGGTTATCTCTCGTCAGACAAGGAACTCAACCGCGCCGTTCTGCATTTCACCATTTTTCTGGATGCCGCCAGCGCTATTGTGTTGCTTTATGTGCATAGCGGCTGGTCTAAACTGCAGCAGGTGATCCTTGGCCTAGGCCTTTTATTTGGCGGGGTTTTCATCACACTAATGCTATTCGGTGATGACGGAACCGGGCTGGCCATCCTCATTAAATCGGGCTATGCGGCGATTTTCCTATCAGCCCTTGCGGTGATTTTATCCCGCATGCAGCACATCACGGAATACATTACGGTGTCACCCGCGTTCTGGATCAGTGCCGGAATTTGCTTCCAATACGGACTTCTCGCCCTCCTGCTGACCATGAATCCAAATACTGATCCCGCGAAAATCCTGCTGGACACGGACTTCGGGCTGATGTATACAATCATCTACACCTTGCGCTTCCTGTTCTTTTCCATCGCCGTTTTTCTTTTTAGGCCGATCGATTACCATAGACAGGTTCGAAAGTGAACTCGGGCCACATACGCACTTAGTAGTTTCAGGCATGTCCCTTTTGCGCCAGGAAAGAGCGAATAATACCGTGAACATCGATCGTGGCCCGCTTGTGATCAATCCTGTTGGCCATAACCGGGCTTACCTGGCTCATTCTATCGTATGAATGATCGATCATCCCTATGATCCGGGCCGCGCCTTCTTCGGTCAGACCTGCATCCAAAACGGCGTTTTCTTCCTGCTTATCGAAGTCGCTCCGGACATCTTCGAGGTCGTCCATCAGCAGGAAATACGTAATCAGGGCATACCAGGCATCGAGAAGTTGTTGCTGCAACTCCCTGTTGAAAGGTATATGGGCCAATGAAAACAGGTAGGTATCCGCCCGGTTGAGGGATTTGAAAGCAGTGCCGAATTGCATACCGGATGGCGTGGGCTTGCCGGCAAAATAATGGCGAAGGTCTTCCAGGAAATCCTCGTTTCCCAATCTGGTCATCGCAAGGGCATCACATTCAGCGATATGCTCCTGCCAATTGATCTCTCTCGCCTCGAGCCTGCCCGCTGAATCCATAATTCCTTCAGCAAGTTCGAGATAGGCGTCAGATAACAGGTATTTTTTGGGAATGCCGCAACGGTATGCCAGGTCGGAAAAAATCGGCATGAATACATAGCCAGGCATGGGCGTGACATACAGTTGTCTCTTTGCCCAGTACCGGTTGTTGGCGGGGACTTTACGGTCCACATAGCAGCGACCAATTTCCATGTCCACGCCGTAACTCAGTTTGAGGTCGTCCTTGCTGAGAAACATAATCAATTTTTTTGAGTGGTATCCACCTGCAGGCGCTTGCCTTTAGGTCTCTTCCCGTACAGTTTTTCCTGGCTCCGCTGGCTGCGGGCATAGACGGTATCCATCATTACCTTCATCAGGGCAGGCCTTGCCTTGTAATATTCATAACTTCTTCTAAAGTCCTCCTGGGTTAACTGATGCACCTGCAATACTTTATCTAGTTCAGACCTGAGCGCTGAATCCCGATTTACTGTGGAATCCCTGAACACATAATATTCAAGCATGGCTTCCCCCATACCGATCTCAAAAAGCACGGTACCCATTTTCTCCTCCGGCAATACGTCTTCGGGAATACGCTTGTCGTTGCTGCACGCGATGATGATGAAGGTCAGACAAACCAGGGCAATACCAATCCTCATTTGATTTCCTGTTTATACCTGCCTGCATTGGTAATATCCAGGCGCTGGAGCAGTTCCACCGCACGTTGTTTGTCCTGCGGATCCGCTTTCTGAAAAATACGGATGATATCGTCAGCTTTCCCCTGGAAGAAAAAGGGAATGACCATGATATTTGGATTTTCCGTGTGGACGGTATTCAGCATGTTCAGGGCGTTAATGATCTGGGACCTGGCCTCCTTTTCATTTTCATACAGCTTGTCCATGGCCTGCCGGTAATACGTGTAGTAAGCGTCGTGGACAAGCGAATAACGACTGTTCATGAAGTTCTCAGCCAGCCAGTAGCGGTTCCGTTGTCCGTCGAACGGTTTCCAACCGCTGACACCCCGTCCATCGGGCGCCTGGTTTACAATATTGATGGCCTTTTGAAAATACGGATCGCCTCCGCGGGGCGCAAATGAATCATAGTCAAGCGCAAGGATGATGTTGATATAATATGCCAGTACCGCTGTGAGGTTTGCTGAAAGGGGTTCCGTACCCATCACCCTCGACTCATTGAATTCAAGGGGCTGAAACTCTACATATCTAAATGTAAAATCGTTGTCCTGGAAATTGATCAGGGGGGTCAAATAAGTAGTATTATACACGGGGCGACCGGCCTGTACCGTGAGGGTGGCACGATATACATTGGTCTCCTCGATATTGGTGAGGTTGATCAGGAAACTGCATTCAATCTTCTCCGAAGGTTCGAACACATCACTGGTCCATTTTCGCTTGTTGATGAAATTGATCAGACCTGTCTGGAGGGTCTGAAACACTTTCCGGTCTACCGTGGTACTGACCTGGTTATACAATACCGTAACGCGGGCATTGATTTCCTGCGCGGTCCCTTTCTGGAGAAAGGCGCCAGCAAATAGAAAAAGCAGGATAAAAAGAATTCTATGCATGCAGTTTCCTGATAATTAATTGCACAATATCGCGGGCGACGGCATCTTTTGGCTTTGTGTCAAAATCATACTGCAATCCCTCCCGGTCGAAAATGGTAATCTTGTTGGTATCATGCCTGAAACCAGCGCCTGGGTCATTCAGCGAGTTCAGGACGATCATATCCGCGTTCTTACCATGAAGTTTCTCCAGGGCATGTTCCTTCTCGCGGTGCGTTTCAAGGGCGAATCCCACCAGCAACTGGCCCGCACGCTTGTTCTCCCCCAGGCTTTTGAGAATATCACGGGTACGTATAAACGACAACGACCACTCTTCCTCTCTTTTCTTTATTTTCTCAATGGATTTATCCCTGGGGGTGTAATCAGCTACAGCTGCGGCCATTACGGCGATATCGCAGTCCGGGAAAACTTCGTGACAGGAATTATACATCTCTTCGGCCGACTGAACCTTCCTTACGGTGATGCCTGGCTCATTCACCTGAATGGAAACGGGCCCCAGCACCAGTTCAACCTCTGCACCGCTGGATCGCAGGGCCCGGGCAATGGCGATACCCATTTTACCGGAAGAATGGTTGCCTACAAAACGCACTGGATCGATGGGCTCAAAAGTGGGGCCCGCTGTCACCAGTGCCTTTCTGCCGGCCAGTTCACGGGTGGACAAAATTTCATGAACGATATACGCCAATATCTCCTCCGGTTCGGCCATTCGCCCTTCACCATGGAGTCCACTGGCCAGTTCCCCGTTCGATACCGGGATGACCTGGTTTCCGTATTGACGAATCGTAGATAGGTTCGCCTGGGTGGATGGATGCTTCCACATATCCTCATCCATGGCGGGAGCCACTATTACAGGGCAAGTGGCGGACAGGTACACGGCCATCAGCAGGTTGTCGCAGGCGCCATGGGCCATTTTTGACAGGGTATTACAGCTTAAAGGCGCAATCACCATACAATCGGCCCAGCGGCCGAGGTGCACATGGTCCGACCATACCCCTCCGGTTGCCAATTCTGTTACTACCGGATTCTTCGACAGTGTGGACAAGGTAAGGGGGGAGATGAATTCCCCGGCAGCAGGAGTCATGACCACTTTGACGTCCGCACCTGCCTTAACCAGCAGGCGGGTTAAAAGGGCGGTCTTGTATGCCGCAATGCTACCGTTAAGGCCCAGCAGGATCTTTTTCCCTTGAAGCATGGATCTTTTTGTGGTCTAAGTTATCAAATAGATCGGCCTGATAAAAAAGGCGACAATCGGATCATTGTCGCCTTTCATATCGTTCAAGGAAAAACTTCAGCTGAAAAGGTCTTCCTCGTTTTTGCGATGGTAAATCTTGTCGTCCATGAACTCCTGGGTTGCCAGCAACGCCGGGTTTGGCATTTTCTCATATGCCTTGGAAATCTCGATCTGCTCCTTATTCTCATGGATCTCCTCGAGACTGTCTGTATGACTGGCGAACTCCTCCAGTTTATTGTGCAACTCCTCCTTCAGGGCAATGTTGATCTGGTTGGCTCTTTTGGAAATGATGGCGATGGACTCATACACGTTCCCGGTTTTTTCACGGATCGAATTGACATCCTTGGTATCCACCACGTTGCTCAGGTTGCTGCCTACTTGTCTTCTTAAACGGCTCATTTGGATAATTCTTTAATATTATTCTGGGATAAAGTTAAATAACGTTCCGCATCCTTTAATAATTTACTTTCCGGGAACCGGTCCTGGAAATCCTCAACTTCCCGGATCACCTTCTCATAACGTTCCGGCTGCCTTTCCTCAATACTCAGGGCTGCGTATTTATAGTAAGACTTGATAATCATCAGTTTATATTCATCAGCCTTCGGAGAATCCGGGTAATTGTTGATAAGGGTGGTGTACGCCAATGCCGCCGCCCTGTACTGACCTACGTTAAAATAAAGCTGGGCTGATTGATATTCCTTGGTTTCCAGTTTTGCCAGGCATTTCAAAATGATTTCCTCTGCCTCCTTAGCCTTTGGCGACCCGGGATGGGTATTCAGGAAAACCTGCATCATGCCCATTGCCTTAATCGTGTTTGTCTGGTCCAGTTCCGGGCGGGGAGACTGCTTGTAATAACTGTAAGCCTGCATGTACTCCACTTCCTCGGCCTTGGGGCTGTTTGAAAAAACCTCCAGGAACCCCTTAAATAGGTTTTCCGAATTGATATAATCCTTATCGTAATAATGGCAATAGGCGTACTTGTAGTACAGGTCTTCAAACTGTGGAGTTCCCTTGAAGATAGGAAACAACTCTTCGTACAAGGTTTTCGCCTTTCGGTAGTCCTTTTTGGAATAGTACTGCTCCGCCATCCTCAGTTTGTAGTCGTAGTCCGTGCTTTTCAGCACTTTATTGTACTTCGAGCAGGACGCGAATAGTGAAGTGAGAATAAATCCAATAATGATCAGTCTGGTCGTCATGAAGCGCGCAAAAATAGTTCTTTTTCCCGATCCGGAGCTGAAAAATAAGCCGGAAGCTGCACAATGGGCGTTAAGAAACACATAAAAAAAGGTCCCCTGTTGGAGGACCTTTTTATGAAAATGGCTTGAGGTTTACTTTTTACGCAGGTTGGGGTGAGGGGCGGGCACCGTATTCGGTCCTTCTTCTCCCTCACCGGCTGCGCGCAGGTCAACCGTATTCGGATCACCTTCGGCCTGGCCGAAACGGAACACGAAGCGGTCGATGCTGATACCCTGCTTGTCAACCATGTGGTTGATTACGGCATTTACGCGATCCCAGCTCAACTGCTGGCTGGCCTTGGAAGGTTCGCCATAACCGGTAACCACAACCTTACAGGTGGGGTTGTTGCGCATACGGTCGGCAACGGTTGCCAGCACTGCTTCAGCGTCTTTGCTGACGGCAGCGGAATTCCCTTTGAAGGAAATGCTGGGCAGGTCACCAATCGCACAGGAAGATTTTGGAGCCACCATATTCTTGCAGCATTCCGGATCAGGGCACTTACCTACGCCATCTGCGTCTACAGGCTGGCATTCGGTTGGCGTGATCAGCTGCTTGTCTTTATAGTCAGGAACACCATCGCCGTCCGTATCCTTGCTCACACCATGGGTATCAACTGGCGCACCAGCGGGGGTATTGGGTTCGTTATCAAACTGGTCTGTTACACCATCACCGTCCGCATCATCCAGCACCGGCTTCGGAATCAGCATCCGCTTGGGCGAATTCAACTCGCTGTAAGCAAAGTCCAGCGGATTCAGCCAGTACAGAGGCTCAACAGATTTTGAACCGAGGTTGACATTCAATCCTACGGAAAGGAAGTTGTATGAATCGAAGTTACGGGTGAGCACAGCGTCACCAAAGGCAGACTCCTGCCAACGCTGACCGTCGAGCAGGTCATCGGTCACGAAGGTGAAGCGATCTTCAATAGCGAGATTAACCTTTTTGCCCAGTTTGAAGGCAACACCGGCACCGATGGTAGCAGAAGGCCTGGCGGTATTTCCAAAGAGTTTCATCCGGTTATTGCCGTAGCTTTCGGCCGCCGTTTCATAAGAATCATCGAGAAGGTCGCGGATTTCATCTTTGATATCATTCCTGTTCTTGTACTCCTGGGCGATGGTGATCGTGCTGAAGTCGTATTTGGCATTCCCGTTCAGAGCATTCACTGATGATTCGTACCAGGTGATACCAATACCACCCAACGCATAAATATTGGTTCCGATCTTGCCTTTGTGGAAGCGGATATTATTCAGCGAGAACATACCCTGGAGTCCCAGGTCATTCAATGAGGTCTTATAATTGTAGAAAACGATGTCCTGGGCTGGTATTCTATTGCCGGCTCCATCTACCCTGTCTGCAATATATTGGCCACCTGCCTGCATGCCGGTGCTCCATGCCGGGTTTTTCCCGTAATTCGTGGCTTGCTGCCAGTGTTGGCCTTTACCCGATCCATGCATGTATTCCAGCCTTAACGAGAACATGTACCCGAGCGCTTTACGAACGTGCGCCCCGAAACCGAGATTGAACATGTTGGAGGGAACATCGCCCAGAATATTGAACGTACCTATTTTAGCGCCGATCTCCCACTGGTTGCGAGGTTTGGCGGGATAATAGTACTGGTTGTTCATGAACTCATTGTGTTGGGCAGCCCTGGAGGATGGAATCAGGGAAGAATCCCTCCAGTCGTAACTGGCAACCTGGGCGGTTACCC
>Ga0114938_1003007_pt1 | contig 10228 bp, 12 predicted proteins | sample AshMeaBigSpring_FD_88675 | JGI IMG/M metagenome (GOLD analysis project Ga0114938, IMG submission 88675) | Groundwater microbial communities from Big Spring, Nevada to study Microbial Dark Matter (Phase II) - Ash Meadows Big Spring | ecosystem: Environmental > Aquatic > Deep subsurface >...
GTGAAACGCCTCAGCGCCAATGGTAGTGGGACGACAGGTCCTGTGAGAGTAGGTCGTCGCCAGGTATTCGCCCGGATCCAGCCAACGCTGGGTCCGGGCTCTTTTTTGCACGCGAACTCCCCCTTGGGGGACGCAATCCGGACATGCTCTATCGACTTGTACCGGCAGCTTTCACGGAGTCGGATCCGGGGGGGACGCTTGAGCTTACCCTTTCCAAAGCATCCGGGTTCCGAAGATGACCAGGAGGAGGCCGAAGATGCGGGAGAGAGTTTGATTGCTCAGGTTGCGCATGAGGTCGCTTCCGAACCATGCGGTGACGGCGGAGGCGATGCCGACGGTGGCGACGATTTTCCAATCGATGAGGTTGTTGGCGCGCGCGTTGTTGAGGGTTGCGGCGATGGCGGTCAGGATGATGACCGCCATTGAAGTCGCCACCGCCTGCTTGTGTTCGAGGCCCAGCAATCCAGCAAAGGCGGGAACCATTAGAATTCCGCCTCCCACACCGCACAGCGCACCCAACAGGCCTGCCGCCGCGCCGACGAATGCCGCTATGAGGAGCAGTTTCATCGGCGTGCGGAGTTGGTTGCGGGGCTCGCCATATTGCGGGCGGAGGCGATCTCGACGATGAGGCGGTGGAGGATGAGGCGGTGATCCAGACCTGTCGTGACCAGGGACTGGTCGGCCTTGAGGGTGGACTCCAACAATTGCTGGAGTCCTTTGAGTTCGAAGTTCGCGGCGTTCGGGAGAGCGAGGAAGATCGGGAAGACGTTCACCCCGCTGCCGTCTTTTTTCTGCGGGAGCCAGGCGCGGTCGTTCTCGGGCAGGCGGCTGAGGGCTCCGGCGAAGGCCTGGTAATTTCCGGCGGGGGCTTTGAAGCGTTCCATGATGAGTTTCGCCATGTAGAGGTTCCGCACGACGCCGATGATCGAGGCCCGCATGATGCCGATGGCGGATTCGTCCGCCTCAAGCTGCTGGTCGATGAGCTGGATGGCGCGGGCGGTATGGCCTGTTTGGATGGCTTTGCCGATTTCGAAGACGACAGCGGCCCGACTCAGGGGGACAAGCATGTGGACGTCATCTTCGGTGATCGTGCGGCGTTCGGGGCCGAGATAAAGGTCGAGTTTTTCGAGTTCGTTGCCGATTTGCTGGGACTGTTCGCCGGCGAGCATCACGAAGATGGCGAGCGCATCCGGTTCGAAATCGAGGCCCATTTCCGCGGCACGGCGGGTGACGAGCGCGGCCACCTGGTCCTGCCAGTCGTCGCGGCTGGTGTCGATACGGTCGCAAACGAGGACATCGGCGGATTTTTCGATGAATTTCCAGAAGGCGCGGCGCTTGTCGACACCTTGGGCGGTGAGGAGGAACTTCACCCCCTCAGGCAGGCCGTTGTCGAGGGCCGCCCGGAGGCTTTCCACCCCGGTTTCCGTGCGCTGCGAGCGACCTGTGACGGTATCTCCGAGGAAGTTCGCGTTGCGGAGCCAGACGACTTTGTCGCCGCCGAACATAGGGAGGGTTTGCAACGCCTGGATGACGGACGAGCAGATCTCGAAGGCGGATTCCGAGTTGTCGGCGATGCCGTCGATGGTCTCGTGGGTAAAGCCGTCGTCGATGCCGCCCGTTAGCTGATTATAGAGCCCCAGGGCCTTTTCGCGGACCATGCCTTCGTCGCTGCCGATCACGGCGAAGAAGTTCCGGGTCGTCTGAGGAGTGGGTTTAGCTTTCTCGGCCACGGGATGGTGATAACGGGGTCCTGCAGGGACTGCAAGCGCGGGGCGGACGGATCAAGGTCGAGGGTCGGGTTGGTTTCCCGATTTCTCCTGTTTTTTCCGATTGCGAGCCTCACGGAAGAAGTCCTGAAGCAGCGAGAGGCATTCCTCGCCGAGGACTCCTGAGACCACTTCGCAGCGATGATTCAACGGGGGATTGGCGTCCAGCAGATTGATCCAGCCGCCAGCGGCACCGCCTTTGGGGTCCGGGCAACCGTAGACCACCCGCGCCGGCCTGCAATGGACGATGGCTCCCGCGCACATAGGGCAGGGTTCCTTGGTGACGTAGAGCGTGCAGTCCTCCAACCGCCAGTCTCCGACCGATTGTTGTGCGGCGGTGAGTGCGAGCATTTCGGCATGGGCGGTCGCATCCTTGAGGGTTTCCACCTGGTTCCACGCACGCGCGATGATTCGGCCCTTGCTTGCAACGACGGCACCGACCGGCACTTCCCCGGCGGCATAGGCCTTTCGTGCCTCGCGAAGGGCCTGGCCCATGAAATGGGCGTCGCTGAGCAGGTCGATGATCGGTTCGGCTTCCTCCACGCAGGACGGGTAGCTGAGGAATCCTCGCGATGCACGCGGATTTGGGGGGTTCCGGGTGAAAATCGGCGCCCGCTTTCCGGCCTGGCTCCGTATGGATCCGTACGTGTCGGCTGCCCGACATGCGTACGCATGTCGGGGGATTCAGCGGATTCCCATGTTCCGGTCGCCGGCTATGGTGGTCGGGTTGCCGCAACGGTAGGAATGCCATGAAGACTCCCCCCTCATTTCCGTCATGCCTTTGGCTTCGATTCATGTCCGCGACCATCGGCACGATGATGGTCGTGCCGTCCCTGGGAGCCGAAGACCAGGATGCGTCCCCCTCGGGGATGGCGGAAAGGTCAAGGCGGCTGCAAGAACGGACGTCGGGCGTGCTCGGCGAGAAGTGGCGGGATCTCCGGGATTCATTGGAAGCAAGAGGCCGCCATGGTGAATCTGTTTCGACCGCTTCGTTGGATGCGCGCGAGCAGAATGGCCGCGACATCGTCCGGATCGATCTCCCTGAGCGAGACTCGGAGAATGTCGGGGTCGCTTTGAAAGAAGGCCGCCCACTCCGAATTCTTGCGCCGGTTGTTGCGAAATCAGGGGCGTGTGAACGGATCCTCGTATTCGACAACCTGGCCGCCGACGTGAAGCCGGAGATCGTCAGCAAACCTGGGTATGACCTGATCCCCGTAAGCCTTGCCAAGAAATCCGCCGCGGCGCCTGCCGCGCCGGAATCCAGGAGAACGCCGCCGGAGCCTTTGCCGGCTCCACCTGACCGCTGGGACCGAGAGATGGACGAGATGTTCCGCGAGTCGGTCAAGGACTTCGGCGACGTTCCCGGATTCATGGATCTATCCGACCGGCCGCGCTTCGACTCCGCGGTCGAGTTGCGTGAGGAGGAGGGAAGCCAAGTGGTGCGCGCCTACCTGCCGGAGAGCGATGCGGACCACCCAAGGTGGACCGGAGAAGGAAGGGATGCTCATCATCACCATCCCCCGGAAACCGCAGGGCTGAAACCACCCGGTCCGCACGGAAGATTCTCCCCGCATGAAATAGTTTTGCCACGGAGCCCGGCGGCGGCTATCGCTCCATAGTGAAATCGCTGCTCCATTCGATCACACTCCGGTCGGCGGCCTTCCTGTTGGTCCCGGTCCTTTGCGCCGAGCCGGAGGGCGGGATGAAGGGAATCGTCAGGCAGCACTTCAACAGCATCGCGATCATCGAGGGTGACGGAGGTGCCGGCACGGGATTCATCGTCAAGGAGGGGGAAACCACCCGTCTCTACACGGCGGCCCACGTCATCGCCGGCAACAAGCGGCTCACGGTGAAAAACGCGGACGGCCGCCAGTTCTTGAAGTTCGGCGTTTTCGAAGTGGCCTCGGCCTCGGACCTCGCGCGGATCGAGCTGCTTCAGGACTTCGATTCCGGGCTGCGCATCGCCAAGCCGGGGTCCATGAAGGCGGATGATCCCCTGCTTGCCATCGGCAACAGCGGCGGAGCGGGTGCGCTCACCCTTCTCGAAGGGAGGGTCGTTTCGCTCGGACCGGACGTGGTCGAGGTTTCCAACGGAGTGATCCAGGGAAACAGTGGAGGCCCCGTGTTCTCGGCGGCAAGCGGCGAGGTCGTCGCGGTCGTCACCCACTTGATCGCCGGGCGCGAGGACCTCTGGGCGAAGGAGACCGGATTTTCGGGAGTCCGCCGCTTCGCCACGCGGCTGGACCGGGATGTCACATGGCAGAAGGTTCCCATCGGCAAATTCCTCGCCGAGGCGGTCACGCTGGCGGAATACAACCGCAACACGCGGATTCTCTTGGCCCTCTCGATGCTCGATCCCACGCAGGACGGACTCCGCCTTGATGTGCAGGTCAGCCAGGGCGGGCCCACGCTTCTGACAGTCTTCAATGAGAACAAGAACGTGCCGACCGTGGCGGCACTCATCGAGATGAATTCCAAGCTCGGCGACAAGCGGCTGCGCACATCGGAAAGTGATCTGCGGAGGCGATTCTCCAGCTTCTACGACAGCGCCGTGACCAACCTCAACCGGGATGGCGCCAAGTTCCTGCCGGACGGATTCTCCGGCTACCACCGCAAGCAGGCGGCGCAGGAGAAAGAGTGGCGCGCCGAGGCTCTCAAGGAAATCCAGAGCGCGGCCGCCCGTTTGCGCTGAAAACCGGAAAGCCAACGAGGGTTCGCTCGTGCAAGTTGACATCGAAGACATTCTGGCGGGAGCTCTCGGCTCCGTGGTCGGCAGGTTCCTGCTCTTCGTGGCGGCGGCATGGCTGGGCTGCACGGTGGGCGCGGCGGCATTGGTCGCGGGACATGTCGTGGAAACGGGAATGTGGACGATCGGAATCTTCGGCCCGTGGATCTGGGCGAGCCCGCTCCTGCTCTTCAGCTCATGGGCGCTGCTCAACATTCCATTCCTGCTGTATTTCCTCCTGCGGTTCATCCGCGAGGAAGGCGATGATTTCCTGACTTGGGGCATCGTGGCCGGCGTGCAGTCGCTCGCGGTCATGGCGGGCTGGGCGAATGATTTCGTCCACGGCTGGCTTCCACTCGCCGCCGCATGGCTCGTCTGGCTGATCCTCCTGACCATGTTGGGTGCGGGCATCTGGCTGATCCGCCAGCACCTCATCAATTCCTGGGCCAGGGACATTGGAATGCTGCGTGCGGAGATCGCACGGAAGAGGGCGGTCACGGAAGACGAGGAGCGCGCACAAACCCAGACGCACGACGAGACGTGAACTCCGGACCGCTCAGCGCCCGAACGCCGCCGCCAGTGAAGCCAGATCCGCCGGAGCCGCGCGGTCGGCCGTGAGGATCGCTGCCTTTTGTTTGGAGATGATTTCCGAAACGCCCTTGCGCGAGAGTTCGAGCATGGTGGTCATTTCATCCGAGGAGAACACGGCTTCCTCGCCGCTGCCCTGGACCTCCACGAAATCAAGCGTCTCTGTCATCACGACATTGAAATCCACCGTGGCATCCTTGTCCTCCGGATAGTTGAGATCGAGCACCGGGTGCCCCTGATAGACGCCGGCGGACACCGCGGCGACGAGCTTCCTGATCGGGAAGTCCTTGAGTTTTCCCTCGGCGAAGAGCTTGTTGAAGGCGATGGCCATGGCGACACAGCCGCCGGTGATCGAGGCGGTGCGCGTGCCGCCGTCGGCCTGGAGGACGTCGCAGTCGATCCACACGGTGCGCTGGCCGATTTTCTTCAGATCCACCACCGCGCGCAGCGCCCGGCCGATGAGCCTCTGGATCTCGGAGGATCGGCCGTCGATCTTGCCGCGGGAGATGTCGCGCGGTTTCCGCTCGAGAGTGGAATACGGAAGCATCGAGTATTCGGCGGTGAGCCAGCCGCCCTCCACGCGCTGGGCCCGCATCCATCGCGGCACGTCCTCCTCGATGGTGGCGGAACAGATCACGCGCGTCTCACCGAAGGAGACCAGCACGGATCCCGTGGCATGCGCGGCGACGTTGGGAATGAAGGAAATCGGGCGGAGTTCGTCGTTCTGGCGGCCGTCGGGACGTGTCATGGGTGGAGTCAAAGCCAGCTTCCGCGGCGGGGCAAGTCCGGAGCGCGGTGTCAGGGTTTGACGAAATGATAGGACCGGTAGGAGAGGTTTCCTTCCTTGAGGGCGTTGTAAACCCGCGAGCCTTTCACCCCGGCGAAGTCGCGTCCCAGGTTGTGGAGGAACTTCGGCAGTTTGCGGTCGAGCAGCGCCTGGGAACTTGCGGAGTTTTTCTCCAGTCCCCGGATCACGCATTCGCCGATATCGGTCATCCGTTCCATCCGCAGAGAACATTCGGCGATGGCTCGCTCCCACGCCGGAATACTCTCCTTGAACCGGAAGTCGGCGTAAAGGAAGTGTCCGCCGGGTTTCAACACTCGGGCGGCCTCGAACAGAAAGCGCGGAAAATCCGGATAGCAATGCGAGGCCTCGACGTTGATGACGACATCGAAGGACTCCCGCCCGTATGGCAGGTTACCGGCGTCGCCCCGGATGAAATCGAGACCGGGGTGCCGGTGACGGGCCTTGCAGAATGCGATGCCGGCGGGATTCAGATCGAGGCCGGAGTATTTCGCGGGACCGAAGGTGCGCGTGACGTAGGATGCCCCGCCACCGTGGCCGCAGCTGATTTCCAGAACATCCTTGGCATGCAGATCGGCCTGCGAAGCCACGTGGTGATAGAGTTGGATGCAGGCGCGGTCCTTCTCGTCCTCCGCGGAGAGTGGAATCCCCATCGGCGGATCGGTTTCATAGGCGTAGTTGAGAAACACCACGCCATCCTCATGCAGGCGGCGTGTTAGGAACGGATACCAGAGTTTCCAGATCGCCTTGCGGACGATCTGGTTCCCCAGCAGGTGATCGATGAGTGGCATGGGTTGGGTTTTCGGGTTTTTTCATGCGTTGCGGATGGAAGAAATGGCGGCCGCCATGTCAGGCGCGCGGAAGGTGGACGAACCGGCGACCATGACGTTGGCTCCGGCCTCGTAACAGGACGTGGCGGTGACGGCATCGATGCCGCCATCCACCTCGATGTGGTAGGAAAAGCCCCGCTGGCGGCGGAGCGCGGCGGCGGCGGAAATCTTTTCCAACACCTCAGGCATGAACGTCTGACCGCCGAAGCCGGGAACCACGGTCATGCAGAGCAGCAGGTCGACCTGATCCAGAAACGGCTCCACCTCGCAGACGGGGGTCGCGGGATTGAGCGCCAGCCCGGCCAGCAGGCCCGCGACCCGGATGCGGCGCAGGGTTTCCGCGACATCGTGATCCGCCTCGACGTGCACGGTGATCAGATCGGAACCCGCTTCGATGAAGCGTTGGAGGTAATGATCCGGCCGGGAGATCATCAGGTGCACATCAAGGAAGATGTCGGCCGCCGCATTCACGGTTTGGACGACCGCGGGGCCGAAGGAAATATTGTCCACGAAGTGCCCGTCCATCACGTCGAGGTGCATCCAGTCCGCGCCCGCTTGGACGGCCCGCCGGGTTTCCTCGCCGATTCTTGAGAAGTCGGCGGCCAACAAGGACGGGGCGATCACACGGTCATGGAAATTCGAGGCATTCACGTCGCGGATACGAACCACGAAGCCTGCCGGATGGCACGGAAAATCTTCGGGCGAACCATTTCCCACGAGCGTCCCTCAGGCCACCAAAGACTTCAGCCTGCGGCAGACTTCCTCCACGTTCGCGCGCGAGTTGAAGGCGGAGATGCGGAAGTAACCTTCGCCGGCGGAGCCGAAACCGGAACCGGGGGTGATGACGACCTGGGCTTCGCCGAGCATCTTGTCGAACATGTCCCATGAGCTCAGGCCCGCGGGGCAGCCGACCCAGACGTAGGGCGCGTTTTCCCCGCCGAAGACCGGGAGTCCGGCGGCTTTGGCGGCTTCGCGAAGGAGCTTGGCGTTGCCCATGTAATGGTCGATGAGCGCGCTGACTTGTTGTTTTCCCTCCTCAGAGAAAACGGCGGCGGCGGCTTTCTGGACCGGGTAGCTGGCTCCGTTGAACTTGGTGCTGTGGCGGCGGCTCCAGAGTTGGTGGAGCGGGATGCGGCTGCCATCCTCGGCCTTGCCGGTGACGGTTTTCGGGATGATGACGTAGGCGCAGCGCACGCCGGTGAAGCCGCCGTTTTTCGAGAAGGAGCGGAACTCGATAGCCACCTCCTTCGCTCCCTCGATCTCGAAGATGGAGCGCGGGATGGCCGGGTCCTGGATGAAGGCTTCGTAAGCGGCGTCGAAGAGGATGATGGCGTCGCTTTGCTTCGCGTATTTCACCCACGCTTCGAGCTGGGCGCGGGTGGCCACGGCTCCTGTCGGGTTGTTCGGGAAGCAAAGGTAGATGAGGTCGGCGTGTTCCTTGGGAACGTCGGCCACGAAATGGTTCGCCGCGTTGCAGGACAGGTAGAGCAGCCCGGCGTAGGCGCCCTTTTCATCGGCATCACCCGTGTTGCCGGCCATCACGTTGGTATCGACATAAACCGGATAGACGGGATCGGTGATGGCGATTACGTTTCCCTTGCCGAAGATGTCGAGAATGTTTCCGGTGTCGCATTTCGAGCCGTCGGAGATGAAGACCTCGTCGGCGGAGATGCCGAGATCGGCGAACTGGTGGTCCACGATGGCTTGGCGGAGGAACTCGTAGCCCTGCTCCGGGCCGTAGCCCTTGAATGTGGCGCGGTCGGCCATTTCATCCACGCCCTCGTGCATGGATTTCACCACGGCGGGCGGGAGCGGCTCGGTCACATCGCCGATGCCGCAGCGGATAATGCGCCCGGCCTTGTCGGGGTTCGCCTCGCTGTAGGCTTTTACGCGGCGGGCGATTTCGGGAAAGAGGTAACCGGCTTTGAGTTTGAGGAAATTCGAGTTAATGGCTGCCATGTCGGGCGGGTGTTTACCGGTCCCCGGCGGATCGCGCAAGAACGGAGGAGGGTTTGCGAGAAGTGCGAACGGACGCTGCCAGACCCGCTCAGAGCGGAACCGTCTGATGGTTCCCGGGCCCCCGAAGAATGCGCAGACCCTCGCGCACATAGGAAACGGCGGACCATCCGGTGAAGACCGCCGCCACGACGCAGGGCCAGACCGGCGGCCAGGGCACCACCCTGAGCATCACCCACCCGATCGCGAACATCTGCGTGACCGTGCAGATTTTTCCGGACCAGTGGGGCGCGATGCGGACCTCGCGGCGATTGGCCCACAGCACCCCGATTCCGCCAAGGATGATACAGTCCCGTAAAACCACGATCATGGCGAACCACTCCGGGACGCGCCATCCAGCAGGCCCCCAATCGACAAGAGACAGGGTCACCACACCGGTCAGAAGAAGGGCCTTGTCCGCGATTGGATCGATGAAAGCGCCAAATTTCGACTTCTGGTTGAAACGCCGCGCCACCCAGCCATCAATGCCATCGCTGGCCGCGGCGGCGACGAAGACGCCGAGAGCCCACCAGCGGAGCGTTTCCTCCGGTCGGCCATCCCTCACCGTGCCGCCATAAGCCAGCGCCAGAACCGCGAAAACCGGCACCATCAGGATCCGCGTGACGGTGATTTTGCTGGCGAAGGTCACGTTGCGATTCAAGCAGACCGCCACGTCCTAAGAAACCCGAAATTTCGCTGGCGACCGTCACCCGGCCACTTTGATCAATAGACGGGAGCGCCGGAGGGATCCTCCGTGGAGGCGGCCTCGTCTCCCTGCATCTTGCCGCTGGCCCAAGAGAAGGCCTGCCTGGTGTCGCGGAACATGCCGATCATCGTGTTGCAGGAATCCAGGGTGAGGATGGAGATGAAGAGCGCTAAGAATTTCATGTCTCTAGATTGAACCAGCCATTTGATTTGGAAAGATGAAGTTTCGGGCATTCGTGGAATGTCCGATCATGCGCCCGACCGGTGTTGATGGCGGTGGACATCGATTTCAGCTCTCCTCTGCGCGGAAAGAAGTCCGGACCCGGAATTCTCCGCTTTTTCACGGCAGGCCGCCGAAATCCTTGACACGCGGCGGAAAACCGGGCTTTTTTCCGCACCGCGCATGCCGCAAGGCACCCGTAGCTCAATTGGATAGAGCGTCTGACTACGAATCAGAAGGTTAGGGGTTCGAGTCCCTTCGGGTGTACCACTCTCGAAAGCGTCAAAAGCCTTAGTTCCCAGGGCTTTTTTCGTTTCCGGCGGAAATCCCCTCCTCCGTGGAAATCCGGGCCGACCCGCTGAAATCCGGAAAAACGGTGCATTTTTGGCAACAGATTTGGCAACTATTTCGGGTTTATTAAGTATCTCCGGAGATGACATGCGGGGCCCGCGGGCCGATCCTCCCGGGCAGGCGCAAGCCGTCATCGAAAAACGAGCCGACTGACTGCCCGGAATTCGCGGTCCGCCGGGAAACCATCAGCCGTTTCTTCTCCCCGCCGCTGCCCCGCAGCACCTTCCACGATTTCGTCAGCAA
>Ga0114938_1003008_pt1 | contig 10227 bp, 7 predicted proteins | sample AshMeaBigSpring_FD_88675 | JGI IMG/M metagenome (GOLD analysis project Ga0114938, IMG submission 88675) | Groundwater microbial communities from Big Spring, Nevada to study Microbial Dark Matter (Phase II) - Ash Meadows Big Spring | ecosystem: Environmental > Aquatic > Deep subsurface >...
CCAGCCGCACAGCAGCGCGCCGATGAGCGGACCGATCCCGCCGGACACCAAGGCCAACAATCCCTGAGCCTGCGCCTTGAGCCCGGTGCCGACCCTTCGATCCAAAAACACCTGTGCGGTGATGAAATAGAGCGTGTAGGTCACGCCATGCAGCGATACACCAAGCACGTGCCAGAGGATTTGACCGGTCTCCCCCGCCCAGGTGCTGAAGGCGTAGCGCAGCGCGGACAAGGTGAGGGCGAATGACAACAAGGTCTTCACCCGCCAGCGGACCATCAGGCCACCCACCGCCAGCATCGCCCCGATTTCGAGAAACTGCGCGATGGTCATGGTCCCGGCGGGGGTTTCGTTCCCCAGATCGCTCAGAAACTCCGGCGCATACATGTAAAACGCGGTTAGAGGGACCGAGAACAACGCAGTGACCGAGAAGAACACCAAGTGATCGCGCTCGCGAAGCAGCCGGAACGCATCGAACCCAAGCCGGCTGGTCCATGAGCGGGCGACACCCGTGGGAGGCGTGTGGGGCAGGCGGAATGCGAGGCAGCCACCGAGGATTTTCGCAATCGCTCCGGCATAGCCCGCCGTGGTTCCCTGGTCCGCCAACAGCACGTAGCTTGTGACGATGCCGCCCGCCATCCAGCCAAGCGTCCCGCCAAGGCGAACCAGCGGAAACCGTTTCTCGCCATCGCGCAAGGTCGCCAGTGAGATCGTCGCGAGCAGTCCCCATAACGGCCCACCCACCAGAGCTTGCGCACCTAACAGCCCTATGAACCACGCCGGATGCCAGCCGGCATCAATCGTGAGAAACGCGGCGAACAACAGCATGCCACTGATCAGGGAGGACCATGCCGTGAGACGTTCCGCGGCGATTTGCTGATCCGCCAGAGCGCCTCCGATCAATGGCGAAATCAACGCACAGAGCGGCGGCATCAGGAATGCCATAGGCACCCACTCCGCCATGCCGTGGGCGGTCAGCATGTTGGTCAACGCCGGGACCCACGCGCCGGGGGAGAAACCAACGAAAAAGAACGCGATCCACAACATCGGAAAGGCGGAACGGGTTTCCGCTCCGTCATGTGAGGCGGCACTCACGAGTCGAGATCCCGGGTTTCACCGAGGATCGGTGCGAGCCTGGATTTCATGGCTTCGGGCCACAGCGAGGGAGGCGTGAAAATCGCGGACCGCAAGGCATGATGCGCGGGACTCGTCAGATCCCTCGGCACCAGAGGAACCATCAGTTTCACCAACTGCTCGGCGAGCGCACGGTTTGCTTGCAGGTTTTCCACCACCGTTTCCACGGCGACGGGTTCCTCATCGGTCTTCCAGCAATCGTAGTCGGTCACCAGTGCCAGCGTGGCGGCCGCGATCTCCGCCTCGCGAGCCAGCCGTGCCTCGGGCGCGTTGGTCATGCCGATCAAGTCACCGCCGATGAGCCGGTGAAACTCCGCCTCGGCGCGCGTCGAAAACGCCGGACCATTCATGCAGACATAGGTGCCGCGATCATGGCAGACCGAATTCGTTTCCTCCGCCGCACGCAACAGGCAGCCGCGCAGCACCGGACAATACGGTTCGGCGAACGAGACGTGCGCCGCGATGCCCTCGCCGAAAAACGTATGTTTGGCCGCCGTTCCGGTGCGGTCGAGCAGTTGGTCCGGAACCACCACATGGCGCGGGGCCAGCCCCTCGCGCAGACTGCCGACGGCGGTGACGGATACCAACCAGCGCACGCCCAGAAAGCGCAGTGCCCAGAAGTTCGCCTTGTGATTGATCTCATGCGGCAAAAGGCGGTGGCCGATGCCATGCCGCGCCAGAAAGCAAACCCTGCGACCCGAGATCCTGCCGCACAAAATCTCGGAAGACGGATCGCCGTATGGAGTCGCGACCGCAACGGATCGAGCCTCCTCGATGCCCGTCATCTCATAAAATCCGCTGCCACCGATGATGGCGATGGAGGGTTCTGCGACATCGATTCCGGCACCCATCGCGATCAATAGCCGTTGGCGAGTTTTGAAACCAGCGCCTCGCCGGCTTGTTCCAGCGCCTCGGGCAGGGCGTTCTGGCGGGCGGTTTGCAGATTCTCCGCCACAAACAACTGGCTGGTCCCGGTCGAGCGCCCTTGGGCGAGCACCTTTGTGGGGTCGCGCGCGTCGAGAAGCTCCCAATCGAGCGTGACGGTATTGGCCAGCTCTTCAGGAAGCTGGGTATCGAGGCGCGTGCCGCGGATCGGCCGGTAGCTGATCGAGGTGATGCGCCCTTCAAGCACCGCGTCGGATTTCTCTCTCGACGTGATGCGGTAGGTGCCGTCCTGCTGGAATGCATTTACTACGGCGGTAGTAGCCAAGGCCTCGGCGCGCGGGTGCTGGGTGGCATTGGCGAACATCGGAACCGATACGAGATTCACCTTGGCGAGCGAGGCGGGCTTCACGCCGCCAAGTTGGTAGCCCGTACAAGAAACCAACAGTAAGCCTGCTGCGGCAAGACCGAGCGTGATGATCGCGGTTCGCTTCATTCGCCAAGCTCTTTCAAACGGGCCTTGGCCGCATCGTGAATTTTGCCGGAGCCGCTGCGCTTGACGATGTCCCGATAGTACACCTTCGCCGACTCGTAGTTTCCGGTTTTCTGATAAAACTCGGCGATGTCGTAAGAGCGCTGCAAGTCGCGTCCGCCAAGGTTGCCGATCATGCGGCGGGCCTCGGCGTTGCGCGAGTGGCCGGGGTAGGAAATCAGGTAGTCGTTGAAGGACTCTCGGGCGAGGTCGAGATTCGCCTGGTTCTGGTTTCCGCGATCCGCCTCCTCCATGAACAGCATTCCTACGCGGAACAGGGCCTCGGGCGCTTCCGGCGCGTCCGGTTGGTCATGCACCAACTGCCGGAACGCCTCGATCGCCTCCTTGGATTTCTTCTTGGACTGATAGAGTTCGCCCATCGTGAACTGGGCCTTTGCGGCCGCTCGGGAACGCGGCGCATGGTCCCGGACCTTGCCGAGCATCTCGACGGTCTTGTCCAGCGAGAGCTTGGTTTTCAGTCCGAGGAAACTGGACTTCACATCGCCTTCCGCAGCGGACTGGGCCATCGCGGCCTGGCGGCTCAGCGCCTGGCTGTAGAGTCCGCTGCCTTGGAATCGATCCAGAAACTGGTCATAGGCTTCGAACGAATCCTCGATCTTCCCCTGCCCTTCCAGGAGTTCGGCCTGGCGGAAGCGCGCCTGCGGAGCCGATGGGGCAAAGGGGTATTCCGTCGCCACCTTGTCATATTGCTTGATGGCTTTCTTGGATTTTCCGGCTTGGTCCGCCGCGCGGGCCTCCAGATAGAGTGCCTCGCCCTTGTCCGCCACCTGCTGGGTGTTGCCGGCGAGGATCGGAACGTCCGGGTCCGGACCGCACGAAAATGACATCACGGCGAGACCTGTCATCAGCGCGACTTTGATGCTCGTTGCCTGCGGTGCGTGGATCATGCGGGGCAGCATAGGAAGGCTTCTGCGGACGAAAAGCGAAATTCCTCCGCGTGGCATCCGGGTCGGCGGCGGCGCAAAACGCGTCCGCCAAATACAATGAGGATGGCGCATCCTTGCCAAATCTGGTTAAGAACCCCGAGCGAAGATGACATCCGGTGATTTTGGCAGGGAACACGCAGCGCGCTGGGCGGAGGCCGAGGAGCTGCTGCGGCAGCTAGAAGGCGGCAAAAAACCCGTCGATGGCGCGAGCTTCCCGAAAAGGTTCCGCGAGATCGGCGGGGATCTGGCCTTGGCCCGGCGGCGGATGTACGGGTCGGCCATCACCGAGCGCCTGAATGACCTGGTGATCCGCGGTCACGCCGTGATGGACCGCTCGCGGCGTTCCGGATGGCGCTCGTTTGTGGAATTTGTGACCGGCGGGTTTCCCCGTGCCGTGCGGTCGGAGTGGCGCTTGTTCTGGCTGTGCAATGCCGCGTTCTGGATTCCGTTTCTCGGCATGTTGTGGATCGCGGGGCACGACATGCGCTGGGTCCAGGCGGTGATCGGAGCCGAGGGCATGAGCAACATGGAGGACATGTATGGCGGGCGGAGCCAGCAGATCGCCCATCTGCGGTCGGAATACGGCTCGAACTTCATGATGTTCTGTTTTTATATCTATAACAACGTGGCCATCGACTTCCGGGTTTTCGCGGGCGGCATTCTCGCTGGTTTGGGCACGATGTTTTTCATCGTATTCAACGGACTGCACATCGGCGCTTCGGCGGGATATGCGAACCACGCCTGCGATCCGCAATCGTTCTGGACCTTTGTCGCCGGGCACTCGTCCTACGAGTTGCTCGGCATGGTCGTCGCCGGCATGGCGGGGCTGCGGATGGGATCGGCGATTTTGAACCCGGGACGGCTGCCGCGAGTGCGGGCTCTGGGCATGGCCACGAAACAAGCACTGCCCTTGATCTACGGCGCCGCCTTGATGACCACGGTGGCTGCGGTGATCGAAGGCTTCTGGTCGGCGCGGGATTTCGAGCCGTGGTTGAAGTATAGCGTCGGCCTGACCGGCTGGATCCTATGTGCGGCGTATCTCGGCCTGGTCGGGCGAAGGAGGAACGATGAGGCTTGAAAACGTAACGGCGGAGCTCCGTCCGCGGACCGACTGGGAAGGCGCGGATCTCGGCATGGCGATGGTCCGGCGGGATTTCTGGCGCTGCTGGTTGATTTGGTGGCTGGCGATGGCTCTGCCCGGGATCGGGCTGGCGTGGGGCTTGAGCGGGAACCCGATGCTGGCTTTGTTCTTGTTTTGGTGGATCAAGCCGATGGGTTCCCGTCTCGTCTTGTTTCAAATCAGCCGCCGCTTGTTCGGTGAATCGCCGACGTGGCGGGCGATCTGGAGGGAAGTCCCCCGTGCCTGGGTCCGGCGTTTTTTCCACCGCTTTGTGTGGGCAAGGTTGTCGCCGTGGCAACCGGTCACCATGGCGGTGGAGGACCTCGAAGGACTGCGCGGCAAGGCGTTCCGCCAACGCTGCGGACAGATCGCACGCAGGGGCGACAATGTGGTGATGTGGCTCTATCTGTTAGGTGATCTGGTGGCCGTTTGGCTCGGCTTCGTGATCCTGTTGATGGTGGTGTTATTCATCCCGGAAGGTCAGGAGGGGGGCTGGATGATGACGCTGGAAACATGGAACCCGGACCAGCCCTTCGACATTCCCCCTGTGATTTTGCAAACCGTTTCCGTCTGCATGGCGGCGGCTATATCCCTCTGTGACTTGTTTGTCACGGGTGCCGGATTCGGCGTCTATCTGAACAACCGCAGCTGGCTTGAGGGCTGGGATGTGGAACTCGGACTGAAACGGATCGCCGCTCGCCTCAGCCAAAACCTCGCGACCTGATCACTTCTCCAAGAACGGCCCGGCGCTCCGGTCGCCTTGGTCCGCGTAGCCGATGTTGCGGCAGGGTCCCGAGCGGTCGAAGTATCCGATCAGGCATCCGTCCGGCGTGAAATGGAGCTCGCGCTCCGTGCCGGGCACCAGATTGATCCCGCGGTATCGGGGATAGTCCGACTGATCATACTCGCCGGCACGGACCTTCCAGGTGAGGCGCAGCGTATCCTGCTCGGGTCGTTGCTCGACACGCAGATACGCCGCATCCGCCCAATTTTCCCGTGCGGCGACCTCGGACTTGGAACGATCCAGGATTTCCCGCTGAGTGGCCATGCTGCCACAGCCAATGGTCAGAATGGAAACCGCAATCATGGCAATCGTGGAAGTCAGGACAGGTGGCATGGATTTCACTAAGCACGAACCTAGAGATCTGCCGGGGTTTGCCAAGATTTCATTGGTGGCATGCCATGGTTTCCAGCATGCGCCTTCCGCCCCTACCCATCCCTCGGGGAACCCGCCATCACGGCAAAGCCGCAGTGACTTCAATCATCCCGGACAAGTCTCAGCCAAACCAATCCTCGATGATTCTCGCTGGCTCCACTCCGGTAAGACGCTGGTCAAGACCCAGGAACTTGAAGTCGAGTCGGTCGTGTTGCAGTCCCAGCGCATGGAGAATGCTGGCATGCAGGTCGCGGATGTGGACGGGATCGCGAACGATGTTGTAGGACATCTCGTCCGTTTCGCCGTAGACCTGCCCGCCTTTGATTCCGCCCCCAGCCAGCCAGATGGTAAAGCAGCGTGGGTGGTGGTCGCGTCCATAGTTTTCCGCACTGAGGCCTCCCTGACAGTAAATCGTGCGGCCGAATTCACCGCCCCAGATGACCAGCGTGTCCTCAAGCATGCCTCGCTGCTTGAGGTCCTGGATGAGACCATAACATCCCTGATCCACATCCTTGCACTGCGAGGCGAGATCACGCGGAAGATTTCCGTGCTGGTCCCAGCCGCGGTGGAAAATCTGAACGAAGCGCACCCCGCGCTCAAGCAGGCGACGCGCCATCAGCGCGGAGTTCGCAAAGGTGCCGCGTGATTTGCTATCCTCACCGTAGAGTCGATAGGTGCCTTCCGTTTCACTTGATAGATCGGTAAGCTCGGGCACGGAGGCCTGCATGCGGAAGGCCATTTCATACTGCTGCATGCGGTTTTCGATCTCAGGATCGCGGATCGCGGAAAACGAGCGCTGATTCAGCGCGTTCAATCCATCGAGCATCGAGCGGCGCGCCTCTCGGGACACTCCGGGCGTATCCTTGAGGAACAGGACGGGATCGCCCAGCGAGCGGAGAGCCACGCCTGCGTGTCTCCCGGGAAGATATCCGGAGCCCCAGAGGCGCGAGGAAATTGCCTGCACATTCGCGAAGGGAGAGGTGTGGGTGGCGTGCAGCACAACGAAGGACGGCAGCTCCTCGTTCATTGTGCCCAGGCCGTAGGAAAGCCATGATCCGATCGATGCCTTGCCCGCCTGCATCGACCCTGTGCAGACCAATTGGTTGGCGGGTTCGTGGTTGATGGCATCGGTGTGCATCGACTTCACGATGCAGAGGTCATCGACCATTTTCGACGTCCAAGGCAGCAACTCGCTGACCCACGCGCCGGACTGGCCATGTTGCTTGAATTTGAAAATCGAGGGCGCGAGTGGAAACGCGGCTTGTCCGGAGGTCATGCCGGTGAGCCGCTCACCCTGGGCTTGCAGCCATTGGTTCAGGTCCTCCTTGAATCGTTTTGTTAGATCGGGCTTGTAGTCGAACAGATCGAGTTGGGAGGGTGCGCCGATCAATGATATGTAAATCGCACGTTTCGCTTTGGGGGCGATTTGTGGCAACTGTTCGGCGAAGCCGGCGACCCGTTCGGCCGCGCCAAGGCCTGGTTTTCCCAGCAGGGAGGCGAGCGCCGCCATGCCCAGTCCAGTGCCGGATTTGCGGAAAAACTGTCTGCGGCTGCAGGCGGCGTTGTGAAACTCGAGAGGGTCCATCGGGAGCTAGCGGGTAAGGGTTTCGTCGAGATTGAGGACCAGGCTGGCCATCAAGGTCCATGCGGCGAGTTCGGGAACATCCGCGTGTTCCGGAGCCGGTGTCTCCCCGGTAGAGACGAGCTTGGCGGCGTCGTCCGGAGCAGCCCGGAATTGCTCCAACGCGGCATCCAGCGCCTTGCGAATCATTGTGCGCTCATCCGGCTCGAATCGACGTGCCACGAGGCGAGAGGAAATGAAATCGAGGCGCGTGCCGAAGTCAGCGGATTGCCGCAAGGCTTTTGTTGCGAGCACTCTTGAGGCCTCCACGAACTGAGGGTCATTCAGCAGCACCAGCGCCTGCAAGGGAGTATTCGTCCGGTCCCGGCGGACGCAGAAGGTCTCGCGTGTCGGGGCGTTGAGGATTTCCATGGAGGGCGGTGCGGCCGTGCGCTTCCAGATGGTGTAGAGTGACCGACGATAAAGCGACTCGCCGCTGTCGGCCCGGTAATCCTTTGTGTTTGATTGAGGCATGGCGACCGCCTCCCAGATGCCATCCGGTTGATAGGGCCTCACGGGAGGGCCGCCGGTTTTCGCGGATAGCAAGCCCGAGCTGGCGAGCGCAAGGTCGCGGATTTGCTCCGCATCCAGCCGATGGCGCGGGCCGCGAGCGAGTAGCCGGTTCGCAGGATCCATCTCCAGCTTCCGCGGAGTGACCCGGCCGGACTGGCGGTATGTTGCGGAAGTCGCGATGAGCTTGAGCATGTGGCGGTAGTCCCATCCTGAATCGATGAACTCGGCAGCCAGCCAATCGAGCAGTTTCGGATGGCTCGGGCGTGAACCCATGATGCCGAAGTCGTCATTGGACTCGACGATGCCGGTGCCGAAAAAGTAGTACCAAGTGCGGTTCATGGTCACGCGCGCGGGCAGTGGATTTGCAGGATCGTTCAGCCAGCGGGCGAGTCCGAGGCGGTTCTTCGGAGCGTCGGCGGGCATCGGCGGCAGGACTGCGGGGGTATCGGGAGCAACCTTCTCGGCGAGGTCCGTATAAACCCCGCGGGTGAGGACATGCGCGAAGGGTTCGTCCTTCTTTTCCTTCATGACAAGGGTAACCGAACCGCGCGAACGGAGTTTTCTCTCTTCGGTTTTCAAAGCATCACGTTTCTTGAGCAGGCTGCGGTACTCGGAATCCAAATACGTTAGATAATAATCATGAAGCGCTTCGTTTTGTTGCCTGGTCCGTTCTCCGGCCGGAAGCGATGCGATGTGTTCGATGAGTCGGTTTTTCGCCAGGGCATCGATCTCCCCGGCTGATAGAAGCCTGCGGTAGAATCGGAAATCCTGAATCGCCACCTGACCGGTAAGCTTCTCATCGTCATGATGCCTGGCTCCGAGGCGGAGCGGTACTGAGGTCTCAATATTTCCGCCCACGGTGTTCGGATCGATGGTGCTATCGGCGCGTTTGCCATCGATATACAGCGCGCCGGCCTGATGACCGGAGATGCTGCCATCGAAGGTGACCATCACATGATGCCACTCGCCGGATTTCAACGGCTCTTTCGCCAGGATCTTGTTTGCGGATTTGTCCCACGAGTCGATGACATGGGATGCGGGACGTCCGGCTTGCAGATACAGGTCCCAGCCGCGGTTGGATTCCTCCGGATTCATCCGGGCCACCACGGCTCCCGTTGGCTTGCCTTTGATGTGAATGAAGCCGCCATAGCTTACCTGATCACTGCGGGAAAATCCGCCGAGATCACCGAGATCGACCGTTTTACCACTGATGATCGGAGCCTTTCCCAGAGGACCGTCCACTCGCATGAGATCGACCGGCCATTCGCGCGACCGACCATCGATGATGCCGCGAAGCGGACCATCCGGATCATTGAGTGGAAGGTGAATCGCCAGTGTGGAATCGATCTCGGGCGCGGATTTGACCACCGCATTCACGGCCCAGGTGTCATATGCCGGATGCGCGGCCCGCTTGCGTTCCGCAAGTTGCTTGTTTATCGCCGCAAGCTCATCGGTCAGCTCCGCCCATCGCGGGCGGTCTTCCATGGATGGAACAAACACGTTTGGCGGATGCCCGGCTTCATTCTTGTCGAGCGCGGTCATCGGGGTGTTCCGGAAAAAGGCGGTCAAACTGTAGAACTCCTTGGTGGATACCGGATCGAACTTGTGATCATGGCAGGCCGCGCAGCCGGTGGTGAGTCCGAGCCAGATGGCGGATACCGTTTCCACCCGGTCTTTGGCGTAAATCGCGAAATACTCATCATCGATGGCACCACCCTCTCCAGTCGTTGCGAGGCAGCGGGAGAACCCGGTAGCCACGAGTTGGTCGAGCGTCCGCTCCGGCAGCAGGTCACCGGCGATTTGTTCGGTCGTGAACTGGTCCCAGGGCATGTTGGCCTGGAAGGCGCGGACGACCCAGTCGCGGTAGGGCCAGATGGCGCGGTAGTTGTCGATGTGGATGCCGTGGGTGTCGGCGTAGCGTGCGGCATCGAGCCAATGGCGCGCGAAGTGTTCGGCGCTTGCCGGGGTGGCGAGGAGCTGGTCGGCGGCTTGCTCGACGGCGGATTGGAAATTGCCGCTCGCCGCTTTCTCGAAGGCGTCGACGGCTTCCGGCACGGGAGGCAAGCCGGTGAGGTCGAGGTGGAGGCGCCGGATCAGCGTGGCGCGGCTCGCCTCGGGCGCCGGATCGAGCCCGACCCGCTCCATCGCCGCGAGCGTGAAGAAGTCGATCTCGTTCGACGGCCAGTGCGCGCGCTGCACCGCCGGGAGCCTCGGGCGCCGCGGCGCGAGGAACGACCAATGATCAGCGTACGAAGCGCCCCGCTCGATCCAGCGCCTCAGGAGCTCAATCTCGGCGGCGCTCAGGCTCTTCCCGCTCGCGCGCGG
>Ga0114938_1003011_pt1 | contig 10216 bp, 8 predicted proteins | sample AshMeaBigSpring_FD_88675 | JGI IMG/M metagenome (GOLD analysis project Ga0114938, IMG submission 88675) | Groundwater microbial communities from Big Spring, Nevada to study Microbial Dark Matter (Phase II) - Ash Meadows Big Spring | ecosystem: Environmental > Aquatic > Deep subsurface >...
ATGAGATTAGAACTAAAAATGCTCTTCCGCAACAAACGATGCAAAAGTTCGTTGAGAAGTATTGTCTTGATTATTATTGCTTTTTCGTCAGTCTTGAGTTTCTCTAGCATTTACGATAGTAATTTCATGAAAGCTTTTATTCTCGCCTATAACTTTACAGTTTTTGGCATGGTTATCTTAGCTCAAATCATGTCGTTCGAAGGGAATTATATCGATGGACTGATGTCTAGAAAAGAGTCGATCATGAACTTGCTGAAAGCGAAATATTATTTTTATTCGATTGGCGCCATCATACCTTTCATCCTGATCATCCCTGCCATCATAACCCATAAAGTAACGATCTTAGGTGCATTTTCATGGATGATTTTTACCATTGGCTTTATTTATTTTATATTTTTCCAATTAGCTGTTTACAACAAACAGACAGTCGGTTTGAATGAAAAAGTTACGGCTCGACAAACTGGAACAGCCATACAGACAATCATCAATTTTACTGGTATCGGACTCCCTTTAGGTTTCTACATTACATTTAGTAACCTATTTGGAGAAACAACTGCTCATGTTGCATTGCTATGCATTGGAGCATGCTTCATCTTAGCCTCACCTATTTGGATTAAAAACGTATATATGCGTTTTATGAAGAGGAGATATAAAAATATGGAAGGTTTCAGAGATAGTCGACAATAGTTGAATTCATTAAATGACAAACGAATATGATCAAAATAGAAAACATCATAAAAAAATTTGGTGATAAAGTTGCTGTAAACATCAAAGATTATCAGATTCATGAAGGTGATCTTCTTGGTTTGGTTGGTAATAACGGCGCCGGAAAAACAACCTTGTTCAGATTGATTCTCGATCTTCTAGAGAGCAACGAAGGGAGTATCTCCATCAAAAATATCAAAGTCAACAAAAGCGAGGATTGGAAAAACTTCACCGGCGCGTTTATCGATGACGGTTTTTTGATTGACTACCTCACACCGGAAGAGTATTTTTACTTCATAGGAAAGATGTACGGCTTAAGTTCTACAGAAGTAGACGAGCGTTTAATACCTTTCGAACGCTTCATGAATGGCGAAGTGATCGGGCAGAAAAAACTAATTCGTAACTACTCAGCCGGTAATAAACAAAAGATCGGCATTATCTCGGCAATGTTACATCACCCTGAATTACTCATACTGGATGAGCCTTTCAACTTCCTCGATCCTAGTTCGCAATCCATCATCAAGCATATTCTAAAGAAATATAACGAAGAACATCAGGCAACGATTATCATTTCAAGTCATAACTTGAATCACACTGTAGATATCTGTCCGCGAATCGCTCTACTTGAGAATGGAGCCATCATACGGGATATTCAGAATGAAAACAATTCTGCCGAACAAGAACTGGAAAACTATTTTAATATCGAAGAGTAAGTTGAAAAGAAAGATCATACATTTATTCTCGTTCGCAGCCATCGTATGTACCTTGTATTCATGTCGGACAGTTGCGCCCCAACTAGATTATGAGTCGCTAGCCAAAGCTTCCATTCATCTAGGTATAGATATTTCTTTTAAAGAAAATCATGCCTTGTATTTGGAAGCAGATAAATGGTTAGGGACTCCTTATCTTGCAAATGGATTATCCAGAAGTGGGGTCGATTGCTCCGGGTTTACATATTTACTTTACAAAGAGGTCTATCGTAAGGAATTACCCAGAAGCACAAAAGAATTGGAGAAAAAATGTCATCAGATCTCTAAGCACCGCCTTCGAACCGGCGATTTGGTCTTTTTCACAAGCGAACAATCTGCCAAGCAAGTAGCACATGTCGGAATTTATTTGAAAGATAAAAAGTTCATTCATGCGAGCACAAGCAGAGGAGTGATCGTCAGTAGCTTAGATGAAAACTACTACACTCGGCATTGGCATTCGGGTGGAAAATTTAATTAATTTCAGGCATCATATTTAAATCTTAAAAAACCATTAAATCATGAGAAACATTTTTGCCTTACTAGTCATCGTTTGTTTGTCAATGAATGTACAAGCACAACTGCTTTGGAAGATTTCAGGAAATGGATTAAAGCAGTCTTCTTATATCTTCGGTACCCACCATCTAGCCCCCTTAAGCATCAAAGACAGCATTAAAGGACTGCCTAAAGCACTAGATGAAACTCAACAAGTATATTGCGAGCTAAAGATGCTGGATGCACAGTCGCCAGAGATCCTACAGAAAATGCAAAAAGCAATGTTTATAGAGAGTGATACAACCCTTCAATCCCTCCTATCCGCTCAAGACTACGAAATAGCCAATAAGTTTTGCAAAGAAAATCTCATGTTCGATTTAGCATCTGCGCCAAAAATTAAACCCATGTACATTGCAAACAATGTAGTTGTTATCAGTTATATTAAACATGTAGGAAATTTCAATCCGCAAGAACAGTTGGATACGTATTTCCAAAAAATTGCTGTAGAAAAAGGCAAAAAAACATTCGGGTTAGAAACTTACGACTTTCAATTCAACTTGCTCTACAACTCAATACCGTTAAAAAGACAGGCTACCCAACTGATGTGTGCCTTGAAATATATTGAAAAAGGGGTGAATGAAACCAAAGAAATAGCTGCTGCTTATATGAAGCAGGATTTAAACAAGATGAAACAAATCAGCAACGAGCGAATGAATAATGAATGTGATCCGTTGCCTGGTGAAAAAGAAAGAATGCTTGATGACCGCAATCAGAAATGGGCGGAACAGATTCCGGCAATTATAAAAGAAACTCCGACTTTCTTCGCAGTAGGAGCCTTACACTTAGCAGGAAATAAAGGAGTATTAAACTTATTGAAAAAACAAGGATATAAAATAGAGCCAATCAAATAAAGATGAACTATAAAGCTTACCTTTTTGATTTTGATTATACACTAGCCGACTCTTCAAAAGGAATAGTGAAGTGTTTCCGTACGGTACTCGAACGCCATCAACACACCAATATTTCTGATGAAGCAATCAAAAGAACCATCGGAAAAACTCTTGAAGAGTCGTTTAGCCTTTTAACGAATATCACTGCCGCAGAAACGTTGGCATCCTATAGACAGGAATATTCGAAAGAATCTAGCATCTATATGAATGCTAACACGTTTCTTTACCCCGATACCATTCAGGTTTTAAAACAACTCAAAAAAGAAGGAGCTTTTATTGGCATCGTTTCCACCAAATACCGTTATCGGATCACCGACTATCTAAAAGAACACTTCCCCGAAGATTTCTTTGATCTCATCATCGGAGGAGAAGATGTGACCTATCACAAGCCATCACCGGAAGGTTTACTTTCGACCATCGACCGATTAAGTGTTTCAAAACAAGAAGCGGTTTACATTGGCGACAGCACGATTGATGCAGAAACAGCACAAGCTGCGGGCATTGATTTTGTTGGGGTTCTTAGCGGAGCAACAACTCGCACAGAACTGGAAGCATACCCTCATCTAACGATCATCACAGAACTGAAAGAACTTTTGTCGCTCAATCTCGAGATCGAAAGCAGCCCGAAAAAAAGTAAGATTGATCTTAAACGATATCTCCCCATTGCAAGAGCCCTCCACATCAAACAAATCAAAGGTTCTTCAAAGATCCGTTTTAATCCGGAAGAAATTAATCTTTGCAAGAACTGTGGCAGTCAGTTTATAGGAAACTACTGCAATTATTGTGGGCAAAGCAAAGAAACACCTCGGTTCAACTTCCACTCAGCTGCTAAAAACATGTTTGGAGGATTGAGCAATATTGATCACGGCTTTTGGCATACACTCATCAATCTATTATACCGACCGGGATATATGATTAATGATTTTATTTCTGGTAAAAGAGTTTCCTATTTTAGACCTTTTCAAACACTTTTTGTATTAGCTGCCATTTATATCCTTATAGCCCAATTGATTGCACCGGAAATATTAACCAATAAAAACGACAAATATTCAGCAGAACAAGGCACTACACTTCCCTACAATAACATGAGTGACGGAAAGGACAAAAATAGTTATATTGTTAAATTTAACGGAATAGATTTCCTGAATCAAAAAGAGGAAACAATCAAACAAATTCCAGTAATTGGAAAAGTATATACCATCCTTAAAAACTGGTCGCATGGCAACAAAGCAGCAAATATCATATTCATATTACCTTTCTTTGCTTTAGCTGCACGTCTTACCTTTCGTAAAGCAAGGTATAACAGCCACTATAATTATACCGAACAGATCTTCGTTCATACCTACATCTCCTGTCAGTTCTTATTAATAAGCATTTTTTACTTATTAATTAACGGCACCGTTGCATTCAACGATGTATACGATCTTCCCATCGGTGCTATATTCCTTTTGTTTATTTGGGATTATAAGCAATTATTTCGCGATAACTGGCTTACAACCTTCAGAAATACCATACTTATGTCCTTATATACCTTTGTTAGCATGATTATAACATTAACTATTGTATTAACTATCTTTTTGGGAGTCGTAGAAGTATTAAAAAGTTAGTATTCAACGAAAAAATAAGAGAAATATTTGTTTGAGAGAAATAAAAAAAGTAATTTTGTGCCCGATTATTCCGAAACGGGTTCGATAAAGAGTTCTTTAAGTGATTAAAGACCACCCGACGGAGCTAACTTATACATTTATATATAAGATGTACGCAATTGTAGAAATTAACGGTCAGCAATTCAAAGCAGAAGCTGGCAAGAAGTTGTTCGTTCACCACATGCAAAATGCAGAAAACGGTGCAACTGTAGAATTTGACAAAGTTCTTTTAGTAGACAAAGACGGAAACGTAACTGTTGGTGCTCCTACTATCGAAGGCGCAAAAGTTGTTTGCCAAGTTGTTTCTAACCTTGTAAAAGGTGAAAAAGTTCTTGTATTCCACAAGAAAAGAAGAAAAGGACACAGAAAACTTAACGGTCACCGTCAACAGTTTACTGAATTAACAATCACAGAAGTAGTAGCTTAATCAATTTTAAAAAGTAAGAAGAAATGGCACATAAGAAAGGTGTCGGTAGTTCTAAGAACGGCCGCGAATCAGCAAGTAAAAGATTAGGCGTTAAGATATTTGGTGGCGAAGCTTGTAAAGCAGGTAACATCATCATTCGCCAAAGAGGTACTGAATTCCACCCGGGTGAAAACATCGGAATGGGTAAAGACCACACTCTTTTCGCTTTAGTAGACGGAACAGTTAAGTTCAAAGTAAGCAAAGAAGACAGAAGATATGTATCTGTTATTCCTGCTGAAGGTGCAGAAGCTTAATTATCTAAGCAAAAAATATTTAAAAGAGATGTAATCGAATCGATTACATCTCTTTTTTTTAAAAGCCACTCACCATCAAAATGTAAAGTTTATATAGTAAAAAGTAAAGCTTATATTTCTTTTTTTACGTATCTTTGTAGTCTCAACAATAAACGTTTATAAAAAGATAGATATGCTTACTATTAAACAAATTACAGAAAATACAGAGGCGGTGCTCCGTGGGCTTGAAAAGAAGCATTTTAAAGATGCCAAAGCAACCATTGATCAAGTGATTGCATTGAATGATAAAAGAAAAAACACGCAAAGCGAATTAGATAAAAACTTATCGGAAGTAAACTCGTTGTCGCGCACTATCGGTCAATTGATGAAAGAGGGCAAACAAGATGAAGCTACTTCCGCACGTGCACGCGTTGCTGAATTAAAAGAGGTAAATAAAGACTTGGACGCAACCATGACTCAAGCTGCAACTGAGATGCAGAACATCCTCTATACCATCCCTAACATACCTTACGACAGCGTACCCGAAGGCTCGGGCGCAGAAGATAATGTCGTAGAAAAAATGGGAGGAATGGAAACCGAACTTCCTAAAGACGCTCTTCCACATTGGGAACTGACTAAAAAATATGATTTAATAGACTTTGATCTGGGAGTAAAAATCACGGGTGCTGGATTCCCTGTTTACAAAGGTAAAGGCGCACAACTACAGCGTGCCTTGATCAACTTTTTCCTGGACGAAGCTCGCAAATCGGGCTATACAGAAATTATGCCTCCAACGGTTGTGAATGCTGCATCCGGTTATGGAACAGGACAATTGCCCGACAAAGAAGGACAAATGTACCACTGCCAACTGGACGATTTATACTTGATTCCGACAGCCGAAGTACCGGTGACAAATATCTACAGAGATGTGATCTTAGAAGAGAAAGAGTTACCAATCATGAATTGTGCTTATACTCAATGTTTCCGACGCGAAGCAGGATCATACGGAAAAGATGTACGCGGATTAAACCGTTTGCATGAGTTCTCGAAAGTTGAGTTGGTAAGAATCGACAAACCTGAACACTCGGAACAATCGCACAAAGAGATGCTTGCACATGTTGAAGGTCTATTGCAAAAGTTAGAACTCCCCTACCGTATCCTTCGCTTATGTGGAGGCGATATGAGTTTCACTGCAGCTCTATGCTTTGACTTTGAAGTTTACTCAGAGGCACAAAAACGTTGGTTGGAAGTTAGTTCAGTATCGAACTTCGACACTTATCAAGCTAACCGTTTGAAATGCCGCTACCGTTCGGCTGAAAAGAAAACAGAACTTTGCCACACTTTGAATGGTTCCGCGTTAGCTTTACCAAGAATTGTAGCTGCATTACTTGAAAACAATCAAACCCCTGAAGGTATCAGAATACCTAAAGCATTGGTACCTTACTGCGGCTTCGATAGGATTGATTAAAATAGCCCAATTATAGATTTATAAGAATACCTATTCTTATAAATCTATAATTCATTAACACACATAGAATTATAACCTCAAAACTACATTATATGACTACAACACAGAAAAGCTTTGCATTGCCGCTAGCGTTTATCGGCATGATGTTTTTTGCCATCGGCTTTGCATTAGGTATCAATTCTTTTTTAATGCCTGTCCTCGAAGGATCGATGCATATGTCGGCTGCCGACAGCAACTTACTTTTAGCCGCCACTTTTGTTCCCTTTCTGATATTCAGCATCCCGGCAACCAAATGTATCGAACTTATTGGTTACAAAAAAACAATGGCTTTATCGTTTGCTCTATTTGCAGGCTCGTTCGGACTGTTCATTCAAGCAGCAGCCAGTCAGAGTTTAAGTTGGTTCCTAATCGCTTCTTTTGCTGCAGGAGCCTCAAATGCGGTACTTCAAGCATCCGTCAATCCGTATATCACCATATTAGGTCCCTTGGAATCGGCAGCTAAACGTATTTCAATCATGGGTATTTGCAACAAACTGGCTTGGCCTGCCACTACCCTCTTCATTACGTTAGTAATTGGAAAAACAATCGACCAGATTCAGCCTACCGATTTATTTCGTCCGTTTCAGATAATCATCGTTATATTCATCATATTGGGAGTAATGGCATTGATGGCCCCACTTCCAGAAGTTAAAGCAGCAGGAGAAGACAGCAATTCGGAAGAAGATGCGGATGCTTGTCCTTATGCAAAAAATAAAACTTCGATTTTTCAGTTCCCCCATTTACTTCTTGGAGTATTGGCACTATTTCTATACGTTGGTGTGGAAACGATCTCATTGGCTACCGCTACCGGATATGCAAAAGCACTTGGATTAGAAGGAGATAACTACGGTTTCATACCATCTATCGGTATGGTGATCGGCTATATCTGCGGTGTGATCTTCATCCCCAAATACCTGAGTCAGGTAACAGCCATGAAGATTTGTGCAACTATTGCCATCATAGGTGCCGTGTTAGTAGCCGTACTTCCTGCGGAACTCTCTATTTATTGCATTTCTTTAATGGCACTTGGATGCTCATTAATGTGGCCGGCTTTATGGCCTTTGGCAATGTCGGATCTTGGAAGGTTCACTAAATCAGGTGCTTCATTATTAACGATGGCGATCGCCGGAGGTGCCGTAATGCCGTGGTTAAGAGGGGTAATCCAAGATATCACAGATTTTCAAACATCCTATTGGGTATGTGTACCCTGTTTTCTTTTCATCCTATACTACGGAATAACAGGGTATAAAATTAGAAAAAAATAAAAACTGAACATTTTAAGTCTGAAAGCCGCTCTTTCGAAAGAGCGGCTTTCAGATTTTATTAATTCGAAATATTCAGTACCTTTGCACAAAAATAGTCAATCTGAAAGTAATTAGAGAAATTTCCAACAAATTATTTAGATAATGAACAAAATCATTAGCAAAGAACACTTTTCAGAAAAAGTATTCAAACTGGAGATTGAAGCTCCATTAATTGCAAAATCTCGTAAAGCCGGTCACTTTGTTATTGTACGCGTAGGTGAAAAAGGTGAGCGTATGCCTTTAACCATTGCGGCAGCAGATGTAAAAAAAGGAACTATCACATTAGTCGTACAAGAAGTAGGTCTCTCATCGACCCGCCTTTGCGAATTAAATGAGGGTGATTATATAACAGACGTAGTTGGTCCGTTGGGACAAGCCACGCATATAGAAAACTTCGGTACAGTAGTATGTGCCGGTGGTGGTGTTGGAGTTGCTCCGATGCTTCCCATCGTGCAAGCATTAAAAGCTGCCGGAAACCGAGTGATCACAGTTTTAGCCGGACGTACCAAAGAATTGATCATTCTTGAAAAAGAGATGAGAGAAAGTTCCGATGAAGTGATTATCATGACAGATGATGGTTCGTACGGACGCAAAGGATTGGTTACAGAGGGTGTAGAAGAAGTTATCAAGCGCGAGAAGGTAAACAAATGCTTTGCTATTGGTCCCGCTATCATGATGAAGTTCGTATGTCTACTGACTAAAAAATACGAAATATCGACCGAAGTATCACTCAACACTATCATGGTCGACGGAACAGGTATGTGTGGTGCTTGTCGTATCACTGTGGGAGGTAAAACTCGTTTTGTATGCGTAGACGGTCCTGAGTTCGACGGCCACCAAGTGGATTTCGACGAAATGCTGAAGCGTATGGGTGCATTTAAAACAATAGAACGCGAAGAGATGAACAAGTTGGAGACTTCTACATCTTGCGAAGCAACTAAAGAGATCGATGAGAAAAGCAGAAATGCTGCTTGGCGACAAGAGTTGCGTAAAGCGATGAAACCCAAAGAACGTACAGCTATTCCGCGCGTCACCATGAACGAGCTCGATGCCGAATACCGTTCACACAGTCGTAAAGAAGAGGTCAATCAAGGACTAACAGCCGAGCAAGCTCTCACGGAAGCAAAACGCTGTTTAGATTGCGCCAACCCGGGCTGTATGGAAGGCTGTCCTGTTGGTATCGATATTCCTCGCTTCATCAAAAACATTGAACGTGGGGAGTTTTTGGAAGCTGCAAAAACCTTGAAAGAGACAAGTGCACTACCGGCAGTATGTGGTCGTGTTTGTCCGCAAGAGAAACAGTGCGAATCGAAATGTATTCATCTGAAAATGAATGAGCCGGCAGTAGCGATCGGTCATCTAGAGCGTTTTGCAGCAGATTACGAACGTGAAAGCGGACAAATATCAATCCCTGAAATTGCAGAAAAGAAAAATATTAAAATTGCTGTAATCGGATCCGGTCCTGCAGGACTCTCTTTTGCAGGAGACATGGCTAAGTTTGGTTATGATGTAACCGTATTCGAAGCTTTGCACGAAATAGGAGGTGTATTAAAATATGGGATTCCAGAATTCCGCTTACCTAATAAAATTGTAGATGTAGAAATTGACAATTTAGGTAAAATGGGAGTAACCTTTGTTAAAGACTGCATCGTTGGAAAAACAATCAGCGTAGAAGATTTGAAAGAAGAGGGATTCAAAGGATTCTTCGTCGCTTCGGGTGCCGGATTACCCAATTTCATGAATATTCCAGGTGAGAATTCAATCAATATCATGTCTTCGAACGAATATTTAACTCGTGTTAATTTGATGGATGCTGCCAGTCCCGACTCCGATACTCCCGTAACATTCGGAAAGAGAGTAGCAGTGATCGGTGGAGGAAACACAGCGATGGACTCTGTTCGTACAGCCAGACGATTAGGCGCAGAACGTGCAATGATTATCTATCGCCGCTCGGAAGAAGAGATGCCGGCTCGTTTGGAAGAGGTGAAGCATGCAAAAGAAGAAGGCGTTGAGTTCCTGACTTTGCACAACCCAATCGAGTATATTGCTGATGAACTAGGACGTGTTAAGCAAGTCGTTCTACAAAAAATGGAACTTGGAGAACCTGATGCATCGGGACGTAGGAGTCCGGTTCCTATTCCGGGGGCAACAGAAACGATCGATA
>Ga0114938_1003015_pt1 | contig 10197 bp, 9 predicted proteins | sample AshMeaBigSpring_FD_88675 | JGI IMG/M metagenome (GOLD analysis project Ga0114938, IMG submission 88675) | Groundwater microbial communities from Big Spring, Nevada to study Microbial Dark Matter (Phase II) - Ash Meadows Big Spring | ecosystem: Environmental > Aquatic > Deep subsurface >...
GCCCGAATCTCACCGGCTTCGCGGCCAACCTGGTCTTGATCGCGCAAATGATCAAGGCCGATGTGGGCCTGTCAGCGGCGACGATTGACCTCGGTGGATGGGACACGCACGAGAACCAGGGCGATGTCGCCTCCAACAGTTACATGTCAACCCTGCTGAATGAGCTGGCGCGCGGCTTGCTGGCGCTGTACACCGACTTGAACGGTTGTGGTGCGAACGACTACATGTCGCGGACGACGATTGTGGTGATGAGCGAGTTTGGCCGGCGTCTGCAGGAGAACAACAATCGCGGCACCGATCACGGGCATGGCAACGTCATGCTCGTGCTGGGCGGCCCGGTGAAAGGTGGGCAGGTGTATGGCGCCTGGCCCGGCCTGGCGACCGGCCAGCTCTATCAAAATGCGGATTTGTACATCACCACCGACTATCGCCGGGTGTTGAGCGAGATCCTGAGCCGGCGGCTGGGCCGCACGCCCGCACACCTGGCGACGATCTTCCCGAACTACAGCCAGCAGACGCCGCTCAATTTCATGATCGACAACGGCGGCGGCACGGCCATCCCGCCGGGTTTGAACAACAAGGTCTATTTGCCGCTGCTTAGGCGTAGTGCCGCCCAATGTCCGTAGGGTCGTCGGCGCTCCGCCAAATTACGGAGGCGACAAGGCGTAATCTCGCATTCGCTGTCGCGATGCCGAATTCCATGACGGGGACGCACGCGGCGGCAGCGTGCCATTGCGCTTGGCTGCGGCCCGATTTCACTGAAGTTTCACCCATCCTTGTCACAGCCTTTGCTGCGCGGCGACAGTGGTTCTGATACAACCAATGCCAGACCGAGGTGACGACCCGGCCAGGAACGAGCCAGCACCGTTACGAGGTGGCGTGTGACCCAGCTTTCAATCTCCTCCCCCGAGACCGGCATCTCCCGCCGGCAGGCGCTTAAGATCGCAGCCGGACTGGCCGCTGCCGGTGCCGCCACGGCCACCGGCGGCTTGCCGCAGGCCTTCATCGCGCAGACCGTGCAAGCTCAGGAGGATGTCAACCTCGATTCGCCGGCAGGGCTGCCGGCCGCGCCTCCGTTGTGGGTGATCGCGCTCTCGCGGATGGCGTACGGCATCCGCCCGGGGGCGTTCGATTACGGCACGACCTTCGGCCAATTCGGCGGCGACGAAAACGCACGCTTCCAGGCCTTCGTGGATTGGCAACTCAATTATCCCGCCATCCCCGACCCCGAATGCGATAACCGCCTCAACCAGATGAACCTGCCCTCGCGCGGCAAATCGCTGACGCAGTTGTGGAACGATTACTACAACGGGCCGAACAGCGACCCCACGCGGCCGGTGGAAGACGTCCGCGCCGCGACGGTGACGCGCGCCGTGTACAGCCGGCGCCAGTTGTTCGAGATGATGACGGAGTTCTGGCACAACCACTTCAGCATCTATGCGTGGGATTACGCCTACGCCGGCGCAACGTGGGAGCACTATGACCGCGACGTGATCCGCCGCTACGCCCTCGGGAACTTCCGTCAGATGCTGGGGCAGGTGGCCATCCATCCCGCGATGCTGTTCTACCTCGACAACTACATCAATCAGGTCGCCGGCTTCAACGAGAACTGGGCCCGCGAGCTGTGTGAGCTGCACACGTTGGGCGTTGACAACTATGCCGGTGTGCTCAACCCCATCACCCAACCGGTGCCCAAAATCCCCTTTCCGGGAGGCGGCAACTTCCCGGCGGGCATCGAGGTGGCGTCGAAGTATGTGGATAACGACGTCTACGAAATCGCGCGCTGCTTCACGGGCTGGCGGGTCGAGGATGGCAACTGGCCGGTCCAGGCCGACACCGGCAACTTCCTCTACTACGAACCCTGGCATGACAAAGCCAACAAGTTCGTGCTGGGGCGTTACTTCGATGCCGCCCAGGCCAATACGCCACTGCGCGACGGCCTGGATGCGTTGGACCTGCTCGCCTACCACCCCGGCACAGCCAAGTTTATTGTCCGTAAACTCATCCGCCGTTTCATCACCGATACGCTCCCGCCGTTTGCCGAGGACTACGACGCCGGCAACCCGGCACGCAACAGCCCGCTGCATAAGCTTATCTACGATGCGGCGAACCTCTTTGTGCAGCAGCGCTTCGCCGCCGATCAAATCGCCCGGGTGATGCGCCTCATCCTGCTTTCTGATGTGTTCAAGACCACGTGGGCGCAGAAGATCAAACGCCCGTTTGAATCCGCGATGAGCATGTTGCGGGCCGTCAACGCCGATGTGCGGCCCGACTACGATGCGTTCTGGTGGAACTATGACGATCTGGGCCAGCCGATGTTTGGCTGGCGACCGCCCAACGGCTTCCCGGATGTCAAGACGGAATGGACGAGCACCTCGATGATGCTGGGCCGGTGGCAGTTTGCCAATTCTGCGCTCGAGGGCTGGATCAATCAATGGGTCAACAACACTGAAGTGCCGGTGGTCAGCGTCAACGTCGTCAACCAGAATTCCTGGAACACGGCGACGACGATCGTGGACAACTGGGCGCTGCGGGTGCTCGGCCGGGCGTTGGCGTCGAACACCAATCGTGATGAGTTGATCCGCTTCATGCGCGGCCAGTACAGCGCGACCCAGGTTCTGCCCGGGACGCACATCGCCGACCGGTTGCCACGGATGGTGGAACTGTTGCTCATGTCGCCCGACTTCCAGTGGCGCTAACGCCAAAGCGAGCCAAGCATGCCAAGAAAAATCTCACGGCGCAATTTTCTGATGGGGTGTTCGGCGGCCATCGCGGCCATGGCCGGTTCGCGCATCACCAATCTGGCCTTCGCCGAGCCGGGCGCGGCCGGGCAGTTCAACGAGGAAGTCATCAGCGTCGTGTTCCTGCGGGGCGGCTGGGATGCGCTTAACGTGGTGGCGCCTATCGGCGGAGCGGATCGCGGGCATTATCAGAACGCGCGCCTCAACCTCAAATTGCCCGTCAGCGGGCAGGGCGCCGCCCTCAACCTCGGGTCGCTCAACGGGCCAAACGGCCAAACGGGTTTCGGCCTCCACCCGGCGATGGCCCCGCTGCACAACCTCTATCAGGCGCAGAAGCTCGCCATCGTGCATGCCGCCGGGCTGACCTCCGACACGCGCAGCCACTTCGACGCCATGCAGTTCATGGAGTTGGGCACGCCCAATCAGAAGAACACCGCTACCGGCTGGCTCACCCGGCATCTGCAAACGTCGCCTTCCATTTCGCCCAACGTCCTGTTCCCGGCGCTCTCCACCGGCGGGTCGCAGGCCATGTCACTGCTCGGCACTCACGACGCCGTAGCCATGAGCGACCCGGGCGGTTTCCGGTTGCGCGGCCACTGGGATTACGAGGACGATCAACGCGGCATCCTGCGCACGTTCTATAACGGCGATACGATCCTCGAACGGGCCGGCACGACGACGCTGGATACGATCGATACCATCGAGAGCCTCAACCCGGATCAATATACGCCGGCCAACGGCGCGCAATATCCGGGCGGCTCCTTTGGCGACAACCTGCAAGCCATCGCGCAATTGATCAAATTGAACGTCGGGCTGCGCGCCGCCACGGTGGATTTGGGCGGCTGGGATACGCACGAGTATCAGGGCGATGGCTCGGGTGGCTACCTCAACGGGCGCTTGAATGAGTTGGCCAGCGGGCTGGCCGCTCTGTACACCGACCTCGACAGCGGTTGCCCCAACTACAATTCGCGCACGACGATGGTGGTGATGAGCGAATTTGGCCGCCGGTTGCTGGAAAACGCCAATCACGGCACCGATCACGGCCACGGCAATTGCATGTTTGTGCTCGGCGGCAACGTCAAAGGTGGCCGGATGTACGGCGCGTGGCCAGGGCTGGCCAGCCAGCAGCTCTACGATGGGCACGATCGGGCCATCCTCACCGACTACCGGCGTGTGCTCAGCGAGATCATCACCCGGCGTCTCAACAACGGAGGCAATCTGGCGACGATCTTCCCCAACTACACTTATCCCGGCCCGCTGGACCTGGTGGCAGGCAACGATGTGGTTGCACCGCCTCCGGCCCCCGGGCCGTATCGAACTTACTTGCCGATGGTCGGGCGCGCCTCGACGGTAGTGTGCCCGTAACTCCCTTGTGAGCGGAACGGCTGCTCGTCCCAACATCTCAATCCCTCCCCCCTCCCAACCTCCCTGTTTGCGGTCATGGGTCGGGCCAGCCGATAACCGCGGGGCGGGGTGCACCGTGCAGACTGCTGCGCCGCGCACCCCGCCTCCTTTTTCCTTATCCTGTGTTCGCTCGCGCTGAACGGTGACCGCTCCCCGCCAGCGGAGGATCGGAGGCCTGGATGAACCTACGACGCGTTCGCAGACAGTGGTGGGCCTTGAGTTGCCTCGCGGCGCTCATCGTCACGCCGGATACACGATGATCCCGGTTCCGGGCCGGGCCGTAAGCTCATGGGCGGGATTATGCCGCCAGCCGAAATACGCCGTCACCTCACCGGACCCTGCCAGTAGTTCCAATAGCGATCAATGCCGCGCGTCATCACGAGGACTTCGTCGCGTGGGCCGGTGAAGTAGCAGCGCGCCGCCGGGCCGCCGGCCGTGTTGCACTGCAACAGCGCCGAGTAGCCGAGCTCGGGCGCGGTGGCCCAACCCAGCCGCTCGCGCACCCACTCGTAGCCCGGAACCAACCCGCGCCAGAACTTGCCGAAGCCCAGCACCGGTTGATACATCCCCTGCGGCGGCACGATGTTCGGGTCAGCCTGCGGCAGCGGCGTGTCCGAGCCATCGCTGGCTTCGTACACCGGTCTGAGTAACGAGCCGTCATCGTGCAGGATGAAGGTCCGCCCGCCCTCCTGAAACCACACCATCACGCCCCGCTCGAAGCGCTGCAGGACCGCCCACGTGGTGAGCGCCTGGCCCGCGCACTCGGCGACCGAGTTATTGAAGAACCATGCGATGCGCTCGGGGCAGTTCGGCGAGGGGTCGGGCGTGCTCAGCCGCGCCGGCAAGCCTTCGATGAACGAGGTTGGAGTGGGCGGGGAGAGCGGCGCAGCGGTGACGACGGGCGGCGGCAGCAGCATCGGCGTGGGCGTCGCGGCGTTTATCCCGCAACCCACCAGGGCAAAGGCTAACAGAGCGACGAGTGTCTTGGGGAGCATGCCAAACCTCCTGAGCGTGAACGCGGCTACGACGACGGGCGCGGCGGACTGGTTGCCTCGGCCCCCGCATCCCACCACTTGGAGAGATGCGCGTGCGGGCGGCGCGGCTGGTCGGCGTAGTGCGAGATGTCGTTGAACAACATCAGCCGCGCGCGCACCGGGTCTTTGAAGTCGAGGATGTTGAGGCAGGCCGGGGCCTGATCGAGCCGGTCGCGGTAGCCGCGCGCATCGAAGCCGAGCAGACTGCTGATGAGCAGGCGCAGCGTGGCCTTGTGCGAAACCACGAGCACGTTCTGCCCATCGTGCGCCGTCACTATCTCGCGGATGACGGGCAGCGCGCGGGCCAGCACCTGCACGCCGCTTTCGCCGCCCTCCGGCGCAAAGGTGAACGGGTCCATCTCCCAACCCGAATACTCGTCGGGATACCGGGCCTCGACTTCCTTGCGGGTCAGCCCCTCCCAGCGCCCGTGGCTGATCTCGCGCAAGCCGTCGCGCGCTATCGGTGCGTGACGGTGGGGCGCGGCCAGGATACGGGCTGTGTCCATCGTCCGGCTGAGCGGGCTGGCGTACACCGCCGCGATCTGGTCATCGGCGAGCCGCGTGGCCAGATGCTCCACCTGTGCCCGGCCCTCCGCCGAGAGGTCAACGCCCACCTGCCCGGAGAAGCGATCCTCCGCCGTCAATTGCGTCGCGCCGTGCCGGACGAGGTAAAGGCGAGTGGTCATAGCTGCCTCCGCGATTGATGGTCGTTGAGTGGATGAGCAGATGGACAGGTGTCGCTCACTCCCTCACCTGTTCGTTTACTGCCCGAACATCTCGAGCAACACCGGGTTGATCTGTTCCCACACCGGCAACAGCACCGACGCGCCGCTGGCGGTTTGGAAGGGCTGGGTCATCGTGGCGTCGATCACCCGTTGATCGAGGCCGCCCGCGCCGACGCGCAGCACAAAGGGCGTGATACGGATCAGATCGCTGAGGGTGATGTCGGTGGCGACGGACTCCTGCAGGGCGGCGAGCAACGCCGGGAGACGGAGCCAGGCGCCGGGCTGGGTCAGGCGCACCGCAAATGCCCTGATGACGGCCGCCTGACGTTCGGCGCGCTGAATGTCGCTGCTGCCGTGCCGGATGCGGGCGTACTGCAAAGCGCGCTCGCCCGAGAGCCACTGTCGCCCGGCCGCGAACTCCACCGTCTGATATCCAAAGTCCTCGGTCGGGTAGGCGTCGTCAACAATCGGGTTGGGGATGTCGAGCTCGAGGCCGCCAACCGCGTTGACGATCCGCACAAAGCCGTTGAAGTCAATACGCACGAAGCGGTGGACATCGACGCCGAAGGTATCGCGCACGGTTTGCACCGCCGCCGCCGGCCCGGTTCCCTCGAGGCCGGCCTCCCCGAAAAAGTGTGCGGTGTTGATGCGGCCTTCCTGACCGTTCGGCAGCGTCACCCACAAATCGCGCGGGATGGAGAGCAGGCCGATCTTGCCCTCGGGCACGTTGAGGGTGGCCAGGATCATGGTGTCGGTGCGGCTGACGTAGGTTTCGCCCGGCCGCCGATCCACACCGAGCAGCAGGATATTGGTGCGCGGCAACGGTGGGAAGAGGATGAGCCAGGCCAGGCTGACGGCGCCGACGATGATGGCCGCGCCGATGAAGCCGGTGTTGAACCCGCGCCGAAAGCCGGTGTACGAACTCCGTTCGGGTGGGCCGAACCGCTCGCGGATCTGGCGCTCCATGGCGCGTTCGAGCAGGGACTTTCTGCGAAACATGGGTCGAATGCTATCACACCTCATCTTTCCGCCGCGAAGAGTCTTGTGCGGAGACGCCCTATTGCCAAATTGTGTTTCGCCGTGTGGGCCTCAGCCCGGCAGGCCTCAGGGCGCCTGACAGGCTGGGGGCACTGGCGTCGCCATGCGACGCCGGGCCGAAGTCGCGGCAACAGAAAGCACGAAGGCTGCCGAGGCAGCCCGAGTGGGCGCAGGCCGACTTCGTGTTGTTCGGAGGCGCGATTTCAATCGCCAGCCCCGCCGCGAAATGCACCCGGCCTCAGTGGGCACGCAAAGGTTGTCAGCCGCTCCTTCGACTGCGCGGGCGAAAGCGGCCCGCTCCGCTCAGGATGCGGCTGTCACTGGCAACTCGTGCATACCCGGCCTCAACCGTGCTTGACGCACCCTCTCCCCGCAGGATAAAATCCCGCGCCTATGTTCAGCAGTCTCACCCAACGGTTGCAGACCGTTTTCGACAACCTCGCGCGGCGCGGCAAGCTCAGTGAAGCCGATGTGGACGCCGGTCTGCGCGAAGTGCGCCTGGCCCTGCTCGAAGCCGACGTGCACTTCAGCACGGTCAAGGGCTTCCTCGACCGGGTGCGCGCGCGGGCCATCGGCGCGGAGGTGTCGAAGGCCCTCAACCCCGCGCAACAGGTTATCAAGATCGTCAACGAGGAGCTGACGGCGACGCTCGGCGAGCCGGGCAAGCTCAACCTGCGCGGGCCGCAGCCGCGCGTCATCATGCTCGTCGGATTGCAGGGCGCGGGCAAGACGACGATGGCGGCCAAGCTGGCGCGCCGGTTGCGCGGGCAGGGCGAGCGCGTGCTGCTCGTCGCCGCCGACCCGTATCGCCCCGCGGCTGTGACGCAGCTCGAAACGCTTGGCAAGCAGGTGGATGTGGAAGTCTTCACCGGCACCAAGCGCCCGTCCGAGTTGTGCGCCGACGCGGTGCGGGCTGCCGAGCGCCAGGGCAAAACGGTGACGATCCTCGACACGGCCGGCCGCTCACAGCTCGACGCCATGATGATGAGCGAGATACTCGCGGTGAAGCAGGCGACCAATCCGGTTGAAGTTTTGCTGGTGGCCGATGCGATGACGGGCCAGGAGTCGGTGCGCATCGCGGAGGCTTTTCACAAACAGCTCTCCCTCACCGGCCTGATCCTCACCAAGATGGACGGTGACGCGCGCGGCGGTGCGGCCATCTCGATGCGGTCGGTCACCGGCGTGCCGATCAAGTTCCTCGGCGTCGGTGAGAAGACCGAGGCCATCGAGCTGTTCGACCCGGGCCGGGTGGCCGGGCGCATCCTCGGCATGGGCGACATGCTCGGTCTGATCGAGAAGGCCGAGGCGATGGACAAGGACAAGGCGCAGGAGGCGGCCGAGCGGCTGGTCACCGGCGACTTCACGCTTGAGGATTTCGTGACGCAATTGCGCGAGATGCGCAAAATGGGACCGGTCGGTCAACTGCTTGGCATGTTGCCCGGCGTCGGCTCGCGGGTGCAGGTGGATGAGCAGGCGCTCGAACAGCAGCTCAGGCGCACCGAGGCCATCATCAACAGCATGACGCCGCGCGAACGCCGCCGACCTGATATACTCAACGGCAGCCGCAAACGGCGCATCGCCGCCGGCTCCGGCGCGCAGGTGTACGATGTCAACCAACTGCTCAAGCAGTTCAAAGACATGCAGAAGATGATGAAGCAGTTGGGCAACAAACGCGGTTTCAGCCTGCCGCGCTTCAGATAAGTTGCTCTGGCAAAGCACGCGAAAGTCACAGAGCTCTGGAGTCTCGTGGCGGTCTTTGCGAGCCTGGCGAGAGTTTACGAGGCTTCGGCCCCCGTGGCCGCCGGCGTGAAAGGACTCCCTTCAAGTCCCCTCATCACGCTGGTGAACACGGTTGGCCGGGCATGATCGACTAACTACACGGGCGGGGGATTTCCCGCCCCATTGGGCAGCCACACGAGCTGCCCCAACGGAGAACGCACACAGATGGTTCGCATTCGTTTACGCAAGGTCGGCTCCAAGGCGCAGATCAGCTTCCGCATCGTGGCCGCCGACCGCGAGCACCCGCGCGACGGGCGCTTCATCGAAGAACTCGGTCACTACAACCCGCGCACCCATCCCTCCACCATCGTGGTGGATGAGGCCCGCGCCTATCACTGGCTCAGGAACGGCGCGCAGCCGAGCGCGAGCGTGGCCCAGTTGTTCAAGCAATCCGGCACGCTCGACCGTTACACGCGCTACCAGGCCGGCGAGGCGCTGGAGACTCTGGTGGCCGAGGCCTCGGCGGCGGCGAGCAGCCGCGACGCCAACCGCAGCACCACCGCGGCCGCCGCCCCCCGCGCCGACAAGCCCAAAAAGCCGAAGAAGGTGAAGAAGGAATAACCAATCACTGATAACCCGTTATTCGTTATTGGTGATTCGTGACATCCATGAAAGAACTGGTCGAGTACCTCGCCAAAGCGCTGGTGGATGCCCCGGAGCAAGTGCACGTCACCGAGGTCGTCACCGGGCCGGATGTGCTGCTCGAACTGAGAGTGGCGCAGCCGGATATGGGTCGCATCATCGGCAAGAACGGCAAAGTCATCAACGCCATGCGCGCGCTCGTGCAGGCTTGCGGCGTGCGCGAGGCTAAACGCGCTCAGCTCGAATTGGTCGAGGACGATTAGCCTTCGCTACGACCACTGCGCCACGAATTACACGAACGGCACGAAGGGCAGTTTCCATTTCGTGAAATTCGCGTAATTCGTGGCCTGTTTTTTTGTATGGATTACATGACGATTGGCCGCATCCTCCGCCCGCATGGCGTGCGCGGGGAAATGGTGCTCGACGCCGAGCCACGGCTGGCCGAACTACTCGACGATGTGGAAACGGTCTACCTTGGCGAGGAGGCCGTCGCCCACGAACTGCTCGACGCGCACTGGCACCGCGACCGGCTCCTCATCCGTCTGGCCGGCTGCGATGATCGCGACCTCGCCGAGCAGCACCGCGGCCGTGAATTGCGCATCGAGCAGGTTGCCGCCCCCACACTGCCAGCCGGCACATACTACTGGACACAAATCCTCGGCTTGCGCGTGGTCACCGACCTCGGCGAGCCGCTGGGCACCGTCACCGACATCCTCGAAACGGGCGCGAACGATGTGTACGTCATCACCGATGGGGCCGGCAAGGAACTCCTCATCCCCGCCGCGCCTGGCGTGGTGCAACGCGTTGACCTCGACGCGCAGACGATGACGGTGCATTTGTTGGAGGGGCTACGCTGAAAGCGCAAAACGTGATTCGTTGCCGGTCAGCGGCTCA
>Ga0114938_1003016_pt1 | contig 10194 bp, 16 predicted proteins | sample AshMeaBigSpring_FD_88675 | JGI IMG/M metagenome (GOLD analysis project Ga0114938, IMG submission 88675) | Groundwater microbial communities from Big Spring, Nevada to study Microbial Dark Matter (Phase II) - Ash Meadows Big Spring | ecosystem: Environmental > Aquatic > Deep subsurface >...
CTGTGCTCACATCGTCGGTAATGCTCACACCATTCAACACCGCCAAATCAAACGCAGCTTCGGCACTGCCGAGCTCCTGAATGGCTATATCGAACAGGGATTGACCTTGTAAAACTTTCATTTTTTAATGTATTTAAACGCGAAATAAATAGCTGTTAAACAGAGCGAAATTAGCCCCGCCCAGTCAAAGAAACCCCATTTATTAACCTCTCTTACTCCTCCTGTAGGGGGTTGGGAGGCAAGCGTTTTAATAATAACCGTATCGGTTCGCACCACCGTATCGAGCTGTATTTTTAAACGGTCTTTAAATACTGTTTTAAATCGTTCGAAACGTACTGTGTCGCCTACTCGTTCCACATAAATGCTGTCGTACTTTTGCAAGTAAATGCTATCGTATTTAAGTTGGTTTACATATTCGGTTTTTACTACAATGCGTTCGGTAGGTTTGCACGAACTGAAGTAAACAATCATTGTACATACAAACATTAAAGAAAGGATTAAACGGGCAATTTTAGGCTCCGGCAATATCTTTTGCTTCTTGTTTTTTTTGCTCCAGGTTGTCATGGTTGATGTCTTTTAGTATTTTAAGTATTTGGTTGTTGGTCGAAGTCAGTTTTTTTATGGTGCATTCCATTTCCGACATTCGTTCCTGCATTTTTACCAATTCGGCAGTGGTGTTTTCGAGCGATAGTTTGTAGCGCATTTCGGCCGCTTCGGCATACTCGCGCCACATACGCGCCACTTTTTCGGCGTTATCTATTTCGGTACTTTCGGCTGCCGCTTCGAGCCCTTTGGCTTCGGCTTTCACCTTTTGGCGCGCCCACTTAATGGTGAACAGAGCTACCAGTCCGCCTCCCATTACAAACGTTACTATCAAATTTATCCACTCCATATTACTCTTTTTTTTCAATTTTCAATTTTCAACTTTCAACTAATAACTCACCCTAAAACTCGGACAGGCCTTAGCCGAAAATTCATTATGTCCGTGAATAGTAGCATTTGGATATTTAGCCTTTAATTCTTTTATCAATTTCTCGAGCGATGCCTTTTGTGCCGGTGTGCGGGTGTCTTTAGGCAGTTTGCCCGATGCGTCCAGTCCGCCCACGTAGCACACGCCAATGCTGCGCGAGTTAAGCCCCTCGCAGTGTGCGCCTATCACACTATCGTCGCGCCCACGCCACACCTCTCCTCTCAAGCCTATCAAATAATGATAGCCAATGGTATTGAATCCACGTTTGCGATGCCAAGCCGTAACATCGGCCACCGTGGTAGTTCTACCCTCGGGCGTAGCCGTGCAGTGGATTATTATTTTCTCTATCGGTCTCATTATAAATTACGAATTATGAATTGATACTAATAATTTGCTACTATCTCCATCACTCCGTTGGCAAAAGTGAGCTTTTCTACTTTTAGCCCATCTTTGGCAAGCTCATTGCGTATGGCATATTTCCAGGCGTTCACATCATCGTCCGATGCCATATCGGCTATGCCTACGCCAAGTGTGGGGTGCTCTTTGAATTCGCCTTTTTGCGCTTGCAGTATCAAATATTGGTTCTGATAAAGCGTATCGCCCACCACCATGCCCTGTACTATCACATTGCCTTCTTTCACTACATTTAGCGCCGGTTCCAATTCATTTGTCAGTTGTATGCCTACTTTCTTGCTCATTAGTGTTTTATTTTATCATTCTGAATATCGGCTTTATTAGTAACCGATAATTGTGACCCCGCCCATGTGGCTATTGCCGTTTTTAGCACTGCACCGCCATCGCTCGGAACTGGTACCCAGCCCGAAAAAACTGTCTTCAAACTATTCAAAGCATTTTCAAGCGTATTTATTTTATCTGTCAGCTCCTTTACCTTTACAATACCCTCATTCTCCCCACCATTGAACACCACCGTATCCACTTCGCTCCAGCTAATCACCGCCAGTTCGCGCATTTCACCTTCCGACAAATCGGCAACCAGCACCACGCTCCCCACCTTGGGTTTTATCAGTAAGTTTTTGGCATTCCCGTCAATTGCTGCGGCAAGCTGCACATCGCTAATCAGCAAGCCGTTCCATTCTACCTGGCAGGTTTCATCGCTCACCGTTTTTACTTTAGCCCGAAAAAACAATTTACCCGGCTTTTTCGTTGTACCTATACTGCGTATCAATTCTCGTATATCGGAAGCTTTACTCATTATGAAATCACGTATTTTATTCGTTCTTTTGTCGTTTACCATTACCCTGGCTGCTCAGCGCGATACCTGCTCTATGCGTGGCATTCCGCTTTACGGACGGGTGCGTGTTGTTAACTCATTTCCTACTTTCAAAGTGCGTATTGTTACCGCTAATGCCGATTACAACATTATGCTTGTAAAATCATTCCCCGACCGATGTGCACGCTGGCAATTTGTTACTTCGCACGAAGATTTCACCGTTCAGTTTGTTACTTCGCACGAAGATTTTACCATCCGCTACGTTACCTCATTCCCCGGAAAACATTAAAGCCCTGTCTTATTCCCCCGCCATTTATTCCGATTCTTATATCGGAAGGGGGTTAGGGGGCTTCTTTTTAAATCTTCTTCCCCAGCTGCACCACCCGTTTGCCACCGATCTGCCCAAAGCTCGTTTTTACGCCCAGCACATAATAACTACCCGTGCGTATATCATTGTCAGTATCCCTCAGCGTACACTTATACCCTGCATTACAGTAAGGCACCATCCATCCGGCAAACGAACCCTCATAACCTGTATACACCCGCCGTGCCAGTTCCTCGTTGGCAGCTTTCTGCAAACTCGCTACATCGCTCACACCGGGAAGGTTTACGCTTTTAGTATCGCCGCCGGCTTCGCCTGCCTGTGCGGTTATTGTTTTACCATCAGCCGTTTGTGCGCTGTATTTTACCAATAGTTTGCGGTCGGCAGCCTCGCGCCATTTCAGGTCAGTGCCTTCGCTATCCACATTCACCGCAAAATCATACTTTGCCTCTCCAAACTGCTCGCTGTACGGAGCATGTATGTGTAGCACCGTGCCTTTTAGGTAAATGTTGGCATTGGTTTCCTCCTGAATCTTTTTTAGCACATCCCAGCCAGTCATGTCGCGTATCACAAACTTTTCGTACCCAAAATCATAATCGCAGCTTACCGTAAATCCTTTTATATCGGTGTGCACCTGTGCCAATATAGCGCTCAGCCGTGGTTTTTTTAATTCTATGTTCGTCAGTCCTTTTCGGTACTGATATAAACCATCCTCACACCGTAGCACCAAACTTCCATTATCGGTACGCGGCTCTTCGCTCAGGTAGCCCTCAAATTCTGTTACTAACGTGTCGTCATACCCCAGTTCTATTTTCACCGCGTCGCCACGCTTTAGCTTATCATTCAATTCAAATGCCCTGTTATATACCGCGCCCGGCAGTGTGATAGTAGCCGTATCGTTCAGCAGTTCCACGCTGGTAGCAATTTCCACCGCCTCTATCATGCCCAATCGGTATGCACCAATTGTTACTTTCCAACTCATTTTAAACATGGCTTAAATACTATTTAATTTTTGATTAAAAGGTCATAATCGCCATCGCTATATCCCTTTATTACAAATGCCTGATTTTCCACTCCCTTTGTAAACGGAAAATCGTAACTTTCCACGGCAATACGTAAAATATCCATTTGATTGAATACGGGGCATGTTACCTCTATCGACTTTGCGCTATCAAGGTATTTGCGCAGCTCAAGTAGTATGGCCTCCATATCGTCGGGGTTACTTTCAATAATAACTCCCGATATGGTTATTTCCCAGTCGTCCTGGCTCCAATGCTCTTTTATCGAGCCTCGTGTTTGTCCCTTACTCACATACCGGCGGGTAATAATGTTTTTGCTCGATAGCGAAACAATGGGGTCGAGCGGAAATTTAAAATCATCCAACCCATCAGCCCTAAATGTCAATGGCACTATCCAGTTGGTATTTTCCATAAGCCCTGCCCGAAACTCGGAGCTTAGCTTATCGTAGGGCACTAAGTTTAATAAATTATAACCAAGCGCATTCTGTGCCTGCAGGGCTATATTTGTGGCATCATGTATGTAGCGTATCGGGTCCATTCTTAAATTATGAATTATAAATTATGAATTATAAATTATGAATTATAAATTATGAATTATAAATTACCCCGCACTTTGCGCGCTATACAGCACCCGCACCAATGCCTCTTCCACCTGCCGTGTCATATCTTGTGCATGTTCTTTCAGTCCGCCTTCGAAAACAATACTCTCTACCATTTTCCCCAAATTAATGGTAATGGAAGTGTTGCGAGCACCGCCGGCAGCTACGGTTTCGGTAGCAGGGGCTTTAGTTGCATTGCCGCCTGTGTTACCGACTGTTTCCGACGGTACTAATCCGGGCACTCCTGCGGGTACAATTTTTTGTTGTTTCGCGCTTTTCTCTTTTACTTCGGTTTTCCAAGCCAAATCCCATTTTGCATTTTGTTTGAACTTTTCCTGCGCACCGCTTATTTCTTTTTGTCGACGGGCTACATCGGCATTTAGCTGGCTTATCAAATTGTTATTTTCCGATTTATTGCCAAGCCCCATCATGTTTTTGAACTTATACCATCCTATCTGCATTTTGTCAATGCCTATCATCACACCGTCCACAAACAAGCTCCAGCCCGCCTTAGCCATACCCACCACATGTTCCCACTGCTTGCCCCAGCCCTGTACTTTGCTTACCAAAATTACTATTGCAGCAATCAGTGCCACCACCCCTACCACTATCCACACTATGGGGTTCACCGCCAGTATAGCATTCCACACCGCAGTTGCAGCACTTACCAATGTTATTTTACCTGTAAGCACGCCCACTATCGCATCCCAAGCATACATGGCTACCAGTTGAGTGTAAATAGCTGCTGTGCCAATGGCTTTGGCTATTCGGTTACGGTTTTCGGCCACGGTAAGCCAGTTGATAGCAGTTGATAAACCCCCAAATGCCCATTTTACACCTGTCAATATTGGACCCATACTCATAATAACGGTCGAAAATTGACTCGCTAACTGCAAATTGGTCATCAAACCGGGAGCTGTTTTATTCAGCGAAATACCAAAATCATTCATTTTGGCTTTAAATTTCTCCATTTTATGACCCCAAGTGTCTGTCCTTATCGCAGCCTGTTCTTGTGCCACATTAGTACCAGTCACCCGTTTGGTCATTTCGGCAACCTCTTTGGAGTTCTGTACTAAAAACTGAGCGGCAACCACGTTTTCCATCCCAAAAATCTTGGTCATATATGCCGTGTCTTTCAACTTTGGCTTCAACTGATCCAATGCCTCCGACATAGAAGTCTTACTGAAATCAACGCCCAGTGCTGTCTGCATTTTCAGCAATACGTTGCGCAATCCTGTACCAGCTTCAGCACCTTTTACATTGTTTTTACTCAATACTTCCAATGCTCCGGCGGTAGCTTCTACGCTCAAACCTGCATTATTAGCTGCTGCACCTACCACTTTAAACGACTGTGCCAAATCGGGTATTTCGGCAGCGCCGTACTTAGCTCCTGCCGCCAATACATTAGTTATTCGTGCCGCTTCAGAAGCTTGCAGTCCACACTGATTAATAGTGCCACTCAATGCTTCGGCAGCAGCACCCATTTCCAAGCCTGAAGCTTGAGCCAAGGTGATACTTTGCTTTTGCAATAGCTGCAAGCCAGACATACCCATTTTTGAAATATCAATTTGAGATGCCAAAATCTTGTAACTCTCAGCCGCTTGCACAGCTCCGAGTCCGCTGTCAACACCTGTTTTTCGGGCTGTAACACCCAGCATTTCCAAATCTTTTCCTGCAATACCAGTAATGGCGCTCAAGTCAGCCATGCTTTGCTCAAAGGCAATACCAGGCTTATTTATCATTTCTAAACTCTGACCCATACGGTCGAACAAATCAGCTGTTTGATTCATCTTCCACATACAACTATTGAGCTTACTCATACCCGTTGTTGCCAAATCGGTACCTTTCACCAATCCGCCAAATACAACCTTAGATGTATTGTCGGTAATTTTTATGATATATTCGAGTATATTTGCCATTTCTGTTGTATATTTGCAGTCTAAAATCTATAAATAATGAAAAAACTAATTTATATTCTGCTGTTTGTCCTTCATGCAGGGCTCTTAATTTATTTTGGAGGAATGACCACCAAATGGATATGCCCACCTTTTGCCCCATTCCAACATCCTACACTTGATTTTATTCCAACTACATTTAATGTTATTTGGTATCTTTTCGTCTTCTTTGCCAGTGGACTTATTTTGTCTTTTATTCCAATGGGCATCATTTATGCCATACTTCACTTCATCAAAGCCAAGTTTAAAATCCTATGGAACTAATAAATACCATTTTCTATTGGCTGTTGTCAGCATTAGTCAACATCATTCTTTTTGGTGCTATTTTTGGTATGTTAGTTTGGGGTATTTGTCAGGCTTTATCCAAAAACCATTACTCTAATCCTAAAGTCCCAACAGACAACCAAACCACTACCAACCCAGACACCCAATTCACAATCCACATTAGAGTCGAGGAAAAGAAATAATATGTCCATTTCATACATTCAAAAAGATGCCTTATTAAAATACCTTACCCAAAATTGTCAACCCGAGAGTTTTCAGCAATTTTTAATTACCGATATTACCAAAGCCACAAATTTATCGGTTCAAGATATTGGCGTATTGCTATCCTATTTCCAACGAAATAAACTTATTGGCGAATACTCCTTGAGAGTTTCATCGCCCGTTTTACACATAGTCGTTTTTCTCGACGCTTTTGAGTTTTTCCACCGAGGCGGATATACGCTGTTTGAGCAAATACTTCTCCAGGAAACACAAAAACTTATGCTTGAAATCGAAAATCTTAAACCCTCCATAGGGGCGCGTCTGGAGAAAGTAACGGCTATTGCCAACAATATCATTGCCTGTATTGCTACTTTTGCGCGATAAATTCTTCAAAAAAACGTCCACAAACGTGTTATCGTGCGTCCTTACAAAATTATCCTTTCGCTGCTCAAAAAAAACATGTCCATCTTCCGATTCTATCCGCACTGTATGATATTCATCACACCATTCTTCAATTATTATTGTCTTTTGCATCGCAGGTGTCTTCATTCTTAACCATTTTAGCCATTAACCATTAACCACTAACCATTATTCTTCGCCTCTTCCCCCCGTATCCACTCCAGCTCTTTCCAAGCCATAGCCCATTCATTGTCCGTCAGCCGCTCGGGGTCGAGGTGGAGGTAATACCTGAGTTGTGCATTTACTTTCCGTATCCAGTCGGATGGTCGAAGTTCGCCATCCTCTAAAGCTTTACCAGCTCAGCTTCCTTCACCTCTATAAGTTCGGCAAGCTTACCACTTGCACCCAGAAACAAATCATCGTCCGTTTTTATGGCTTCGCTGCCACCAAGCCAGCAGTTAGCAAGCATTATCTCGTTAAACTTTATAGGGTCCTTAGCGCCCACGCTACTGGCGTAAGCTATCGTTTTGCGGTCGGGCTTTTTAAGGTAAGCCACATGGCCATCTACCGTTATTGCAAATACTTCTTTGTGTTTTGCCTTCCATTCCGTAACCTGTTCAGGCGTTGCCTGTCCTTTTAATTCGTTTTCCATTGTTGTGTGTTATTATTTGTTGTAAAAAAAAGGCAGTCAGCCAGCTTCGACCGGACTGCCTTTAATTGTAAATTGTAAATTCTTAAATTGTAAATTCTTATAGGGTTTGCGCTTTTTTCCTCAAGAAAATAAACGGCAGCTTACACTCCATAAACTTGTCACCTTGTTTTACCTCTTTACTTTCTTCGGTAAACTGCAAGCCTTGCAGCACGTCCGTAATCAGCATGTCGCCATTACCCGGATTGCCATAAGCCACTACCGCATCAAGCTGTAAGTCCAATATCGAACCACTTGGGCTGTTCGCCACCAGCGTTTCATACTCACTTTGCAGTATGGTAAGTTCGCCCTCGTGGCTCTTATTTCCCTTCTGAATTTTCAAAGGCTCAGCACCCTTGCCATACACAGCTTCCTTTTCCTGTTTAGTTGCGTACTTGATACCACGGAAACCCGTTATATCCTTGCCGCCCAACACCAGTGTCAGGTCCGCAAATTCGTATTCTCTACTATCAAATGCCATATCCTTAATTATTAATTGCCACCACTTTTAAGTGGTGGTGGTGGTTGTTGTTTTAAATCCCAGGCTCACTTCAATATACTTCGCATAGCCAAATGGCTTAATGCGTAGGCTTACGTTAAGCTTGCCGGTGCTCACTATATTCTGGCTGGCATCTATATAGCATTGCACGCCCGTATCTTTTGGGTCGGCAGGGTCTACACCCAAGCTGCCCGCCATGCCGTTTTCGATAGCCGTTTCCACTGCACTCTGTATGCTTTTGGCTATAGGTGCGCTTATGGCACCACTGCCCGTTACGGCTATTTCGTCGTTTACGTAGTTTAACAGCGTTTGGTAAGCTATGCGGTAAGCCTTGTCTATCGTACGCCTGCGAGCTATCGTGCTGTAATCGTCGGCTGCCGAAGTAGCCAGCTTATCATCCGTAAAATAATAACCACCCTTGCCTACAAAACTCCTAAAGGTAATATAACCATAGTCGTCTACCGCACCTGCATACGTTGAGTCGGGCTCTTTATAGCCCAAAAACAAATCCGACACCGGCAATGGTCCCGTTTTTACCCGCGCCACGCTCCGATGCACCGGTATGCTGGCTATGCGCCCTGCCAACAACCCCACAGCGGCAGTAATACTGTCGCTAGTCGAATCGCCTACCATCATACACACTCTGTTGTATGCGCAATTACCTATATTCGCTAAATCCGCTAAATTTCCAGTATATCCCTGATATGGCAGTATCACCATCAGTGGCGCATATAGCTCGTCGGTCGAATGGTCGGCAATGCTCTGAGCATAACTCATGTAATTATCAAGATCATTCCACAAATTCACACTGGCCACCATCAGCGTACGTATACTACCACCCGCTTCCACCAGAAATTTATTTATTAAATCAGAGGCGAGCGACAATTCCTGATCGGCAAATTCTCCATGCGGAATAGCAAATAGCCACAGCTTAGTACCTGCGGGTGCCTCTAAGTAAAACTCACGCACCGTTTTATAAAGCAGTTCATTCGGGTCGTTCAAAGCCGAAGTTACACCAAGCCCAGCCAAATCCTGAACCGAAGTTAGTAGGTAGCGATTCCAAAAACTCAATGTACGGCCAAATTCGGTACCATCACTCACCTCGTGCGCAGCACACACCAGCCCGGTTACTGCATCGTCCATAGGGGCAATGCCCCCCAGCGCGCCATTATCAAAATTTATTTTTACGTTTGGTAACATAGCGTTTATTTTTTAGCTGTTTTAGTTACTACTTTTTTCTCGTCCAAGCCTGCCGCATGGTTGCGCGCATCCTGGTATTGTGCAAATGCCAGCCCGTCGGCCGTAAAGTAAAGCGCTGCATACTGCGGGTTCAAAGCAAACAAAGCTGCCGCCTCATCGTCCCAGTCCTCGGTAGCGCCATCGCCTGCCACCACCGCCTCCGTTTCCGGGAATACGGTTATACCTTCCGGTGTTACTTCCGGTGTTACTTCCGGCGTTACTTCCGGCGTTGTATTATTATTTATTGCCATAATATTTTAAATTTTAAATTGTAAATTGTAAATTGTAAATCGTTTATCACTCGGGGTCATGGCTTATTCGCCCTTTTTCCCCGAGCTCTAAACAACACACACGAAATTTATTCTATCTTACCTACTTACCTCTTACCTACTTACCTCTTACCTACTGGCCTACACTATCGCACTCACAATAGCCCCAATTGCTTGGTTCTTCAGCGGCAAGCAAATAAAGTAGGTACGGAAGTTAGCCAAGTTTTCCTGCGTTTGAGGCGCATTGGCTGCATCCTGCAGGTAGGCTTTCGTTGTTCCGCTGGCACGCATCATGCGGGGAGCGTAAAATGCTACCGAAGCCATACGGTGGGTTGTACCCGGCACAGCGCCATAAGCCAATTTCGTTTTGGCTGCCACCACATAGTAAGGTGCATCCTGATATTCGTACACCTCAAAACCATACATGTTCGATATTTTTCCCGTAGTATAGTTGTGGTATTGGTCGGAAAACTTTTGGTCGGTTGCCAGCAAGTCGATCACATGGTCGGAACATAGCA
>Ga0114938_1003017_pt1 | contig 10194 bp, 6 predicted proteins | sample AshMeaBigSpring_FD_88675 | JGI IMG/M metagenome (GOLD analysis project Ga0114938, IMG submission 88675) | Groundwater microbial communities from Big Spring, Nevada to study Microbial Dark Matter (Phase II) - Ash Meadows Big Spring | ecosystem: Environmental > Aquatic > Deep subsurface >...
AATCAGGGCTTGAAGGATCGCCTTTAATAATCAAATTACCTGTAGCTTTTCCGCTAATATCTGTAAATAAATCACCAACAAATCTTTGAACAATATTTATTTTTGAATCGCTGAGTTCGGTATTTACATACAAAGGTTGGTTGGTAGAATCTTTACTTTTGTAGTAACCCTGTACGTTAAATTTATAACCATCGTTTGGTGATTTTGCATTAAAAGTTACATCTCCAGTTTTGCTATCGTAATCGGCTTTTAAGTTTACCAAACCTATAGAATCAGAATCAACTCTAAATTGTTCAGCTTTAAGATTGGCTGTTGCTTTAAACTTTCCATAAAAATCATTTAACCTAATTTCTCCAGTTGCTAATCCTTCAAATAAATTCTTTTTTGAAATTAAAGAGGTTAAATCACCTAACACCACATTTTTTAGCTTAACAATTAAATTGTTGCTATTTCCTCCATCGTTTTCTATTTCTGTTTCTACTTTAATTTCTTGAAATCCTTGTGTAAATTTTACATTTTCTGCACTCACAAAATGTTTTCTAATTACCAATTCTCCTTCTTTTTCTAAGTTCCAATTCTTTTCATTTAATACAAAAGATGAGGGTTTAAAATTTACACGTACACCATCTTCTAAAGTGTGTACTTCTGCGTTTAAATTAGCCTCGTTTAAAGTGTTTTCTGCCTTAGTTTGTATACTTACATTCGAATAATCGTTGCTAGACGTAACGTTGAATGTGGTAAAAGGAAAGTTAAGGCTGTCACCTATAAAAATATTCGAAATTTCACCTGCAATTTTTAAAGAGTCGTAAGAGCCATCGCCTATAATAATGGCATCACTTAGTTTATAATTTTCAAAAGAAAGAGTAGGAATATTGGCTCTTAATTCAAACTTATTTTCGCCTGTATTGGCACTTCCAATAATACTTGCATAATCTAAGCCTCGTAAACGGTTGTCTATTAAACGAATGTATTTGTCGAAGTCTTTTGTAAATAAAGAAACTTTAAAATCTTGTTTTACAGGTATAGCAATTGGTGCAGCAATATAAGTAGGATAATATCTGTTTAAATAAGTTTGAAATGCATTCGGAAGATCTAGTAGTTTAAAACTTTTGCCTGATACAGTGAGTGCAAACTCATTGCTTGTAAGTGTTAATACTTTTAATTCATCTTGATAGCCAGCATTTAAGATTAGTGAATCGAAACTAAGTTTGTCGTTTTCATGCAGTAAATTGGCATTCAACACTTTGGCTGTACCAATAAATTCATCGATGTTAGATCCAGTAAAGTTTACGTCTATTAAACCTGTTAGTTCTACTTTTTCTTTGGTAAGGTTTAAATTTTTAAAGTTACTTTTTACAATATCGCCTAAAATATTAAAACTTGGTTCAGGCTTACTCATGTCTATTTGTATAGAACTAATAAAATCTAAATTCGGATCCACAATTTTTACTTCGCCATTATAATATTTTTTTATAAAGTTGCCATTGGTTGTAATGTTGCTGTAGGCATATCCATTAAATTCTAGCGTTTTAAAATAACCATCTAACTGTGTTTGCATGTTCGATATGCTAAAGCTGCTGCCATTAATTTTACCTGTAAAATCTATCATACCTACTTGTGTGTTGTTGATAAATTTTCCTAGATTAAAATGATTGGTTTTTAAGCTTCCTGCATACGTAGGTTCTCCTTTGTTTGGAAATTTCATGGCAATATTTGCTTCAACAGCTCCAATGTTGCTACTAATTGTTCCTATTGTTTTAAAGTTGTTGATAGTTCCATCAAAATTGCCTCTAAACAAAATGGTTCCTAAGGCTTTTAAGTTGGGTTCATTTATTTTCTTGAGTGCAGGAATTACAACTGCTAAGTCTTTTTGATTTGTTTGAATGGTTCCGTTTGAAAAAAGAATGGTTGTTTTATCGATGTATGGCAAACCTTTCATAGCCAAATCGCCAGAAATATAGGTGGTTCCTGCAGAGCGTAGAAACAAATCTTTTACATTAAAATTGGCTACAGTACCTAAAAATCTGCCCGATATAGCCATTTCTTTTTTCCAATCTTTTAAGTCAGGAGCAAAGTAGGCAATATCGTCGCTGTTTACTTTTGAGTCTTTAAACTTTGCATCCATTACTACATTGGTTTCATAATTGGCAAAGTCTTTTTCAAAGTGTTTAAAACGCATTGCGTAATAATTACTCAACCTAGTTTTATTGGTTTGTAAAGTAAGTTTCGCTAATTCAATAATTTCTGGTGTAATTTTTAATTGTGTTTTTAGTCGTTTTAATTCAAAACCGCATCTTTCTTTGGTAGAAATATCCATCAATGCCTTTAGCGTATCTTTTTTAAATACAACATTTGAAAAACTACCCGTTAGCTTGCTTAATTGTAAGTTTTTATCGTCGAAATAAGGAGTATATTTTCTACCAACTACACCTGTTGCAAAAAATCCATTGTTGATGGTTAAAGAAGCAAGTTGTAAATCTATTCCTGGGTTAAAATGTAAACCAGTGTCTACCGTTACTATTTTTTCTATTTTTTTTCGAATGCTATCAGGTCTAAAACCAGTATAGTTTTCAATTGTTACAATCGGTTTTTCTAACAGAATGCTGTTGATGTTAAAACTACTTTTATTAAAATCTATTTTTTCAGCATCCATTAATAAACCACCAATATGGGCTTTAATGTTTTCGCCTCTCCATTCATCTTGTTGCACAAAATGTACATTCTTCAGGTCTACCTTTTTTAAGTCTAATACTATATTGTTTTCTTTTTTCTTTGTAGATTTTGGACTAGAAAAATAGTTGACTAAAAATGCATAATTCCAAGTGTTATCTTTTCTTTTTAGGTGAATGGTGGCGTCTTCTAAGCCAATATATTTTAAATCAATTTTATCTTTTAAGAAAAACCAATCTGTAATTCTTACACGTAATGCACCTGCATATAAAAGCGTATCTTTTTGTAAATCTCTTACAAGCGTTCCTTCTAAATTTAATTTGTTAAAAAATCCAATGCTTACATTTTGTATACGCACTTCAGTACCTAAATCTTTCGAAAGTTTTTTACTTGCTATTCCAACCAACCAATTCTGTACAAAACCAGTTTGTAAAGCCATTACCACTACAAGTAGTAATGCAAGAATGAATAATATGGTACGACTGAATATTTTTAGAAATCTCTTCAAAGTAGATTACATTATATTGGTAAAAATAAAGCTTACTGATAGATGAATGTATATTTTACCATCATTTTTAACCATTTGTTTCTAGCTTTTTACCGAAACAGTTATAAAAAACGTAATTATACAATAAGGTTTATAAAGCATTCAATTACAAATATTCCTTAAGTTGCATCAACTATAAATATTGTACCAAACTTACTTGTATGAAAAAAAATTGGATAACACTCTTGTTAGTGCTTTTTGTTGTATTTGTAAATGCACAACAAAAAAAATCAAAATATGCCTTGGTAATTCATGGTGGAGCAGGAACTATTTTAAAGTCTAGCATGACACCTGAAAAAGAAAAAGCCTATACAGAAGCTTTAACATTGGCCTTAAAAACAGGAAATGAAATATTGGCAAAAGGTGGAACTGCTTTAGATGCTGTAGAGGCAAGCGTAAAAGTGTTAGAAGACAATCCATTATTTAATGCAGGAAAAGGAGCGGTTTTTACCAATGAAGGTAAAAACGAATTAGATGCTGCTATTATGAATGGTGCAAATTTACAAGCAGGTGCTGTTGCTGGTGTTACAACCGTTAAAAACCCAATTACAGCTGCAAGAGCAGTAATGGAAAAAAGTGAACATGTATTAATGATGGGTGCAGGAGCTGATAAGTTTGCCAAGCAACAAGGTTGTGTTATTGTAGACCCATCATATTTTTATACTGAAGCTCGTTGGAAAGGTTTGCAAAAAGCAAAAGCAGAAGATAGTACTAAATCTCAATTAGATCATACGGCTCCAAAAACGCAACTCTTAAAACAAACTGCCAATAAAGATTATAAGTATGGAACTGTTGGTGCTGTTGCTTTAGACATGCATGGAAATTTAGCTGCTGCTACAAGTACAGGAGGAATGACCAACAAAAAGTTTGGACGTGTAGGCGATGCTCCTATTATTGGTGCAGGAACGTATGCCGATAATGCTACTTGTGCTATTAGCTGTACAGGTTGGGGTGAATATTTTATTCGATTATCAATGGCAAAAACAATTGCCGATAAAATGGAATTTGGCAAAATGAGTTTAATAAATGCTGCTAATGAAATGGTGATGAAAAAATTACCTGCTTTAGGTGGTGATGGAGGATTAATTGCGATTGATAAATTGGGAAATATTGCTATGCCTTTTTGTACAGAAGGAATGTACAGAGGCTATATAAAAAGTAATGGCGACATGAAAGTGGCTATTTATAAAAATTAACCCACCATTTTTAATGCTTTCATAAGCGATAGATTGTTAAAATTTTCTTGCAATCGTAAAAATCGTTCTCTAAAATTGGGTATCTGTTTTATTTTAGAAAATTAGTTGCATAGCTAACTATTTTTTATTTAGTTTTGATTCATTAAATAACGATTGTCATTTATGAAACGTACCATTCAAAAAGTAGCAGTTTTAGGAAGTGGAGTAATGGGAAGCCGTATTGCTTGCCATTTTGCAGGTATTGGTGTGCAAGTATTATTGTTAGATATTGTACCAAAAGATACACCAATTGATGCTAAGCCTGCCATCAAAAACAAAATTGTTAACGATGCTTTGGCTGCTGCAATTAAGAGTAATCCTAGTCCTGTTTTTACAAAAGACGTTGTAAAAAGAATAACTACAGGCAATTTCGACGATAATATGAAAGATATTGCTACAGTAGATTGGATTGTAGAAGTAGTAGTAGAACGATTAGATATAAAACACCAAGTTTATGAAAAGGTAGAACAATTTCGTAAGCCAGGAACTTTGGTTACTTCTAATACATCAGGAATTCCAATTCATTTATTAAGTGAGGGTAGAAGTGAAAATTTTAAACAACATTTTTGTGGTGCTCACTTTTTCAATCCACCAAGATATTTACGTTTATTAGAAATTATTCCAACACCACATACAAAGCCAGAAATTGTAGATTTTTTAATGCATTATGGTGATGTTTTATTGGGTAAAACTACCGTTCTCTGTAAAGATACGCCTGCATTTATTGCCAATAGAATTGGTGTGTTTAGCATCATGAGCATTTTTCACATCATGCAGCAATTACAATTAAGCATTGATGAAATTGAGGCTTTAACAGGACCAATTATCGGTAGACCAAAATCTGCAACTTTCCGTACAGCCGATGTTGTAGGAATTGATACATTGGTAAAAGTAGCCAATGGTGTTGCCGAAAATTGCCCAACCGATGAAGCTAAAAATATTTTCGAAATTCCTACATGGTTACAAACAATAGTTCAAAATAATTGGTTGGGCGATAAAACAGGACAAGGATTTTTTAAGAAAAATAAATCAGCAGGTTCAAAAGAAATTTTAACCCTTAACCTGCAAACAATGGAATATGCACCACGTATAAAACCAAAGTTTGCTACACTTGAAACTGCTAAACCAATCGAAGATTTAAAAAGCCGATTGAAAGCATTGTTTGCAGGAACAGATAAAGCTGGTGAGTTTTATAAGCGTTTTAATTTTTCATTGTTTTCTTATATTTCTCATCGTATTCCAGAAATTAGCGATGAAGTTTATAGAATTGATGATGCTATGATGGCAGGCTTTGGTTGGGAAATTGGAGCTTTTGAATCTTGGGATACTGTAGGTGTTGAAAAAACTGTTGCTGCTATGAAACAAGCAGGTTATGCAGTTGCACCTTGGGTTGAAGAAATGTTAGCAAATGGTATTTCTAGTTTTTATACCATTCAATCTGGAAAACGTTTTTATTACGATGTTGCAACCAAAAAATACCAACCTATTCCTGGTGGAGATGCTTTTCTAGTGTTAAGTAACCATGCTGATAGAACGGTATGGAAAAATAGTGCTTGTAAATTGTACGATATAGGAAACGATGTAGTGGGTTTAGAATGGAGTACCAAAATGAATAGTATTGGTGGCGAAGTTTTAGAAGGTATTCAACAGGCAATTAGCATTGCAGAAAAGAGTTACAAAGGATTGGTAATTGCCAATAGTGGAGCCAATTTTAGTGCAGGTGCAAATGTGGGAATGATTTTTATGTATGCCATTGAGCAAGAATACGATGAGTTAGATTTTGCCATCAGGCAATTTCAAAATACAATGATGCGTGTACGCTATTCAAGTGTTCCTGTGGTTACTGCTCCTCATGGTTTAACTTTAGGTGGTGGGTGCGAATTAAATTTACATGCAGATAAAGTTTGTGCAGCTGCTGAAACGTATATTGGTTTGGTAGAATTAGGTGTAGGATTAATACCAGGTGGTGGTGGCACTAAAGAATTTGTTTTAAGAGCTTCAGCAGAATTACATGATGATGAGCCTGAAACCAATACATTAAAAAAGCGATTCTTTGATATTGCAACCGCTAAAGTGGCAACTTCTGCTCATGAAGCAATGGAAATGGGGATTTTAAGAAAAGGTCAAGATACAATTGTTACAAATATTGGAAGAAGAATTGCTGTAGCAAAAGAAAGTGTATTGTCATTAAACCAAGCTGGTTATGTTACACCAATTCAGAAAAAAGATATTAAAGTATTGGGCCGATTGGGTTTAGGAGCTATGCTTGCCGGAATTAATGGAATGTGGCGTGGCGGTTATGCAACAGATCATGATGCTTTGGTGGCTAGAAAGTTAGCTTATGTTATGTGTGGTGGCGATTTAAGTGAACCAACCTTGGTATCTGAACAGTATCTATTAGACTTAGAAAGAGAAGCATTTTTATCTTTATGTGGTGAACGCAAAACCTTAGAACGCATTCAAAGTGTTTTAACAAGTGGTAAGCCACTTCGTAATTAAAATATTTATTTCGTGTTGAATTTTAACTGCCAAGCAAAATTTTTTGTTTGGCAGTTTTTATTTTGCTTAGGATTAAATAAACTAACTTTTTAAGAACATTTCCTCCTTGAGAAAACCAAAAATGGAAATGTCATGCTGAGGAACGAAGCATCTCAGTAAAATGAAAGAAAATTTTCATTCTTAGCAGTTTCTTATTGCTTTGGGTAAATGAAGATGCATTAATTTAGTATAAGCAAAAAATACATTGTTTTGATGTTGGTATCACGATAGTGTACCAATATCGGCAACTAAATTAAAGTGAATAATACGAGTGCTAATTTATAAGCTATCAATAATTTGTTTCAACGCTTGCTTACTTGCTTCAATTGCTTTTTTAATTTCCCAATTGCTTTTGTCTCTTTCTCCTACATAATTACTAACACCCCTTATTTGTAAATAGGGTATTTGCAATGAATTGCAAACATAATGTAAAGCTGCACCTTCCATACTTTCAAGTGTTGGTGAATATGCTTGTTGAAGTGCTGTAATTCTATGTTGTTGAGTGGTTATTTCGTTTACTGTAATTGCTGTGGCTAATTGAATGTTTTGTAGGTTAACTGTGTGCGTATTTTTGTTTTCAATTCCTTTATTTGTAAATGGTAATTCATTTGTATCTATAAAACCTACATCAAACATATCTTTCCAAATTCCATTTTCTTCCACTCCTAAATCGCCAATAAATTCTTTATCTACAGCCACTACTTCACCTAGTGGTATTTTTGTATTAAAGCAACCTGCAATTCCTATTTGAAAAACCATATCTGCAGGGTTTTGTAACAACCATTTTGTTAAACGAAAAGTAGTACTTAACAGTCCAACTCCTGTAGTCAAGTATTGTAGTTGATGGTTGCTTTTGGGTAAGATGAATGAATCTAAGTCGGCAAATTCAAACTCCGTTGCTGCAATAATCAATATATTTTTCATTCGTTTAAAAGCTTTGTAAATGTAAAAAGTAGCCATCAATAGCTATCTTCTTGTTGTTTTGTTTTTATTTACCAATCAATCCCTACTTTTGCCCCCTCAAATTAACTAAACAAATAACGGATTATGGCAACAACTTCGGATATTTCTCGTGGTATGATTTTAAAATTAGATGGCAGCTTATATAGTGTTGTAGAATTTGGTGAAAACAAAACAGCGAGAGCGGCAGCAAAAGTTTGGGCTAAATTAAAGGGTGTAGACAATAGCCGTAGCATTGAAAAAACATGGAATAGTGGTGAAACTGTTTACCCAATTCGTGTAGAAAAGAAAACGTTTCAATATTTATACAAAGATGAAAGTGGATACAATTTGATGAATAATGAAACATTTGAACAAATTGTTTTAGCAGAAGAAATGATTGATGCTCCACAATATTTAAAAGATGGAAGTGAGGTTTTTGTATTTATTAATACCGAAACAGAATTACCAATTGGTGCTGAATTACCTGAAAAAATTGTGGTTTTAATCACTTATTGTGAGCCAGGTTTAAAAGGTGATACTGCTACTAGGGCTACAAAAAGTGCTACTATTGAAACAGGAGCAACGGTTAACGTTCCTCTTTTTGTAAACGAAGGAGAGTTAATTCGTATCAATACCAAAACAGGTGAATACGTAGAACGTGTAAAAGAATAATTATATACAAACTGAAATTTAAAGAAGGGATAACGAATGTTGTTCCTTCTTTGTTTTATATCCAAAATGGTTGAAAATAACTCGTTTTGGGCTGTTTTTTAACGAAAATGGGCTAATTTATCAACATTTCTTGCATTTTCCGTTAAATAATGGCTATTTTGCCGCCTCTAAATAAATGAGAAAAATTGACTGTACTCAATTTAAAATAAATCGATTACTTACCCCAAAAATCTCCTCTATGGATTTAAAACAAATTCACGAACTCATTAAAATTATTAATAAAAGTAATATTGGTGAGATAAGTATTGAAGATAAAGATGGTAAAGTTACCATTAAGCAAAAAGAAGAACAAGTAGTAACTGTTGCTGCTCCTCATGTGCCACAACAAGTTTATAATGTAGCTCCACCAGCACCTGTTGCAGCTTCTGCTCCTTCTACAACTACACTAGCAGCACCTGCAGCGGCGGCTCCTAAAGCAGATAATTTAATTACAGTTAAAAGTCCAATGATTGGTACTTTTTATCGTAAGCCATCACCTGATAAACCCAACTTTGCAGAAATAGGTACAGAAATAGAGCCAGGAAAAGTGCTTTGTATTATTGAAGCCATGAAACTATTCAATGAAATTGAATCAGAAGTAAGCGGTACAATTGTAAAGATATTGGTAGATGATAATAGCCCTGTAGAGTACGATCAGCCATTGTTTTTAGTAGAACCAAAATAATGTGATGATAGGATAACATGCTGATATGCTATTTTACTTAAGTTCTCTATTTAATTATGCAAAAAGAACTTTTTGATAATAACCTAATCTTGAAACTAAGTTTTGATTTTTCTTTAATAGTAATAGATTACTGTGAATTACTAGATGTTTCAAAAAAGCATATCATTAGCAAACAATTATTCCGTTCAGCTACATCAATTGGTGCAAATGCCATGGAAGCTCAAAATGCTGAAAGCAAAGCCGATTTTATTCATAAAATGAAAATCGCTGCAAAAGAAGCAGATGAGACACAGTATTGGTTAATGTTATGCCAACATGCAAAAAACTATCCTGATTGTAATAAAATTTTAAACAAACTTCAAGAGTTACAAAAGGTATTAAATAAAATTTTAGCCACAGCTAAAAATAAAAATACCCTCAGTATTCTCTACAGTTTTTTCATTTTCAAACAAGCTATATGCTGATTCGTATAAGCTTATCAGCACATTAGCATATTAGCATATTGATACTATGTTTAAAAAAATATTAATAGCCAATCGAGGCGAAATTGCACTACGTGTAATTAGAACGTGTAGAGAAATGGGAATTAAAACAGTTGCTGTTTACAGCACTGCTGATAAAGATAGCCTACATGTACGTTTTGCCGATGAAGCAGTTTGTATTGGTAAGCCAGCAAGCTCAGAATCATACTTAAACATTCCACATATTATGGCGGCGGCAGAAATTACCAATGCCGATGCTATTCATCCAGGTTATGGTTTTTTAGCAGAGAATAGTAAATTCTCTCAAATATGTGCAGATCATGGCATCAAGTTTATTGGTCCTACACCAGAAATGATCAATGCAATGGGTGATAAAATTACTGC